>Ga0182211_1000233_pt1 | contig 17380 bp, 15 predicted proteins | sample G5R1MG_20_FD_129660 | JGI IMG/M metagenome (GOLD analysis project Ga0182211, IMG submission 129660) | Switchgrass phyllosphere microbial communities from Michigan, USA - G5R2_MAIN_03OCT2016_LD1 MG | ecosystem: Host-associated > Plants > Phyllosphere > Phylloplane/Leaf | place: USA: Michigan... | reverse complement strand
TTTAGTAAGTATTAAAAAATGATTTTATTTTTTGAAAAAAAAAAACAAAAAAAAGAGTAGAAGAAGAAACAGAAATACGATTCCTCGTGTTGTGTTTATGTTGTTGGGGGGGGGGGGGGGGGGAGGTTTGTGTGTAGAAGAATAGGGAACAGGAAACAAGACTGGCAGTTGTATAGCTTGACAAATTGTTCTTAAGCAACGGCACAGTCGGGAAATGCTGCGTCCAGTCATGGACATTCCAGTCGCTTCTAAGCCCCCGCGTCATCCGCTGTCTTGGGTGCAGACTTCTTGTTCTTGTACCAAAGGGTAGGCAGGATAACGCACGAAGTGGTGAACAACACACAAAGGGCGATAGTCATGCCCCAAGTAGTCTTTGCCTGGAAGCAATTGTTGCGGGTGGCACCAGCCCAATGCCTGAGATCCAATTTCGAGCCTGATTTGTTCAGATTCTGCGAAGTTGCAGAAACAAAAGCGTAGGCGTACTGTGCGTCGACTTCCGAGGACGACTTTCCAATGATGTAGCAGTTGAGGTAGGACATGGGCTTGCCCAAGGCGACTGCGCAGACGACGAAGGCGATCAAGAGTAGGGAGTCGACACCAGCCATGACGAGGAGACCCAAATTGGCGTGAGACCAGTAGTAACCGACGCTGATCATGATGTAAAGAGCGGCAATGCAGGCCTGGTCAAAAAGTTAGAGGAAGTCTTGGGAAAGGATCGATTGGAACTTACTACGCTTAGAGTTCCAACAAACTCCTTGGGCGGCTCGACGCCGGTTGTGACGATCATCTGCACAAAGTTGGAGCAGATACCGATGACAGTGAGCATGGAAATGGCCTGGAGAACGCGGGCAACAAGGAACATCTTGCTTAGGGGCATGGCGTTGTAGCTTGGGACAGGCATATTGAAGCTTGTGGGCGACTTGGTCAGGACAGAAAGGATATGCAGATAGAAGTGGTCGTGATCTGCACAGCAGAGTAGGGATTATATTGTGCTGAAGAGACGGCGAATAGACGAGACGGAACTAGAAGACAAGGAAACAAGGAAACAGAGAAAGTGGCCAGGAAACGGCAAAGGCGAATGTTGAGGCGGAAGCTGGCGTGTTTGATGGTTGTCGTGATGACGGCCAGCGGACCTTATATGCCATTGTGCTTGTTGGCGACCTCAACACACGTTCCAGGCCAAGAGAACTCAGTCTATTGTTATTCTTGCCAGCCGCCTCGTTGGATCTTTTGTGGTTTCAAGGTCTCAGAAGTGGTCACTGGGGAGGCCAATGAGAGGCCACAATGGCGGTACGCTAAGCAATGTCGGAGCTGCTGCACTGACGCTGCACAGCGGCTAGCTACGGCCTGGACTGTGGGCGAGGTATCAGTGGAAGCCACTCAAGCCCGGATGTTTCCAATGGTGCCAGGACCATGGCGAGTTCACGTCTTGCTCCAGACATTGTTTGGCTGGGAGGGTGCGTTCCGGCTGTGGCAAGACATCCCCGCGGCCCACTTGGACCACCCCGACGTACGCTGGGAAAGGGAGGAGGCTCCATCTTAGGCAGAGACACGATTGAAGCCCCCTTGCAAGGCCGGTAGGTTCATTCGATGTCGTTGTTACGGCGTTTGTACATGGCCATGCTCGTTGATGGGAGGCGCGTCAATGCTGTAGGCCATCTCGGTGGTGGTGACGACTCTCCTGTCTTGCCGTCTCCGATTCTTGGGAAAATCATCGCTCCATTAGACGTACGTGTGCCGTGTTCAGGGCTACGAAGTACGTTTGACCGATGCACCAGGACACGTTGTGGTCATCGTGTCTGGCTGTGGTCTTCGCTGGCATGCCACGTACGTGCGTAGTGGCGAGCAGTGGCACCGTGCCTTGACATCGCGATGAGGTGGTAAGGATAGCGTAAAGAGAGCAAACATCTGGCGTGAAGAAGAGGGTGGCTTGAATGAAGCCGTGGATGCAACGCGGTCGATCTCCGAGCCTGGCCTGGGGTAGCTGCCGGTACGTACTTACCTCGTTAGCTCCAAAGAGGCAGGTACACGCGAACAGGTCACGATACCAGGACGTGCCCAAGGTATGCCCAACACTAGGCTACTCGACATCTGCTGCCGTTTTGCCTCTTCTGCGCCTCTTCCCTGAACTAGATCACTACCCCTCGATCAGCACCACCATGGGTCTCGCAGAATACCGGCGACACAAGGCGGATTGGTGCGTAACCAGCCAGCCCTTTCACCTGCCCTGGACGAGACATCAATGTGATCACCCACTAATCTTCGCGAAGCCAGCGCAAACAGTCAGAACGGGCCTCTAAGATTGCCAGCCTCCCCCTAGCCTACCAATCCCCTCTGTCGCCGCAGGAACGTTCCATCCTCGTCAAGCCTATTCAGGACCTCGTCCAGCATGTCCACAACCAAGTCATCAGCCCGATTGACATCCTACGCACGTACGGCAAGGTCGCCATAAAGGCCCAGGAGAGGACCAACTGCGTGACCGAAATACTCTTTCCCGAGGCCGAAGAATGGGCAGCACACGAAGTCAACCTACAGGGCTCGCTCGCAGGGATCCCAGTGTCCCTGAAAGACTCCATACAAGTCAAAGGGTTCGACATTTCCGTTGGCTACTCGAGAAACCTTGAAAATCGCTATACAGAAGACGGCGCCATGGTGAAAATACTAAAAGATGCTGGCGCCGTACCCTTTGTCAAGACCAATCTCCCCACCACGCTCCTTTCGTTCGAGTCTACAAATGATGTCTGGGGCCAGTGCAAGAACCCGCACAACGAGAACTTCTCGCCCGGGGGATCGACGGGTGGAGAGTCAGCATTGCTCGCTTTTGGTGGAAGTCGCATTGGCATCGGCTCGGATGTGGCGGGATCAGTGCGCGTGCCTGCACACTTCTCTGGTTGCTACTCGATCCGCTGCTCCACAGGACGCTGGCCCAAGGTTGGCATGAACACGAGCATGTCGGGCCAGGAGGCAATCCCCAGCGTCTTCAGTCCGATGGCGCGAACGCTGAATGATTTGACGTACTTTACGCGCTCGATCATCCAGATGAAGCCATGGACCTATGACTATACCGTGCATCCTCTCGCATGGAGAACGGAGATGGAAGAGGAATATAGGGAAAAAAAGAAGCTCAGGGTCGGCGTGATGCGCACCGATCACGTCGTAGACCCCTCGCCCGCCTGCGCGCGTGCCTTGGAACAAACGGTTGCTGCTCTCAAAGCCGAGGGTCACGATGTCTTTGATGTAGAGCCGCCCTCGCCCTACGAGGCATTACAGCTGGCCTCCCATCTTCTTCTGAGCGATGGTGGAAAGACCTTCATGGCGCATTTCCGAACCGGCGAATGGAATGATCTCGGGGCTGCACAATTAGTCAAGTACATGCGCCTCCCTCGCTTCATCAAGTACGTGCATTATCTATGGGTCAAGTACGTCAAGGGCGACAGTATATGGGCTGGTCTGATCCGCAACTGGAGCCCCAAGTCGGCGCACGAATACTGGCAGCTCGCTGGTAAGCGCGAGGAATATAAGGCCAAGTTCTACACTTGGTGGTCAGACGAGGCCAAGATGGATGTCATGTTGACGCCCCCAAATGCGACCCCTGCGGTACCACATGGTGCCATGCATGATGCTGTTAGTAGCTGTGGCTACACCTTCTTGTTCAACCTGGTAAGAGTCTATTTCTCGCCTGGAATCCTCGCTACTAATCTCCACGAAGCTCGACTACTCCGCGGGCATCATCCCCGTGACGCATGTCGATCCCGTCCAAGACGCCCTGCCATCGACCTTCAGCTTCAAGAAACTCAACGGCGTGGCCCAAGGCGCATACAAGCACTACGACGCCCTGAAGATGGCCGGCCTACCGGTGGCTGTGCAGGTCGTGGGACGAAGGCTGGAAGAGGAAAAGGTGCTTGCAATCATGGAGCGCGTCGAGGACGCACTGGACAAACATGGCGGGCGATACGACCTGCTTGAAGTAGATTAGGTCTTCACTATGACATGATTGATGAACTGAAGTCTCGAGAGTAGGGCCATCCTCCATCCATCCATCCATCACCTGCAAGGCGCCGTTAGCAAGTACTTGGCAGCCCAAGCGATTTGGGATTCCCCGACGTCATACTGATCCTCGCTCTCGACCGCACCCTACGTTAAATCAATGGAAGTTTCGCGCGAAGCTGTTGCAGCGTCCGAGGAATCGGAACCCATCATATCTGGCATAGTCGCTCATGCATCCGTTCACCATGCCCTGGAGTCTGGACCTGGAATTTACCGGGCGCGAAAAACGTCATAACACGGCAACCACCCCCCCGCAATGACAAATAGCCTTAGGCCGGTGGCGCTCCCCATCGAAATGCTACCGCAACGGCTCCTGATGCCTATATAAGCGGTATATATGCTGCTGAGGAGCCGGGTGTTGTCTCCACCCTACCTCGCCCTGAGCCTATCCGGCAACTCTACCTATCGTCCCGAATCCGGGAATTGAGGAAAGCATCATGGCAGACTTCAAGGGCAAGTGTCACTGCGGAAACACCGAGTGGACGGCGACCCTTCAGCAGGATCAGCAAGCGCATATTCTGTGGTATGATGCCAACGTGCTGCGCGCATGAGACAATGGTTTCGCTGAGGAAGGATACTTGCGTCTAGCCACTGCAACACCTGCAAGACCCTTTCCGGCGCAACCTACACGCTCAACCAGATCATCCCCGCCAAGGCACTGAACATCACCAAGGGCCATGATCTGGGCAAATACACCTACAAGGGCGATTCGGGTCCGTTTGCCCCATGTCTTGATTTCGCAAGCGCAAGACTGATCGCCGGGCCTAGGCAAGAATGTTCACTGCTTCTACTGCAGGAATTGCACAAGCCACGTCTACCACCAGCAGGAGGCGCTGGGCCCAGATAGCATTGTGTTGCGCACGGGATTGCTGACAGAGGGCATCCAGAAGTTCCAACCTGGGGCGGAGATCTTTGGGAAAGACCGCTTGGGCTGGGAGAAGGCGGTTGCGCAGACTTTTGCGGTGATGCCGCCTTCGTAGAGTACTGCTGTCCGTGCATGATTTTGGAGAAAAAGGAGAAACCGTACCATGGATTTGTGTCTCTAGGAAGACATGCTATGATAATTCATACTCAAATCTTGATTCTACTCGAGGTCGGGGAAATTCCTTAGATAATGGCTCGGGCACTCATAGCCCCCAGGGTTGTTGTCCAGGTACAACTGATGGTACTGCTCGGCGTCCCACCACTCACCTGCAGGCAAGATTTCGGTCGTGACACGGTTCTTCCACCATTGCTGGTTCGCCTTCTCTGTGACCTCTTTGGCAGTCTTCTCCTGTTCAGCGTTGTGGTAGAAGATCGCGCTGCGGTACTGCGAGCCACGGTCAGGGCCTTGTTGGTTCTCGGTAGTCGGATCGTGCATCTTGTAGAAGAATTCGAGCAGTGTGCGGTAGGAAACCTTGTCGGGGTCGTATACGACTTGCAGTGCCTCGGCGTCTGTCGCAACGTTAGTATCCATCGTCCTGCAGTGGACCAGGCCCGGCCTGGGTTCTTCCCAATGACGGAAAAGTCGAGCTGACGTACGACCAGTCCTTCCACTACATACAGCCCTGTACCCGGGGTTCTTCAGATCTCCTCCAATGTATCCGACACGCGCGTCATACAAGCCCTGGTTTTTGAACTGTCTTCTGTACATGTGCTCGACGCCCCAGAAACAGCCCGCTGCCACCGTGGCAGTTTGGGCGCCTGGTGGAACGGCCATCGGCTGTGCGGGTGCAGACGACATGGATGTGAAGGGGCGTAGGAAGCGGGTCAAAAAGGACATGGACGCGTAGGAGAAGGCCACCAAGAGGAGCAGCGTTAGGCGCTTCAGATGGAAGGCTGGATGCTCGGAGCTTGGGGCTATTTCAAAAGAATTGGAAAGGGTGTGTAAGAGCTGGTGACGCCATCATCGACTTAGGCTACCAATCGCGCGTACGCCACAGTGGCGGCGGGGTAGTTGGTTGACTAGGTAGTTAGCTCCCGTTTCGCCGATGCGTCTTCGGATACTGACGCTCATGATCATGCTCATCATATTCTTCTTCCTCCTTTTCTGAGGCAGCGAGCGTTGCCCCCTTACTACACGAAGAATGCTCATGCCGAAGCATCCATGACACAAGGCTGACCATCAAAAACTCCTCTGTCGCCACGATAGCGTCCACGAACGCGACAGAGAAGATCGAGGTGAATCTGGGCGTTGCTTCCATCGCGAAGGAGATTGATTCTGCCATTTGAACAGAGCAATTCAATTCCCGTCGTAGATGGCTGATAGGGGGGGTTGGCTCAGTGTAGATAGTAGATAGGTTGGGAGTGGAGCAGGCGGTGGCAGGGAGTGAAGGGATTCGGTATCGTTCTTGGCCATTCCCCTCGGGGCTTTTCGTGTGACACGAGGCAAGACAGTGAAGCGTGACTGCTGCGCTGGGCACAGGACTGCATCGAGATGGCATCACGTGCACTGTCCAAGGTCGTGGTTGCCGTTTCCAGATCCCTGTCTGTTTACGGGCCCAAGCGCGAGCAATAACAGCTTCGCCAGCGCAACATCGTCATACTGCGCCCCAACCCGCACTGCCGTACCCTCGCTCGCGGCCGTTGCTGTTTCCTGGATTCTGGAGGCTGCGCTGTTCGTTGCTCTCTTTCCTAGCCATTACCTCGCCCAGCCATGGCCGCTAGCGGGGCATCGTCCATCTCGGTCACCGTCCGAGTGCGGCCGTTCACCATTCGCGAAGCCGCACAATTGACGAGGACGGACGACCAAACACTGTTCCTGGGAGATGGCTCGCTGGCGGGTATTCCGACTCCCAAGTTGAACTCCAAGGGCATCCGGCCTGTCATCAAGGTCATGGATGAGAAGTGCCTGTGAGGCGCCCTCCCGTTTGCGGCATCTGAAGTAGTGCCAGCTGACACCGTGCAGCATCTTCGATCCGCCGGAAGATCAGGCCGTAACAAGATTCTCACGATCGACGGTTGGACCCCAGGGAAAGCGGGCAAAAGACCAGACATTTGCCTTTGATCGCGTATTCGACGACACCACTACCCAAGGAGACGTGTACGAGGCAACGACAAAGCCACTTCTGGACAGCGTGCTGGACGGATACAATGCAACCGTCTTTGCATATGGCGCTACTGGCTGCGGTAAAACGCATACCATCACGTAGGTTGCAATGGCGCACACGCTGCTCTTCGGAAGACTTACCTATCTATTAGGGGTACGTCCCAGCAACCGGGCATCATATTCATGACGATGCAAGAACTGTTCGAAAAGATCCAGGAGGTGCAGGAAACCAAGGTGACGGAAATCACACTATCCTATTTGGAAATTTACAACGAGACGATCCGCGATTTGCTAGTCGAAGGCGGGAGTAAGCAAGCTCTGATGCTACGAGAAGATGCAAATCAGGCCGTCTCTGTCGCTGGCCTCTCAAGCCACAGGCCACAGAACGTAAGTCTGGCTGTAGACCTGCTGCGTCCAAGCGCTGACTTCAAAATAGGTACAGGAAGTCATGGATATGATCGTGCGCGGTAACGAATATCGAACCATGTCTCCAACCGAGGCCAACGCGACCTCCTCTCGATCACATGCCGTCCTTCAAATCAACGTTTCCTCGAAAGACCGCAACGCTGCCGTCAACGAACCGCACACAATGGCAACACTGAGCATTATCGATCTGGCGGGAAGTGAGCGAGCAAGCGCAACGAAGAATCGAGGAGAACGCCTTACCGAAGGCGCCAACATCAACAAGTCCCTCCTTGCACTAGGCAGCTGCATCAATGCATTATGCGATCCCCGAAAGCGAAATCACATCCCCTACAGAAACTCGAAGCTCACGCGATTACTGAAGTTCTCGCTTGGCGGCAATTGTCGAACGGTCATGATTGTGTGCGTCAGTCCCTCCAGCGTCCACTTCGACGAGACACAAAACACGCTGCGGTACGCCAATCGCGCAAAGAACATTCAGACCAAGGTCACGAAGAACGTGTACAATGTCAATCGGCACGTCAAGGACTACCTGGTCAAGATTGACGAACAGCGCCATTTGATTGACGAGTTGATGAAAAAACAAAAAGACTTTGAGGGTAGCGCATTCGCCAAATTCCAGAAGCAGAGTGAAAAAAAGGACATTGTGTTACGGGACGCAGTTTCACGTTTGCGCCAGGCTTTTGCGGAATCAGAGCATGAGCGTCGGGATCGGTTGAGCATGACCAGGACACTCAAACAGGCAGAAAAGCGTATTGCATTGATCTCATCATGGATAGCAGCGTTCGACAATGTGAGGGATGCTCGGGAAGAGGAAGAGATGCCTTCACAAGTTGCCAGTATAAGAGATACAGCAGTTGGCATATCGGCCGAATTGGAACAGACCCGACAACACTGTCATCGACGAATGGAGCGCACAAACTGGACTGGCAAGCTAGATACTGCGCTACACGTCGGCCTGAGAGCGTTGACTGATGTTGATGGATCTACTGACAGCCACGACGCCGCCAATCTAACAAGAGAATACGAGTTACTCAAGTCGAACGCAGACCGTGAGATCCTCAATGCCATTCTAGAGCAAGAGAAGGGCGGGGATGCTGCCATTGTGCAGGTGCTTGTTCAGGCGCACATAGAGACGGTCGCAATACTAAGCCAGATAACCCAAATGGATGAAGCTGACGCTGTCGAAGCCGCAAGAAAGATCCTTACAAAGATCATGAACTCCTGCACCAATGCCACTGCCCAGGCCATACGTCCTGATGGTGGACTCCCGGTAACAGAATTCTTTGCCCCAAGCCATCGCGGAACACCGAAGAGGAGGAAACCGGTCAACATCGTGGATCCGTCGCCTATTCGAGCCCTAGCTCCTCCTTCCTTCACAGATGCGCCACATTTGACCTCTTCGCCAATGAAGGGTTCGCCGCGTCGCAAAAAAATGCTGGTGGTCAAAAAAGGAGTTCAATTTTCCCCCGTGAAGAGGTCGACTTCGAAATCAAAGCGCGGTGTACGCTGGAGGGATGACACCGAGAATGGGACCCTAGCAGAATTTCAAAAGACACCCGAGCAGTTTGCATCCACTCCTATCGTCTCATCCATCGAGCAGCCACCACCGACTTTCTCCTCACACATTCCTGGACCAGTGCTGAATCATAATGGATCCTCACCGATCCCAACGCCTCCCAAAGCCTCTGTAGATCTTAAAGGATCCAGTCGGTTCGCCTTGGGTGCATTATCGAAACGGTCAAATGGCTCTCCTACGCCTTCTTCGATCGGCGGATTTCATTCCGATTCAGATGATACATCACCGCTCCGCGAAATCGGCGCAAACAGTCTCCGCCAAACCTCTTTGAAAATAATTGAAAATGCAGAGCGGGGGCAAAGCGAGAACAGCGGCGAAACGAAACCAGACGAGGAGAAATGGTCCAACTCAGACGCCCGCCAAATAGGAACAGCCATTAAACGCCGTTCGTCGACGAACGGCGGCTCTGTCCCCATCAATCGTGCTCAGCGTCGCCGTAGCCCTACAGCCACATCTTCCAGCCCACCAAATGAGAATATGCTGCTCTCAGCTGGTGCGGCACGTCGTATGGTTAAGGGCAGTCACGATGCTAACTGGCAGACTAGCGTCCTCAGTCCACGCACAGCGCCCATCATGAAGGGGCCTACACGGCGGACTACGTTAGTGGATGCTGGACTAAGAGAGCCAGCAAGTCTCAATCGCGCGCCAGTACGAATTGTTAGCAATACCTCGACTGCATCGAGGGGCAGTCTAATGCCAAATTCTAAGAGTGTTTGGCGCTGAGAAAGTCCCTCCCTCTTTTTTTTTTCATTTGCGTCTTAGATTAAAGGCAACGCGTTCGAGGCCGGGTTCTTGGGCATTGGATTCTTCAATAAACATTATTGGGTTTGCCAACTTTGGTGTTTGGGTGCTGGTTCTCTCTCTCTCTCTCTCTCTCTCTCTCTGCCTACAGCTGTTGCAGCCTGGAATGGCGTTGTGTTTATTTTTTTGCATGGCTTCTTCTAGCCAAAGCGGTTTTAGGGAAATAGTCTTGTGTCTCATGCAAGATCATGTATGTCATGGCGGACGACGTACTTGCTTTATTGTTGATTATCCTCTTTATCAAGGGTGCTTTGTGCATGGTGTCCTGGTGAATGCGTGAAGTCTGGCTGCCGTTGGTGTTGCCTACCAGGATATCATTGAGATCACCACCAGCTGTGTTATTGTATGACCTACGTTACTTACCGAGCGAAAATAGTCCGATGGCCTTTTCATCTCTTTACTTAATTCGATCGCTTATGTACGGTGCCCCTCGAAGAATTCAATGAGCGACATGCGCGAGCAGTTACGGCTAACGGGATATTATTTGTAACATCTTCTGCTATTTATCCTTATATTCTGGTTATAGAAGTTATAGCAATACAATGCAAATAAGAAAATACCGCACGATAAACTTCAAGGGCGTGTACACAAGTACCATCAACAAGGAAACAGGCGATATAATAGAATTCGTCAACAACGAGCCTCCTTCTACCGTGTATGCCCCATACAAGATTCCAGCCGGATGTACTTGTTACATCAGAGGTGCAAGCGCATATTTTGAATGAACCTAGGAAGATTGTGCGAACTGAAAACCGAAGATGTCCTTCAGGCGCTATCCTTCTTCGTGGTTGCACCAGACGGGAAAGGAAACGTATTGTTTGTCCTCTGGACGGAAGAAACCAGGCCAGCAATCTGTTGTTTTCAACCCTTGACTTCTTTCCCATTTCCACCCACGGCCATTCTGGACGAGTGTTTTTGAAAGGCTCTGGCGTTTCTGGTATGTGCTCGGCTGGTTCGGTTGTGTAGATGTGCTTGGTTTCTATGGGCAACTTGTTAGCAGTGCTTGAGATGGGAAGAAATGTGCACACCTCTCACTTCCTTAGACGGCGGTAGTGCATGAGTTGGTGCCACTCGCTCTCTCACTTTTTGGGTGCGTAAATCGGTGGGTACTACTGGCTTATATCCTTCTTCGATGTGCCTATGCTTTTCTATGGCTTACTGAATTTCGCAACGGATCGTCAATCACTAGCAATTTATTAGTCTCTTACATTGTCGTTAAGGCTTTGACTTATCTTTGAGAAAGTCTTCATATCGAGGCGATATCTTCAGACAGTGTTGATTCAACTGCTGTGGGTGTTGGCCATCAGCATATACTTGAGGTCCACGATGCCGTGGCGTTTGGCGGTGGCTAGCGAAGTCGCGACAATGGACTTTGTCCGCGCACATGGCATTCCGACCCCGCGGATACTCGGATACGCAATTGATGAAAATCCCGTCGGTTTAGAATACATATTGATGGAAAAGTTACCGGGACGGCCCATTGGAGATGCTTGGTTTTGACCCTTCTGAGAACCAAAGACTCCAAATTTTGCACGACGTGATAAAACTGGAATCTAAGCTGTTCGGCGTTCACCTACCGGCCAGTGGAAGCATTTACTACGCTGCCGATCTAGGGACCAGGGTTGCTCATGTACGCATACCTGGCGCGGACGGACGGTTCTGCGTAGGTCCGTCCACAGGGAGTCGCTGGTGGCACGGTCAGCGGGGGGACCTTCAATGTGATCGAGGGCCACGTAAGTATCAAGAATTACAGTAAGATTTGCATAACATACATGGCCTACTAATCACATTGTGCACATTGTATGTATTACGTCGATTTCAGCATGGCAGAAACCTGGGTAGGTAGGTGTCTGCTCGTGACAAAATGGCAATCAATCAAGGCCAACCTGAGAATCGGTAACAATTTCGTTAGAGCACAGTGAAGGAAAGATAGACCGATCCCTTTCACCTATGTAAAATCGTGCATTCATTTATGTATTCGTCTCTGTACCCCTAGTGAATGATATACATAGATCCCTAGTATGCATAGAACGTACCCATTCACTCCTTGTCGAACCGCACCGCCGGCTGTTCGCGAATCCAGCTTAAATCCACCTTGTGCCCGAGCAGCTCCCGGATGTTGCTAACGCCATACTTCATCATGGTCGGGCGCTCCAGGCTCAGCCCGAAGCCGTAGACGCGCATCGTCTTGGGCAGGCCCATGGGCTCCAGCATCTCCGGCCGGAACATGCCCGAGTTGCCGATTTCCAGCCAGCGCGCGAGGCCGGCGTGGTAGCCGAAGATTTCCATCGAGGGCTCCGTGTAGGGGTTGTAGGCCGGTTTGAAGCGCAGGTTGGAGATGCCCATGTTGGCGAAGAAGTCTTCGAGGAAGCGCTGGAGGCCTGGAAGGGGGGTTTGTTAGTGTTGCCAAGGACGAAGAGTGCATGGGGCAGGGACAGGACGTACCGCCGAGGGTGAGACCAAAATCTGCGATTACGCCTTCGATTTGGTGGAATTCGGCGAGATGGGTAGCGTCGACGGTTTCGTTGCGGAAGACGCGGTCGATGGAGAAGTAGCGTGCAGGGCGTGCATCTTCGGCGAGACGATGCAGGGCCCATGTAGATACTGCGGTGGTGTGGGTGCGTAAGACCAGGCGGAGGGACTCGTCTTCTTCCCAAGGGTACCGGTCTGTTGTGTGTCAGCTTATATACCCAAAGCTGCCCGCCCAAGTCCGCCCGAATGCGCGAGGAAGGGAAGATGGGAGAAGTGAATGGACGACTCACAGCCTATTGACCCAAAGGCACCCTCCTGGTGCACCTTCCTGACATCGTCCCAGTACTTGTCAAAATTCCTGCTCTTCTTCTGCCTCTGTTCACTCTCGGCTGTCGCAAACAGTCGTTTTGAACCGGCTTCCATGCGATCCATAACCGCCTCGTTCGCAGTGTCTAACCGCGGCTTATCGGCCTTGGGTGGATGGGAGACGAAGAAGGTGTCTTGCATGTCGCGGGCAGGATGTTGTTGCGGGACGAAGAGGGCATCAAAGTTCCAGAAGCCTGTATCTACGAAGCTGTTCATAGCGTTAGTCGGTGCACCATGCCGCCTCTTGAAGCAGCTGTATACATACTGGCCAGTGGGCATCTCCACGAATCCTTGCGAAAAGAAGATGTTCCTAAACTCCTGTCTCACCTTCATCAAAGGATGCAGCGCGCCGGCGTTTTGATTTGCCCCCAGCGCCTTGAAGTTGTATGGCTTGAAATTTGCAGTCTCCCAGGCACCGCTCGCCAGCAACTCGACCGTCAGGTCTGTGTGCTCAACCGGCATCTCCTTTGCGTACTTGACGCCCTTTGTGACTGTGTACGTGATGACCTTTGTGGTAGTAACCAGCTTCTTCTTTTTCAAATCCTTAAGCAGCTTCACGTCGGTGCAAGTCTGTGTGTCCTGGATCTGCTTCAAAGTGTCTCGACTAGAATCCTTGGGCTCCTCCGTGATGAGTGGGACAAGACTATCGCCATCCTTCTTGATCCACTTGTTTTTGAAGCCATTGCCCTGTCCTATGCTTGCAATCTCCGCGCCCACAGTTCCGGGTAGTTCCTTGACGCCTACACTTCCCCGCTCCTTGACAACCCTCCACACCTTTAGCTCGTGACTCCCGCTCTCGACAATACCCTCCGCTTCTCGTGTTAATAGCACCTTCTCCTCATCCTTGCTTTGGTAGACGATCATACTGCGGCTCGCCAGGCGATCCAGCGCGGCTTTGATCACTGCCTGTGCGACCTTGGGAAAGTCTTCGTTGGTCTGGAGGGGCTCTTTGGTGTCGAGGAGGTCGAGGACCTGTTGTGTGAGGTCGCCATTTTGCTTGGTTTCGAGCGGGACGGGCACAGGACCCCGTGTGCCGGGCATGATTGCAACGGAACGTGCTGTGGGAGGGCGTGATTTCTTAGGAAGTTGGAGGGGCGCCGCGTGGAGGGTTGGTGGGGGGCTGCTGCGTGAGTCGAAGTTGGGTCGGAATTTTGGAAGTGCCGATCGGACCTTTGGTTGATCTGATTGGCGGGGGCCTGTTATCACCGGCCCTTTGTAAATCAGAACATGAATGCCGTTGGACATGCATGGCCAGTTGCATCGGACGAGAGAAAGGCATGGTAGAGAGAACTCGTAGAAATAATATCATCAACAGGAAATTTTCCGGCAACAGGAATCAGGAGTAGTCAATTGCGATACACGATACCCTAGTCTCATCCACACATGTCAACATTAGCCATGCGCGCCAGGGACGGATTCTTTTGCCCAGCAGACAGACACTTCAAAATCAGGGAATCCACCCCCCTTGTTCCTCCTACCAGCCACGGCCACAGCCAATAATCCAAGAAATCAGGCTCCAGACACTCCATTGCCAATCCAAGAAATTCGCGCTGCAAACTCAAAGGAATGGATGCCGATGCACGCGGGTGGTCCCCTCGACCGAATTACATTCCATACTTCCTCCTTCCCCGGCTTTTGTTTATGATAGAGAGGTATACGCGTGAGACGAGAAGGAAATACGGCAAACGGAAGTGTGTACAGGTTGCCGATTAGGTCAAAACTAATATGCTCCGCACGAGGTGGAAAAAAGAAAACCGTCCGTTGCGACAAAGAGAAGAGGAAAAGCCGTCAAACGCCGCCCGATGATGGAGGAAGCGCAACGGGATTTCATGTTGCGCTGAATGTGAGAAAGCTGTGAGAAAAATGGGAGACCGGGTCGATTAGTAGACACAGAATCGTGCATGAGTGCAAAAGGAGAGAAAAAAAAGTGGGGGGCCGCCAATCGAAGATAGAACAAAGGCCAGGGGCGCGATAGATCACTCTGATCCCCTCTCGTACTTGACGGGATGGAAGAGAGTGGAGCGCATACAGAGTCGGCCAGTGCCGTTCTCCTCTTCGACCGGGCCACCCTTCTCATTCTCTCGGGACCCAAGCCATCTTCTCCACCACTCAGATGAGAATGCGGCGTTGTAATAAAAGCTGTTTCCAAGCTGATTGTGTTCACCCCAGCCAAAAACACTGTCGGTAGGTTTGGGCGGTTTGTTAAACGTGCCCTCCAAGCTGTCAAGTGGCCAGTTATGGTCAAAGTAGACAGGGTGTGCAGCGTATACGGCCTTCAGTCCATGATGGAACGCGACAGACGGGGGCCACATTTCGGGGAACATGTGGTGCTTCATGAGATAGGTTTCGCGGTGCATGAGATCCAATTGCCGTTTGGATAAACGTGACACTGTGATGATGGCACATCGTCTCGGGGGCTCGGGAAGCTCCAAGTCATAGCCAGTGACGTCGTCGCGGAAAACCCAATTCGTCTTAGCCGGATCGAAAATGGGATTGAAAGTGATAATGTCGGCGTCTTCACCTACACCCCATTCGTAGTTGTCCTGCACGTAAGAGTGTGGTGGTTCCACCTCGGGCGGGCTAGGAAGCATGCCAGTGTTTTCAAACTTAGGGGGACCCCACACAGGCTTTTCGTCGCTGTTGAAAAGTTCTTCTTCGACCATTTCGGTAAAATTCTTCCAAGAGCCGTGTAGCTCTGGAATGTAGTAACGAGACGATCGCTCCCAAAGACCCTTGCGAGGTTGTTTTTTGGCCCACTCACCAATCCTGTTATGGAATTCATAGTAGTGGCCGCTGAGTCGTAGATCCATTTCCCAGTTCCAGTAGAAATCGTACTCGGGGCGGGCTTGGGCAAACCATTGCAACGCAAAATGGGCGCTGCGGTAGACGGAGTGGACGGGCGCCTTGGCGTGATTGTAGACATTGTTGGGAAACGGTTCGGGATAGTACATTCGCATCTGCTGCTCCGACCATAGGGTAGCCATGCCCCAAAATTCCTTGGGAAGATTGTCCTCAATGACCTTTTGGTAGATCTCTTCCGACGACCAGATGGGAAGGCTGTCGTCCTTCACGTGGAGCAGAAAGTGAACATCGTACTCGCCACCGGATTTGAGGGCGAGTTCGTTGATCATGGCCCGAAGCGTCAAAATCTGGTAGTCGCTGTACTTGTAGCCAGTCCAGGTACGTAGAATGTAAGCATGTCGCTTGACCTTTTTCTTAGCTGGTGCAGACTCGTCCGCCGTGGCATTGCTGGCGAAACGGTGCAGGTTCTTCTGATAGCATCGCTTCTGAGCGGCAGCCCAGTTGACGGTGCGGTAGTCAATCTTCTTCTCCAGGTCCCAGATCTTGTCGGCACCGGCATGCTCCGACTTGCCGGCCATGTCGAGACCACCCTCTTCGTGGGAGTACGAGTAACCGTAGGGGCCAAAGCGGCCAAAGCGGTCAAAGCACGACTTGTCGTCCATGCCAAGCTCTTCGTAGGAACCGAAGAAGGGGGCCGTCATGTTTTGAGGAATTCCAGGGTAGGCGTAGATGTCAGGCAGGTCGATCTTCTCGTCCTCATCGAGGTAGCATGGCTCTGGCTTGTCGTGGTCCTTGAGATACTCGGCCGAGTCGAACTTGTAGGGGTCAAAAAGCTTAACGTCGAGCGGGGGCTCCTTGTTATCCTTGCTCATGGGAGGCCATTTGGGCTTGATGTTGTCCTCTGGATTCGAGCTCTGCGAGTACTTGACGAAGTCCTGCTCGGAAACATATTCGCCAAAGGGGACGAGGGTGCGGACGCCGTTAAAAAAGCCGTTGAGGCTAGCTCGGTCAGCAATGCTGCGGCACGTGGCATAGTGTGATGCGGCTTACCGAGGGTAGTGCTCCCAGTGGTACTGTTTTATGTCCTCGCCCTGGCGCTGTTGGGCGTGCCAGTGGTGGCGACGATAGATGCCGGTGCCAAGCATGGAGGCCAGGACGATCAGGGTGACGGCGAGGGCAACGAGACGTGCGAAGGAGAGACGTGGACGCTGGATGCGGGTCGCCCAGGCCGGCCGGGCGGCCTTGTTGCCCCATGACTTGCTGCTGAAGAGTGGCAGTGGTGACGAGGCCTGGCTCTCGTGTGACAGTTTCTCGTAGTTGAAGCGCGTCCGGATGAACAGCTTGCCTGGGTGGAAGCGAGACGAGGCCATTGTTGTGATTAGGAGGGAGGCGTATTAGGGGCTGGCGATGGCAGCAGGCAGCGGGCAGCGGGCAGCGGGCAGCGGGCAGCGGGCAGCGCGGTGTACGCGGCCGATGCTGCGGTGGTCGGTGGACGGAAGGCGAGGCGGTAGCTGGGGGGCACACGGCGGGCGACGGGGATGAGAGAAACGAGTGACTGTCGTGGGGGATGGAGGCCGATGATGGCTGAGCACCAGGCAGACCAGGATAAGCGGGTGGTGAGCACAGGGGGGAAGAAGGGCTGGACGCGGCAGGAGCGACGACGCCGCGACGCTTTCCCCTTTTCGGCCCGCCCCAAACACCCTTCTACGTTCTAGCGCGCGATGGCAAAACAGACGGCCAAGCGGCGGCATGACTGCATTCTGCCGGCCATGAACGATTCTACCGACCTGCCATAGTAGTGGCATAGAATCCTCGGGCATTCCGCATACCAGAGCCATGACAAGCGCCCAACAAACCGCCTC
>Ga0182211_1000231_pt1 | contig 17465 bp, 11 predicted proteins | sample G5R1MG_20_FD_129660 | JGI IMG/M metagenome (GOLD analysis project Ga0182211, IMG submission 129660) | Switchgrass phyllosphere microbial communities from Michigan, USA - G5R2_MAIN_03OCT2016_LD1 MG | ecosystem: Host-associated > Plants > Phyllosphere > Phylloplane/Leaf | place: USA: Michigan... | reverse complement strand
CCAACTGAGATTCTGCCAACGTTGCCAACCCAGATACTGCCGACTGAGATACTCGCATCATTGCCTTCGCTAGGCCTGCCAACACAGATACTGCCAACTGATATTCTGCCAACGTTATCAAAACCAACCCAGATTCTGCCGACGCTGCCAATACCGACCCAGATTATTCCATCACTACCTTCTCTAGCTTTACCCACTCCAATTCAGCCAACTGGAATACTTCCATCAATGTCCTCTCTGGCGCTACCAAGCCCGAACCTTCTATCATTTCCCTCTATAGGCTTACCAACGCAGATTCTTCCATCCCTAGGAGTCCCTTCAAGTCTTCCATCTCTAGGCCTACCATCCTTAGGCATTCCTTCACTAGGCATCCCTTCACTCAGCGTCCCTGCAAGTCTACCATCGCTAGGCATCCCATCCTTAGGCATCCCTTCACTAGGCGTCCCTTCAAGTCTACCGTCCCTGGGCCTACCATCTATAGGAGTTCCTTCAAGTATACCATCGCTAGGCATCCCTTCACTCAGCGTCCCTTCAAGTCTACCATCGCTAGGCATCCCATCCTTAGGCATCCCTTCACTAGGCGTCCCTTCAAGTCTACCGTCCCTGGGCCTACCATCTATAGGAGTTCCTTCAAGTCTACCATCGCTAGGCATCCCTTCACTAGGCGTCCCTTCAAGTCTACCATCGCTAGACATCCCTTCACTAGGCGTCCCTTCAAGTCTACCGTCCCTGGGCCTACCATCTATAGGAGTTCCTTCACTAGGTGTTCCTTCAAGTCTACCATCCCTAGGCCTCCCATCCTTAGGCATCCCTTCACTCGGCCTACCATCTCTGGGCGCACCTTCAAGTGTACCATCCATAGGCGTCCCATACCCAGGTGTACCATACCCAGGTGTACCATACCCAGGCGTCCCATACTCAGGCGTCCCAGACTCAGGCGTCCCATACTCGGGCGTCCCATACTCAGGCGTCCCAGACTCAGGCGTCCCAGACTCAGGCGTCCCATACTCAGGCGTCCCATACTCAGGCGTCCCATACTCAGGCCTACCGTCAGGCCTACCGTATTTGGTAACTCCAAGCACCATGCAGACGCTGGTAAGCGGCTCAGCCGTTCCTACGCTTGCAATCCCTCCGGTGCCAGTGCCAGTGCCAACCCCCCAATACAATCCATATCGGTATCCTCCCGTCCTCCCCGTTCCATATCCAGTCGCCCCCTACGCGGCTCCTCCCAAGGCTGCGCCTTTAAGCAATCACGGGAGCGCATATCAAGGAGCACGTAAAGGCTACGAACACTGGCCTGTTAACCATGAATCAATGTGTCCTGAAGCAGATGGTGTCATCTACACCAGCCCGTGTGGTGCAAAGTACGCAGTGGAGTGCAACATAGACCGAGCCGGACCCTACCGTACGTTCTTGTCCTCTACGCTCTGGCAAAGTAACTAACATGTCCTAGTAACTAACACCCCCTCCTTCACCAACTCACTGATGCAATGCATTCAAATCTGTGATAACACGCCCGGCTGCGTCGACGTCTCGTACATTGAAGGCACGCCCGGCCCCTGCTTCCTCAAAGGCAGCGTCGGCCCGAACATCCCCGCCGAGCGCGTGCTAGGCGGCCGACGCATTGCCGAATGCACATTTGCCTCGTCGCGGATCAAACTCCATCGCAAACGCGTCGTTCTCCCCGCCTGGCTCGCGCCCGTACCCCAGGTACCTCAGGGCCCCCCAACCGTGGCTCCGGGCTGGATCTTCACGTCACAGAACACAGCAACCACAACGGTCACGGCGACGGCTACCAGCACTCGCACTAGGTTCGTGCAATTCCCGGGGTGAGGGACCGCATTGTGGGAAGAGCGGTGCGACTGACACGCTGAACAGCATCTTCAGGCCTACGACGACCATGTCGGGCACCACAACAATCTACTACGGCGAGCCGCCAATCACCAGCTTGTCGACTACCAGCACTACGACTACGAGGCTGACTACCACCACGGCTTTCCCGTTGACTTGTCCCATCGCTGCATTGCCCTAGGCACGTGTCACGACCAGGCGCTGTGGTCGAAACAAAAAACGTAACTTACGACAACGTGTATTGCATTACGGCACTACGCAGAAACACGTCTTACGCTCGCTGTTTTTCTTTCAATGCGTCAAGCCGTCCCGTGAAGGCTCGCTTCATTCACAGGACTCGTCGAATCATTATTATTTTGCTTACTCACGTGCAGTCACGACCGTTGCCTTGGACGCCCCTTCATCAGACAGTATTTGCTCTAGACTTTGAGGCAGTTCCTTTTCAATGTACGGGGTTGATGGCCTGGTTATGTATGTATGCTATTTGATGCTATAATGACTTACAATGGCTTGCGGCAACATGACTAAAAAATCAGTAGTAATGTGTTGATTAATAGATTTCCGGATTGAATGGTATTTGTGTCCTGAGTGAGCCGTATAGGTGTCTTGTCACGTCTCAGTCAGGTCTTAGTAAGACCATTGCCTGCACCGGCCTCGATCAAAGGCCGCCTAAACCCACTCATTATACCTACCGCCGCGTCACGCACAAGTTAAAACCACGAGAAGAGAGTCCCACCGATGCCACAACGACGGCCAAAGGAGGCCATGGACCCAGCAAGTCCAATCGTTCCAGTCGGTAGATAGCTACAGCGCATCGTTCCCTGAACGGGCTACAACGCAGACAGCGCTATACCAGACGTAACCCTCGGCCCAATAAACCCAAGCACTGGCGCTCCGACTCAGGCAGGACATTAGAATTCCTCACGCCCCCCTCACCAACCGCCCACGCCCAACGCGCCACCCTCACCCTCGTCCCAGCTTACCGCTTCGGCGCTCACCATTGCACCGCCAGAGCCAGCAGGGTCGTGCCAAAGCAGTAATTGAGCTCGTCGACGCCGCTGCAAAAGCCGAAGAATCCAGCCAGGATGGCATCGCGATCGTCGTTGACATTAGCGGAGCCAAGTTCAAGAAACATGCAATCATTATCGTGACGTTTGGCAAGCCGTTCGCCTGCGGTAAGCTCTCGATCACTGTCGTAGAATCCTTGCATGAATTCGCAGTCTACTGGGTAATGCGCAATCTGAGTCGCTACGTTCAAAGCCTCTTTTTCGACTACCCATTCCAGTCTCCAGTACCTGTGCATGGCAAGACGGCACCATTGCAGGACCAGTTGTCGTGGTCTCTCCCTGTTAGTCCACATCATGCCCGCCTTTGCGAATTGGCGTTTGCAAACGGCCGTGAAGAGGAATGTAAAGAGACTTGGATTAACACGGCGATGAGCGACCGCGTAGTAGAGGAGTCTCTCATGGGGCCCTTGTGCGTTGATGTCCCATGAAGCAGGATTGATGATTTTCCTTTCAACTTTGGGCGCAAAAAAGGCGTTACAGATTTCTTCCAGGAACAAACCTTTCAAAAAGTTCCGTGAAGAGCGGCAATAGGGGAGGAGGAAGCTTACTGTCTACAACGCGGAGAGCCAGAAATTGCTCGTCAGTGTAGCTCTTCTTTGCGTGATCGAGAACGAGGTTTAGAAGTTCCAACGGCAGCCTCATGTTGAATACTGTATAGCCCTGTAGTGACCTTGATTCAATATAGATAACTACGCGTAGGTATTCGCCATTTGTACTTGGCTATGTCACAGGCGATGAGTCAGTCTATTGTTTGGGTCTTTACGCGTCGTAACCAAACAATTCGAAAGTAGCGCAAGGAATACCAAACATCATCTCCCAAGCTAATTTTCCACTGCGTAACAAATTCCGCTATTGAGTGGAGTCACCCTCAATACCGTCTTATTCAGTCGCTTCAATTCGGCGTAGTGCCTGGAAGTAACTATTCGCGGGTGGCCTGAACCTGTCGTTGTGAATCCTCAACGCATGACTCATATTGCTGGTCAGTAAATTCGTGCAAAGAGACAAACAGCGGAGGTTGTGTGTGATGAACCCGAAAAGACGGCTGCTATATATAGTCCACATGTCTACAGAGATATTGGGATCTCTTCTCCAGCAGTGAAAAATAGTATTAGATTTATGTTGTTGGGGGTATCATCTCATCTTAATTCATTTATCATCTCATGCCTGAACCAAATCACTCGACTCACTCAGGACATGACCACATTATCCCCTCTGTCCAAACATCAACTTGGCCTGCCCTTTCTCCTTCCCTCTACCATCGCTTTTCCCCTTGCCTCTCCCTCCCCTCTTCGCCTGTACTGGTGGCTGCCGCTCCGCCTGCCGCATCTGCCGCGACAAATCAAGAGCATAGTGGTAGTCCACATGTTCTTCTTTTTCGTGTAGGGGCAGGTGGATGTTACAGCTCATGCAGTGGTATGTGGTAATTTTTGTGGTATTCGGGGTGTGGGATGGGGGTTTGGGGCGAGGGATGGGAGTGGCGGAGCCATGGTTTTGATATTGAGGCGGATGTGGAGAGAGTGAGAAATGCCTTGCCGGAGGTTGGGCAGAGGGCGGCGTAGTGGATACGCAGCGGTTGTTGGCGGTTTCAATGTCAGAGTCTGGTGAGTGTAGGGGTGGTGGTGGTGTAGATGGCCTGGCAACGTCATTCGAATGCAGTGATTCAAACTGTTCATCAGCATCAAGATCAACACCATCCTCTATCTCCTCTCTTGTCGAATCATTATGCGCACTCATTAGCAGCGCCCTTGCAGTGTCAAAGTCCTTCTTATTATCGTCCTTTGGACCAAAGAAGTTGGCAATGTTTCCTTTGGTGCGCCTTCGCTTGGTGGGTGGTTCGTGTACACTGGAATTACGCATGATAGAGCGCCCGACTGTCGACAGTATGGCTTTTGCCTCGTCCCCACGTACCAAGAAGCCCCCGATTCCTTTATTGTTTGTAATGCCGTCCTCGAAACCACCAACACTCAGCGAAAGGTTAGCACAGGGCCATGCGCGGCCGTCGACGACGACATGGGCAAGGAGGTTCTTGGCGAGCTCAAAAAGGATCGCTTCGGAGAGTGGTTTACCCTGCGGGATCGGGGCTTGGCGGCTGCGTGTATGGGCGCCCTGGCGGTGGTGTAGGTTCAGCGTCGTTGGGCGGCGCTTGTTTTGCAGGACGCCTTCCTCGACACAGCGGGAGAAAATGTCGGCGACGAAGATGCGCAGCCAGCGGACAGCCTGCGCGAACGATTGGATGGCTGGGCGGAAGGACTTGGCCGAGAGCATGCTCTTGATCTGGGTACGGGGGTTGACTTCGCTGCTGTCATCGCCGCGGATGGTGGAGTAGAGCCAACTGCCGGTGTCGTCGCCGAGCCTCTGTAGCTGGTCGCGCGGTTGTTGCAGAAGATCGCTGACCTTGTCGGTGCCAAACAGGGCGACGATCTCGTCGCCGAGCTTGCCGCCCAGCATGCGGATCTTGGTGAAGGGCATGTCGGCAAGGAAGTGCGCGACAGCACGGTTGCGGATAACAGTCTGTTGATTGGGCTTGTGGTAGGCCGATCCCAGCTTGGATAGCATTTTGTTGCGCGCTACGCCAGCTGAGCATGTATAGCCGAGCGTGTGGTGGATGTGGCGGCGGACGCGGCGCACCAGCTCTGAAGCCAGCACCAGGCACACGTCGTCCCAGTCCGGGTCGGTGTCCTCGCCGTCGGTAGTGCCCGTGTCAACCAGCGCGTCGGCAGCCCAGTCCAGCACCGTCGTCGGCACCTTTGGCAGCCGCTCCGAGGCGTCGTCGCCGGGCGCGGGGCCGCGCAGCTCAGGGTAGCGCTCAAGTAGGAGGGAGTGGACGTGGGCGCTCAGGTCCAGGAAGACCTCGTCGATGCTCGCCTTTTCGACGCGCTGCCCGTCGGCCGGCAGCGCGTCGCGGATACACTGCAGGATGCGGCGGCTGGCCTGGCGATACGGGTCCAGGCTTACTTTGTGCGTGGCCATGTCGCGAGCGGCATCGTCGTGGTACGCCCACGTTTCGTCGCCCTCCTTCCACGTCGCCACGTGCTGCAGGATCAGCTCGGGACACTTCCTGCGCGCCTCAGTCGCCGTCACGTGACGCGACAGGCCAAAGGCGCGCGCTGGGTAGTTGATGGCAATGAGGCCCTGCCATTGCTGTACCGCGAGCGGCTTGGCGGGGTCGAGGCCGAGCCGCACCGTCTCGCACTGCGCATAAAAGGAGTCGAGGTCGACGTGGGCAATGACGCGCAGCGGTGTCTGCGGGCTGTAGGCCTGGAGTTGGTGCAGCTGCTTGTAAGTGAACGCCGACGGCATACTGGTACATGATCAGGCCATCGTGGGGGCTCTACAGGGGGAGTCGACTCGAAGAGAGGTGAAAGGGGCGCAACGACTGCCAAGAGGTGGTGGTACAGACGGCGAGTATGGGTGTCCGTGGTCGCGTCTGCACGTCGCGTTGCCCCGTGGTCACGTGTGTGCGTGGGCTAGCGTGTCTACACCGAGCTTCCGTCATAGGCATCTCGTCACCACGACAATTCAATTCAAAGCAAGTGCTTGCGCAATCGTACAGCAAAATCCTGCCGTTCATCCAGCTACGATCTAGTATCTACTCGTGCCCCTGTAGCGCCTTCTCCAACACCTGCATAAACCGCCACACCTCGCTAAACGTATTATACATAGGCACCGGCGCCACCCGAAGAATCCCTGGCTTGCGCTTATCGCAGCTCACCCCATGGGCCTCGAGTGCAGCGCTTGCTGGCTCGAATATGGCCTCGTCGAGTAGCACGCTGAGCTGCGCCCCGCGGCTCTGCGGGTCCGCCGGCGTCACGATGCGCAGCGCAGGCACCCCGTTGTGGACGTTGCGAGCGGCGATCTGTGTGAGCAGGTGCTCTGCGTACGCCGTGAGGAGCAAGGAGCGCGACCGGAGCTGCGCTATGCTCGTCTTTGCGAACACGCTGAGACTGCCGGATAGGCACGTGAGGTCGACAATGGACGGGTTGGAGCATTGGAATCCCTGGGCGCCGGGCGTGGGCACAAATTGGTTGTCCATGAGGAATCGCGATGATTTGTCGTGTCCGTACCAGCCCTTGAGTCCCGTGTAGTGCTCGTTGTTTCCGTGCTTTGCGTGTACAAAGGCTCCTGCTACTGCCCCTGCGCCGGCGTTGATGTACTTGTATGTGCACCAGCAGGCAAAGTCGACGTCCCAGTCGTGCAGCCTGAGCTCGACGTTGCCCGCTGCGTGCGCCAAATCCCAACCAATCGTAATGTTGTGTTTGCGTGCGTGTGCGGTGATGGTAGGGATGTCGAGAAGCTGGCCGCTGTAATATTGGATGCCAGGAAGCATGATGAGAGCAAGCTCGTCGGCGTTGTCGTCAATGAGCTGAAGGATCTGATGAGTCGTCATAAGGTATCCATCCTCTGGTTCTACCAGCAGCATTGACTTCTTGGGGTCCAGCCCGTGCCATTCGATTTGCGACTCAATCGCATACCAGTCACTGGGAAATGGCCGCCACTCGCACAGGATCTTGTGCTTCTTTTCCGTCGGCTTGTAGAAGGCTGCCATCATGAGATGTAGGTTGATGGTCAACGTGTTCATGGCAACAATTTCTGGCGGCGAGGCCCCGACAATGTCGGCCATTTTACGAGCGCATTCTGCCGCCATGTCTTGGTAGGGCGTGACTGGCGAGTCCTCGAGGTTGGTAAAATGGCCGCGCACCCCGATTGAGCCCCATGTCTTTAGGTATGCGTTCAAGTGCTCGCCAACGGCTTTGGGTTGGAGGCCGAGAGAGTTTCCACAAAAGTAGATGCTCTCGTCATCCGGGCTTGACGCTACGGCCGCTGTTTCCGCATCGTCTTGGAGGGTTTTGCGATTCAACTGCGCCTTGGTCGGCACGATGAAGTCAGAACGGTGACTTTTGGGTATCTGGTCGTTGTTGTCAAGCGAGTTCGCAAAGTCCAATGAGTCGGCATTGGAGGGCCACTCCGGCTTCTGCCCTTGGCGTAGCTGTTGGATTGCGTTGGTGACGTCCATGGTGGGGTAGATAAGATGATGAAGTGCGATGAGATTGGATATCGAAAGAGGCGCTCGAGGACAAGGACTTGGAAAGAGCCGCCCGAAGATATATAATAGCCCTCAAGTACTCAATCATGTCGGCCATGCGGAGATGGCGCCACTCATCCTCCCGCTGGAAATGACCTCTTCCGTTGCAGATAACCAAGCTCCGTTGCCCTTCTTCACGTGTGGCTAGCATCCGACGATCGATACCGAGCTTCCGTCAACACCCTTCCGCGTTCGGAGTAGCGCCTGCATTTCGACGGAGCATCCGACGACGTCCGATCCGCCGTTGAGCCTAATGTCATTGTGGCGCTAGAGTACACGCGCAACCTCCTTTAGCCACCAAATCCAGGGTTAAGCAGCACGAGTACACTCTCACCTTACCTCGTTGGTAGATTTTTCAACCACAGGCCGACGTGTCCTTGAGTCAAGCTTTTCATTAAATGCCTTCGGTCGCCGCTGCAAGATGGAAGAGCTATCCGGGAATACTACTAGGGCAATACCTTGAGATTTTACCTTCGCCATCATGAGTCCGCATAGAGTCGACGTCCTTCCATCGCTGGCTGCTTTGCCTCTGTACGGAATTTCAGAGAAGGGCTTCTTGCCCGCCAAAGCCCCTCTTGCTCACTTACCGCATGCCTACTACCAGCCATGGGAGCGTCTCACTGATGTTCTACCCAAGTTGATAGAGCGACAAGAAATCCGGACGTGGGTTGACAAGCTACCCGTTCTGAGTACCAAATATCTCGAAAGCGAAGCTGAATGGCAGAGAGCCCATACTGTGCTGGCTGTCATGGCTCAAGGTTACATTTGGTCAGGTCCTGAGCCTTCACAGGTAAGAAAAGCTTGAGGCGATTCAAGAGGCAGTAGTTGCTCACATACATTAGCGGTTACCTCCGGCTATTTCTGTGCCATTTCTACAAACCGCCAAGCATCTTGAGGTACATCCTATTGCTACCTATGCGGCATTGAATCTCTGGAATTGGACACCATTAGGAGTCGACGCAGATCTCACCCAACCTGATAACATGGTTGCATTGCTCACAGCGACCGGAACTGACGATGAATCGTGGTTTTTCATCATTTCAAATGCAATGGAAGCGAGGGCCGGACCACTGATCGAAATGATGCTCGGCGCCATTGAAGCAGTCAAAAGAGACGACGTTCCAACGATTTTCCATGCCTTGAAGTGCTTGAAGAAATGCCTGGAAAGCATTGGGGACCTTTTGGATCGTATGGACGACCGTTGTAACCCCCAGAAGTTTTATCATACTATTCGACCATTCTTGGCAGGAAGCATGAACATGGCAGCGGCAGGCCTGCCTAACGGTGTGTTCTACGACGAAGGCAACGGGCAGGGTTCTTGGAGAAAATACCGTGGAGGCAGCGCCGGTCAAAGTTCCCTACTTCAGTTCTTCGACGCTGTGCTTTCCGTCAACCATGCTCGGAGCGATGGCTTCCATGCTGAAATGCGTGGATACATGCCTGGACCCCACGCCCGGTTCCTGGAAGATGTCGAGGATATCGCAAATATTCGTGCATACGTCGATAGCCATCATGACGATGTGCTGCTCCTGACAGCATTCAACGAAGCAGTGGCGGCGCTGAGCGGCTTTCGGGACAAGCATATCGCCTTAGTAACTCGATACATTATCATCCCAAGCCGGCAGGGCAAGCCTCAGAATCTAGTCAAGCGCAGGGACATCGCTTCTGCTTCAACAAAATTGGCTGCTGAGAAGCCAAAGACTCAGGAACTAGTAGGCACCGGAGGCACCACGCTAATCCCATTTCTGCGAACGTCACGGGACGAAACGAGCGAGACCAAGGTCGTATGCTGACACAACGGGCCATGGCACCTTTTTGCGCCTTGGTTCTCCCATCAGCATCGTTATCCGACATATCCACTCCCGGCCTGCTGATCGTAGATGGGGAAAAGCGGTATATCAGCGACAGAAGCGCCGTCCAGAGGATGTGTGCCTGGTTGAAGGAAGTCCTGGAGACCCTGGTCACTCTCCGTGGGCCAAGGCAATGCAAAAAATTCCGCGTCATAGATGGTCCATTCAAAGGGATCGGGATACGTTGTGGGCATTTGGGCCATCGGCATTGATATAGGGGGGTCAGACAGGCGATGAGATTGCTCGTCGAGCAGCTGTGCTTGGACGCTTGATATGGACGGTAGTAATCCGAATAACTCCGAAGAAGCCTGCTTTCTTTGCAGGCGCAACTGTACTTCCCTTTTCTTGACATGTGCAGTAATGATTTTGGCAAGAGAATGACCTATGAGTGAGTACTGGCGCGCGTGAGGGTCAATCTGGCCGAAATATTCCAAGCAGCCGATAGCATCTGCGCAGTTGGCTTCCAGAGCCAGCCCAGATCTACCGAGACCACCGACGGCGAGGACAAGCGTTGCAGTGAAGAGCCAAGAGCTGTCGAATATCAGTCAGGACCAGTCTATCAAAACCTCATGACGAACAACGTACACAATGAGCGGCATTCGACGCGGCATCTGGCCTGTCGCGACCACAGTCTGCACCACCTCCACTAGCGACGTGGCAGCCTCAAGTGCAGCATCTGCATATTTCCGTTTCTCCTGATGATCCCGCTGGGTGCCACCGCCCTTCAACGAGACGCCCATGTATTCGTACAGGTCGTAGATCAAAAAGGGTCTGGTGAGTAGCATAATTCCGTAATAATAGGAACACATTGTGGAACAGGCTCCTATGACAGCTTCACGGGCAACACTATCGTTGCTCGTCGACTGGACAATTGTTTGGGACAGACTTGGGAGGTATTTGGACGCCCAGCCTTTCAGCTGGCGCGAAACGTAGTCTGCGATGCGAAGAGAGATTCGCTTGCGCGAGTACACTTCTACCACGACGCGCTCAATAATCATGAATATCTGAACGCTGGCGTCTAGCATATCGACATTGAATTCACTGCCTGTTGCTCGGACGTTGTACTTGACAGTACAGTCAACGTCTGAGGTTGAGGGCGGGCGCCCCAGCACATTGCTGATGAGTTGGTCAACCACACGCAGACTCTTCCAGATGCGGTCTCTGATAGTCTTAATCGGCTCTTCACCAAAGGAAGCGTTTACTTCTGTGCGGTGGATGCCAATGGCATATGCGGTACGCGCAGCCAATGCTAGGCGATGTCAGTTCGGGTTTGGTCCATGAAATCCCATCACTCAATAGCCCACAGCCTCGCGATGCGACTTGCGAGCATCTCATGGAACACATGGAGGCGGGGGTAGTTCGACCAGGGGCAGCCAGCGAACCCTGGTTACCGTGGGCGGGGAACAAAAGAAATTCCGGCTTACAAAAGTACAAGTAGGCTCCGTTCGGTTGAAAGGCTCGCAGCATATAAATAGCAACAAGTATGAAACCCCGGACGGTGGTCACGTTCATGTTAAGACACATGTTCCTGACGAGTTGATCCCTCGAACGCTCGAACCAAGTCCCCGCTCGCGTTTCACCATGCTCCTGTGCACCCACAGCAAGGACTAGAAAGAACAAACCCGACCCAGCGTCGTCTGAAGACGAGCAGACGCGGTCTGCCCACGTGCTCATGTCGTCCATCAGCTCATCGGGCTGGAAAAGATCAACGAGTCCGCTGGTAGCTACGGTGTAGTCACCGATAAGAGTGCGAACTTCGCTCGGGGTCACAGAGAGCAAATGCTGATTATTCTCAGAGACAGCTGGGGCCACTTCGATGATCGAGTCGCGCACGGCTTGTGTGGGAAAGCCCTCTGGATCTACTTCAGACGCGATGAGGTGCCTTACCGTCTGAAGAAACGACAGGGGAGCACAGTCACCGATAAAGATGACTTTGCCTTGGGCATCCCGCAAGATACGTCCTTCCAGAGGCACGACCGTGTCCTCGTGATGGCCGGTCCTGCTGATTGTGGGAGAAACCGACGTCTCTATTCCAACCATGTCGCCATGGCTTCGGGGTAGACTTGCTTCACGAGGCCGGCTGGCGTCGTGCGGAGTACTGCCGGCAGAGCGAGCGCGTGTTGTGGTACTGGTTGCACTGAAGGAGCAAGTCGCCGCCCGGTTCTTCCTCTGGCAATAGGCACAGGGCAGTTCGCCATCACACTTGGTTTTCCTCTTCTTGCAGAGATCGCAGGCGGCTGTAACGCGATCGAGTCGCCGTCGCTTTCCTGGCTGAGGCGATGAGTCTGGGTGTGTGGCCATGGAGCGCAGGCACGAGCTGTGATTGCTAGCTGTTGAGTGGATGGCGGCAAAGATTGTGTCTCATGAGATGCATTAGTGTGAGCGGGAGTAGACAGAGGGTCACGGGATACAAAGATAGACACAGACAACAGATACGCAGAACACTAGGTAGGTAGGCACACAGTGTCACATGACGCCGGACAGAGGCAGGGCTTGGCGGTCGAGTGGCTTCCCTACCCCATTCTGTACCCTTCACCTCCTTCATTCCCTACTCCTTCCACAACGCGACAAGTCACGACCTCGACAACACCAGTCATCCAACACCAGCCATCCTGCTGGCGCGGTGCACCCCATGATTCACAACACTCTCCAGGTGAGTTGAGAACCCGGAATCTGCATACTCGGGCCCTTGCGCCTGCCAAGCATTGTCGCAGAATTTGCAGTCGTGCCGCAAATTCTCGAGGTAACCTGACTATCTAGGTAAGCTCACGTTACTTGCGGATGGAACCGAGTAGATAATAATAACCTCCAAAACCCACAGCTAGTACCAGCCATCCTTGTAGTGTGGTAAGCCCGTAGCTATGGGTATAGGTACTCTCTTACGCGAAACAAGTTGATGCGCACCTACTGTACCTAGGATACGACGAGCTTTCAGTCACCCGGTAGCATCATGTTCTTGCTCGACCGTGTGGGCAGTCAATTTGACTGGAGACAAGCACGTCAAAAAATTATCCATTTACATTCCACTCTATCTTTCTCAACAGGCTGGTGCTACCAACACGTTTGCCTTCTATTTGTGCCTCTCATTCCGCCTGTAAAAATGGATCTGATCGACAGGTCTAAAGAGTAGGTTAGCCGGGGTACGCTGTTTCAATCGAGTAGTCGGTCAACACCAAGGTCTACCAAACCCTGCATAAGAGACGAGATCCTCATGCTGGGCCGACAAAGCGCCGAACCGTAATGGGAAAGCTACATTTGTACAATTCAGTATATAATACCAATTACGGTACCCCGCCGCGGACCGCCCTTTCGTATCCATTATACGTCGTTCGGTATGGGTGTCTTCAACACTGTCCAGCAACTCATTATTGCGGTAGCGATTTGCGCGGGTGGGCAAGCATACGCCGAAGTTACGCTGCCTGGATATGGCCGCTTCACTGGAACCACTATCCAGGAGACCATATCGGGTAAACCACTACCGGCGACTGTACATGCATGGCTCGGTATCGACTACGCCAGTCAGCCGGTTGGAGACGCACGATTTACTGCCGTTGGACCACCTGCACCCTTTGAAGGCGTGAAAGAGGCCGCGCAATATGGAGCCTCTTGTGTCCAGGATCCGAAAATCTGGCCTCTCGACCAGAAGGAGGCTTGCTTGAACATGAATGTATACCGTCCGGAGACTGTACCTGCGAACGCTAAGCTCCCAGTCTTGGTTTGGATCTACGGCGTAAGTTGAACCTGCAGCCAACATTCCTCAAAACGCCAATCGCTGATCTTCTCAGGGTGCCTTCACGCAAGGCAGTGCCAGAACCTTTGACGGTGCCGCCTTTGTTGCCAACGCAAAAGAGCCCTTGATAGTTGTAACATTCAACTACCGAGTAAACGCCTTGGGCTCCCTTCCCAACCTGGCCTTTGAGCGTCTAGGATTGCTCAATCTTGGTCTTCGCGACCAGGAACGTGCTCTTCAGTTTGTGCAAAAGTACATTTCTGTCTTTGGCGGCGACCCACGTCGCGTGACGCTTGGAGGCCGCTCAGCAGGCGCTCACAGCGTTGGCATTCACCTCTTCCACAACCAGAAGAAAGTCGACGGCGCTTCCCCGTTATTTTCCCAGGCAATTCTGCAGAGTGGGGGTGTTACTGCGCGCACTTTCCCACCCGCTTCGTTCCCCTTGTACCAAAAGCAGTTCGCCCGCTTCCTTCACTTGGTCGGCTGTGAAGCCTCGGCTGCTGCCTCTGACACTAAGCTCCTAGAGTGTCTACGCACCGCGCCCATCTCGGCAATCCAAAAGGCCAGCAATCAGGTATACGAGTTGTCCGAGTACTCATTAACCTGGCCGTTTCAACCCACGTCCGGCGGGCCACTCCTAGAGCACCGGGGGTCTACAGCCGGCGCCAATGGCGAATTCTTCCGCGTTCCCGTGCTAACCTCCAGCACGCTCGACGAGGCTAAGTTCTACGCCCCGCTCAACCTCACCACAAACGAACACTTCCTCTCCTTCCTTGGGATAAGCATTCCCGGTCTCAACAAAGCCGACCTGGCAGACCTCGACGCGCTCTACCCTGACCCATTGCAACATGCAGACAGTCCCTACAAAAACAGCCCCGTCTCCTCACAGTACAACCGCATCAGCGCCGCACTCACAGACTACATGTACGCCTGTCCTGTGCAGGAGACCGCAATCCGCATGTCGTCGTCAGTCCCCGTGTACAAGCTCAGCTGGGCCGTCAACAATCGATTCCCTTCGTGGCAAGGCATTCCTCACACCGTCGACACAGCGTACACATGGGCGGAGCCGCTCAGCCCCACCAAGGGCGGGTTGGAGTACCCAGAAGTGGGCAAGCTATTGCACGGCTACTACGTCAATTTTGTCATCAACGGCGACCCCAACAAGGGTAACGCCACCCAGGGATTGGCCCTGCATGCCCCTGTCTGGCCGCCGTTCAAGGACAACTACAAGGACGGCAAGCCCGGCATGCAGCTGAGGATGGAGGCCTTTGGTAACAGCACTGCGCAGGCCGATAGCCGCAGAAGAAAGCAGTGTGAGTGGTGGAGGGACACGAGTCGCGCTGAGCGACTAGGGAAGTAAACGAGGAATAGAGAAAGAGAGAGAGAGAGACAGTAATCGACATAGTGATACCCCTGAGATAGCGAGACATTTTCTAGACACGTCGCACACGCACCATGGGTGGGGGGGTGTAATGATATATACCTGCATTGCATACGACAAGAGAGAGAGAGAGAGATTCTAGACCCATCGTATTCTGCTTTCTTCTTTTTTCTCCGCTCACTTTGCTTCGCTTGCAAACTTGGGCTTTTTTAACGCTCCTACTTGGTCGATGGGATGGTATATGTGTATAGATATAATCCATGTAATCCCTTTGCTTATTTTCCCCTTTTCTCGCAAAGCGCTGTGAAGAAGAAGAAAAGAAGAAAGACCCCATGGTAAAGCAATTGTACTAGGATCGAGATGATTCCTTGTACCTACACCGCTTTCTTCTCTTTTCCTCTCTCTCTCTCTAGCATTTATTGACACGTGTCTACTAACGGCATCGAACATAGCACAGTACAACAACCAAGCCAACGGCAAGGAAACACGCGGGTCAGTGTAGGCGTCAAAAAGGTCCTCCGTGTTCTTTTTTCTTTGGAAAAAAAATTGAGCAAACATGGCGATTTAGTCGGCTGGCATGGCGGAACCCCACGATAAAACAAAGGGGGGAAGGGGAGCGAGAGGAAGGCACGAAGGAAGAGAAACAACCAAAAAAAACCACGTCGTGGCTTTCTCTCGTGCAGGCAGTGCGATATTCGCCTTGGTGGATGAGAAATGTCTAGAAGAGGAGTAAAGCAAGGCAAGAAGCAGACAAGGAGAAGAAAAAGAGAGTAAAAAAGTACATGGCATGATTGATGATTGGGACCGGCCCGCGGGATGTAAAGGAAACCCAAAACAGGCGTGGTATACCAGGAAAAAAGTTTACATGCCTCTCTCATCTAGCTGCTTCGCTCTCTCTCTCCCTCCCCCTCAACTAGGACCTCTCGTATCGCTAATCGCTAGCCTTACTGCGTTCGCGGTCCCGGTGATCATACGCGTCGTAATCGCTATCATCGTCATCATAGCGCCTCCTCCTGTCGCGTTCACGGCGATACTCCCTATCGTGCTCATCGTCGCGGTCATCCTTGACATCGCGGCTGCTGCGTTTGCTGCGCTCTTCTCGGTCACGGCGTTCGTATTCGTCTTCTGTTGGTTTGGGTTAGTGAAGGGAATCGAGGAAATTTCTCTCCATGGGAAGAAGGGCACGTACCTCTTTGCTCGCGGATCTTGCGGGTGCGATCAGCCAGCTTTTGGATATCCTCCTTGGTCAGAACGCGAAGAACAATGACGCAGTCCATGCGCTCTTCAAATCGCTCCTTGGCTTGCTCGAGTGCCTCGGGATTGACCAGACGACGGTCAATTCGGGTCCACCGAGCGCCTACGGGAATGTCCTTGCCCTTGAGGGCGTCCTTGTGCGGCGCAACGCCCTCGCGAATGGGTTCGGGATCTTCCGGGAATTTAGAAGTGGGTTTGCGAAGAATGCCTTTGACGGGAGCCGGAGCTTCTTTAGGGGGTGTGACGATTTGAGCGCTCCTGCTCATGCCATCCCGGTCTAGCGATTCGGGCTCTTGCACTAGGCTGGCATCATACACGCTTGAAGAGCGCTCGTCATAACGAGAGCTGGCGACATCTCTTGGTGGGGAGGCCCGAGTGCGTTCTTCTGGGTCTCGAGATTGCTCGCGTCGCCGCCGTTCTCTCTCGCGGTCCGAGTCACTGTCGCGGTCGCGGTTTCCGCGGCTGCTTCGCTCAGCTTCTTGCTGGACACGACGGCGATACTCCTCATCAGGATCAAGCGCTGCCTCTTTTGATGTTGGTTCCTTTGAACGCGCGGCATCACGGCCTACGTAATGGCGCGGGCGCTCGTCACCACTGCCTTCCGATGAACGTGGCTTTCTCGAGGATCGCTCCCTGTCATCATCCTCGTGGCGTCGCTCACGAGCACGACGGTCTGTATCTGGTGGAGAAGGATAGGCGCCAGGAATGGCAGGAGCAACTGCAGCAGGGGCAATGGCAGCAGGCGGTGGCGGCGGTGGTGGTTGTGGCAGAGGCAGAGCGTCACGGCGGTCGTCGGATCGCCTCTCACGCCGATCTTCCCGGCGATCGTCGGCACGGTCGCGCCGGTCACGCTCGTCGTATTCCCTTCGTCGTTCGCGCTCCCGCTCGCCGGACGAGTCTCGGTCGCTGGCAGTCCGGTCCTTCTCGCGTGACTTGATGTAGCCTGCAGCAACACCCGCTGCAACACCGGCCGCGGCACCAGCAGCCGCGGGGACGAAATTTCCATTCTCGCGCGGGCGCTTCTCATAGCTGTCTTGGACCGATACAGAATCCTTGCCACGGGACAAGCGAGGCTCGGGCATGCGTGCCTCGGCACGATCCGGCTGGTAGTACTGGCTGGCGGGCTCTTGGGGTCGCGGTCGTCCAGCCTCCGTGGCGGGCCAAATGGGCTGTCGGTCGAGCGCAGGGTGTTCGGCGGCGGGCACAATGCCAGGGGCGATGCCGAAGCCGCGTGTGGCGACGTTGTGGT
>Ga0182211_1000230_pt1 | contig 17481 bp, 18 predicted proteins | sample G5R1MG_20_FD_129660 | JGI IMG/M metagenome (GOLD analysis project Ga0182211, IMG submission 129660) | Switchgrass phyllosphere microbial communities from Michigan, USA - G5R2_MAIN_03OCT2016_LD1 MG | ecosystem: Host-associated > Plants > Phyllosphere > Phylloplane/Leaf | place: USA: Michigan... | reverse complement strand
TGGCGAAGTGTGATTTCATGACGTGTAGATTGGCATTTGGGGGCAGATGGACTGGGGTGGGCTCTGCTGTCTTGGCAGTCATGGTGTTCCCGGCTTGGAGGGGATTCCCTGCATCTCACGGGCCGTTTACGCCCTACATGCCACATGGTAAATCATCGGCGGCATGATGCGCATCCCATACTTCTATCATGTCGGCACACAAACAACTACCTTCTGCGGGTAGCGTCTCTTCGAACGTGGCGGACGCGGCCATCGCCCGCCTCTCTGCTACGCCGTGGGCGGCAGCCCTGATCAAAGACGCGAAATGGACAGTAACGGGGACACCTTCGCGCGTACTGAAGGCCACCGGAGAGGACGCATTATTTGCAGAGACGCTCTCTACGGATCGCACAATACGAACCTTTCTAACCCTGAGGCCTACCGAGGCGGCAAGTGATGAGTGGGCATTCGAGGAGATCGTTACGCTTGTAGAGATAGGGGAAGGACTGAATGGATATGCTCACATCATCCATGGTGGCATAGCGGCAACCTTGCTCGATGAGGTCTCGGGTGTCTTGCTACAGCTCAACATGGCCGCCCGCACTGAACGGATGCGGCGGCTACAGCCAAGCAGCTCTCATGTCTACTCTAGTTACTTCACCGCGTGTAGGTTGCACCATACCCCAAGCTCCCAGACGGTGGAGGCTGATGTGACACGGACATGAATACTTCCTATCGCAAGCCGGTCGCAACGCCTAGTGTCATCCTCTGCAGGGCGAGGCTCGAGAGGATTGACGGCAGAAAGGTGTTCATACACGCCACAATTGAAGACGGCAAGGGTACCATCCTCACGGTTGGAGAGTCTATGTTCCTGGAGATCAGGAACAAGCTTTGAGACTGAATCGATTGGGCAAAAATTGTATGCCAAAGTTTGCAGACACCCGTGGTATGAAGAAGCTCGTTCCTTGGTATTGACAGCTCTCTGCTCACAATCTCCAGTTCATCATGCCTGACAGGCTACCCAATCAACGAGTCGGATGTAGACCTCAAGAGGGTAGTGGCGCTCTGAGAAATCCCATGTTTATCATTCATCGTCAGCCAATCCGTCCAAGCCGAAAATCGACCATCTGACTGACTGGCATACGATGCAGCGCATCCCGTTGACCGGCAGCTGATCTTGTTCTCATACAACCTCGGCTCGGGAGATTATGGGGGAAACCTGGGGTATGTGCCTAAAATGTCTCGCAGACATCTGCCTGGCGGTGTGGGGCATCCCACTGTATTCTGACTTCACTCCTTTCATCGCAAGTTTTGTATAGACAAACGAGCACGCGCGCACCAGACGTGCGGATCATAGGGCAGCAGGGTGCGGGGGCAACACAAGACTTTCCCACCCATGTGGCACTCATGAAGTCAAGGGTTGTAACTTGCTGGAAGCCCGGAATTGGGCGTCCCCAACTGCGGAATACCACCAGAGTCGTCGAAATGTCTCAACACCGAGTGCTCACATGCAGTTGTTTGTGTAGAGTTGCCTGGCCGGCCACCATCCACCGGGAATAGACTGCATAGGGCAGGCCGGGTGACATCTGCCTGATCGAGGCTAGTTCCTCCACCAGTGACCAGTGGGCCAATTGCATCTTCGAGCAATGATTTGGTAAAGTGAAGAGATCGAGGTTCACTTGGTTTCACAGCCTATAGCTGGGCAACCTCGCCATGCGGGCTGGTCCTTCGTCGTCTCCGTCCCACGCGCCCTGACCACGGCTATGCTACCCTCGAAATCGGATCCATTGGCCCTACGAGGTAGCGGAAGGACGGGCATGGGGCCACCACACCGGTCAGCAAATTCCATGGCATATGACCGTCTGGAACGGCGTATTCCAGGGAGTAGGAGGCACTGTAGCCGCTCTGATACCCTTGAGTAATAGCCACGCTCATATCACGACCTGACCACGCCCTCATTTATAGTGTGCGGGCAGTGGTAACGGTAAAATAAGCAGTAATGCCTCTTACTTTCGACTGACTATATTCTCTCCTCTTCTCACATCGGCCCTTTCCTCTCTCCCGTAGACTCTCAACCCCGTTGCTGGACGTAGCTGAGCGGACTGCTTCTATCTGTGAGCATGCAGTTCTTTTTCTGTATCAGCAGTCTTCTGGTGGCAGGCGTTCACTGTGCTGCTTTGCGTATGTCATGCCCTTCGTGCTTTACAGCATTCTCTCATCTTCTCCAGAGTTACCGTTACCAAGAGCCGCCATTACCAAGGCTACCCGCGAATCTAACAATGAGGTGTCCGCACTTGCTGCCTTCCCTGACGGTTATTGGCTCAATGACATGTCTGGTAAGGGTAGAGCCGCTTTCAACACCAACCCGGGAACGTACAAAGTCTTCCGTAACGTCAAAGAATATGGAGCAAAGGGTGTGTTTCCCCTTACCTTGACTATGAGAACAACTCTAACGGGTCCAAAGGCGACGGTGTCACTGACGACTCGGACGCCTTCAATCGCGCTATTTCGGACGGCAACCGCTGTGGTCCTTTTGTCTGCGATTCTTCTACTGACTCTCCTGCTGTGGTTTACGTACCTTCTGGCACATATCTCATCAGCAAGCCCATCATATTTTATTATATGACACAACTCATTGGTAACCCACGCAACCTCCCCGTCCTCAAGGCAAGCGCGACACTAGAAGCTCTCGCTTTGATTGACGCCAGCCCATACGGAAATAACGGCCAGCCTGGGTGGACTTCAACCAATCTGTTTATGAGGCAGATTCGTAACCTCATCATCGACGGGACGGCCAGGCCACCCACCAAAGGGTTCCAGGGGATACACTGGCCGGCTTCGCAGGCAACAACCATTCAGAATGTGAAAATTCGTATGACGCAGTCTGCTAACTCGGTGCATGCTGGTATCTTTGTCGAAAATGGTGGGTTATGATCATCCTTACAGCTCGGAAAAGACCCTGCTAATATAGCCAGGATCTGGGGGTCACATGGCTGATATAGAAATTGTTGGTGGCCAGTACGGGATGAACATCGGCAACCAACAATTCACCATGCGCAACATCAATATTTCCAAAGCCATTATAGGAATAAGCCAAATTTGGAACTGGGGCTGGCTCTATTCCGGGTTATCGATCAGTGACTGCGAAACAGCCTTCTCCATGATCAATGGATACCTGGCAAACAAACTCGAAGTCGGTTCTGTGGTTATTATTGACAGCGAAATCACCAATTGTGGCAGGTTTGTCGATATGGCCTGGAAGAGAGACAGTGTCCCGATTGGAGCTGGACAACTAATAATAGAAAACGTCAAGTTGACCAACGTTCCCATCGCCATCATGGGATCAGGAGCAACCGTGTTGCAAGGCGGCACGCTTACCATACAGGCCTGGGGACAAGGAAATAAGTACTCGCAAAACGGACCGGAGAAGTTTCAAGGCCCTATCACTACAGCTGCTAGACCCCAGAGCCTGATCGAAAACGGCAAATACTACTCCAAGTCAAAGCCACAATACGAGAACCTTGGCACCGGAGATTTCATAAGCGCACGCAATGCTGGCGCTACCGGTGACGGCCAGACCGATGACACCAAGGCCGTTCAAGACGCCATTACACAATCAGTCGCTCAGAACAAGGTCCTGTTCTTCGAACACGGCGTTTACAAAGTAACGCAGACGGTTTATATTCCCCCTGGCGCGCGAATGGTTGGCGAGACCTTCTCCATAATCATGGGGTCTGGAAGCTTTTGGTCAGACATGAACCATCCTAAGCCTGTAGTGCAGGTGGGAAGGCCCGGAGAGAGTGGGCGTATCGAGTGGTCGGACATGATTGTGCAGACGCAGGGAGCTACCCCGGGAGCCATTGTGATTCAGTACAATCTGAATACGCAGCGCGGTTCTGGGCTGTGGGACGTACACACTCGGATTGGCGGAGCAAAAGGTACATTTCAACAGGTTGCACAGTGTCCAACATACACCACCAAACCCGAGTGTATGGCAGCGCACACCAACGTTCACGTCACCAAGTCTGCAAATGGTGCCTACTTCGAGAATAACTGGTTCTGGGTGGGTTGCCAGGGTCACGGTTCTTCGGTATTTTTTTCGCTGATTGTACCTAGACTGCTGACCACGACATGGACGACCGGACCAGCACGCGTGTGTCGGTATACACCGGCCGCGGTCTCCACGTCGAGTCATCCAATGTCTTCCTGTGGGCAAACGGCGTCGAGCACCACGCACTGTATCAATATCAGGCAAGCCCCAGCAACATCCTACGCACTAGTCTTGAGGCTAACTGTGGCCGCCGTACAGTTCAACGGTGCCAGTAACGTTTTTGCCGGCTTCCTCCAGACCGAAACGCCCTACTACATGCCGAACCCAGATGCAAAGTCTCAGCCCTATGGCCGTTCAGATGCTTTCTCCGACCCCGACTATGCCTCGGCATGTCCTGCAGGCATCTGTGACGCATACGGTCTCCGCGTGTTGAACTCGAAAAACGTCCGCATCTACGGCGGCGGACTATACTCATTCTTTAAGAACTATGATGTCACATGCTCAAGCCCCGACGCCCCCAGTGGTCAGAGAGATTGCCAGAATCAGATATTTAGCATCGAGGGCGACTCTAGTGTCCAGGCGTTCGCACTCAGTCAGGTGGGTGCTTTGCAGATGCTCACAATCGATAGAGAGGACAAGGCCACATGGTCTGATAATCTGAGTGTGTACTCCAATACCATTGGATACATCACGTATCGGATGTAGCGTGGCTGAAGTGGGTTGCCGAACTGATGATGTACTCGTTATGCTCACCTAGGCATGGAAAGATTCTTATGAGCGCGGTCTGGTGGAGGAGTAGATTCCCGCTAGATTGATAGTTGGATCGAATCGAATCCTAGTTATCGGGCAGTTTTTTTTTGTCTTTTCGAGAGACGCTCCGTAGACGGATGGGATTCTTCCTACCAAAAGGAGTTGAGTGATTTCGTGTCTACCAAGTCGCCATCTAAGCCGACGAAATTCGAACAGACGGTAGCTTCGCATAGCTGCGCGAGGCACTTCCCCACCAGAAACACACACAAAAAAAAATTTCCATGACGGCTTTGATCTCGTTCCATGGCTTTTCGTCGTGTTTCCACACGTTCCCTATTTTCCTATGGCAGGGCCTTAAGGTGAGAGCCATCTCGGCAGTGGCGTTTTTTCCCTTGATACGACGATACAGCTAAAAGAACTCTTACTCTCGAATTGATTGTATTGAATTCGTATTAGATATTAGGTCTAGCGTGACGCTTGTAAAACGAACAAGTTCTATCCCAAAGATACAGATACCAACACAAGAGCACAAGGTCGCACCTTTTCTGATGCTATATATCGAATAGGTCGAGTTGTCATCTGTGCAGTAGAAGCGCTCATGGCCCCTAACAGCCGAACATGTACATGGTAGATAAGCGTACAAATCTCGGACATTTATAAATTCCCAATGCCATGTCTCGATGCCGCTGATTGCAACCTTTCATCCAACACACATCCCTAACCCGGGCCCAGCCTATCGCCAGCTCGGTTCAAAATGCCCGCTGTCTTCTTGACCATCTTCGCCGCCAGATCCCAATCTTTCTTCTCTATCGCGTCTTTTACAAAAGGGAACACTGAGGTTTCGAGACCATTGTTGATGTCGGGTGCAAAGATGACATGTTTGAATTGGTCACGGCCGGGCAGCTGCCGTCGAGTTAGCCACACAATTTCCATAGTGCAGCGATAGAAAAACTTACACCATGCTCACTCTTATCCTCCTTGTTCATTGGTAGGTCTAGCAAGTCGCTCTCGAGCCTAGCAATCTTACTGTTGTGCGCAACCCGTTGCATGGTCACTGTCTGGGACTCGAAGCCACCAGTAGCATATACTTGGTTATACCAAACCGACTCCCATACGTGAAACTCGTTCGCCTTCTTCTTGAACATACTTAGACTGTCGACGAGCGGCTGCAAGATTGCAACGTCAGACCCGTCGGCCATGCTCTCAGCCCATTCGAGCAGCTTCCGACCCTCCTCCTGGAGCGAGTGAGCGTAGTCGTTGATTTTCAGGGGCAGAATGGGCTCTTGTGCGAGTTGTAGAATCAGTAAGACCCAGATCTGCGCGAGGAGGGCATGGTATGTGAAATCGGGATCGATGTATTTCTTCATCCAGCTTAGTGTCTCGAAGCAGCTGTGCGCCATTGGATTAGGCGCATGACCTTTGTCGTCGCCGGCGAAGCCAAAGTCAATGGAAGAAGTACCAGCGATGGACTGGAAGGCTATGTGGTCGCTTCCGGCGTTCAGGTTGCCTATCTTTGCGTTTTTGGTCTCCCAGAGCTCCTTGAATGTCCTGTTCGTGTGCGGGTCGGTAATGTCTTCCAACACACGCAGCCATGCATGCTGGAACATGGGGGATCCATTTGCCCAGAGGCGGTCGCCGGTGACGCCCACATCGACGTTGAGATAAGCCACGGCGCTGCTGCGTAGTTCCTTGACATTGGCCTCGACGTGCTCGGTCGACCCAATTCTATTATACTCGCCGGCATCCCAGGAGGCGAATTCAATGGTACGAAGCGGACGCCAGCCTTGAACCCGAAGCTCTCCCAGGACTCGCGCAACTTCGAGCATGACGGCGGTCCCTGACCCAGGATCGGCAGCCCCAAAGCACCAGGAATCGCGGTGGTTTCCGACAATGATTTTACCTAGAGAGTCTTCGCTGCCCTTTAAAGACCCAAAGACGTTGGTGATGCGCTGCTGCTCGACTTCGTCCTGGTCGTTGCGCAGATTGATCTGTGGCGAGGTTTTAGGGTGGCCCGAGAACCACTTGTCGCCAACGTCTGGCACGCCGCCTCGCCAATCGTCCGGCAGCTCCTGGCCCAAGCCGTTGAGCGATTTAAGCAGTTGTTGTGCATCTTTCCACGATAAGGGTAGACTGGGAATCTTGGGCAGCCCAGGCGAGTGGCTGGGCGACATGCGGCCCTGCTTCTTTATGCTCGGGTTTCCCGGCGTCAGTACATCGCCCATGATCATGTTTGTCCGCGCAGCTGAGCCTCGTTGGACGCTCTCGCCGGATCGCCATTTGCCATCAGGCCAGGGATTGCCCTTTTTGAAGCCGTCGTCGGCGGGGTCCGAGTATACAAGCACGCCCAGGACGCCAGCGTCTTGCGCTGCCTTGATCTTCATGGCTAGATCAGGCTGTGTGCCGTAGTAGCGGCATAGTGCGACGGCGCCGCGTGCCTCGATGCCTTGATCGGCCAGGGCTTTGAAGTCGTTGGGGTGGCAGTAATTCAGGTAGAGCAGCGGCCCAGTGATGTTGCCAGCAGCCGCAAGTGCGTGAAACGCGGCCGTCTGCGTCCTTGGCGGATTGAAGACGGGCGGCTCTTCAAGCTTGGCTTCCCAGAGCATATCGGGTGGATGGACAATGGCAACCCGGCGGCCGCGTGGCGTGGGAAAGGTCATGTAGACATGGTATCTGCGCGTGTCAGCCAGGGTGGTGGAAACCGGGCTCGCTGCGAGTCGACGTACTCGTCATGGGTGTACGTATCCATGTGCGCATCCTTGAACTTCCCCTCAATCCACTGGCCGAGTACGTAGCTACCCCGTGTGCCGCCGACATGATCGTAGCTGGTGATATACTCGAGGTGCTTCTCAATCAGCGCGGCCTGCACGCTCTGGCGGCCAAGTTCGCGCACGTGGTCGGGACTGAAGGGGGTACCGAGGCCGCTGCCCATGGGCACCACATCGCTCACGATCAACACATAGACGAGCGAGGCAATGACGACTAGGCCACACAAGCGCGCGACGATGGCCCAGCCGGGGCGGTATTCAGCGGGCAGTGAGGGGACGTGGGCGCCGAGGGCGCCAAGGTCGGGGCGCCAGGCCGGCCAGGGGACGCGGGGGAGGTGTAGGTGGGCACCAAGGCTGGCGAGTGTGTGCGTGAAGCTGTGTAGGCGCTTGGAGAAGCGACTGCCCATGCCGCGGCCGGAGCGGCCGTCGTCGACGCGCTCGGGGTCGAGCATCTCCATCTGCTCGAGCAGAGCCGCAGCATCGCCACGGCCAGCGGCGCCGGCATCGGCCTCGCTGTGGCCGTGGCGGCCGTTGTCATGGTCATCCTCGTCGTCGTCGTCGTCGTCGTCGTCGTCGTCTACCGACTGCACGCTCGGCGGCTGGTAGTAGCCGTTGCGCCGTGTCACGCTGGAGCGGGCATGGGGGTCCAGCAAGCCCTGGCGCTCGGCGTCGTCGCTGGCCTCGTCAGGCCCCAGCCGGCCTGGGGCAGTGCGCGAGCTCGTAGCCTCTTCGTACGTAGGAATGGGTGGTGGCGAGGGGGCCCGCTCGTAGCCGTGCTTCTCGCGGCTCATGCTGCGCCGTGGCCGTAGCCGTGGCCGTGGCCGAAGTCGGGGGCGGGGTCGGGATCAGGTGGCATGTGCTATCGGCTGCACATGGCGGCGGCAAGTCCAGCAGCCGTGCGGGCAGAGGCGGAGGTGAAAGGCAGCGTCGCTGGCGCGGGCCGTGTCGTGTCGGTTGTCCGTGTCGGCCACTGCAGCCGCACCACCAAGACTACCACGCTACCACGCGATTCACGAAGCTCCGACGCTGGGCACACAGCATACAGCACACAGCACACAGCACGCAGCACGCGGCATGGGCAGGCATCGTGCAACCTTGTTCAAGCCAGGTGGCCGTATAGCGAAGTGTTAAGCCCACATCTACACACGCATATGCTGAACCAACCCCCTTCGCCACTACATGCCCCTTCCCCCCGTCACCCGGATCGTCTCTCCATTGACATAGCTGAACAGCGGGCTCGCAACCGCCAGCACAGCGCTCGCAGCCTCCAAGGCCGTCCCGGCTCGGCGCAACGGGATATCCGCGTACTCCTGGCCCTGGGGCGCCGCCTTCTTCTGCGCTTGCGGTATGCCCAGCGCAACCCTCTCGCCATCGGCCGTCGTCACAAACGCACCCTCTTCTTTGGCAGCCGTGAGCCGCGTCTGGATGTGGCCAAACGCGACCGTGTTGGCCCGCACGCCAAACTGAGGGCCCCATCTGCCAGCGGATTAGCATGTAGGCCGCCTTCTCCAGGGCCTGCGCGAGATCAACCTACTCCTTGGCAATCGTCTTCGTCATACCCGTGACGCCCGCCTTTGCCAATGCATAGTTGACCTGGCCCGCATTGCCATGGACCCCCGAGGTGCTCGAGATGTTGATGATGTTCCTTGGCTGGCCGTCCTTGAGCCGGAAATAGGGCGCAGCCTGGCGCACAATCTTGAACGGCGCGGTTCCGTGCAGGTCGACAATCGTATGCCACTGCTTGTCCGTCATCTTGTGGATGACTCCGTCCCAGGTGTAGCCGGCATTGTTCACCAGAATGTGGATTTTGCCCTGGCCAAACTCGGCCGCCTTTGCAACGAGTGTCTTGATGTATTCGTCGTCGAGAACATCGCCAACAACGGCAATTGCGCGGCCCCCGGACGCGTTGATCTCGCCAGCCACCCCGTGTGCTTTCTCTGGCCCCGCGTCAGTCCTCCTCCGTCTCGATGGAGCGGGGGCATCGAAGTACCAGCATCCACGTCGGCAACGACGACCTTGGCTCCCTCCTTGGCAAAGAGCTTTGCAGTTTCCGCTCCAATTCCCTGTCCTGATCCTGTGATGATGGCCGTCTGCCCAGCCAGCATACCGTTGGGGTAGTTGAGATGGCCTGCGATTTGACGGACCCGGTCTGCCATGAGGAGCGCGTTGCGATGCCCTGCGTATCCACGGCAGCATCGTTTCTTGGCCCCAAGATGCCGAGGTTGCACCACCGAATCCGGCCTAGCCTCTGGTCAGCTACCATCTGTCCAGTCCAGTTGCGCACAATCCTATGAACCTTTCAGCAGGCCCAGCTCGGGGCAGACGCATACGGTGATCCACTACGCCGTGATGTCCTGCAGGGCTTGAGCTCGAATTTCAACTGCCTGATTGGTTTCGTAGAGAATCCCATTCCTAAAGGCAGGATTCTCATCCGAATGCGAAAATCGTACCTAATTCTATCGAATCGACACCTAATCTACACCCTGTCTCCCATGTTACCCTACAAGCACCGGGCTTCATCGTTCTTTAGCGCTTCTTCGATAGGTGTATGCTGTGCGTCTGCAGATGGAATGACGATGTCGTTCTCATCACCCTCGCTCTCTTCCCTGCGCTCATTAGCTTGGCTAGGGTAGAAAACGAATGCGTACTCATCAAAGAACACCATCGGCTTCGTTCCCTTCAGGCAGTCCCAGTCTTCCAAGAAGGCAAATTCGGCAGGCGGCTCCGTCTCTTCCATGCAGGCGAGGAACAGCCGCTCCATTGCGAAAGCCATCCTCTCCGCGTTAGGATTACATTCGGCCACCATCTCTACCCATTGGCGGACGCGGGTTTGCGTCAGCCTCTTCTCAATAAAATCATTGGCGCTTCGGGGCAGGATGCCGAAGATGCCGACAGTGCCAAAATGGTGTTTGATAATATTCCACTTCTTGCCCGAGTCGAGGTACATTCCAAAGGTATTCCAGCACTCTATGTCCCGGTCCTTACTCGGCTCTCGCCCGAGATCATCGCGATACGTTGCGGCGAAGAGATGCTCCTTCGCGACAGTTTGATAGCCTCGCCCTCGGCCCCCCGTTCCCGCCTTGCGCCAGCGAATTTCTCGCTCCAATCGTTCGTACTCCTCGTACAACTGGTTTATTTTCCAGCGATGGCGCAAATAGTTCGCGATACCGTCCACGGCCGTCTTTTGCGCATCAAAGAAGCGTTCCTTAAACGATTCCGTTTCCGAGCCGGTGAGGCCGGCACAATCTACTTCCCGCAGGCGGGTTTCTTGGGACAAGGTTATAGCTTGGCCGGCACTACTCTGCGGCGGTAGCACTTCTTCTGGCTCTCTTCTGGCTTCCGACAGTTGCGAACCGGCCGGTCCTATGCGCACAATCGCTGCCCCCTGAAACAGCTTCTTTCCATAACGATTCTGCCGGCGCCAGACTTGGCGTATAGAATACCACTCTCGCCAGGTGTCCATAGTAGCGACCGCCGCGGCTTGGCTGATCATACGCGCCGCCATTGCCACCCCGATAGCCGGGATACTCTTAACGAAATTCCGATAACGCAGTTCCTCAGCCGTTATTACTTGATCGGTGGCCGCTTCCTCCCACTCTTGGTCGGTCGCGATGCTTCGCACAATTTCGTCGTTCCACTTCTTCGCTAACGCCTTTTGGGTTTGCATCATCGTCCTTTCCTTCTTGCGCTTTCTTTTCGTAGGTTGCGCACCGCTACCATCTCTTTCGACCGCTTCTTCGTGCTGCAACGCTTCCTCTCGTATAGGTCTGGGGTAGTCATAGAGACACTGGATCGCTTCGAGTACCCGGGGCCGACTAGTTCGCGCGCAGATGTAGGCCAGGGCCGCCTGCGGGCTCTGGGCTAGAAAGACCTGTACGGTTTCCCCGCCCGAGGCGAATTCCTTATACGTCGCCTCCTTTCCGTCCAGTGCCGAGTGCACCATCAGAACCTGCTCCCTCTGCTCCTCACCTTCCAGGATGCGATCCGGCTGGACAGGCAACGTAGGCGGGTACTGCATGATGATTGGGGAAAGCAGGAGGAAGACAGCAAGAGGGTAGAATTTATGCCTCCCGCCGTGCCACACCCGCGATCGTTAGGGCTCTGCTCGATGTACGCTTTCAGCACGCAGGACCCAGGGGGGTGGACAACCGCATCGATGCATCGTGCTCGGCCAGCAAGAGAGGAATGGGTCTGTCAATTCCCTCGGGCTATATACCCTCCTACACCGCTTTTTCTGGTCGTACTGGCTACATTCCGCAAGGTGGGCCCATGCGGACATTCGCATACCCACGGACGTGGTTCCGGCGATTGAAGGACTGCAAGCGAGCAGCCGACTCCATCTCAGACAAAGCATCCAAGTATGTCGTGCCCAGATGGGCGTTGTTGGTTGCATCGAGTCGGCTACGCAGTCCCTCGCATCATCATTATCATCATCCTCCATTTTGCGCGTTGTTCTCGACTTCTTTCTCCTCCTCGTGGAACAATTCGGCGCCCAGCTCATCCAAAAACTTCTCTGCTTTGCCTTGACTTCTCTTCTCTTGCATGACTCGCTTCTTTTCTCGAACCAGCGCCTTCCTCTTCTCAATCTGCGTCTTCCTTTCGTTCCTGACACGCTCGGTCTCTTGTCTCTCCTTCTCAATCCTCCCCATCTGCTCCTGCCGTTCCTCCTCGTCTTTGGAGAAGTGGAAGAAACCCGTTCCGCGCTGTCTCGCCTCCGCCTTGCCATCAAAATGCAATTCGGGTGGGGGCGTCAGCTCCTTGTCGCGCTTGGCTGCAAGGTCTGCCATTCGCTGCGCGATTGTCTCGTCGGGATTGAATGCACTGGCCTGCACGGTGTCGCCGAATATTATGTTTGTGGGCATGGACGGGCGTGCAGTGAAGCGATCAGGCTCGTCCGTGGCGCGGCTGCGTTTTCGCCATTCTTCACGGGCTGCCTCTGCTCGGGTGCCCTTTCGAGTGCGGCCAAACTCATCGGTGTACTCGACCAACTCCTCTGCCTCAGAGGCATCCGAGTCAGATGATGACGATGCTGCGTCGCCCCGTTCCTGCTGCTCAGCCCACTTCTGATCAAAGTCCACGCCGTACTTGTCGTCAGTGTCTTCAATATCGCCTCGCTTCAAGGCGTCATACAAGCGTGCCTTTTCTTGCATGCGCCGCTTGGTGCGCTTCCAAGTGACTTCATCCTCGCCCGTCTCCTCTGCTGTTCGCCCACGGTGTTTCTGTGTGAAGCTCGAATCTTCGACGTCCTTGCGTGCCCGCTTCTTCACATTCTTGTTGTGGGATTTGAAAATGTCCTCTTTCTGGTGCGACCGCGAGCGGCCTGCAGCAGGTTTGGTTGTGTCCGAGGACGCTTTGATGAGGCTGGAGAGCGTGGAGGAGAAGGCAAGCGTGCTAGAACTGGAGATTTCCTTGGCCTTTGCGCGGTCCTTGGGTCGTGCGCCGTAGAGGTGGGCGTCTTTGGCTGACATGATGGGGTTGAAGGGATGGCAGGGGCAAGGGCTTAGGGTCGCGATTTGCACGCGTCGCGGGACTGAGGCCATGTCGGGTAACCCCACCAATGGCTTTGCGTGACCTCCCCCCCCCCCACGTTGAGACTCCCCCCTCCTCCCACCTCACAAGCCATTGGGACCGTCAAATCAAGCGTTCTGTCGCCCATTGACCCTATACGCTGCCAACATGCCTCACCCTCGCCAAGTCTTTATCGCCGTAGTCGGTCAGTGCATTGCAACAGCGCGAGGAGACGGCAGGGCTAACACAAGTTGCAGGCGCCGGTGGCGTGGGCAAGGCATTCCTCTCTCAACTCTCGGGTCTTGCGCAGCGTTTCTCCCAATCGCCAGCGGCACCCTATTACATTTCTTTGGTCTGGATCAGCACCTCCAAGAAGGCCGTGTACCACGCCGACTATAAGTCAATTTCGGGCTGGGAGGCTGAGCTACAACAGTCAACCACGCCCCCACTCCCTCCTTCCGAGCTGGCAGAGTACCTTGTCAAAGCGCCTGGCAAGGTGGTCTTGGTAGACAACACGAGCAGCCAGGAGGTCGCAGATTCGTACCCTACCTTCTTGAAGAAGGGCATCAGCATCGTCACACCCAACAAGAAGGCTTTCTCGAGCAGCTACAACCTATGGCAGCAAATCTTCCATGCGGCAGCCAACGGCAGTGGAACGGGCGGATATGTCTACCATGAGTCGTCTGTGGGTGCCGGGCTGCCTGTCCTCTCCACGCTAAAGGACCTTGTGGAGACTGGGGACGAAGTGCAGAAGATCGAGGGTGTCTTTAGCGGTACCATGAGCTTCCTCTTCAACTCGTTTCAGCCCACGAGCGGGGGAGGCGGCAAGTTCTCGGCCGAAGTCACGTCAGCAAAAGAGAAGGGATACACGGAGCCAGATGCTCGAGACGATCTTAACGGCCTGGACGTCGCAAGGAAACTCACGATTCTCGCACGGCTTGCTGGTCTCCCCGTCGAGTCGCCGACGTCGTTCCCCGTGCAGTCGCTCATTCCCAGCGAGCTTGCATCGTGCTCATCTGGCGACGAGTTCCTGCAGCGACTTCCTGAATTCGACGGCCAGATGGAACAGCTCAAGAAGGATGCCGAGAGCGAGGGCAAAGTGATTCGTTTTGTCGGAAGCGTCGACGTGGCCAAGGGCGAAGTCAAGGTCGGCCTAGACAAGTTTGATAAGAGCCATCCCATTGCAGCACTCAAGGGTAGCGACAATATCATTGCCTTTTACACGAAGCGGTACGGAGACAACCCGCTCATCATCCAGGGCGCGGGGGCTGGAGGCGAGGTGACAGCCATGGGGGTCACGGCCGATCTGGTCAAGGTGCTCAGACTACTGGACTAGGTAGGTAGACTGGGTTCGCGGTGAGGGTAGCACCGGTGGATTCCCGTCCGTCATGCAGGCAGACCGGCCGGCCGGTGAGAATGACACGACATGAGGAGAGGTCGCGTGGCTAGCCATGTCCACGTTGGAAGCCTTGGCTTGTCTTTGCATGGGCGTGGACAAAGGCACACACGGAGTCTGGGCCGTGGGTGTCAGATGGCAATGCAACCGGGCTTGTTGCAAGCGGTGGTGGAGCTCGTTTGGCGTCGGTTGCGGGCAACTGGTTATGGATTGGCTGCCATGGAGGTGATGGGTCGTATGTAGTGCCTGCTATGCCTACCTACACAGTACGATGTAATAGTACTATTATACCTACATAACCAGGCCTCCAGCCGCGAGTGAGCTTGCTTGGGCGCAGCAAAAGGAGCGGGGTAGGGTAAGCCCAGTCGGTGAAGCGGATGCGGCGCCAAGCGCCAAGCACGCCTACAAATTAGGCCAAGGCGCGAGCAAAGGGCGGAACCCACCCAGGCCAGGTGGGCGATGCAGGAAGACGCGGTGCGGTCAGCACATGGGCAGGATAGCCAACACCGTGCCCTACCGCAACGACCCTACCGCTCCACAATTCCAGCCCAATGTCTGGCGCCCCGTTCGCGCACATTCCGCGTGTTTGTCCCGGGGCCGCGACGGGCATGGTGCGCGGAGAAGCGCAGACCAGGCGGCCTGGGGTGTCAGGAGTCAGCACCCTCCCCATGTCCCCATGTCAGAACCGTCTCAGACCCGGCAGACCTGGCCCCTTGCTGAGTCGCTGTGAATGCGTGCTATGGGTGGATGGCACCTATACATAGCTGGGTACGTACGTACGAACACGTACGAGGGATACCCGCCTGCTGTCACACCCTTCCCACCGAACCACCCAAGCGTCTCCGCTTACGACACAGTACTACCTGGGTAGTACACAGTCACCTACACCTACATAGTAGTACCTGCCTAGTACATGCCGGATACCCAGCACATTGCGATTCCCTCCTCAGCCTGCGTCTTCCCTGTGTAAGCAAGCGGATCCCACCAAGCCGCCGACATCCACTACCAATCATCGTCTTCGACCAACGCCTGGCCCTTCCGTCACTGGGTACCCAGTCCGAACCATATCTACCTACGTAGCGCACCCGTCTCCATTTTACCTCTTCAACACCGTCCGACTGGCCACACAACCCTCAACGCTCGCCCACGCCTGCCGTGCTCTTGGCTGGCCTATGCCCCGGATCGCCGCCCATTCCCTACTCCCGTACGAGACCGTGGCCCACGGTTGAAAAATCCCCTCTCCAGGCGCACTGCCCCACAAAGCCAATCCCTCTGGAACACGCGACAAGACTGCGCAAACATGTGTGTCGCCGAACTCTGCGTCACCGTTCTCCCGTGCCAGCACCGCTGGTACCACCTTGTTCGCCCCTGCAGTCCGTCAAGCAACCTGTCGACCTGCGCCAAGAAGCTGGGCATCGCTGGATGGGAGGTCAAGTGTGACTTCTGCCCGTACTGCCAGGGCCACGTCTCCGAGTTCGAGTACAAGCTCATCGGTGACGGCCCAGCGCCTCCCGTTGGATCGCTATCAGGCCTTGCGCGTGCACACTCCATTTCGCTGAACGCAGCCCGCCGCGACATCCGTCTCGACAACGTCACTCGGACCGACAGTGCCACCAGCGTTGGGAGCAAGAGCAGTCTGGTGACTGCGGCGTCGGAGAAGAACCGCGCCATGAACTCCCGCTTGGATGCCTATTTCTTCCCTTCCAACGAACAGCCCTATCCCGCTGTCCGGGAAGACGACCAGGAGAGCAACGTCACGGGCAGCCCGAGCGACCACTCCAGCAACGACTACTCGAGTGTACGCCAATCCTCTGTGGCGACCGAGCCCTTCAAGATCGACATGATCTCGCGCGTGCGACGCCGGACCAAGCGTCTTTCCGGCATCTTCAGATGAAAATAGTCCAACGTCGAGTCACCTTCTCGGCCTCTGCCATTTGGGGCCGCTGCACATGCCACTCCACTCCGTCGGCATGATTCAGGTTTGGTAGACAGGCTTGGCATCATGCGCTCGCTTTTGCTGCAAGCCTCGACTGTGGCTGAACGACTGCTCGTCGCTTGGCCCACCTATCCCCACTCTCGGCCCGTTGGTACGGAGTCACCGGACCGTACGACGAAAAATCTCCACTACCTATATTGCCTTCCGTTCTTTTACCCGCTTGCTCCGCTGGGAGTTGTTTTGCAGCATCCGATACCCACCACTTGATTTCAGCACCCACACAGACCTTGGGCACCTACCACGTCGTGCCATGGGTGTCCTTGCGCGTTGCACCGGGGCCTCCGCCCTCTCGGCGTTCTTCTCCTGGGACCCAGAAAAAAAAAAGCAAGGGCTAGTCAGCGCAGACATTGGCCGAGTTTTTAGGATTGCTTGGCGTTGGGCTGCAACGTTGGCACGCCGCCCTGTTGGCACTGTGCACCAAGCATATACAGTTTTGCCAGTCAATACGGTAGTATGTATACTATGGTACACACCAAGGAAACACTGCGTGCCGCACATGATCATCCCAATTCTTCTTCCCAGCCATGCTTTCCACCACCTACCTATGGAGGTCTCTGCCATGCGATTCACACACAATGATAGCTAAATTCATTCCTTTCCTGGTCCATGGTCCCTGTGCCGGCATTTGTGTGTGACCCAAGCCATGCATGCGTGCATCCTCATCCCCCATCCTGCCCTTGCCCAGAGGCAGCCACGGCCACGGGCTGTCTTGCGGGAAAGTCGTACAATGTGCAAATAAGCACACCAAGCCCTGTGCGCCCGGAGCTTGTCCCTCGTGCGCCCATGCCATGCTCAGGAATGACTTTGGTTTTCGTACCAGGCGTTCTTGTCAAGCGCCACACGCTCGGAACCTCTGTCCTTTTTTTTTCCAAGCGCCACGTCATAGGCAGCCACACCTGCGCCGAGGAATGATCGGCTTGGACACTGGATTACTACATACGCCTTTTGCATCTGGCTCGTGTCACCATCGCCTCATCGCCGTTCACTCGGGGTAGCACGACGCGACGCCGTGCCGCCGGGGCAAATAGGCAGGCAG
>Ga0182211_1000229_pt1 | contig 17527 bp, 23 predicted proteins | sample G5R1MG_20_FD_129660 | JGI IMG/M metagenome (GOLD analysis project Ga0182211, IMG submission 129660) | Switchgrass phyllosphere microbial communities from Michigan, USA - G5R2_MAIN_03OCT2016_LD1 MG | ecosystem: Host-associated > Plants > Phyllosphere > Phylloplane/Leaf | place: USA: Michigan... | reverse complement strand
CTCTCTCTTTTGACTCTCGGGGTGGAAGAATAATATGGAGTGCAGGAGGTTGTTTCGTATACCCGGTTGCGCAGGAACAGCCTCTTGTACCGTCTCCTCTTCGCACACCGTGTCCCATACCGTTGTCTTGAGCAAAACTTGCTGGCGTGAATACTCCCACTTGACCCAGGATGAGCTACTCATGATAGCCATGGTGAGAAGCTCTGTCTCCACCAATTCAGGAAAAAAAAAACTCAAAAACAGCCCTAGTGTAACCGTAGAAGCTTTCTCAACAGGATTCAAAAAGCCAGGGCATATCCTACTGAGGCGTCACATTCGATGCAGCTTACCATGTGGGTGTAGCAAGGGGAACGTCGACACCCAAATACGGTGAAGATTATTCCCCTCGTCCCCCCCTTCCATACCATCTGGTAAACCCCTGAAGGCCATCCATTCCGCCCATGAGCTCGGGGCCGCGTCCCTTCGAATGAAATGAGCCAACAACGATTAAGCGCTTTGGAAGCACCTCTTCACTTGACCTCTTGCAGGCTGCAGTGCCCTGCAATGTGAACAATCCTCCTTGTGAGGGGCATACTCACAACAAGCTTCTTTGTTGGAGAAACGGCATGGATCTGAGGATGCAATGTCGATCGTCAACATCCAGGTAGACTTGGTACCCAATAACGCCTTCCTTATTGAGAGAGCAAGGGAGTTCTTCGGCCCATCGCCAGCGTCTCGCGAGATGCTTTTGATTCCTATTAGCTCGTCGCTCGAAGCGCCAAGCGTATGCATACACATGCATGTGAAGAATGGGCCAGGATTGGCCTGGCCACAGGTAAACGCGGGGACAAGGGTTGTTTCGGGTGGCAGGTGCAGGAGAGCCTTGCTGCGTACATGGAGGAGGTAGGGCCTGGGCAAGGGGGAAAAGAGACGAGCGGACAGCGGAGATGACCTGGTGTGTGGAGCAGGTGTGTGGAGCAGGTCTGTATGTCGTCGATATGCAGGCAAACAAGCAATCCTCGCCCAGAGAAAAGTGATTGCTTAGCGTGTGCACGGATCGGGCCTTCCGACCCACCCTTGATCGTTACCTCTCCACTCCGTTGCTTTTGCAGTCGCCTTGTTCGCAACACTAACCAGAATGATCCCTCTGCGGTGGAGGAGCACAGTGCAGACCAGACGCTTGCTCGCAACAGCTCCTGCGCTCCGACGCTCGTTGGCGCCGGCGACTCGCGCCTTGCCGAAGCGCGTTGAGAATCCCTCGTCACGTGTCCTCAGCCATGTCCGGACATGCACTTCACACACGCCCCCCAACCAAGTTGCGTTGCGCAGCACAACTCTCCGATCTGCATTTCCTACCAAAACCGTCATCTTCCTCGTCGTCGTCAGCGGCCTCGTGTACTTGTTCGTTGAAATCCACGAGGTAACTTGGGCCGACGAAGTCCTCGCCTCCTTTGCCGCTGATTCGAACCCTACGGCGCCACTGCACTTCTATGCCAACAAAGACGAACTGGATCACTGGCTACGATTCCACGTCCCAGACCCCAGCAACACATTCAAGGACCCTGACGTTGGACTGACCCTCAGCGCAAACTTCAGCCGGCTAGTACAAGGATGGATGCTAACGGAAAAGGAGTCTATGGATGCCAATCTGCCCGTTACGCATGGATGTCGCTTCCAAAGCAATGATCCATGTGAGGATTACTTTGCGCTGGGCACCAGTCCTGGAGTGGGCGGGAAGGCGTGGAATTACTGGAGCATCATGGACGGACATGCAGGATTCGACACAGCGGTATATCTTCAGCAAGTACTCATCCCTCGTGTTTCCATTGCACTGTCGACTCTGTCGCCCAATTCTGGCCCCATGCAGATTGAACACACTATCAAGGACGCGTTCCTCCGCCTGGACAAGCAAATCATGGAAAAGGCACGCACAGCCGCAGGCTGGTTCCCTGCTGCAAGCCCATCGGCCATTTTTGCTCTAGAAGCTGCGTTATCCGGATCTTGTGCCCTGCTCGCTGCCTTTGACCCGGAGAAGAACACACTGCGTGTGGCCTGTACGGGTGACTCACGCGCAGTGCTTGGCCGCTGGGACGCCGCCTCCAACACCTACACGAGCATTCCCCTCTCCGAAGACCAAACGGGCTTCAATCCCAAAGAAGTGGCTCGTCTCGCTGCCGCTCACCCCGACGAGCCCGACATGATCGACCCCAAGACCGGACGTCTACACGGTATAGCAATCACCCGCGCCTTTGGCGACCACCGCTGGAAATGGGACAATGACTTTGTCAAAACCGTACAGGCCAAATTCTGGGCCACCGGACCACGGCCCCAAAGCCAGACGCCACCGTACATGACGGCCGAGCCCGAAGTTACCGAGACGCAAATCGTGCGCGTGGATCCATACGACGAAAACAGCGCCCGCCAGGGTCGCAAAAGCGACTTTTTAATCCTGGCATCCGACGGCCTCTGGGACCGCATGAGCTCCGAGCACGCCGTCGAATGCGTCGCGCGCTGGCTCGACTCCACCGCCCACGGCCAAGGCTCCGCTCTCCGCGATCCACACTTCCTCAACCGCCCGTTCCATTTCCCGCCGCCCAACACCCCAGATCCTGGCGTGGACATGGTAGATGGAGCCCTCTCGTGGCAAGCCACCCCCGAGTACTTTGCCATCGAGGACGAAAACGCTGCTGTTTGTCTCGCGCGCAACGCCATGGGCGGCACTCGGCGCGGCTTGTTTCTCGGCCTGCTCAGCGTACACGCGCCTTGGCGACGCAATGCCGTCGACGACACCACCGTCATGGTCGTCTTCTTCGACGACCTGCGCCAGCAACAGCAGCAGCAGCAGCAGCAGCAGCACCCTCCGCGTGCACAAGACAGCGGCCCCGATGCCCGCGCCGACAACGGCAGGAAGACTAGGTGGTGGTTGCCCTGGACGTATTGGCCCCGCGACTAGCGCCTGTGTAGGTAGTCTTGTCACGGATATTGTCTTTTTGAAAAAAAAAATACAAAAATTAGAAAGGATGAACGAAGGAAAGATACCTCATCTCATTTATCATATGGAAGTGGAGTGGAGTGGAGTGGAGTAGAGTGCAATGACGCCCAGCTTCTTTGGCTCCTTAGGTAAGCACAGCAAAGCATAGCCCAGCCCATCGCAAACTATCCAGAAAACAAACCTCAATTTTCGACCCCTCATGTCTCGCCAGGTAGGGTAGACAAGGGGGCCGTATAGTACAGTGCAATACTGTACAAGGAGTGAACGGACCGTTTGCCTCGTTGAGAGAAGGTAGGTATGTAGGTATACTACCCCGTTCCCTCCTCTCCCGTCCCTTGCCATTTTTACCGAAGACGTGCGACTTGCCTTTTGTTGAAATGCTAGGTACGGAATCCTGTTTGGCAGCTGCAATACCTCCTCACCGCACAATACAGAAGGAGGATAGGCGGAGGGAAGCAGAGGCCGAGGAAACAAAGGGAATAAGAAAGGAGTCAGAAAGAAAAGAAGAACCAAAAAAAAATATACGCCATGGGGAAACGAACAAAAGAGAATAGGAATGGTACATTATGTACAAGGAGTAACCTAGATAAGTACGCTAGTTGGGCAACATCAGTTGAACTCCTTTTCACCAGCAGTCGTCCTCACCCCATCCATCACACCAGCTGCCCCCAGCCCGTTATTCGGTTCCCTACCGGACCAAGCGCATCCACATGTATCCACAACAAACACACCTCTCCCTCCCCTGGGACACACAAGTTCCACCCCCCCAACCTCCCCAGAAGCTCACCCCACAGCCCCAATGAACTGGCGCACGCCGGCCCACGCCTCTAATCCTAGACCCACCCAAGCGCCGCTCCCTATACCCCAGTCTTGATACAGCAACCCCAACAAGTACTGCGCCTGTAACACACCGTACCGCATGCGGACATCCTGGATGCACCATCTCAGGTGCCCAAGCTGCACCACACACGGTGACCGTCGAGCATACTACGTTAAAAAGTCGTGGCGGACGTTGAGAAAGGCGCCGGAGCCGCCATCTTCGGCGAGGGAGGCGACAAGGGCTTCTGTTTGCTGGAGGAGGAGCTCGAGGGCCGCCGAGGAGGACTTGCCGAGGGAAACTGTTAAGGGTAAGTGGATGATGGATGCATGTGGATTTGTAAGAAAACAGCGTACCAAGAATCGCACTGTTCAGTTCCTCGGCGACAGGCACGCGTCCTGTAACTTCTAGTAACGGTGCTAAACTGCTTTCCCGCGGGTTCGCATAACCAATCAGGGCAAACGTGTCTTCAAGCGCTCTTTTGATCTCGCGTCGTTGGTCGGTTGCGAATTCGCGTTGGAGCTCCCTGCCGTATTGAAGCGTGTCGTCGGTGAGTTGCTGGTACTGTGCTTCCTTGGACCTGGCATCATCCTCATTGCCCAGAGGGTCCTCCTCGTATTGATCTTTATTATTCCAGCTCGAGCTCACGTGTTCAACGCCTAGCTGCTCGTCGAGCTCCATTTCAAAGTCGTACTCGTCCGTTGCTGTTGAGCTTCGCTTGTTTTGTTGGGGGTCTGTCGTCCGGGCTGACGGTTGGATAGTGGTGTGCTGGTATTGTGGACTAAGTTCGTTACACTGTCGGATCATCTCGATGAATTTCCTACACCGAAGTTTGAAGTATATATTCTCATTGTCGCGTAGCACGGAGGGGTAGTAAGCGGAAGTGTGCTTGAGTGCTTTATCAATGTCTCCTTCAAGAATCGCCCTTCGAATTCCTGTTCACGATTAGCGAATTGGTCATGGGCACCGGGAAAATCAGACTCGCTTTGCCTATGGATAGCATCCGAATCCTCGACTGCGGCAAGATAGGGAGGATCTGCTGCTCCATCGCTCGATAACGCTCTCGTCTCGCTAATAATCTCCTCTGCGAAAGCACGCCCGGTGTCGACGTACCCATCGTGTGCTAGATACTGGGCCACGAGTTGATGGATCAGCTCCGTTTCATCCGTAGCCAAGTGAGATGCCGGCCTGGTTCTCGCGATCTCTGCTACTATAGCCGTTTTCTCGTCTTGGAACATCTTGTCAATGTCGAAGGCAAAGGGCTCTTGACCAAAGTTTGCGCGTACGGTTTCGTTGGGCTTTTTCATGCCAACCGTGGGGAAGTACTGCATATTGGGCTTGAGATCTCGAAAAGCGGTTCCTGTGCGCGTTAGTACCAAGGTCCATGACATGACGAGAGAACGTTGGCGGGCTGAAGGATCCAAAGGGACATACCCAGCATGTGGCCGTTCTTGGTGAAGAAGGCAGTATTGGTCCTGAAGTTAATTCCACAGCCGACAACATCGAGCGTCCCAAACTTGGGACCGTAGGCCTTGCCAGACGTGGTATTGCTAAAAACTTGCCCATCGTCGCCGTGATATGCGTATGAGTCGGGCTCCCAGCCCGGTATCCGGCTGAGGGCAACCTTGGGGCCTGAAAAGCCGAGGCCAATCATCCGCCCGTCTTTGCCCTTTGATATTATGGTGACCTCGTAGTAATAGATTCCGCACTCGCGGGGCATGGCAAAGTCTGTGCGTACCGCCGCTGCTTCATCGTGTGTCCTCTGCGAGCCCGCAAACTTGGCGAGTCGGCCACCTTCCTCAATTTCCAGCTGCGCAAACTTGTCTGTGTCGTTCCATCGCGTCGGCCACGGACAAATGAGGTCCTGGGAGAGCGTGGGCGTGCGTTCAACGACCTCGTGGGTGAGTCCGCGATGCGACGCTGCTGCCGTTGCCGCCACTACCGTCGCTGGCTTGGGCAGATTGCTGTTGCTCGCGCCCGTGGACAGCGAGCCGGGGTGGGACGAACGGGCCGAGATGGTTTCGCAGTGCTCGGCCAGCTTGGCCCTCAGGGCGTTATCGAGCCTCTCGGCGTACTTGGAGCCCTTGAGATACGAGGGCACGAAGAAGATGGGTAGGACGTGGCCGGGGACCGGGTAGGGGTAGGGGTAGGGGTAGGGGTAGGGCGATAGGGCGGTGTTGCGTGCCGAGCTGGCGGCCATGGCGTGGTGGTAGCTGTCGGCGTCGATGGAGCGGGCGGAGCGGGCGTGACGGGCGCCTGTACCGGCGTTGGTACTGGTACTGGTGTTGGTACTGGTGCTGGTACTGGTGCTGTCGGGAATCGACCTGCTCAGGCCGAGGTGAGAGAAGGCACCGGATCGAGCCGGCGCCTGGAAGGCGTGGTTGCCTGCACTTCCCGCAGCGACGCGTGCCCAGCTCTCTCTGCGCGCGTTCATGCTCTAGAGTCCAGCAGCGGGCGGGCCAACGCAGCAGGAGCGCGTCGTCGCGGAGCTTGGGGGCCGGGGGCGCTGAGCGAGCCGAGGGCGATGCTACAAGCGGAAATCAGGGACAGACTCGGTGGGAAAGAGTTGTCATCACAAACACGGTCATGGTGCACGGTTTGCGCTTTCCGTGAGGGGGGAGGGAGGAGGGAGAGGGATTCGGTGCGTCGGGCCCTGGTGACGAAGAGGTGATCACGGTGCCAGTGACACACTAGTGGAGGTTGCGGGCCGAGCATGGCGATGGCGTTCCCCGCGATTGCGATAACGCCTGGCTGGCACGCAACTCGGTGGCCGGTGTACTAAGCTGCCTGCCCACGAATGGACACAGACAATGGCATTCAGGCCAGCTGGCTGACTAGATAGGGTGCTAGGTACAGCCCCAATGGGTCCATGATCATGCCCTCTCTCTCTCTCCTGACGTTACCGTGCTCGGGGGAGGCGCCCATGCAAAAAAAAAAAAACAACCCTCCCCCCTCCCCCCAAAAAAAACGCCTTTTGTGAGCGGTCGGGCCGGCACAGAGAACACGAGAATGAGAACGCCAACCATGCGAAGATGAGAAACAGGTGGTATACTACAAAGGAAACGAGAGTAGGAGACAAGAACATGCCCTGGGCAGAAGGCATGCCGAGGGCATGTCCTGGGACGTCGGACATGATCCGGAAAGAGTGCATGCTCGTCGGTCGGTCGGGCGGCCGTCCTCAGGCAGCCGAAATGGGAGCCGGCGAACTGGCGATGCCATTGAGGGGGGTGGGCCCCGGAGTGCAGCCGTCCCCGCCATTGGGCACACTGTCGCTAAGGGCACTGCTTTCGTCCTTCATCTTGGAGTCGGCGCTCGACCCCGTGGAGTCGCTCTTGACCTCGTCGAGGAAGGTGGCGGTGCGTGGGGGCGCTTGGTAGGATGAAGCGGTCCAGACGACGCCGGTGAAGGAGCGGACCTGGAAGCCGCGTTTCTCCCATCGCCTGCACTTCTTGCCGGTGCGGTCGAGGTTGCGCAGGTTCTGATTGATGATGCCCATGTTGGCCTTGGGGCCGAGCTTGCTGATGGGCGGCGGCGCGGCAAAGGGACTCTTGTCGTTGGGGTCGTTGAGCATGTCGCCCAGCTTCTTGCGCTTCGGGCCCGGCTTGCCACGCGCCGGCTTGGGCGTGGTGGCCGAGGCGGCTTCCATGACAGCCGAGGTGCGCTTGGAGCCTGGCTTGGGGCCCTTTTTGGACTTGGACTTGTCTGCGCCGGCAGCAGGCGTGGCCAGCGTAGAGGGGGTGGTGGTGCCGTTCATGGCGGCTGGCGAGTGAGCCGACGCGGTGGCGGATGTGGCCGAGTCGATGGCCGTGGCAGGCACCTCGGCGGCAGGGGGCGTGGGGTTTGATGACGGCGTAGCAGCTGCTACAGACTCATGGGGGTAGGCGGCCAGGGCCGTGGACGGCAGGGCGAGGGTGACGATGAGCGACTTTGGCTTGGCAGTCATTTTGGCGTCGCGTGGGTGCGATGCAGTAGTGGTGGTGGTGGTGATGGTGTGGCGATGGAGCGGTGATGATGGAGCAGCAGTAGCAGTAGCAGTGGCAGTAGCAGTAGCAGTAGCGGTGGTGATGGCGGTGAAGGTGGGGGGCTGGCGGCCAACGGCGCTTCTGTACTTCACTGGGAGCTGCTCACGGCGCAGCGAGGCGGCGGATGCGTGTCGTGGCGCAGCAACGGGCGGCGAGGAGAGCAACGGCAGACAAGAGAGGATAGAGCGTGTGATGGTTGTGGTGGTGATGGCGATGGTGATGGTGATGGTGGTGATGGTGGTGGTGATGGTGGTGGTGGTGGTGAGCGGGAGGGTGGTGAGAGCGAGAGAGGCCTGCCCCGGTGCTGGGTGACTTGGTTCTGGCCACGGCCGAGCATCTTCTAGTGGCGCGCGTCGCGGACGGTTTGCAGCATCGTCTTGTCTTGTGCCCAGGGAGGTGTGAGCACCAGGGCTAGTCCGCTTCGGGGCGATGGCGGTGCTCGCCTTCCCACGCTTTCTCGCCTGCCCTTCTTTCACCACCCCATGAGACACTCACTACACGCTGCACCCACACACCTGCATACGCATATCCTCGTCGAGCTATCGGTCGATCGATGGTCCACGCGTACCTCATCGCCCTCCTTCCCGCCCTGTCTTGCCGCCCGTGAATTGGGCCCGTGTTCGCCGACTCGAGAACACGCCCCCCCCTGCATTCCAGGACATGGGAGATGCGCACACAGTGCCTAGTATGGAACCGTGGATACAGGCCCCGTTTCCAGGCTCCTTGTCCCTCCTTTCCCGGCTGGTGCCAAGCTGCACCCAGGCGCTACACAGGTCACCGTGCCAGTACTGCAGTCCTTTATCGTCCGAGCCAGCCCCGACGCTTCCGCGGTCCGCCATGGAGAAAGCCAGCGCCGCAGGTCACATGGCATAGCATGGCACCTAGCCATCATGGCAAGCATGTCCGTCATGTCATTCCTCAAGAACCAGATGCCCAAGAACCAGATGCCCATGCCCGTAGCTGCGCTCCCTAGCTCCAACTAACGACGAACGCCGTGCGGCTCCAACAAAAACTCCCTCGCAATGCTCTGTAACGCACATCCTCCATCACATGACAACCTAGCCCCCTCCTCGCCACACTCAATTCACGTCCATGCCATCCTCCTCCACCTCGTCCTCGCCGTCCTCTTCCCCACCCGTCAGTACTCCAGTGCTGCCCAAACTCCGCTTACGATTGCTCGCAAGGCCAACCGTCCGCCCCGTAACCTGGCCCAGCAGTTCCAGCTCCTCGCCCCCCACCACCCGCGACTCGGGACTGGCTTCGCAGCAGAGCTCATGGACGCTGGCCGGGCTGAGACTGCGGAACCCGCTCGTGCGCACCACCCGGCCAAAGTGCTGCATGCAGAATACAGCCGCCCGCTGCTTGAGCCACTCTTCTCCCGCCGTCGCAGCCCGCTCCCAGATAAGGGCAGCGTGCTCCACGTCCAGTTCGCGCCCGAGCCGGTTGACGCAGAGGAGTCGGAGTCGAGGCATGTCGTACAGGTTGGACATGACAAGCATGCCCGCCACATCGCTGAGCAATGGCCCGTTGGGCGGATTCGCCGCAATGCTGTCCGTGTATAGATAGAACAAAAACGCCCGCACGGCCGAATACGGCTCGGGAATGTGCATCTTCTTCGCATGGAACTCGGCCATTTGCGCGCTCCACAGCCGAGCAAAATGGGGCCAGCGAGCGTGCAGGATGAGCTTGTGCACATGGATCGGCCGGGACACAGCCGTCGACGGACACGCTGTTGCAGTGGCAGCGTCGCTTATCGAGCACGCGTCCGCACAGTCTTCGTCGTCCGCATCCGCCGTGATGATGAAGTCGGCCCCATTGCCGCTCTCGGGCGCTTGGTCAAACGTCAGCGAAAGATCCGCCCCAATACCGCTCAGGTGGGAAGACACGTTAGCGTCTGAGGAAGGCATCATCTTGGACCGCGAGTCCGACGCCAGCTCGTTGCCCAAGATGCCGTACTTGCGGAGATCAATCGCCAGGACGTCGCTCAGATATTCTCCGCTATTTTGCGAGCCATCGCCCGTCGATTCAACAGGACTTCCCAGCAGCCAAGCATGGGTTCCTTCCGGGTTGGTGGTGCAGTAGTGCCAGCGATACTCGGGGTTGTACAAATCCTTTCCTTCTGCCAGCTTCTGCCACCGAAGCGTGTCGAGCTCCAAACTAGAAAGGCTCGTCTCACAGCTCAGTTCAGCGGGCGTGACAAAGTCCAGCAGGCAGCCCGAAGAGAAAATGTGAAAGTGAGTGCCAGATGCCTGGGAGGGTAGGTTCGGACTCGAGTGAAACTTGAGCGACGAAATCGACCCAGGCGCGATATAAGGGGACCTGCTGGTGCTCATCCCATGGTACGACTGAACACTCGAGTTGGCCGTATAGCCGGTACTCCCGGTAGCTAGCTGGCCCGAGGCGGGAACGGTAAAGCGGTGACGAGATGAGCTGAGCTGTCGGTCGCCAGTGCCAAACTTCATGGCATGGTCGAACTCAGGGCTACCGCGAAGATCAAGCCACCAAATCTCGTTGCTCTTCTCCATTTCGTCATTGATACCCCCAAAAATCCATATGCGACCATTCCAGATCCAACTGGCATGGTCGTAGCGAGGCACAAACCTCCAAGTGCGCGACCATGTCCACGTTTTGAGGTCGAGGTAGCATATGTCGTCGAGAACGCTGTCGTGACCCGTCTGCCCACCGCTGATGTAGAGCTTGTCGTCGCATATGACGGCCGAGTGGCGAGCGCGCCCCCGCGGAATCGGCCCGTGAAGCTCTGGCTGCGTCCAGTGCGCGGTCTTGAGATCGAAGACGATGACGTCGGCAAGATGCTGGCGGTGCTCGTTCTCGCCACCGAAGACGAGCAGCTTGGAGCCCTGCCATAAACAGGCGGTATGGCCTGGGCGTATAGGTCAGCACAGACAGGGGAAAGTGGACGGTGGCACGTACCCATGCGGACGCCGGGGATATCGCCGTAGTTGTCCACAAGGTTCCATTGACGGGTCACAAGATTAAGGCGCAAAACATGGTTGTAGACTGCAGGGCGTGTGAGAAGGCGTGGTAACAGGACGTGGATAACGCACCTTCGTCCGTGTACTGATCGAATCCGCCGAAGGCATAGATCTGGTCCTCGCCCACATACGTCACGGAGGCGTTAACGAGGCAAGCAGGCTTAGCCCCGATAGTAGAGATCATCTTGGGCTTTGCACCGTCGAGTGCAGATCGCCGGGTGCGCGCCGGGGTGGCGGGCATGAGGAAGGTGGCGGCGTGCGAGGGGCTGCTGCGCGGCGTCGTGGCCAGCGACGGGGCGGGCGAGGGCGTCGGAGTGCTGGCGGCGGCGGCGGTGATGGCGGGGACAGCGAGTAAAGAGCGTGCCATTGGCCTGGCGGGCAGCCGTAGAGCGTCAAGAACGAGGGCAGACGGCGGCGGTTGCGCGGCCGGCGCGTGAGGCTGGACTTCGTGGGCGTGAAGCTGCGGCGGCGGGCGGTGAGCCGGGGCAGGAAAGGAGATCAGCCAGTCATGTGATGTCATCGCCGCTCCGACCCCCGTGTCGCCCTGCCAACGGCAAGCGTAAACAAAGCCTATTTAATCACGTCGCCACCAGGCACCTACTCTGCCCACCGCCACGACTCCGCAGTCCTCGCATTCCCATCTCCGCTATTTCCCTCCCAATCAATACGCACCAGCATCGATTACCCCCCATTTGTCTACTACGAATCCTTAGCCACCGCTCCCGCGCCACGGCCCACGCCGCCCGCAGCCATGGCCACGTCCGCCGTCCTCACTCCGGTCAAGAACCGTTCCTCTGTCTTCTCATCGCGCACCGCTGGCGGGCGCATGCCGCTGACGCCCTCACCCCATACTCCTCACACCCAGACACCTGATGCCCACGCCCATGAGTCGATCCACGGCGCCAGCTTCATGGCCCGCATCCAGCGCTCCGTCTCCAAGACCACACGAGACTCGCCCAAGTCCAACATCGCCCGTGCCTACACACCTCGCCGCCTCGAGCTCGGCGTCTCCGAGTGGTCGCTGACAGGCTCGGGCACCGCGGCCACAGCCACGACCACCAAGACGCCGGCCAAAGCAAAGAAGGAGAAAAAGGACGCGACCCTCCGCACCCGTCCAGCGAAGACGCGCATTGCATACAATGCCGCTGACCGCTTCATCCCCAACCGCACCGCGAGTGAAGCCATCTGCAATGTCGGTACTGGCAAGCTCGACCTCGAGCCGCGCCCCAAGCCGTCCAAGAGCGAGGGCTCCAAGGTCCTTGCCACCGCAGCCAGTGCTTTCGATCTTGGCGGCCGCGGATCTGAGGAGGACGTTACTCTCTCGCTGCAAGGCCTGAGCCTTGATGATGAAGAGGACGAGGGTCGCACACTGTCCAAACCCGCGCCCGGCGCTGCTGCCTACCAGTCCACCCTTGCCTCAGCCTGTGGCATCAGCACCAACACACGTATCCTGGCCTTCAAGCCTGCGCCTCCGGAGTCGTCCAAGCCCATTGACCTCCGCTCCCAGTACAACCGCCCCCTTAAGCCTGCTAGCTCTGTCAATGCCCAGTCTCGCCGCCGCATTCCCTCGGCTCCAGAGCGCGTCCTCGATGCGCCCGGTCTGGTTGACGACTACTACCTCAACCTGCTCGATTGGTCCTCTGGTAACCAGGTCGCCATCGGCCTCGAGCGATCCGTCTATGTCTGGTCGGCTGACAGCGGCGTCGTCTCCTCTCTCCTCGAGTGTCCGGCTGATACATACGTGTCCTCGGTCAAGTGGTCGGGCGATGGTGCCTATGTCGGTGTTGGCCTTGGCACGGGCGAGGTTCAGATCTGGGATGTGGAGGAGCAGACCAAGCTCCGCAGCATGTTTGGCCATGACACTCGTGTTGGTGTCATGGGCTGGAACAAGCACATCCTATCTACCGGTGCCCGCTCTGGCCTCGTCTACAACCACGATGTCCGCGTCGCTCAGCACAAGATTGCTGAACTGGTCTCTCACACGGGCGAGGTCTGCGGTCTCGAGTGGCGCGCCGACGGTGCCCAGCTTGCCACGGGTGCCAACGACAACATGGTCAACATCTGGGATGCTCGCGCACTTGCTGCTCCCAAATTCACCAAGACCAATCACCGCGCCGCCGTGAAGGCTGTCGCTTGGTGCCCTTGGCAATCAAACCTTCTTGCAACGGGTGGTGGCTCCAACGATCGTCAAATCTACTTCTGGAACACCACTACGGGCGCCCGTATCAACCACATCCCCACGGACTCCCAAGTCACCAGTCTGCGATGGAGCACACACTACAAAGAGATTGTGAGCACCGGTGGTTTCCCTGACAACAGCCTCAGCATCTGGAGCTACCCCACCGGCGTGAAGAACATGGAGATTCCCGCCCACGAATCTCGTGTTCTTCACAGCTGCCTCAGTCCCGACGGCCAGATGCTTGCTACCGCTGCTGCTGACGAGTCACTCAAGTTCTGGAAGGTTTTCGAGAAGAAGGCTGGCCAACCATCCATTGCCGCTGCCGGCACCGCTTCCATGAAGACCAGCGCCGTCAAGCAGATGACCATTCGCTAAGTTCGGTCACATCTAGAATTGGCGCTTAGGAAATAGAGCGCCATCGACCAGCAACATCTAGCACGGGCAAACAGACACTACACCATGCAGATTTGTGTAAAGGAGCTATCGATTAGAAGTCCGACTCTATGCGCAACGGTGCGTTGGTAACATAGTAGGTATCACATCTCGTTTTTGGGCCTGTGACGCGATCCCCTCTGCTTAGGACCTCCACATGGACCCTCGGGTACTTTTTTCTCAGGTACGGCTTGGGTTCATTCACATGGGCAACAAAATGGCGTCTCGGAAAGCAGCGTTGCATTGCAAGGTGTTTATTTTCTGCTTTTGGAATAATTCTGCCTTTCTGCGAGCAAACGTCCTATGGACACGACCTTTTTTTATGACTACGGCTCAGGACAAGGACACGTCATGACGACTGGGTCGTCTTGGGTTTTTGAGGTGTATATTATTTTCTCTCTTTCTCGTGGGAGTTGCGGGTATTTGGTGGCGTAAAAGACCGACTGAATTGGATTAGCTTTGGTTAGGGTGTCTGTCCAAGGTGTCCTGCTTGGATTAATGAGAGGCCATTTTCCACAACATACCAAACTATTTCGCGTGATGTGCACAATGGTGACTTGGTTTTTTTTTCCAACATCCTCTTGTCATCTCCTTCTTTCTACAGCCTTCGTTTTCCATGCCCTGCACGCCATAATAGAAGCTCCTGTGGGTTACGATTCACCCACCTACTACCCATATCTGACTTTGCGCCCTCCATTCGCCTGCGCCATCGAACAACTCACCAGAATCCCCTTGCGCTCCGCATACGCAATCGCATCCCGGCCATTGATCCTCACGCAGCGATCGGCCCGGATGGCGCGCAACATCGGCAGCCCATCCGCCAGCATCTTGATAGCGGCGCCCGTGATGCTCGTGTCCGAGACATCGATGGTGTGGATGCCCGTGTTGTGGGCGAGTAAGGTCTCGATTTCGTCGTCGTTGCAGGGCAGGGTTGCGAGGTCGAGGTCGATGAGTGCAGGGGTGAGGACGCGAGGTGAGGTGGCGAAGAGGCTGGCGGGGGTTTTGAAGAGGCCGTGGGTGGAGTGGGTTGGGTGGATGGTGCCGCGCAGCGAGATGGAGGTGAGGGGTGTGGCGGTATGGTCTATGGAGTGGACTTGGTGTGCGTCGTCGGTGTAGAGATCGAGGAGGTGCTCGATGGCTTGGCCGCTGAGGCCGCTGAAGCCTGAGAGGCTGAGGTGGAGGAGGCGCGGGAGACGGCTGGGTAGGAAGCCTGATAATGTCGGGATGGGCGAGCTGAGGTCGACGATGAGACGCTGTAGTGTGGGTGGGAGATGAGGAAATGTGCGCAAGGTGACTTTGCGGATGATGAGCGTTGTAAGGGGTGGCATGGGGGTTATGTCGGATCGTATTTGGAAGTCGACTGCTCCGGTTAGGGAGAGCAACTCTAGTGCAGGGCTTCTTCGTAAGAGATCGGGCACGTGTAGAAGCATGGCGTCCGTGGAGTGCATGCTGAACGTTTTGAGGTTGCTGAAAGTGCTTGGCCAGTCCTCTGCTCTCCTTTTCCACACCGTTTTTTGGAAAGCAACATGCTGCAGTTCTGGTCGACCTTCCATAATGTGCTTGGCGGTGTCTATAGTGATCTCAGGGTGAATTACAAACTTCCTCAGGAGGGTGGCGGATTTGGCAATGTCAATGAGCGTGGAGGACATAGCGTAGGGGAGAGAAATGATTTCAATATCGGTAAGGCTCTTGCATACTTTTGCCATTCTCGTCAGCATGTCGGCATGCTCAAATCGATGTATAGTGATACGTGTCACACGTGACTCTGCGCGTTTGACAGCAGCAGCCACAAAGGAGCGTGGGACTGGTCTGCGGGCCCCAGAGAGGTCGACATGTAGCCAGAGTTTAGGCATTCTGGAAAGATAGTCCCGCCAGCCTCTGCTGACGCGCATGCAACTGACCATTTGGCGAAAAGACACATACTCCAGGATCATTTCGACAAGTTCAACTGGCATGACGGTGAAAGGATCCACAGCTATGGCTGGCGAGAGCCTACGTGTGAGTCGGTCGTGCAATTGTTGGAGAATCTGGTTCGTTCCATATCAGCTAGGACCCCATACACCTCGCGGCACCACCCTACCTTGAAGTTTGCGTCCGTCACCGACACGCTCTTCATACCATACTTGTAGATGCCGAGCGCAGTATCTGGCTTGTCCATCTTTTCCAGGACGCTCGCTGTACGTAGGTAGCCCCTGACTTCCTTCTTATCCATCTTGATCATCTCTCTGCCATCTTTGACAGCAGCATTAAACTCGTTGAGTTTGTCATATGTGGCTGCGCGGTGATCGTAAAGGCCCAGTGTGGGTACCTCATTAATACCTTGCGACAGTACCTCGATTGCCTTCGCGTATTGTTTGAGCTTATAGTACCTCCGGCCAAGCTCCTGGTACTCTTGGGCCGATGTCTTGCCCGCCATGAGAAAACGAATCCTGTTGCGTCGACAAACGGTTCGAAAACCTCTCAATTATATACAAGATACAGACAGCGGTTGATACGCCACTGGACTTATTTCTTTCGAAATGTCAGAAACAAGGGTGAGGTGTGAGTGGATTTGGAGTTGATAACGCGCCAGATTTAGGAAGCGCGACGCGCTAGCACGTGTAGGGTACATCATGCAATCACCTCTCCCTATTTCACACACCTCTTTTTGACACCAAAGAGGACACCAGAAAGGAATTTATTCTTTTATTCAATGCCCGCTCTGTAAGGTTAATGCCTATTGCTCACATCACAGTCTTATGCCTAGCTTACCGAACCTTAGACTGAATCAAAACAAAGTGTTTGTAAAGTGTTTCGATGAGATCACACGTGTGATTAGAGTGTGTAAAAGTAGGAAGACTCAATCACCGGCCCCGCATGGCAGTGTCAACCACGTCAAGTAGACAGGATAACAGATCGGAGTGCCTGGGATATGGCGTCTGGTGCACGCATTGTCAGCCGAACGTATCAGCTGCAATTTGTGATCATCAAAGTTACTACGAATATGAAGAAGACTGCTGAACAATAGTTCCATCTCAACGCTCAACCCTCGGAGATGGAGAAAACACAGGGAGGGTCCATGTATGAGTTAAAGGTATCTTGAGGCGTTGCTGGGATGTGAAAAAAATCATTTACGTGTCGCATCGGTACAAGGTGCACTGTATTCACTAGCGAGTGAGATGTTCCACACAAAACTCATTTGTTCTACACAGCCAAGTGTTCTCTATGCATGCCATAACCTGGCGACAGCCTCGGTAATGCCAACGTCATTTGTCTCAAACGAATACAATGCGACACCAAGAGTAAGGGTTCCGAGGCGCAGTGCCCAGTGGGCAGCAGCACGGATCTTGGGAATTCGGGTTTTGGGGAAATAGTCGATGATACATGACCTTGATGGTGTCAGTTATGTGTGCATGATGCGCAGCGCCAGATAGAGACATGGAGGCACATACTCAAAGCCAATGTGGGAGTGAATGACCAACAGCGCGCAGAGGATGGAGTCAGTGACTGGGTTCAAAGATCCTGCGGCAAAGGGCGCGAGGGTTAAGGGGATGAGACCGGCTGAGACGATTCTGTTCAATGTTAATAACGCACTGGATGAGGAATGGTCTCCCAAGATGATGTTCCAATTTGAATTTTACTGGGTTTATCCCTCCTCAGCATTGTATGTTGGGCCAACACACCTCTCAAAGCTCCAGTGGTAGCTGCCATGGGCGTAGTTTGGGTCAGGGACAGGGACGGGGTCGTTTGTTGTTCCGACGATCTTCTGGGGGAGCGGTGGCAGAATCTGGTTGCGCTGGGTGGCGTGGAAGGCGGCGATGCGTGTCGACTTGGGTACGGCCGAGCGCTGAAGGGCAGGTCGAAGCTGATGGGCCAAGGACTGGGTGGGCGACATGGTCAAGGTGGAGAGCATGCGCGGGGCGGCGGCGGGCTGCGCGAAGGCGTGCCTGGTAAGGGCGGGGCGCACAATGGAGGCCATTGCAGGGCAGTAAGTCGATAGGAGACAGGGAATGATGGACGGCTGACTGTTGCAATGAAGAGGCGGTGGTCGAGACGTCGCACTGGCATGTGCGCGCGGGATGTCGATGGGGCAGACGACAATGCCTCGGGTGCCAGGTGCTGACGTTCCTTGCG
>Ga0182211_1000228_pt1 | contig 17673 bp, 18 predicted proteins | sample G5R1MG_20_FD_129660 | JGI IMG/M metagenome (GOLD analysis project Ga0182211, IMG submission 129660) | Switchgrass phyllosphere microbial communities from Michigan, USA - G5R2_MAIN_03OCT2016_LD1 MG | ecosystem: Host-associated > Plants > Phyllosphere > Phylloplane/Leaf | place: USA: Michigan... | reverse complement strand
GTGGGATGGGAGTAGCGCGTCTCATGGTCAGGAAAACGCGCTAGCACGCTATCACGTGATAAACAAGATTCAGCCTAATCCCTGCAGCCAAGCTCTGGCCAGCCAAAATATCGACGGTGCTCCAGTCGCGGTCTGCAGCACCCAGCTCACCATTGAGCATCGCCAATCTCCTCGAACGTCTACCTAAAGGTGTAAACTTGTCCCCTGTGGCGTTGTGTGCGAAGTACCATACGTGCTACGCATAGCACATACGACAGTATGCCCCTCGACACCAACACCTACTCGCTAGCGCTCCTACGCCTCGACGGCCGTCGTTGGAATGAATTGCGTAGAATTCATGCGCAAATATCCACCCAAGCCGCGGCTGATGGCTCGTCATATCTCGAAATGGGCAACACTAAGATCCTGGTCTCTGTAACAGGCCCTGCCGAGGGACGCCAATCAGGCCAACGAGGAGGAGCTGGTGGGCAGGGAAAAGTTGAGGTAGAAATCAACTTCGCAGGCTTCAGTGGTGTCGATCGACGGAAGCGGAAGAGCGACAAGCGAACAAGTGAGATGGAACATTGCCTGCGCTCTGCATTTGAGGGAGTGCTCTCACTCCACCTGTACCCGCATTCGACCATTACCCTTAGCGTTCATATCATCTCGCAAGATGGCTCGCTTCTCGCAGCCTGCATAAACGCCGCAACTCTTGCGCTTATCGACGCTGGCGTTCCCATGTCAGACTACCTCGTAGCCTGCACTGCTGCTTCGTCCGCATCTGCATCTGCAGCGGACAACGCGTCCGCTGACGATCCGCTGCTGGATCTCAACAATCAAGAGGAACTGGAGCTTCCGTTCCTGACAGTCGGTACACTAGGTTCTGGTGATAACGTGGCCGTCTGCATTATGGAAAGCCGAGTCAGAATGGAAAGATTGGAAAGTATGTTGGCAGTAGGGATCGAAGGATGCAAAAGGATGAGAGGCATTCTAGACGGTGTCGTGAAAGGCTACGGCAAAAGATTTGGATGAAAATGAAATTCCCTTCGCGGCAAATGGTATACTCCTAGATGTTGGAGTAGACGTTTGGCGGAAGCAAGCCTTTAGACGTCCGGCCATACAATAACAAGACCCAGAATTCGGCAATATAATACCGAAAACTGGCCGATCAATGACTTTATACCTATACAAGTATACTCTCACTATCAAAGGGCATTCGAATGCGCCCCACAGCACAGTATAGCCGACCGGAATGTTGAGACGAATCAGCCAGTCACGATGATGACATGATAGCGGATTTGGCGACGGATGAGCTTTCTATCAATTCACAGTGTAAGCAACATCTGCACAATACTCCTATCTAAAATCGGCACTGTTCTGTGTAGTTGCGTCGCGCAGAACATCCCGGGTGTGCTATCTATGTTACCAGAACTAGCTCTTGGCAAAAGTAGGATCTGCACATTGCAGCCTGTATGCATTACCTCAATGTTCAATGTGCTTAGACGAGAAGCTATTGGTCGATAAGTAATGCCGCTCCGTGATGAAGCATCCCGTGACATAAGCCGTACCCAGAGCTAGATCGGGTAAAGAAACGTGTGCTGACACAGATATAAAGAGGGGTCAGAACAATACTAGAAAGTTTAGCTCGTGGCACATCCTTCACTCTTCGATCCATAATTCAGCCATTCTATTCCCCTTCAAGCCATCCAGGGTTTGTTTGTAGTCTTGCAAATCCAACTTACCCATAGTTCAGCCCTTGGTACAATGTCCAAATTGATAACCGTCTTTGGTGCGACCGGGAACCAAGGTGGCTCCGCAATTACCAGCATTCTCGAAGACCCTGTTCTCTCGAAAGAGTTCAAGATCCGGGGCATTACGCGAGATACTTCGAAGCCAGCAGCACAAGCACTTGTTGCAAAGGGCGTCGAAGTGGTAGCTGTACGCCCATCCTTCATATTCTTTACCATCGTAGATATGCCACTAAATACATGGCCACCAGGCCGACCTCAACTCCCCCGAAAGCCTATCCTCTGCTCTTCAAGGCTCCCATGCCATTTTCCTCGTAACGAATTACTGGGAGTCGGCCTCCCGCTCCGTGGAAGTCACCCAAGGCAAGAATGTAACTGACGTCGCCAAAGCCCTGAGAGTGCAGCACCTTATCTTCTCATCTCTTCTGCACGTCAAAAATACAACTAAAGGTCGTCTAGCGCACGTCCCGCATTTCGACGGCAAGGCAGAGGTAGAGCAATACATAAGAGACAGTGGCGTACCCGCTGCATTCTACCTTCCCGGATATTTTATGAGTAATCTCGAGATGATGATCAGGCCAAGTGAGGACGGTGTGTTGACATGGGCGTTACCGGTGGGCGAAGAGGCTAAGTTCCCACTTGTGGATATCAAGGCTGACACCGGTGGGTCTTCAATTTTTTTAATTTACACTCCTTCGGAAGATGCGAAAAGAAACTACCTATTGACTCAAGTTCGAGGCAAATTCATCGTGGGAATACTTCGTAATCGCGATTCTCTCCTCGGCACTCATATCCTCGGCGCCACGGACTACTACACCCCCAAACAGATTCTGGATACTATCTCTTCTGTCACCAAGAAGCCGACTAGATACGTGCAGGTATCTGGCGATGTGTATAAGTCGTTCTTACCAGAATTTATGGCGCAAGAGATGCTGGAGAATCACTTGTTCATAGAGAATCCCGGATACTATGGTGGTGATGACCTAGAGAAAAGTCACGCAATTTTAGCGGAGAAGCTAACAAGCTACGAGGAGTATCTGAAGAGGACTAGTGCTTTCAAACAGTGAGAAATTGGTGTTGCGAGCAACAACATGTTAAATTGATCTATGAAATACTAAAGGAGTGACAGCCTCCGCCGTTTATGACACATGCTAGTATATATCTATGTTCCTCATTCCTTCTGTCTTTTCGGGCAGAATCTTCTAACCCGAGTAAGAATAGCATCAGCTCTATTCATCTTTGTGGAGCGTTGTTCCGCTTGCTCCCTAATTCCAAAGACAAAAAATACATCATATATTGTGACGACACATCTAGATCCAGGCGCGCTTCTTCATGTCGCTTTCAGGGGGAGGAATAGGCCCCGCCTTGAACCAGTATGCCCTCTCCTTCTCGTCTTCGACGTCGTCGGCCTTGACCCACTGGCACTTGTGGAATGACTCCCACATGGCGGCGTTGAAGTTGCCACGATCCTCATGGTACTCTTTGCCCAGTAAAGGTTGGATAGCTTCGGTCGCTTCCTTTGTATAGTAGTGTGGGATGCGACTTTTAGTTCGTTAGCGATGCTCATGAATGGGAGAAATTTCAAATGACTGGGGAAACGTACGAGAAGAGATGGTGAATAACATGGTAGTCAGCGATGTTGTGGAGCATGTGCTGTCCAGCGAAGCCTAGGTTGCGGTCGACTGTCGCCAATGCGCCTTTGATAAACGTCCAGGCCTCGGGCTGGTACTTAGGTAACTTAGGGTGGGTGTGATGCAAGTAGGTAATTGCTACTATCCAGTGGTTTGTCCATAGATAGGGCTGGCCATAGAGCAAAGCGACGCTGGCGAAGCCAAACTTCTGGGCAGCCATATACAGTCCACTAGCAGTAAGAGCAAGACCGATATCTGAGGCAATCATAAGGTGCGCCTCCTCAGGCCTGAAAAGTGTTGACCATGGATTAAGGTGGGAATTTCCGAGGATCTTATCCGACTGTTTTCCGTACAAGCTTCCTGCGGAAGCTGTGATGTTGTTCAAGAGATACATAGGCCATCCAAGGACTTGCTGCATGACAATGCGACCGAAAGCTGCGATTGGAGCATCTTCGGTCATTTCGTCCAAGGTCTCGAGCTGCTCTGTTGTAATCCCAAGAACAGATGCATATTGTTCAGCTTGGGGTGGAACATAGTTGTGGTCCTTTGCGAGATTGTTGGCGTATATGTGATGACGGCGGTGCGTTGACTGCCACGCAAAGTACGGAGTCATCAAAGATGAATGAATGATCCAGCCGAGGGAGTTATTGAGCAACTTGGAGGGCGAGAACGATCCATGACCGCATTCATGTCCGAGAACCTGTAGTATGTCAGCTTTCTTTCCACGGTAGGAGATTTACAATTGCTTACCCAGAGGCCAGTGAAAGCCAGACCTTGCATGTATCCATATAAGATCCAAGCAACGTAGCGAGCTGGGGTGTACTGAATTTGGGGAATGATATACCAAGCAGCAGTCCCAAAGGCGCTGATGACGACCAAGTCGCGGAAGAGGAAGAAGAGCGACTTGATATATGAGGGCTGAAAACAATATGCTGGAATGGCCCGTTTGAGATCATCTATTGTAACCATCTTCTTCACGCCCTTCACCTTGCCTGATCCCACGATCTCAGCCGGATGGCTGGTGTAGTCTAGCGTCATAGTGTGTCACTGAAACGAGGCAGTTGAAACGATGATATGGGGAAAGAAACGTTGAACAGAGAAGCTGATTCCAGTAGTTATCTGTGTTGATTGAGCTGTTACGAGTTCCATGACCCTTTCATGTACTCTTTATCTCATAGAAGATGGCCCCTAAGACTTATCTGGTCTCAATTTATTTTACTCCACTGATATCGGACTCCGAATGGTCGTCTGAGATGTTCGGTACGAGGATGACGGGTATGATAGCTGTCGGCTCATCGCCGGCCTTACCGATCTGGTCTGAATCTCTGCCACAAACTTGGCAGTCCTGGAAATCAAATTTGTTTTGTAACTCAATTCGACATTCCTCCAATCCTCGCCATGTACATATCCGTGTATACCGACCACATCCATGACACATATCGCCCGTCAATCGAGATACGCAAAGGCAAAGTCACATATTGTTCCTGTGCTCTTCTTACGTGAATGAGAACAAGGCGGACTAATACGCAGTAGCATTGGCGGTGATAGTCATCACAAATGAAATGTTCATCATGTCGAAATGTCTTTGTCTTAATTTGGTGAAATGCCGTTTGCGTCCAGCAGATAAGATGATTATAAACAGTAAAACAACCGATGCCCGTTGGAAGAATAAGCTGTGGCGTTTGGAAGATTTTAGGCCAGCCATAAGCTACTGATTCAACGGCATGCACGTTGTCGAGCTGAAAAGCGGCTGCATTCTAGCTCTGGCTGTCTTGACGCCATGAACTGCAAGCACAGCAAGACTTTTCGCACCGCGTAGGCCTCACTTCTCGGTTCAGTACTCATCCAGTGGTATTCCGTAAGCGAAGTTTGGTCTCGGGTAAGCTAAGCCACGCTGGCTGCAGACTTGTCAGCACTGGTTTAATGATTACTATTCAACGGCTTCAAATTCCAAGACTAACCTATTCCGATTTCAAACACCTCACATCTTATCAACGCCTGCTCGTGAATGCCCCAGTTCTTACCACAGGGCGTCATGCAGGTGTTATCATGTGTAATGCTATGTGGCAGCCGCAGACTGTTGGAAGAGCATCTATTCGCCGAGACAAAACTGTGGCGCTTGATGGATCAACGCCCCTGTCCTTACCTAATGGTTTTGAGGTAAAGGTCCGGTGAGGTGAGGGAACCCCCAATCAAGATACACATGATCGCGCGCCAACACTCACTGACGTTGAGCACCCAAAACAAACAGACCATGCGCCCTTGCCAGAACCAGACAAAGCCTCCCCCGTCTCATTTCATAGTGCCTCGCACCCCAGTTCTTTAGAGGTTTCTCGTAGTCCCCCCATCATCGATTATCACCCGTTCTCCAAAGTCTTCCAAAACCGAGATGCAAGAACCAGAGCTTTACATGGCGCCCCCCGAGCATAACAGCGATGCAAATGTCCTGAGCATGCCGGACATGGCTCGCGGGACCATGGTTGATAACGACAGCTACTTGCGAGGATGGAGACTACACCTCGTTACTCTAAGGTCTGTTAGGCTTCGTGTTTTACTCATACTCGACAGAAGCTTACGCAAATTCCTGCAGCACTTGCCTATGTTTATTTCTTGTAAACAGCGAGGTCACGGTCGTCGGGACCGCCTTGGTATCACTCGTCAAAGACCTCAATGGGATTGAGGAAATGGGGTGGGTGGTGACAGGGTATCTCATTACCTACACCGGTAGGTTACCATTTACACCTTTTGCCTATTAGAAGTTGACTGATGACACTGACCAGGTATGATCATCATATGGGCTAAACTCAGCGACATCTTTGGCCGTAAATACACGGCGATTGCGACCGTACTCATCTTCACGGCATTCTCCGGGGCATGCGGTGCTGCACAGACTATGAACCAGATGATCATTAGCCGGGTTTTCCAAGGTATCGGTGCTGCTGGATGCTGGTCCGTTGCGTTGACTATAGGGTATGAGATGGTTCCTAAACATCGACATCCAATCCAGGGAGCACAATTCATGGTTTCGGGAGCCCTAGGGTCACTGGCAGGCCCTCTTATTGGAGGTGGTACAAGCCAGAATGGGCAATGGAGATGGGCATTTATCTTCTGGTGAGAATTCACCGGCTTTCCCTACATACACACTTATTGACCTATGCTAGTGTACCACTCGGTGCGGTCACAATCCTTCTACTCTTGATTGTTTTGCCCGCAAGCTTTCCCCACCAGGGTGATCCAAATTATCAGCATCCGACATGGCGGGAACGAATTGCGAGGAACTCGCTTGCTCGTCTAGATGTTTCGGGCGCTTTTCTCCTACTCGGCGCTACAATGCTCATCGTTGCCGTGCTTCTCGAGGGCGGCCTCTCCATAGCTTGGGACAGCGGTCCCGCTATCGCACTATTCGTCGTATCGGGAGTAATGTGGATTGCTTTTATCGTTAACGAATGGTTCTTTACAAAGAATGAACGAACCTTGGAACCCATATTCCCCTGGCGATTCATTCACAACAAGCCCTGGATGGGAACATTGATGTGGGCATACTTGAAAAATAATACTTCAAACTGAGTCACTGATTCTTTGGCTAGATTCTCATTCCTGTCAGGAATTCCCTATAATATTTTAATTATCAACGTCCCGCAGCGCTACCAGGATGTCACTGGAACTTCTCCATTGACCGCAGGAATACGCCTGCTTCCTTTCAACATCTTCATATCTTTCACCGGATTCGTGGTCAATGGTTTCATCGCTAAACGGGGAATTGCGTGTGTCTGGATTCTGCTAGTAGGATCACTGCTTCAAATTGGCGGGCTCGCGTGGTTCTGCGTTCTTCCCGAAGATGGCACAATCCCAAAAACAATCTATGGCGCACAGGTCCTCACGGGGTTGGGAATTGGCGCTGTCATGGGAATTACACTATTAATGCCCCCACTCGTCGTAGAGAAACGCGACACCGGTAAGACCCTCCATTCCTATCTTGACTTGTGCCACAAGGATCTTGCTAATTCTCCTGAACACACAGCTATATCCAGTGGCGCACTTCTGCAATTCCGTGCTCTGGGAGGCGTTCTAGGTCTATCCATCACAACTACAGCATTCAACAACTACCTCAAAACCCATCTTCCGATGTTCAATAATCTTTCTACGTCAGACATGCTCAAAGCTGTGCAGTCTGCACACAGCTTTGCCCCGGATGTTCAGCATAAGATCATTCTAGCGTTAGCACAGGCGTACAACTTGCAGATGAAAATCCTGATTGGGTTTTCTGCACTACAGGTATTTGTCATCGCGATGATCTGGCGCAGGGGCGACCAGATTAGAGTAGTCGATGTGAGGAAATTGCAACAGGCTACTATCAACAGAGAAGCTGCTTCTGGGCCTTCTGATGTAGGGACTGAGAAGACGATTTGATTAGGTCTCAGAGGATTCAAAATTCGGTTGGTTGGAATTGGCCAATTAAGGGATTGAATGTTCCTTCAAGATCCTGTGCGCGGGATTTCATGGGATTCCGAGATTGGACATTCCCGTGTTTGCTCTCACATTGACTTCATTTTCATTAATCACGAATATAATGATGGCCTCGGATTTAAGATTGAATATGTTATCGACCATTGAGAGCGTTCGGATCTGATTCTCAGTGCCCATAAGGAACCATGGTCCCATTTTTTTGTACTTATAGGTGGTTGCACCAATTTCAAGGGGATGTATCCTTCTGGCCCAAACTTCCCTTCAATATGTCGGCCATTATGATAGTTTCTAATCCCTGTTTCGAAAAAGATAAATGGCCATTATTCCACTATATGTATCTAGAAATAACCCCGAAGCTATGAGTTTGAATGAGCCGAGGCTTTGATAGAATGTGCTAGTGGAAATCCTGCGCGCCACAGAAATGAGACTGTCTAACCAAGATTTAGCTTTGTGCCATGTTTCGGGTTTCAGAAACTGGGCTGGAAACTAAGCTGAAGCCACTGGATTCCGTTTGCGTGGATTATGCCCTGCTGACGTGAGTGGCCTCTTGTCTAGGTAGTCTTTACACATTCATCGCTTCGTATAGTATTAGCACATTTCAGATTGAACAAACTCGCTTGGCGCAGATTCAAGGATCTCCTGGTTTCCACTTTGAATACCGATCGAGGTTCTACTATGAATGAAAGCGTGCTCGTCGTTATAATACTAAATTCCGCAGTGGTAGAAAATGGGAACAACAAGAGAGAGATATCATGAACTGATTTTGACCCAGTGATACGGAAGAGTGAGGAAGCTTGTTGGGGGCATCATTGCCTAGCAGGGAGACGAGGATGATGTACTTGGACACGGTATCGAGCCACTGAGATTACTCCCGACGGGAATCCTCGGACGATCTATGGCTATAACCAAGTTTACAGGGCGTAGATATGCCCCAGGAAAAATCAATTGGGTATTTACTGCCTGATAATGTTAGCCCGATTCCAAGTGCAGCAGGTGTTTCGCCCCTCGGGACGATGAATTATGCCCAGAGCTCCAGGTCTTGCAGTCATCAATTAGGTGTACCTTCGGTGTTGCTTTTTTATTAAACGCTACTGTAGTCATACTCCGTAGGATTCTGACATGATACGACCTGGTCAACCGGCGCGTGAGTTTCGGTCCCCATGTCGGCTCCAGAGTCTATTGTCTGGGGATCCCGATTTGACAGCCACCAGCGTAGCCTTACATGAGGTCGAAGACGGAAGCAGATTTTCTGGTCCGGTAAACCCCCTTCCTTCTGAAGCCAACCATCCAGCCAGAGTGACTACAGAATCATCGCTCCTATTAGAAAACCATGAATTTCGAAAACATCACTTCCCTCAACGTGGAGAAGGTGAAGACCATGAGTCATCACCTGGTTGCCACAAAGTACGAACAGCTTGCCCGTGTTGATTTCAAGCACGTCGTAGCGACAAGTATTGAGAGCTTTATCACCCTGAAAGGGATAGAGAAAGCCAAATTTTTGGGATTTTGCTTAATCGGAGCCTGGCTTGTATATGTAAGTTGACCAGGTCTGGGAAGCGCGATATCATGTTCTAATTCCCCCAGGTTACTGTTGGGATTATTTACCGTGTCTACTTTCATCCACTGGCAAAGTATCCGGGCCCATTTCTCGCGAAAATCACAGATTTCTATGGAGCATATTATAATGGAATTGGAGAACTCCATATTCAGACCGAGAAGGGTTTCAAGAAGTATGGACCGGTGATTCGACAGGGCCCAAACAAGTTGATGTTCCAGAGTGAAACAGCTTTGATGAGTTAGTACACCTCCGCTCAGATGTGGAGATAATACAAATATCTGACAAGGACATAGAGATCTATCAATCAAAGACTGGAATCCACAAGTCGCAAGGCTATGCCAGTATGCTGCCTGCTCCAGGAGCATGGAATACTTTCACAGCCATTGATCCCGAATATGCTCGCTTCCGGCGCCGTATGTTGGGCCACGGACTTGCGGACCACCGCATTCGAGAATTTGAGCCCATGATTCTCCACCACTCCAAGATTTTTGTCAAGCGTCTCATTTCGAGCCCGGACCCTGAGAGCGTTGGAAAATGGTCCACGGTCTGGAACATGACAGATAACTGCCGCCACTTGACCTACGACATCATGGGGGAATTTGGGTTCGGACAGACATTCGGCCTGCAGACGAGCGATGAGAATCGCTTCATCATTGAAGCTATCCACATTGTCGTCTCTCAAGCTGGAGTTTATGTGCAGTATCCCCAACTGAAAAAGTTCAATCTGCACAAGATATTTTACATGAGGAGTTGGAGGATGGGTGCCAAGTTCTACGACTTGATAGGCCGTATGGTCCACGAACGCGTGACCAAGGGGACGCACGCGAAGAAAGACCTATTCTCGTTTGTCATCGACGTCAAGGATCCCGAGACAGGCCAAGGTTTGAGTGAAACAGAACTTGCGGCTGAAAGCAGGTTCTTGCTTATCGCTGGCGCAGACACCACGTCAACAGGCATGACTGGAATCTTCTTCTACCTTGCTTCCAACCCGGAAGTTTACAAGAAACTAGCACGCGAGATCCGCACTACCTTTGACAATCCCAACGACATTCGCAATGGCGCAAAACTCAAGTCGTGCAAGTATCTGTACGCTGTCATAGACGAGTCATTGAGGATGTCGCCGCCTATAAGTTCTACCCTTTGGAGAGAGGTCGTCTCCGACGATTTCAAAATCGATGGAAACCATGTTCCTAAAGGGGTGGATGTCGGTTGCTCCGTGTACGCATTTCATCACAACGAGAATCTGTTCCCGGATTCGTACACCTTTAATCCAGATCGCTGGATAGCTTCTGACACTAATCCTGCCGAGAACGTTGCGGCCATGAGGAAGTATTTTAATCCTTTTTCCACGGGAACGCGAGTGTGTTCCGGCCTGAGCTTTACGCTGATTGAATTGGCCGACTCTGTCGCAACGACCGCATGGTACCTTGACATGGCGGCCCCTGACACCACCGCCGAAGGCTTGGGTGGGGGCTATGTCGGAGCCAAGTATGGTAGACACCGTCCAAAGGAGTTCCAGATGTACGATCACATCACATGTAGTCATAATGGTCCGCACCTGAAATTTAGGATCAGGGAGGGCGCGGAGAAGTGGGCCGCCGAGCTGATGAACATGTCTGTAACACGGGAAGTAAACGAATGAGGAATAACGGAGAATGTGTAGGGCGCCTGAAGTAGAGTCAGGTCTGACTAAGATGAAAGTGTAGCGTACCTGAATATATAAACACTCCTTTGTTCTTGCCACTCCAGCACTGTAGCGTGCACAACGTGATCTTTTCACCTTGCTTCCCTCTCGAGAATTGGCACCAAAATGGCAAGTCAAGTCAGCGCTGATCCCGTCTTTGATCCACTAGGTCCACGCATGTCCCTCTTTTCACCTCTGGATCCTGCCCCTGGCCAACTCGTCATCCTCTGTACATGGCTCGGCGCAGGTAAAAAGCACATTGCGAAGTACGTCGCCGGATATCGGGGCATTGCACCGCGTGCCCGAATTCTGCTCATCGAATCCTCGGTCCTGATCATCGCAAGCCCATACACAAGACAATGGACGGCCATGAAGCCCGCAGCAGACGTAGTACTCGCAGTACTAGCCGAAAGTGGTAACGCTTCGGCCAAACCCAACATCATGATCCACACCTTTTCCAACGGCGGGACGAACTCAGCAACGCAGCTGCTTATTGTGCTACAACGACAGCTTGGCTATGCACTTCCTGTCACTGGCATCCTGTGCGACAGCGGACCCGCGCGTGGGACATACCGGAAATCCTTCCATTCCATGCTGCTTTCCCTTCCCAAGGGGCTCTTCTGGCGAATCATGGGGCCCCTCGTTATCGCCTTTGTTACCAACGCCTTGTTTGGCTCTCAGCTCCTCGGATGGGAGAAGCCCGAGAGGATCTATCGAAAAACGCTGCTGGACCACGACTTTGTTAACTGCAGGAGGATCTGTTATGCGTTCTCCAAGGCGGACACGCATGTTGACTGGGAGGACATTACAAGCCACGCAGACGACGCCCGACGGAAGCAGTGGGATGTCAGGGAGCTGGAGTTTGATGGAACGCCGCACTGTAATCACATCTCCAAGTATAGAGCAGAGTACTTCCAGGCAATGAGCTGCGTCTGGGAAGGTGGCGCCCTGATCCCCGGCCCCCGGGCGTTGTTGTAGTCGGACTTGGGACGCCTCGCATAAGCCGGGCAACGATGTGCAACGGGCTAAGCGATACGAATGAGACTGACTGAGTTGGCTTGCGGAGCTGCATCAATCCTTCGGATGATGACCTTTGATAAGTCAATAGCAATAGTACGTCGAAGTCCTGCCGTAGTGCTGCCGAGGCATCCTACCTACATGCAAATGCAATCCCGGCACTAGCCTCTTTCGTCTGAGGCTCGGAGACGATGAGTAAACATGTATGAAAAGCCTAGACGATAGAAGTGCAGCAAATTCTACCCCCCGGATCAATTCCCTCAAGATGGCCAAGACGATGCGCAAGGCGGTGGCGGTTACGACGCAGCGCAAAGACGCTCCTCCATGGATGCAAGAGGATCGATACATCAAAACTGGCTATCGTCTGCCGCTCGGCAGTGTCCATGGCTGTGCTCTTTCTCTGCTTTACCTCCACAATGAATGGGTCAATGCATGGTCGCATCTCCTTCCCGGGATGGTCCATTCTCTGCTCCTAGCAAAGGAATGCCGCGACTTCTCCAAGCAGTGGAATACCGAGCGATACGTGGATCAAATGATGGTCTGGCAATACATCGTTTCATGCATTCTGTGTTTGCTCTTCTCGGCAAGTCCACGTCCCCAGTACTATCTAGGGTTCAAGAAGAAGAAGAAGAAGAAGAAGAAGAAGAAGAAGAAGAGCTGACCGCCTGCACAGGCTGGATACCACACATTGACCGCCCATTCGCAGCACATGGCTGGTCGCTGGCTGAAGATTGATTATCTCGGGATCATCCTCAATACGGCTGCTGGGTGCATTGCCTCCACCTACTTTGGTCTGCGCCATCACCCACACCTGCAGTCTCTGTACAGTGCCTCTTCGATCCTCCTCGCGCTCGTCCTGTTTGTGATCTTGCTCGCGCCCGGCGCAGACGGTGACGCCATGGCATTGTGCAGGTCAGCTCTCCCTCGCTTAGATCTTGGTTTGGATGCAAGTTGACAAAGTTAGGTCGGTTCTCTTCGCTACATTCGTCGCAAGTGGCTTTATCCCCATGATCCATGCGTGCATGCTGGACGGAACGGCTGCCCTCGGCCTCTTTCCTCTGGCTCACGCTATTGGCATGGAGGCATTTTACCTCACCGGCGTCATCTTCTACATTACGCGGTACCCAGAGAAACATCACCCCGAAACGTTTGATATATGGGTTGGTACAGCCAGCGAATGCCTGGGCAGGTACACGTTACTAATAGGAGCAGGGATCAAGCCATCAAATATTTCATGTTTTGGTCGTCATGGGCCAGCTGGTATTCATTACTGGGCTGAGACAGATGGCCCAACACGTCGGGCCTGTGTTGTCTCCGATTGCATTGAAGTCGGCTTTTGGGCATGGGCACTACGGCTACAACGTGATGACGAATGTTTGCCTCGTAGAATCACTGTGGGAACCGAAAATATAAGGGGCCTACCCGTCACTCGGAGAAGCACCGAGTATATAGATTACGGGAAGTAGATTACGGGAAGATGGAGAGAGAGGTCATTATGCTCGTATTCATAAGGATATCGTGCTTCTATGTATAGCTTGAATCAGATCAAAAAAAAGCCTGCAGACCAGATCGAGATAGCCACCCAGGGAATAGCAAATTACACAGCGCATGTCACACTACGCCTCGCTCAAAACTTTAACGCCTCCCCATACCCATCATCTGCTTCTGTACGTACTTGACGCCTTCCTTCTTAATGATTGGTATGGCGTAGTCCTTGAACATAGCCAAGGCCTGCCTTTGCCACTCCGGCTGTCCCGATTTCGTCATGGACCGCCCGTCGCTCCTGCGCCTGTCTCCATCGCGGTAGCGGTCATCCTCGCGGTATCGATCGCGCTTGTCACGCCCATCGCGTCGCGAACTGGAAAATAGATCGTCGTACCTATCGTCGCGGCGACCGTCACGATCCCTATCCCGTCGATCTCGGTCGTCGCGGCGCGATCTATCACGAGGGCGATCATCGTAAGGGTCTTTGCGGCGGCGATCGGATCGATAGCCTTCAGATCTGTAGCCATCACGTGCAGCCCGGGCGTCCTCGCGATGACGGCGTGGGGGATAGTGTTCGTCGTAGGAGTCGTAGCTATCATGTTCGCGATACCGGCGGTCACGATCTCGATTACGTGATGACTCGCCAGGTGGTGGCTGGCTGTGACGGTGGCTGCGGCGTGGAGGTGGCGAGTCGGAGTCGGACGAGTCTGAATAGGACGCGCGTCTACGACTGGGTCTTCGGATGCGAGTATCACGCGAATCTGATGTTGTGTGAGTGTATTTTTCGCGCGACCTAGGCAAGTGATTCCAGGTACCCTGATACGGCGACAGAGGTGCTCCTGGCGGCGGAGGCACATCGTCTCTATCGTATTTTCGTGGGCGGCGATGGTCGCGCCTACTATCGCGGTAGTCGCGATAGTCACGCTGGTTGTCTACACCAGGCGCCCATTTCGGCTTGCCGTTCTCATAGTCGTCAAAATAGTAGGTGGGGTCTGCTAATCAACCATGAGCCGTGTATGAGCATGCACAGCACCCGAGAGGAACGTACGTTGGCGGCCCATAGGCGGTGGTGGCGGCAGCTCGGGTGAATGATCACGTCTGCCCATGGTAAGGACGGTGGTGGCGCTGTGCTATGTATGCGTGGTCGAGGAGATGCGATTAGGTTGCTTTTAGTGGTAGGCAGAGACACCTGACACTTGCTAGGTATCCTGGCAAGGCGGCTGCGTGTTGCTCCCCCTGCTTGCACCATGCCCAATGTCGTCATGTGCTCATTTTGCCCAATTAGCGCATTCTTTGTTGCAAAATTCCACCAAGCGGGGCGTGTCTCAAATGGACTGTGACGTTGTAGTCTGCAATCATCGTGCATGGATAAGTCGCAAAGAAAGGCCCACCACCTGCAAGCCAGTGCCGGGCAGAAAACCCCGTGGATCGTGTACTGTGAGCTGTGCCAGTCGAAGATCAGAGTCTTCTTCGCGAAGGCGAGGAGGACTAGGCGGTGTACATGCCGTGATGCGTTGCGTGCGCCCTTGATGAGGCAGGTCGTATGACAATTTCCGTGACGAGCCGGGTCAGCTGACGGACAATACCAGGCATCGAGTTCTGAGCAAAGGCTGGGAACCGGGAACGAGACGATGGCTTTCTTTAGGAAGAAGGAGAAGAAGAGAAGAAGAGGATGAAGGAGAAGAAGAAAAAGGCGAAGACGTGTCGTCACAGCAAGTGTCAGGCGGCTGACCAATCACAGACGGGCGAGTTGATCGTTGCTCGCAGCTACTTCTATGTAATCTATCTCATCTATTATCCGTTTTTCTCTGAATGGTTTGTCTTTTGCTTACACCGATGGATGATGGATTACAGGTGGCGCGACAACATACTGTCAGTTCGCGGTTCTTGTATGCCACCATCACATGACTGAACACTCATCTGCGGGCTTGCCCTTGACACCCAACTCATCCTCACACAATTCCTCCCAAAAGATGCAGCCCAACGCACCAATCCTGAGGTTCTCAAACTGCTCCGCAAACAGCTTCAAAGCCTGGTCGTCTTCCTCTTTCATCGCTGCAACCACCAGCGCAAGCCTCTTCTGTCGCTTTAGCTGGGGCTCTGGCTGTTCATACGCTTGGATCCACAGTGGATGCCGAGTCTCGCGGAATCGGTCCTCAAAACTCATGAACAGGAGCATGAGATGGCATGTGATCCACACGTAATTCAGGCTGGACATGGCATGGTTGCCACAGACATCAGCGAACATGTCAACACGGATCATGTCAAGCAGGGCGCGGCCTGTAGGCTGTTCACATTTCCCGTGCTGTGAGATATGGGATGCGTCCTGTGAGATATGGGATGGGTTGCGTTGTGGGGGGGTCTTGTAATCTTTGAGTTCGATCGTATTTTTCACATACGCTTCAGCCGCTTCCTCGTCGATGTTCACATTCGGAAGTTTGATGGACGCGGCTTCGAGTAGCGCCGCATCAGTCTGGCCTTTGACCTTGGCGCGATGGACGAGTTCAGTCTGTTTGAGCCGCCTCTCGCCAGTGGCACGATCAACCTCTCGCTCGGTACTCGATAAACGGATCATGTACAGCATGGATGGAATCCTCAAAACACTGTCTGGTATTTTCTCCGGGACCCAGTCAGCGTCGTAGTGGGCCATGAGCGCTGATTTTTGACGGAAGAATCGATTGTAATGGGGATCCAGCAGGTGGTGGGTATCCGTTTTTTGGTCTTGAACCGTTGCTAAGCGTTGACGCTGTGAGCGGTCGTTTTGTCTCGTTGCCACGTGAGAGACAAGTGTATCAGCAAAGTTCTCGGTGGGAATTCCATCGGGGAAGAAGGAGTCTTGAAGAAGGTTCTCAAGAGTTGCATACAAGCCAACCTCCTTCTTGAGGTAACCTTTCTTGACAAGCATGTTATGTAAATGAAGAGCAATGGTCGGCTCCGGGATCTTGTCCCACAGGTGCATGATGGCGCGCTGGATAAGGATGAGCCCTTCGACCAATCCCGCTGCGCACAACAAGGGAGAATACTCCCACAGCCCATTTGCGTTTTGCTTTGAAAATCGCGACGCAGGTATAGTAGTGAGACCATGCATGTACTTTGATTCGCCTAACCAGTTCACAAAGTCGACTCTGAGGTTGTCTAGGAGATCGGAATGTGCTGTATGCCGATTTGGGTCTTGATGGATGTTGGCATCCTTCTGGAGTAGCTGTTTCAAAATCCCGATTGAGTGAAGCAGGCCTACACCATCTTTGTGCAATTCGCGGTCCAAGAAAAGGTCGACGTCGCGCCGCGGACGAAATTCGCGCGGAGGCGCTACCACAACATGGCCACGCAAAGGGCTGAGCGTCCAGCCGCGAGAGGCAGCGAAAGAATCAACTACGCACTGGAGTTGAAAGACAACGTGGGGTAAAATCTTCTTTCGGATATCAGGGCTCGATTTCTGCATGGTGAGTGTGGTGATTTCGCCCGCAAATTCGTTCAGTCCAAAGAGTCTGCGATGCTGATGCCAGGGCCCTGTTGTAGACCAGTCCACCTCTTCATAGACATGATGCTCGCCTTTCATGGTGTTTCGCTGGACAACAATGGATGAAAATAGATTAACCAGATCATAGAGCCAGTTAATCGTATATAAGCGCCGCCAGGTGATACGCTCCTCGTTGGTCGCGCGCTGGAGGTCAAGGTCTGGTTTCCAGGAGTTGAGCTTTGCTTGCATAGCCTTGGTTGGTTTCCCTGTCCGGTTCATTTGAAAATCTGTGATGAAAGCGACCAGATCATGGTACGCATGCATCCCGAATTGTTCCTTAGCATCAAGATTCCTTTCCTCCACTTTCTCAGTCTGCTGCTTTCCTGCTGAGTTTCTGTACAGGTTCAGACCAAATTGTGTCTGCGCCTTTTCCGAAGCTCCCTGTGTGATGGTTTGTAATATAGTTTCGTACGACTCATGATCTGGAAAATCCGCAAACACGGCAGTGCATGTTCTTTTTACCATGGCCACAGCGGCACTGGTCAACGCCGCTGCTACAGCGCCATTCAGATCATCGTAGGCCACTTCATGCCAAAGCTCTTGTGTGAAATCCCTCAAGTCCACCCACTCCTGGACAACTGCAT
>Ga0182211_1000226_pt1 | contig 17764 bp, 8 predicted proteins | sample G5R1MG_20_FD_129660 | JGI IMG/M metagenome (GOLD analysis project Ga0182211, IMG submission 129660) | Switchgrass phyllosphere microbial communities from Michigan, USA - G5R2_MAIN_03OCT2016_LD1 MG | ecosystem: Host-associated > Plants > Phyllosphere > Phylloplane/Leaf | place: USA: Michigan... | reverse complement strand
GGTATCTAAGACTGAGCCTGAGCAGGTATCTAAGACTGAGCCTGAGCAGGTATCTAAGACTGAGCCTGAGCAGGTATCTAAGACTGAGCCTGAGCAGGTATCTAAGGCTGAGCCTGAGCAGGTATCTAAGACTGAGCCTGAGCAGGTATCTAAGACTGAGCCTGAGCAGATATCTAAGACTGAGCCTGAGCCTGTATCTGCTCCAGAGTCTGAGCGGGTATCTACAGCTGGACCTGCGCAGGTATCTGCACCTGAACCTGAGCCTGAGCCTGTATCCGCTTCAGAGTCTGAGCGGGTATCTACAGCTGGACCTGCGCAGGTATCTAAGCCTGGCCCTGAACCTGTCTCTACATCTGAGCCTGAGCCCGAGCCCGAACGCCCAACAACGTCGTCCAGTGCTGGCACTCGCTGGGGATCCAGTCTCTTGGGTGCATTTGGCTGGGGCAAGAAGAAACCGACGCCTACGCCTACGACGTCGCCCAAGGTAGAGAAGGCCGTCACTACTGCAGCGGGGAATGCTCCGAATGCGCTGAGTGCAAACGAGGACAAGAAGAGTGTTGACAAAAAGGGTATACATGAAGAGAAGGGCACTGACGAGGGAAAGAAACGTATCGATCCCACTCCCCAGCACACAGGAAGCACGAAGGAAAAAATTCTTGAGCTGCAGACTGCCTTTGCGGTGGCGAGAAGCGGGGCCCGTGAAGCAGGCGCAGTGAATGTTATTGAAGATGTTGATGAGCGAAACCGATCTCCTACATTCAACCCCACGCCGCAAACTGCGGTTTTCACCGACAATGGCAAGCCAGCTTTCACGTACCCCGAAACGCAGACGGCTACCAGTGCTACGGCACTAGATACGCTTGTTGCACCGCCTCGCACAGCTTTTTTCACGGATGATGGGAAGCCTCCCTTTGCTTTTGCATCCAGGGCCTTGTTGAGCCGATCCAAGGAGACTCCTCCGTCTGTCCCGTCTATCCAGACGGTACTGCGCGAGAGCCCGACGGCTCCTGGTGTCGACGCACCCAGTACGGAAGTTATGCCTCCTCATATGGCTGTCTTCACAGACAATGGTTTGCCCTCTTTCTCTTTCCCGCTCCCGACGCTGCCAATAGAGGAGGGACCTGCTACCACCGTCACGGATACCGCAATCGTCAGTCAGCCCTCTCAGGACCCTACACCACACGCATCTTTCTTCACTGATAATGGGCTGCCGTCTTTCTTCTTTCCTTCGCAGGAGCTAATTAAGAAAGAGGAGGATATTGCTGTTACTCAGCCCTCTCAGGACCCTACACCACATGCCTTATTCTTCACCGACAACGGGCTGCCGTCTTTCTCTTTTCCTTCTCAAGAACTAGTAGGTGAGGAAGATACTACTGTTGGTCAGTTCGTGCAGGATCCTACACCCTATGCCTCATTCTTCACTGACAATGGGCTGCCGTCGTTTTCCTTCCCACACCCGAAACTGCCTATAGATGAAGGAACTGCTACTTCAGTCGCGGATACTGCCATTGCCATTCCATTCTCACGGGATCCTGCACCCTATGCCTCATTCTTCACTGACAACGGGCTGCCGTCTTTCTCTTTTCCTTCGCAGGAGCTCATTAAGAAAGAGGAGGATATTGCTGTTACTCAGCCCTCTCAGGACCCTACACCACATGCCTCATTCTTCACTGACAACGGGCTGCCGTCGTTTTCTTTCCCTCGACATGAATCACTAAAGGATGAAGAGGGTATTGCTGCTAGTCAGCCCTCTCAGGACCCTACACCACATGCCTCATTCTTCACTGACAACGGCCTACCCTCTTTCTCTTTTCCTTCACTGGAGCTAATTAAGGAGGAGGATACTGCTGTCGGTCAGCTCGTGCAGGATCCTACACCAGATGCTTCTTTCTTCACGGACGACGGCCTACCATCTTTCTCCTTTCCTTTATTGGAGCTAATTAAGGAGGAGGATACTGCCGTTAGTCAGCCTATACAGCATTCTACACCAAATGCCTCTTTCTTCACTGACAACGGGCTGCCGTCGTTTTGTTTCCCTTTACAGGAACTAACAAGGGAGGAATCTGCCGCTGCAGCCACGGATACAGCCATTAGTCCGTACCTTCGTGACACTTCACCGTCTGCCTCTTTCTTTACTGACAATGGCCTGCCGTCCTTTTCTTTTCCTTCTCAAGACCTAATCAGAGAATCTGCCGCTGCACCCACGGATACAGTTATTAGTCAGCCCACGCAGGCTTCTACACCGTATGCCTCTTTCTTTACCGACAATGGCCTGCCGTCCTTTTCTTTTCCTTCTCAAGACCTAATCAGAGAATCTGCCGCTGCACCCACGGATACGGCTATTAGTCAGCCCACGCAGGCTTCTACACCGTATGCCTCTTTCTTTACCGACAATGGCCTACCGTCTTTTGTTTTTCCGCAATTGTCTTTTACAGAGACGCTGAAGAGGCCCGCGGAGTCGAGCAGTGTTGAGCACACCTCAGTTCCGGAGACTGCGGTGGCGCCTCAGACTGCGGTGGCGCCTCAGACTGCGGTGTTCACTGATGATGGGAAGCCTTCGTTTCAATACCCGTGGGTTTCTTTCGTGGAAACAGATACAAAAAAGGAGTCGGCGGTTTTGGGAAGAGTCGTGCATGCCTCGGCTCTGGAGACTGCGGTTACGCCTCAGACTGCGGTGTTCACTGATGATGGGAAGCCCTCTTTTTCATTCCCGCGCATGCAATTCATGCCCAAGGTCGAAGAAGACACAATCCCTATGCCGTCAACTTCCGATACGCCTACGTCTTCCACTAGAGAAAAGATAATGTCACCGGACCAAGAGAAAGACCTAATTCTTACGGCGACGGGCAAAAGGAAAGGTAAAAAGGGTAAGAAATCCCAGCGAAAAAGTGGACAATCTGAATTGCCTGCTGTAATGGCACCTACCGAGCCTGCTGGTGAGCGCGAGCTGGAACTTGCTATTTCTAAGGATGAGCCGACCATCACTCCCAGTGAGCAGCAGCACTCCTCAGAACTCGCCACTACCTCCGTGCAGCCTGAGGTATCCACTCCCAAGAAGAACAAGAGCAAGACGTCCAAGAAAAATCGCGGTGACCAGACGCCACATGCTATTGAGGAAGTCACAGCACCGTCCACATCGATTCTTGAAGCTGAAGCCAGACCAAGTCTGAGTCACCAGGAACACTCCGACGCAGTAGCTACGTTGGACATGAAAAACGATGCAACACTCATTGACGCTGCGAACGTCATGCTTCCGGAAGATCAATTTGTGCATGAAGAGCAGTCGCTACTCAAAGACATTTCAACTCCAGTCAATACTGAGGTCATCCAGGCCGATGGTTTGACACAGATTGATGCTGCCAGAGCAGATGATGGATTGCAGTCTGCCTATCTCAGAGCAACGGATGTTCCACTTCCTAAGGGTAAGGCAGGAGATGAATTTTTGCGGGCGGTTAGGCATGATGAGCGGTATGAGATGAAGAGTAGTCTTGCAGAGTCTGCTGAAGACTCAGAAGGCTTGATTACCTTATCGGCCGCCAACCCCCCCGCAAGCACTCAAATCCAGTCTGACAAACCATTCTCGGATAATATTGCCGCTTCCAAGCCTGAAACAATTGAGCTCCTTGCTACGCCTAACACGGCTAAAGACGAAGTCATTCCAATCACAGAGCCTCAGGAACTCATCGAGGAATCCTCTGTGATGCATGCCCTTTCGAAGAAAGACCGGAAAAAGAAAAAGGGAAAGAAAGGAAAAACCATTGAAGAGTCAAGTACACCCGTCATTGAAGGGCAGCGCCAACACGAATCTACAGCAGAGCACATCAATGCTGTGCGCATCGAGACTGTTGCCAAACCTGTTGAGCAGCAGACGCAGGGTATTGAAGTAGCCGCCCAACCTGCCCCTATCGAACCCCAACTCGACACTTCAAGCCCCGCAATCCCGGAACCGGTCATGCAGCAGGAGTCGAAACTCGTTATCAAGAAGAGTAACACTGGCGAGAGTGTGCTAACGGAGGAAAACCAGGCTCCACGGGCTGCTGTCGCCCGGGAACCTGTAGCCGCCGAAGTGGTACCAGAGGGGCGAGATGATGCTGGTCTGGACACCGCATTGACTCCCCAGCCCATCGAGCAAACCAAAAACGGCGAGATGGCTGAACCGACCTTGAAGAAAGCGAAGGACAAGAGAAATCAGAGGCAGTCTGTTGATATTGAGCCTACCGAGATGGGTGGCGATCAGCCCTCTGCTCAGCCCGAGGGATCATCCGCAGATAACCGACCTGAAAATGATACCGATGTGCTTGCCCAATCTATCGAGACAATATCCAAGTCCTCCAGCAAGGTCGCTCACGATGAGCCTATGAAGCCTTTGTCAAAGAAAGCCAAGAAAAAGGCAAAGAAGGCCAGGGCTAGTCAAGAAGTTGGGGCTAAAGAACAGACAATGATTGAGCAAGCTGGGATGAGTGTGGAGCCTTTGCCTACAGAGAAGGCAATTGGGGATGACGTGTTGTCATTGAAAGCGCCTCTGCCTGAGACTCCAATCCAAAGCTCTGTAGTGGATGTTGATCCTACGCCTGAGCCAAGCCTCCAATTGCTTTCAGAGCAAGCTCAGTCCACCGAGCATACTTTTTCGGGAATGTCCATTGAAGAACTAACCAGCGACAGAGCACCACAGCTTGAACAGCTTTCTCTTGTGAATAAGCCTGCTATTTCAGAGACTATTGCCGTGGACAAGCCTGTCATCGAGGAAGAGGCCACAGAATCTAAAAAGGCCAAGAAAAAGAAGGGCAAGAAGAGTAAGTCGATTACGGAGCCACAAACGCCAATAACTGAGACTGAGTTCGTTTTGCCCGGAGTAAGCATGAAAGATGAAGTCTTGCCTGCTCTTAGTCCCGGGGAGACACCAATTGTCGATACAACTGTCCTTGAGACTATTACGAAGCCCTTCCCTGCAACAGTCAAATCCATTGCTAGACACTCTGAAGCCCCGCAAAACGACATACAATCAATATCAGAGGAACCCCTGCCAAAGGAAATGGAAGTGACCCTCGAAGCCTCGGCTCTAGCCCAAGTCGAAGCTCACGCCTCCACCGCACCGATCTCCAAAAAGGACAAGAAGAAAAAGGCGAAAAAGGCCGCGAAGCAAAGTCTCCTTGAATTTGAGACACCAAGTATATCTTCTACGCCGGTGGAAGAGATCACAAGGCAGCTAGAAGAGCCTGTTTTCGCATCGGAGAACCGCCATCCACCTATTACTCAACCAATTTCTGTAGGTGAACCTGTAACTGAAACTGCTCCTATGGATTTGCATCCAGTTGCTGCTCTCGAGCCAGACGGCGTGCCAATAACAGCGTCTTCCGAGACAGATAAGGCCGTCTCCGGTTTGAATGACATAGCAGCCGTTTGGACCGCTGTTGAGCCTGTCGAACAGCAAGAAAAGGTTGAGGAGCAGAGCACGTCCAAGAAGAGTAGAAAAAAGGCTAAGAAGGATAAGCGCGTCTCTATGGTCGAAGAAGCAAGCGCGATTCCAATGCCGGCAACACCCGTAGAAGAAAGCGAGGAACTGTTGCTAGAGGGGCAATTAGCTGACACTGCTACTACCACTACCGCCGTTGCTTACGACTCAAACAAGAACGGATCGTCTGTTGAGGAAACATTGCCTCTTCCGCTTCCCGCCAACCCCACAGCAGAGGGGCAAGAGCCTTCTACTGAGCTATCGATCACAGCGACAATGATTGCGGATGTCAAGGATGCTGCGACTATACCGATTCCAACTTCTCCGGCTGAAGAGAAGGAAAATATTACATCATCAGAGCCAGCGGGTCTGGACCATGCCGGCGACGATAACAAAAGACTAACGTCTCGTTTCCTTGAAGATCGGGGACCTGTCCAGGCGGTTGTTGAGCAGGCAGAGTTCATACCTTCATCGGGCCAGTATATTCCCGTACAACTCGATCCAATGAGCTCGACACCTACAGAAGGTTCCATGCAATCTAACCCTCTTCCCTTGACATCTTCAAATGACCCTAGGCAACCTGAGGTACCTGTGTCCGACGCCACATTCAAGCTATCGAAGAAAGATAAGAAAAAGGCAAAGAAGAATAAGCGCGGGTCACTTACGGAGGGTACCGCGCCTGTACTATCTACGCCTGTTCAAGAGAGGAGTGATATATTGGACAAGTCGTCTGAGTTTATGGCCGTAAAGATCGAGGAGCCGGTGGCAGAGGCTACGGTTATCAAGGATCCGGTTTCTGCCGGCGATCCTGTTGATGTGCAGGATACTCTTATGTTGCAAGAAGCAGCACCGCTGTCTGAAAAGGACAATAATAAATGCAAGGAGTCCAAACGGGGACCAATCGTGCAAAGTGAACGAACAACGCCCGTCGAAGAGCAGCAAGAGCACTCACTTGATCAATCGGAGACATCGACTAGTTTACCTCACACCGAGCGCTCTTTGAATGACACAGTCGTCGATATTGAGCAGCCCTTGCAAGCCAAATCTACGGATGAGCTTCATCTAGCAACTGCTGTGATAGATGAGCAACGTGCGCCAGCTAAGCCGAGAATAGAGCAGCCTTCTAATCTTGCCACTACCCAACAAACTACTGCCACCCCTTCCTCAGAACTAGGTCCACTACAGCAGGACACGCTCGAGGAGCCTTCCACACCTAAGTCCAGAAAAGAGAAGAAGAAGGCTAAGAAGAGCAAGCGTGGTTCCGTGGCGGAAGTCGAACCGTCGCTACCGTCGACGCCGATTGAAGATGCTGATAGGCAGCTAGTAGGCACATTCGGAGATGCTACTGTCGTTACTAATTCGGCCCGAAAATCCAACAAGTTGTCAACCACGACAGCTCTCCCCAAAGAACTCGACGCTGAAACCCCTGCCCTGGAAATCGATGATCCATCTACGTCTACCCCAACGGTCACTGATGTCATCATCAAAGATGCTAACCATAACCCCGCTACCTCTGTATCGAAGAAAGACAAGAAAAAGGCTAAGAAGGCTGACAAGCTCGAGGCTTCTACTCGTCTCCTCCCAGCTGAAATTGACGAGCCTAACCTGGAGTCTGTGAAGGGAGTCGATAATCGTACTGTTCCTGAAGAGCAGGTTGAAGTACCTTTATTAAAGTCGGTTCAAGACGAGGTCGCCATTGTTGCACCTGCTGAGCAGACAACTCCTAGCGTCCAGGAACGGATCAAATCGCCTACGGTCATTCAGTCAGTCGAACAAACTTCTACTGCTACAACTATTGAACAACCAACCTCTTCTCCTCCCGAACCTGAGCAACCTCCACTAGATGATGTACAACAAGACTTGCCTGAGCCCCCATCTAAAAAGAACAAGAAGGCAAAGAAGGCGTCAAAGCGTAGCTCTATAGTCGAGGCAGAGCTTTCCCAATCCTCTACTCCCACAGACCAGATCACCAAAGAAGCTAGTGACAAGCCGGTTGATGATGCACAGGTTTCTAAGCCGCTCGACATTGACCCTGATGTTTCTTCCAAGTCCAAGAACGAGAAGCGAAAGAGCAAGAAGGATGTTACCGTCACCGATCAGCCTTCCGTAGCTTCAGCTGTGAAGAAAATGGAAGATGCAGAGCCCAAGCACGTCCCGGTTCTCAGCAAGGCGGAGATGTTGAAAGAAAAGGCGCCTGCCATGCCTAGCTCGGTCAAGAATAGTCCTGCGGAGCAGGGGGTGCCGACGCTAAATAAGAAGCCTTCAAAGACGCAAACATTAGCGGCCTTATTCGAGCGTGGTACAACAGCGGAGGAATCGACCGCCTCACGCACCCTGCGCAAAGAAGGAGGTGGGAGTGTGAAGGACCTTGCTGAGCGATATGAAAACCAATCCCGCTCAGTAACACCTGTCCTGCAGTCGCCATCGAAGCGATCAGCATCGCGAGTCTCGTCCCCAGACAAATTGCGGTCGCTCTCTTCAGCTTATGACGTTGACTTCGCTGCAACACTCGCAGCTAGTCTAAGTGAGTCAGGATTCGATCCAGGCTATGTAATCAACGATCCCACGTTCCATCGCTCCAGCTCCCCACATAGTATTCGCGATTTTGGGTATGATGATGAAGTGGGGACCGCAAAGGAAAGAGCCACTACTTCAAGACTTGGTAATTGGAGTCGCTCTTCTTCATTCTCTGGTTCGCCTAGGATACGGCCCGTCAAACATCCCAGATCAAATGTTCTACCACCTATCGAGGTAGCTGTGGCGTCCACAGACGCGATCTCATTCGACCCGCTCGATGTGCTCAATGATCCGACCTTTTTGCGCAGAAAGACCCCTCCAGGGGTCCTTGAGGAGGCGGATCCTGATGAGCTATTGTCATCTTCAAGAGTTAATGCCAGGACAAGAGGCAGAAGGCATCGCGCAGTTCCTTCTGAGACGGTCGTTAATGCTAGCCCAACCCGGGCAGTGAAGGTTGTCGGGCTTGGTCAAGACAAGAATCCACGCCCGGCTCAGCAAGACATGCGATCAGGGGAGACTCTCAAAGAAAATTCGAGCACTATGCCTCCCGGTGAGCCGAATGTCCTGACAGCGGAGTGTTCGACTGATGCGGTTGAGGATCGGCCTGTTACAACATCAAGGAAAGGCAAGGAAAGGGAGAAAAAACGAGCTTCACGTACGCAGGATCGTGTTGAGAATGCAGCTCATGAGACTCCGGTGATTGAGACTCCAACAAAGGGGACTCTTGCTGTTGAGATTTGTGCTGACTCCACGGCCCGCGAGGCAGAGCTCGAAAAGTCCGCGTCACTGCCTTCGACTTCAAAGAACGTACCAGTCCAGCTCGAGGACCCAGTTCTCCCAAAACAGGTTGCGAAGAAAAACACTGATGCCAAAGACGAGGCAAAAACGACGACGAGCAAGAAGTCAAGGAGGGATAGAAGTATCACGGATATGACACACGATGGGAAATTAGAACAGACATCGGGCACGACTGCAGAAGTCATTGAACAGTCAAGGCCACTCCCTGTCGACGAACCTAGCGAGTACCCGTTCCCGGAAGTTTTGACGCCAATCGGCCCCCCTAATAAAATCTCTGTTGAAGCGACAAAAGACATGATGGAAAAAGACAGAGATATGGATACTCAGTCCTCAAAGGAATTCAAGAAGGAGAAGAAGAGTAAGAAGGGTAAAGAGAAGGCGGAGAACCAATTGGAGCGCCAAGAGAGGCAGCACAAAGAGGTTGATCCTCCTCCGCATACAAACCAATCTAGCGGGGCTCCAGGCGCGAACGACATTGAAGGCACTCCCGTACAGCAGCGAACAATTCATGAAAATCACAAGCGGCGAGCACACCCTGTTCCGTCCGATGAAGACGAGCCAGAAGGCAAGCGCCCCCACACGGCGGACGCACCACGCCATTCGCATTTAAGGCACACGGAAGACACGAACAAGAGACAGTCAACTCCTAGCGGACTCAGTGCTACGATCGAACCAGCTTGGTCGTTTGCTGGAGTTGGAGACGACGCTAGTGATGTTATCGACTCTCGAGCTCAAAGTATCACTCCGCACTCACGGGGCGGTGAATATCAAGTTACCAACGATAGACCAGTGGCTCAACAACACCATGCTGAGTCTGTTCCAGACACCTCTCGCGAGAAGAAACGAAAATCCAAGGAGCCCAAGACTCCGGTTCATCAGTCTTCACGAAGCCTAGGACGTGGCGAGGAAGTAACAGACAGTCCATCTTTTCCGGATTATGCGACATACACGGGAGTCTCGACTCCCTCTGGCACGGATCGTGCAACCAAGGAGCGAACATCCTACTTGTTCGATTCGTCGCCATCGACACGTGAGTTTGAGCCGCCAGCAGTGATAGCGCCAGAAGCAGCGGCTGTGACTCACGCCCGGTCAACCCGAAGCCATGTATCTTCACAACAGGACGAGAAGACAGGTTCCAAGTCCCAATTGGATAGGCAGCCGTCTCCTAAGAAAGCCGAGCGAGCGGAACCATATCAATCTATCTTTGGTGACCCCAACGAAAAGGCATCATCGAAGAGCTCCACGGTCGCAACGCCGAACCCTAAGCACGCGCGGACTCCCAGCAATCTTCAACTTGACACTATCAAGGAGGCCAGTCCAGACTCGCCACTGTATAAGAAAAGCCGAGCAATCACGGACGTGGGAGCCCCGGAGCGAGGCGTGAAGTCAGCTCGTCACACCGAGAGCCCGAAGCCGCACACAGATCGGCTCACGTCACCACCGCCAGCCACGCCTACACCATCGAGCCGCACCGCTGGGCCTTCCCCACTGGATGCTTCTGGGAGGAGAACGCCTTCAAACTCCAAAGATACGCCATGGCATCAAGCAAACGATTCTGTCGATCGGACCATGGCGTTGAGTCCCTCACGTCGACTGCCTCGCTCGTCGCCAAGCATGGATCCTATCAAGCAGCAAGTGGCAGAGCAGCGTTCGCCCAGTGTTCGCAGCGAACGCTCCATGAGCAACATTGCCAAGCTCAGGTCAAGCGATCAAGAGCGCCCGTTGAGCTCAATGAGCACTCGATCCACCCATTCTCTGCGCCGGGTGGACAAGAGCGCATCAGGTGACCTGAGAAACACCGCGAGGCTTGGCGAGGTCAATGCGCCGGACGCTAGATGCACTACACCCAACCTCCCTGGCGTCGCGGCTGGAGCGACAGCTGCCATCGTAGCCGCGTCCAGATACGATCCGGTCCGAGGCGAAGGCAAGGGTCGCCGTGCTAGCATGGCGGCTGAAACCTTTGTAAGTATTCCTGTTGATGTTGCGACGGCCTCTGGGGCGATAACTAACCATGTGCAGGAGGCATGGGGCGAGGCCCAAGGGTCTCCTATGTCCCCCACGCGCCCACCAAGCGTGCGCAAACGCCAAAGCATGCAGATCATCGATTTGCAAACCCAAATCGACCAGCTTGCAGCACACAACCATTCGCTCGAAGAAGCAGCTAGAAAAGCCGAGGAAACCTTGCAGGCTGCCCAGCATCAACGCCAAGTCGACGAGCAGTTGGTAGCCGAAGAGGTGGAAGCACGTGACCGTGAGATTCACAAAAGGGACATTGACATTGCGCAATTAAAAGATACCATCCAGAGGCTGCACGAGGAGATTGCACGCCTGACTGAACTCAACAACACGCTCAACGAAGCTAATTGTAATCTGACTAACGATGCCAATGAACGTTACGCTCAGCTCCAGTCCGAAGGCCAGCTGCTCCAGCAGCAATGGCAAGCCTCACAAAGGGAGGTGGAAGCCCTTCGAGGACAGAAGGAAAACTTGACAAGGGGAATGGCCGATGCTGTTCGTGACGAGATTGGTATTGCGCTTGATGAGCGCAATGCCGAGATTGATCGCCTGACCGCAGAGCTCGCCAGCGCCAAAGAACAAGTCAAAGCACTACAAAAGCAGATACTCGCAACAAAGAAGCCAGGCGAAAGCTTCCTTACCATTCGTGATGAGGACTACTTTGACAGCGCATGCCAACAACTCTGTCAGCATGTCCAGCAGTGGGTATTGCGATTCTCCAAATTCTCAGATACGCGGCCATGTCGTCTCTCGTCGGAGATTTCAGCCGATACGAGATTGGACGCTTCCACTCGGCAGAAGATTGACACCCGCTTGGACAACGCCATTCTTGATGGCTCGGATGTCGATGCTCTCTTGGCAGATCGTGTAAGGCGACGAGACGTCTTCATGTCTGTGGTCATGGCCATGATCTGGGAATATGTCTTTACCAGATACCTTTTCGGTATGGACCGAGAACAGCGACAGAAGCTAAAGTCGCTAGAGAAGACCCTGTCAGAAGTTGGTAGGTACACTCGAGATGATCATGCATTGGAGAAAGCTAATCAGGTCCAGGTCCACAACGTGCCGTAGCTCAATGGAGGGCTATCACCCTCACACTGCTGTCCAAGAGGGAGCCATTTATAGAGCAGCGCGCTCAAGATACCGAGGCTGTCGTGCACGAAATCTACAGCACGCTTTCCACCTTGCTGCCGCCACCATCTAACCTCCAGCGCCAAATCCAGGAATCCCTACGCAACGTAATGCGGCTTGCCGTCGAACTATCGCTTGAGATGCGCACCCAACGCGCAGAATACATCATGCTTCCGCCTCTGCAACCCGAGTACGACACCAACGGCGACCTAGTCGCCAAAGTGACCTTCAACGCCTCTCTTATGAACGAACGTTCAGGCGACACGACGTCCAACGATGAGCTGGAAAAGCAGGGATCAACTGTCAAGGTTGTCCTGTTCCCTCTGGTTGTCAAAAAAGGTGACGATTTTGGCGAAGGCGAGGACGAACTCGTCGTCTGTCCTGCGCAGGTGCTCGTGGCCAAACCTAGCAAGAGGGTGGTGCGTGTCTCGAGCCAGGCCATGTCGATTACCCGACCGGATTCCAGGTCAAGTCGCATCAGTCGGATGACGAGTATTGTGCCTGACGGTTCTGTCATGGATCTCAGCAAGTGAGAAAAAAAAGAAAGACCCCTGTTTATGTAATGATTTCGTATTTCCGGCTTTTCCGCTTCTCTTTCTTATTGTTAATTTTTTTTTTCAAATTCCGTATCCCCTAGCATGGTTCTTTGGCTATGGTAGTTGTCGTGGTTGCTTGTCATGTTTGGGTATCTCTCATCTTCCTTGGCGTACATATATCCACCGGCTTTTACGGTCTTTTTTGCATACACATACTTTCTTATCTACATACAGGCTTAATTTTTCTCTTCTACGAATTTCCTTGCGCTGATCAGATGGCTGGAAGGAGTCTGTCTAAGCTTTGGACATGTCCTACGCATTTTTCCAAGGCGCATGGGTATATATGCAGGCGGTGCGATGTGATTCCTATTCACACATACATTTACATACCCAGTTTGCAGGATACTACTCCATAACGAAATTTATAATACTGTTGTCCAACACCTCCATATTCCGTGATGGAAAATCACCAGTAATTATGCAACAGTCTGATCATGGACAACTAGGTTCTTCGGCCCGAAACCTTAGGCGCGCCATGGCCTGGCAACGATCGGCCCATTACCCCAGGGCCCATCCAACGCCCATCTCTTTCTCCAAGCGGCGAGGGCGAGTGTTTATGCTGCATGCAGGTTACAGAGGCAGAAGAAAAGGAGGGAGGCGGAGTGCACTGGCTGTCAAGCGGTGCGCATTAGCATAGCACAAGAACCCCTCCCCCCTTAACATAAATCTTCTATTGGCCTGTCTCGTTTGCCGCTCCTATTTATCTCTCCAACTTCCTTTCTCTCCTTGCCAAATACCTGCATAACAAAGAGGAAAAGAAAAGCCCCCCCAAATCACGCCAAACAACAGCGCGTAGCCCGCTATTGTTTGCCCTCCCAACATGCCGATCCGCAGCCCATGGCGTGTTGCACGCGAAGGTGAACGTGCGATTTTTCTTCGTATCATGGGGACCGTCTAGAAGAGGGGAGAAGGCTAGACAGCGCAGGACAGAGGAGGAGAGGGGAAAGGGGAAAACAGAGGTAAACTAATGCATTCGATGTTCACAGGCATTACGCCCGATACGCTCGTCAGGCTTGCGTCGCTGACGGCGTGTATACCTGCTATTACGGCACCACTGTTGATACTGGCGCGGTACACGACGACAGGGCAGGCATTTGCGCGTGATTATGGGGCGCTGGTTGGGCTTGGAGCGGCGTATAGGGTGAATGGGTGGTTGAATGGGGTGGTGGGGAAATAACTTCACGCAGGATGAGAATGTGTGGGAGAAGGAGGTTGTGGTGATAACGGGGGGAGCGGTGGGATTGGAAAGTTAGTGGTGGGGTTGTTGGCGGAGATGGGGGTTAAGGTTGCGGTGGTGGATGTGCAGGAGCCGACTTTTGAAGGTATTTATACTTGTTGGGAGGATGGATGGAGGATGGACTGGGTAGGCGAGTATCATGCTAACATGCAAAAAAACAGTGCAGCCCACGGTATCCTTCGCGTGCGACCTCATCTCTCGCAGCGCCATTGCCGAAACGGCGACGGCAATCCGCACAGCGCTGGGAACCCAACTGTCCTCATCAATAACGCGGGTGTCGCTCGCGGTAACACAATTCTCGCGTCGACGGAACAAGACATCAAGCTCACCTTCCAGGTCAACACGCTGGCGCACTGTTTCATGACACAGGAATTCCTGCCGAGCATGGTCACGCACTATCACGGCAGATAGGACGTTAAGCCAATATCAATCAATCAAGCAAGCACAACCACGGCATGGTGGTGACGGTAGCCAGACTTGCAGGGTACGTGACAGCGTCCAAGATGGTTGACTACGCTGTGTCCAAGGCGGCGGCGATTGCGTTCCATGAAGGCCTTACGGCGGAGCTGGTGATGTATTCCAAGGCGCCCAAGATACGGACAGTGCTCATATGCCAGGGGTATACGCGCACGGCATTGTTCCAGGGGTTTCGAGGCCGGGTACTGTACGCAGAGACGGTAGCGGAGGAGATTGCCAAGGCGGTGTTGGGGAGAAGGAACAGACATATCGTGCTGCCCGAGACGACGTGGGGGATTGCGCCGAGGCTGCGAGGGTGGCCAGTGTGGCTGCAGACGGCGATGCGCAATCGGATGGACATTATGAAAGAGTGCAGAGGAAGTCAGGTGGCGCATGGAGAGGTAGATGGTGTGTTGTGTAGCATCGACAATTTCACTTCATATTACGGAGTTGGATTGTCGTTGGGAGGGTGAATGACTAGCTCGATATGGCTAGCGTAATGCCGAAATACTGACGGCATCATCACCGTCAGCAGCCGGCGGCAGCGACGACGGCCTGCGCGAACCCTGACCTTGGTATGGCGCGCTGACGGATCCACGGCCTCATTGAAAGGCAGCGCTACTATGGATGCGCAAAATGGGCACGCAATACAAGACACGCCGCCGCGGGCTGACGTGGACGAAATGCTGAGGCGCAAGCGCAAGGCGCGGGACTACAAGGTAGGTACGGTGGCGTACTCCAGCGTACAGCGTACGCAGTTGGCGTACCGGTTCGACTGACATACGCTACCCAGACTGACGCTTCACTGCCCTGCACTCTAGGCCTGCTACCCATGCCGGACCCGCAAGGTCCGCTGCGACCAGAGCATCCCGTGCCACACCTGCGTCGCCCGCCAGCACCCGGAGCTCTGCACTTACCACCCGCCCTCTGACGCCCATCCGCCTGCGAAGCGCATTGCCCGGGGCCATCATGACCAGGCCGACGAATTCGCTCACGGCACCACCGTCACCCTCCCACGCGAGCACTGGGACCGCCTCTGCGCCCAGTTGCACCAGGCCGAGCAGGCCTTGGGCGTGCTCAAGACGACCATGACCCACCTCACAGCCGCTCTCCAACCCAAAAGCCCCGCCCCCGTCTGCTCCCCTCCCAGCAGCCCCGCCCTCGCCCTCGACGGCGAGCAGCGTCACGTGCGCACCCAGGGCGTTCACACGCGCCACGACATGACGGGCCAGACGATACACCTTGGGCCCAGCTCCGTCCCCGCCCTTGTCATGGCCCTCGGTCGCGGCGACACCCAGGCCGTTCCCGGCGTTCAGGACCTACTGGGAAAGAAGAGCATGCTGCCGCTTTTCGGCCTCGACAACGAGACTGCTACCTACCCCTTTGTCGACCTGTGGGGGCTGCCTCATGGCTCCCTCCAGCGCGCCCAGGAGCTCGCCAACGCCCTTCCCACGGACACGGAGTGTCTGGCCTTCTTCCGTTGCTACCGGGAAACGGCCCATGTCGTGTACCCCGCCGTCGCTGACATGGAGACCCTCGAGGCGGACCTGCTACTGTTCCTTATCACCCGTGCGAGCGCCCAAGGTACCGCCGGAATTACCGACCAAGAAATCTATGCCAAAGATTTACACTGGGTTGGCCTCGTCTTCGCCGTCTTAGCCTCTGGATGCCAGTGCTCCAGCCTGTCGCGACGAGAGCGCGAGCTGACGTCGCAGGTCTACGTCTGCTGCAGCTTCGAATGTCTGCGCTTCACGAACTTTCTTTCCCACGCAAACCTTCAAAATATTCAAACTCTCCTTATTCTGGGAAACGTAATTTCGAATAACATGAACGCCGGCGTGGCCTGGAGCATCATGGGCATCACCGTCCGGCTCTCGCAGACACTAGGCTTGCACCGCCTGTGCCCTGCATCCACGCCAGCAATGCAAAGAGCCGTACGGAGTAAGGTCTGGTGGGCCCTTCTCTGGCAAGACTCGCTGCTCTCTATATCCTACGACCGCGCCTCCTCCACCACTACCATTGATCACACCGTGCCCCTGAGTCAACACACGGCTCCCGGTACACGTACATACGTCGAAAGCATGTACCGCCTTTGTAAAGTCGGCCTCGATATTGTTCGCGAGCGGCAACGGCCACAAAACTCACACGATGCCCTCATCCGCATCACCGAGCACCGCAACGAGCTCCAAGAAATCATGGTCGACGCTGCCGACTACCTCAAAGACTCACGCCGCTGCCGCTCCATGCGCGACCAACTCGAGCATTGGGCCCTCTATCTCCATATCTCCTACATCACCTCGGAGCTCTGCCGACCCGCTATCAGCCCCACGACCGCGTCGCTCGATCTCTCCAAGACGCTGCGTAAAACCTGCATCGACAGCCTTTCCAATACGGTAGAAGCCTTTCTCGGTCTGCAAAATATGACACCTTTTGCCACACGCTCTTGGACTGCCGTCCACCGCTCCATCTCCTCCGCCCTCCTCCTCGGCATTCTTGGCGAACACAACCGCAATGAGCGCGCCCGTGGCCTTTTACAAAACCTCATCCAGGTCCTCACGGATGTTACAAAGAATGTTGACCCCGCTGAACTCGCAACCCCAATCACCCGCTCCGTCTCCGCTCTCCAACGCTTACTCAGCATTACAACGTCAATGTCAACGTCCACAACAGTAGCACCAACAGCCCCAGCCCCCGCAGCGCAACAATCACGGTGCGCTAGTGAGAGTTGCGGCAGCAGCCTGTTGGCAAGCCCCACTCGAGATGTCTTCACAGCCGACGACATCAATAGCGCCTTGGTCGGTGCAGACGGCAACGAGCTATTCGGCCAGAGTCCTTTGCTCGGCTTGGATCTCGAGAGTAGTCCGTATGCACTCATGGAGAGCATTGTCTGGGGTGCTAGCACCAAGGATCCTTGACTGTGGGGCATCGCCATTTTCTCCAAGACGGCGAGTTGGTCATGGTGCCCGAGAGAGGGAGATGAACATGTCCACCAACGGTCTTGTTCTTTTTTTTTGCATCATGCGACGAGCGTGGCAGCTGTGCCTGTGAACTTGATGGTTTTGGTCATTTGGTTTGGTGATTGGTTCGTTGGCCCTCAGACGCGAGAATATCTATATAATTCTTCTTCTTGTTCGTTCCGCCACTTGGTTCCCTGATACTATTGTATATAGCGTCTATCTTTAGGTTCTATAGTAAGTAGTACTTTCCCGCGTGTGGGCACTGCACGCTCTCGTCGCACAAGCACATATTGTCTCGGCATCACTTCTCGACCAGGGGCCATGGCCAACGGCAAGCATGGGGCGAGGACCACAACATAACGAGTAGGCACGGTAGGTAGGGTAGGTATTCTTCGAGACAACCAATCCGAGAAATCAACGCCCCTGCTATCAATCGATGGTAACTATGGACGGATGCCTGCCCCAAATTTCCCCAGGGACCCTTCGCTCCTCGGGCCGGGGAGGAGATCTGATCGGTATCAGAGTCGGGATTGGGGTAGAGTCAGGGGTGGGATGGACACAGCACTCCCTCCCGCTCTTCACCTTTGTACTTACCAGGCAAGCG
>Ga0182211_1000225_pt1 | contig 17821 bp, 17 predicted proteins | sample G5R1MG_20_FD_129660 | JGI IMG/M metagenome (GOLD analysis project Ga0182211, IMG submission 129660) | Switchgrass phyllosphere microbial communities from Michigan, USA - G5R2_MAIN_03OCT2016_LD1 MG | ecosystem: Host-associated > Plants > Phyllosphere > Phylloplane/Leaf | place: USA: Michigan... | reverse complement strand
CTAGTTTTAGCCTAAGCCCTTCTAAAATAAGTACTTATCTAAGAACTTAAGAGTATACTAAGTCTAGGGAAAGTTATAGTAGTATTTATAGAAGAGTAGGCAGGCTCTAATATACTCCTTAGTTATTTTTAGGTAGTACTTAGCCTTATACTTAGTAAGGCTATACTTTTTTAGTAACCTATAAAGTATAGAGTAGCTAGGAGGCTTCTAAGAGGTACTATTTAAGGAGTAAATAGTTACTACTTTAGATAGCGCTTTATACTCTATTTTTAGCTATATATAGGGTATATAATAGATAATTAATTCCTAGTAAGGTGTTACTGCCTTTAGATATCTACTATAAGGTACTAAGTATATTATATAGCGGCTAGTATAGCGTTAGATAGTTTATTAGATAGTTAAGGTATAACGCCTAAATTCAGCTGTAAGCTCTGCTATAGAACAGCCAGCCTTATACTTAGAAATAATTCTTAGCTAGTTACTAGGTGTTAATTCGCGTATTTTAGCTTTATTTCCTCTAGGTATTAGGGTCCTAGAACGTTGTAGGTGGGTAGTAACTGTGGGTTAAAATAGTTGCATTTTTTTTGGTTGGTGTTGATGGGGGTCTTGGCGCGCAGCACTTTTGATCTAGTACTGTATATTTACAAGCCAAAGAGGCATAACATTATGCACAGCAGCATCGGAAAACCTAACTCAGCCCCGCTCTTAGTCGAGGCATATCATGGGACCTAATCAGAGCACGGCTGGATACATAGCAAACATCTGACAAAGAAAGTCAACGAATGAGTGATAGAGATAGTAAGGTAGCAATTCACGTGCATGACACCATGGAGTGCCGAACTGGTGCAAAAATGGATCGACCAAGGGAAGAGTGTGCATGTAAAAAAACATACAACAGCGAGGATTCGCTAGTGGTCACCCACCTAACTACTAATTCGCCGGTACACTGCTTATATATGGCTGAGCGGACGGGAAGCCTAGTTTTCAGTGTCCTGTGGTCGTATGTGGTAGAAATGGACTTTTAATGGTATATACATAGCCTTTTGGAAACTCAACATGTGTGTCGCTAGGCTTTTTGCTGCATGAAAAAGTTCAAAACCCAGTCTCTTAGACACCGAAAATTCTTTTTTCTAGGATATGAGTACTATGGAGAAGTTGCCGACACAATCTAGAGTTTAAAGTTGACGCTAGTACTAACTCAGCAATCAGACACTGGCAGTCCAACATGTACGAAGCTCGGCCGCTCTGCAACCTCAGTGTCCTTCTCTGGCTACTTATCCTTCTCCTACCCACATCATCCACCCTATCGGACCGATAATCAAACCGTAACGTGCCGCGCATCCTCCGCGCGCAGCCAACCTCATGTATCCCCGGTTGTCTCGATAAGGCAGCGGAGTGGGCAATGCAACCTCCGCAACTCACGCGGCTGCAGTCCAGACTGCCCGTATATCTTGCTGCTACCTCTATATTTCTCATGCTGTGGGCCATCGTGGTGGCTCCAGTATGCGCGTCGGCCGCAGACGTACCCCCATTCGACGCCTACAGTGCAGGGCTGCCACTCGACGAGAATGGAGCCACGATAGGGGATCGGGATGAAGGCTATGTGCCTGAATTTACATACCTCGAACGGGATCTTATTGGAAGACAAGAAGCCGAGGTAGTCAAACTGACAATGAATGGGAAACTGAGTAAAGACATCACAAAGGGAACCACGAAGCAGTTCGTGCTGGAAAAAAGCCAGTTGCATTTGGGACGCGCAGTCAATGGCCGTCTGGAAGCGCAGGAAGCCTTAGGAACAGATAATGTATCTGATAATGCGGTACAGCGTCGAGATCAACATATTGGAAGTGTGCAGAGCGCAGTCGAGGAAGAGTCACGCCGTGAGCTGATCACACGTCAAGCAACCAGCCGCGTCTCGATAACGGCTACAACGTGCAATCAGCCAATGCCAGTTGCCAACGTCGTGCCCAAGAGCCATCCTCAGCTCGTCATGTATGTCTCCAACTCAACAAGGAACCAGAAACCCGGGCCAGATTCTACTGAGGGCCTTGTCACCAACATTACCGGTGTCGTTTTCGACAGCGGCTACGCACGATTTGACTTCAACGCCACTGGAAACCTGTATATTGGCATATCAGCACCTGTCCTTGATGACAAGGAATGGTTTGGAACCTGGCTCTTCGAGATCGCTGCGAGTAATGATGGCCCGTATCACGGCTACGATAATTCGGATCCGTTCCTCTTCATGGTGGATACAGACAGCAATTCAGCTTTATTTGTTACAGACGACATTGCAATGCATAACGACACTACGGATCTTAAGACATGGGAAAAACAAAATCCATTCGTAATGTATGCCTTTGAAGCTGGTGGAAGTACCATTATATCTGGCATCGAGCACTCCTACTGTGCACTAATGGATAAATTCAACTCCAACTCTACAAAGAATTTCACTATTGAGACCAGTATAACTACTAAATTTGGGAATGGGCACTTGCCTAGAAGCCAGTTCAATGTTCAAGGTCTCGATAGGGATAAGCTTTACAACGGCTTTGTGGTAGTAAAAGAGACCAATGTCACGTCTTCGCTCCCATCTGTTGGTACAGTCAAGGGCGGTGGGATGGTGTTCCAGCCTTTCCAGTGGAAAACGAAGGCCTGTAAGCCATCAACTCCCCGAGCACTTTCGTTATATTCCTACTAAGAACAAAAAAATAGATGACTATTGTCAAGTCCTTTTCGATCTCGAATTTTGCGACCGAGTTGCCTACGCCGTACCCTCATCCCCCAAGTTCAAAAACAATGATACTGCTCTCGCTACAATCTATGACAACAAGGCGCGCACATATTACGATAATTTCACGAAGTCTCTAGCACAAGTTGCTTGTGAGACCGCAGGCGAGTCCCAGTACTCCCTTGCAAAGAACTGCACAAATTGCGAAAACGATTATAAAGACTGGCTATGCACCGTTCTTGTCCCTCGATGCGAAGACTACACCACATCCGGCGACTGGCTTCAGCTCCGTCGCATTAACCAACTCCTGCCCAACCAGACGGTGACTATCAACGGCAACACCACCCTAAACGGCAGCGATCTATCGCAGGCCATTAACGAGACCTACCGCGAACGCTTTGCGTATAGCAAGAGTCGGCACGATTTCATTGATGACGAGATCGAGCCTGGCCCATACAAGGAAATGAAGCCCTGTGAAGATCTGTGCTTTGATATCGTGAGGAGCTGCCCTGCACAGTTGGGGTTTGTGTGCCCGAATTCTCCGGCAAGAGAATTGACCTATGGACAGAAGGATCCAGCAGGTAATACACTGACATGTAACTTTCCTGGAGCGGTCATCAAGCTCAATGTCAAGGCTGGAGCGGCTGTACTGAGCGAGAGTCTGTTGCGGGCTGTGTGGATTGCTGTCATTCTAACAACTTGGATTGTGTCATGAGGTTTACGACAAATGTCCGCTGTCAGGGTTCCACGCAATATGATTGTCTATGTGGCAGTCCATCACTGTGGTCATTCTTACGAAAGCCTGAAGGCGGTTTTTTACCAATTCATGTTGAGACGCACATATCAGTACGAAGACTCTATCCCTATAACTGTTCATCTTTGCTAAAGGGATGCTCGCAAACAGCCCTGCACAATTCATTCTTGAAGGATGCTCGCTCAAACCGTATTCTTACACATATTTTCTTCATATACACCATTGTTTTAGGTATCTCAACCCGTCGTAACGCCGCAAACTAAATATCCCGAAACCATCAAGACTGCCTTGGACACAACAGATTCTCCACTCATGTGCCCCTCCATACGTCCAAAAAGAGCCAGAATCAGTTTTGAAAAGTTTTTCGTCACCGAGGACGGTGACTACGAGAGGGTCCACGTGTTCTCCTGGGATAATATATAGCATTTCTGAAGCCGAGTCATCTCGCAGACTGATATGACTGTCCCCTTGACACACACTTTCCCCGTTCAAGGCAGAGTCGGTTGCGCATTCTTCAACAACATCTCAAAGTACGCCTGGAACCAAGTCCCCGCCTCAGGCGCAGGCTTGAATGCACTCGCTTTGCCGCAGGAGCTATCGAATCGGACGGCAGACTGGTCAGACGTGCCGTCGGACTAGTCCAGGAATCAGTAACCTATTCCTAGCAAAGATTGACATATATACTGAAGGAAAAAGAGAGTCTATAACGATCTGAACAGGAACACTTACCTCACCACCAGGCTTGACCCACACAAACGCATCCACAAGCGCATTATCAGTCTTGATTGTAGGTCTGGTGCCAAATCCAGCGCCTTGGACATTGCACCAGTCGCCCCACGCCTGCTGCTGCGTAGGCTGCTTGCCTGAACGCCCTGTATCGACGATAAAATGCGCTGGGTACCCCTCTTCCTTGAGCAGCGGCGCCAAAGCATTAATAAAGCGCTCTTCGTCGCAGTTCATGTTCCCCTGAGTGATGGCAGGACATGTAGTAGCGCGGAATGCATTGTAGTTTGATACATTGGTGACGAGGCCACGGACAGCGCGGGGGCTACCTGCTGCTTTGTAGACTTGGGCGTAGAGTCTGGCGGCGGGGCCGATGTTGGCGTCCCAGCCGAGCCAGCCGGCTTGGCCGCCGTCCAGGTATATGTCGACATTTGCGAGGTCGAGTTTCTTGAGGGCGTAGGCGGTTAGGTCTTTGTAGATGGGGGCTGCGTTGGCACACTTTGGCACACCCATATTAGTCACTACGTTGCCTAGGGAGTCGGGCTCGATGGCGAGGTTGAGTTTAACATCGGGGTACTTCTGGATAATGGCAGCCATTTTGTCAATGTAGTCGGTTCTGTAGAGGTTTGCGCCGTTTTCAGATATCTTTAGCTCGCCGTTTGAGGCGAGGGCCGCACAGTCTCGGTCTGGAAGGTTGTATACGACAAATGTACCCATGAGATTTGCACCAGCGGTGTTTTTGGCTCTGATATCGGCAAGGTAGGTCTCCATGAGGGGTATCTTGGCCCGTGTGTCTAGCCATACGAATGAACCGACCTTAGCTACTGCTGTAGCTGCAGGCTTGAGGGAAGCGGGGAGAGATGGTATAGCTAGGCTATGGATCTCAGAGGAATAGTATGGGTTTGCATAGAAGTCTCTTCCAACAAATGGATTGCCAGTTTCAGCAGCCGATGCAGCAGTTGTTGGCGCACGAATGGTGGACAAAGGCGGAGCAGGCGGAGCTTGGGGTAGAGCCTGAGACAGGCCAGCCGCAAAAGCTAGCATGTAAAAGAGGTTGAAGAACATATCGTAGTTGTATTTGAGAGAAATTCAATTGCAATTGACGAGCTGTGTTTGAGAGGAATAGGTAACGCCAGAGCATGCCAGAGCATGCCAGAGCACCCCAGAGCTCATGTTTGTATGCTTCACACCAACCATAAGTGTTTAGATCAACTTATCTCATTCATCAAATCCAAATTACTTCAGCCGGTACCATAATCTACATATTTATTGTCTTGGCACTGTTTAAACGTTTCCTAGATTGTTATTAGGCGTTTGATTCGAGGAAGAATATCACCTGCATACCTAGGGCTTCTCAAAGTCCTCTCGAGGACGCCACCTAATTCCTTCAAGCTCCGCATCAATCTCCAAAAGGATTTTCATTTAATGATAACAAGTCATGTGCTCCTGATCTCGGGTACTACTGAAACTGGGTTTATGTCGCTGATCAAGTTGCCTGAAGCAGAGCCGGGGGTTAACCCTCCTCGTCCGGGCTTGGTGCTGCTTCGGATTTGGCTTAATTAAATACTCATCTTGGTTTCCAGGCAACTGAATGGCCTTGATTTCATCAATGTATCTTGGGTAGCGCCCTATAACCGTTGGATATGATCTGAGGGCACTAGATATATACCCAGATACATTTGCGGGTAGGTAGCAGTGACATAGGCATACATATCCGAATGATTGCTGCATATGGGCGCTTCGAATTTATAAAAGTATAATATGCCATTAAGAGAAGAGCCTAGTTATCTATAACGTTTCTTCTATATTTAATGGCCATCTTATTGCATGCCTTGCTTTGCAGCATGATACATTTTATGCATGTAGACTTTGCAGCATGGTCCATACCAACTTTGCATTACATCTTCGTTCCACGGCAACACACCATAATACCTAGCTATAATTGGGGTTATCTATAGTAGGTTATAGTAGAATCCTGCATCTAGACACTATCCTGACTGGGTCAATGTCGTGCCAATTAATTTATCGCATGCAGCAAATAGAGTGCTCGCGCCGCACCATAGCAATGGCATGGCGTAAGCACGGTTCTCGACTCGTAGTTGCGAAGTAGCAAGTATGCAGATGGCCAACAATAGTGACTTTTCGAACTACCCGACTCATCTAAGCGCAATGCCGATTCATCCTCGAGTAGGAATGACTTAAGCGTAACTCAATAGAGAAAAAAAATATAGTCAGCAAGCAAACAAACCATGTAGAGAGGAATGGGATTTTATACAGTGATTGACAACCGAGTGGTAATTCCACACGTTTCAGCAGCGATAAGACACCGAAAGCACTAAATTCTGCCGCCACCGCAATCTTGTTACATGTTCAACGCCACAAGCCACGAGGTGCGGCTCTGCCCTGTTCATATGGTATCTTTGTGCAGTGAATCAGATGCGCCATCCGTTTTGCGCCGGTAAATGCAGTATTATGACCATTCGGGTAACCTGGAAAAGATATATGTTTCTTCCCGAGATCTCCTTTCAGCTCTCATCGTCTTCACCCTCCGCATCGATATCGTCCTCCGGCTCGCCTCTAAGAGCAGCAGGCAGCCGTGGCCGAACACGTTCATAGTCCGCTTGTGCTTTTTGAGCCTCATCGAGCAACCCATTTCGTTGATACGCCATCATACATAATCCACTAGCAACGGCGATCCAGAGGGGCTTGCCACCCTTAATCGCAATGCGCCTCGTGGCATTCATAGCCTGAGCCCAGTTAGAAGCATCAACAAAGAAGCGGGCGGTAAAGATGCTGAGTGCCATGATCACGAATTCGGCATTGTTGGTCGCGGTAAACACGTCTCTAGCTTTATTGCTCGCCGTTTGCATCTGTGTCTTTTGGCGATTGATCGTTACATTGTCGCTCGTTACACCTTGCAGAATGCGATATGCCGTTCTAATGTACTGGTTTGGATGGTTGCTGCTGAGAGGTTGCAATATTGCCAACAATGCATTGGCAGTATGGTGTTCAGGATGCGCAGGATCGTGTACAATGAGGAAACGGTTGATAGCTGATAGTATGCTGATGTCTGCTTTACAGCCAGCTGTTGGTGTTGACTCTGATAAAGCGAGTTCTTTCGAGGAGTACGTTGTGAGCGCAGAGTCCAGCAAACCATCACTTTGATCCAGCACTGCTGACAGGTACGATAAAGTGCGAAGAAAGGTGTCTTGGTTGTTATAAGGATGCCTTCTGATTCGCCCTTGGAGTGATGATAGTGCTTCCTTTGCCCTGGACTGATTGTTTCGGGATAAGGATATTAACCCTAGAGTGAAGACACTGTGCCAGTCCAGAATCCGGAGCCAGTCTGCCTGAGCTTGAGCAACACAGATAGGTACGTGATTCACTGATTGACGTTTCAGAGCCTCTCTTGATCGCGAGTGAGCTTCTTCTATGAAGCGTGAACCCTTCTCGTGGACGCTTTGGTCTAACGCACTGATGTAAAAACATAACGCCTGCATGTCCTCCCGTGGAAGCCAAGAGAAAACAAGTTCATCGCGTCCATCCGCACTCTTTTGAAAGATTCCTCCCGTATCACTTGTCAAGCTGCCGCCAAAGCTTTTCTCAATGAGGACTGTACACACACCCGCGTTGACATTTACACTCTTCTTGCTCTTGTCTGTCATGATTTCATCGAGTGCAGCTTGTTTCGTATGGTTTGGTGTGCCTTGCTGAATGCCGCAAGCAATGTCAACAAGGCCGATTAGGACTCCAAAGGAGCCAAGCTCCACCACTGAAACCTCAAGTTGCAGACTGCGTGCAGCTGCTATAGATCTTTGGGCTTGCTCAAGCCGATCCGTTGCTCCAGATCTGAGGTGAACCATGGCCTCCAGTGCGCAGCACGCCACGTAGATAGCTTGATCACCATGCTTCTGAGCGTAAGCTAGTATAGAATTCAGCTGTTGCACAGCGGGAACTGCTTCAATACGCCCAGGAACTTGCAGGGTAAGCGATACTTTGAGGAAGCGCAGGGCATAGACCCAGGCAATGTGCTGAAATGTCTCCGCTTCACGGATGGGTTTGCTCAGAGATTTAATGGCAGCGCGGTGGTTCGTCTTAAACTGATAGCGAGCTTGTAGGTGGAAGGTGGCGTATTTGAGATCGACCAGCCGAAAGCGTTCACACAGTGATATTTGTTTGGAGAGTATTTCCTCAATATCGGTCGTGTTATCCGTCTCCTCAATCAATAGGCTGGCATACCTTAGTCGTAGCTTGGCCTCGTCCCGGGGCTGAAGATTGAAGTCCTTCAAGACTGTGTCCATGCACCCCATAGCAGTTGCCATCAGCTGTTGGTATTGTTGTATGTCTGAGTCCTTCTTATCACGCATAATTGTGACACTCATACTGCGGGCTGCCGCGATGTATTCGTCGGCAGCTGAGAGGAGCATAACAGAGAGGTCTGCTGGAAGCGTTTTGCGGTGTGTGTGGACATGTTTTGTGGGTGTGAGCTGATGTGATGAGGGTTTTGAGATAACGACTTTGGGGTGCGATTTGGGTCTGGGCGAAAGATCTTGGAGAGAGGGGCTTCGATGTTGCTTTATGGAAGTTTGGTTTTGAGATGATGCCGGCTGATGCGGCACAGGATGAGGTTGTAAAGGTGCTCGGTTCTGACTGTGCTTTTGCGTGAGCGTGTTCGCTGGCCGCTGCTGAGGTCGAGGCGTGTTTTCCTGATGCGACCGGGATTTTGCCACGGGCTTCGAAGCGGACGTGACTGATGATTGCTGCGCATTTGTCCCGTGACCGGTCCGCTGGATAGGAGCCTGGACCTCGCTCTGCCGGATTTGGGGAGGTTGCATCTGCGCATATGTGACTGGATTCGGGGTCCTTGCCGGAACGATAACTTGTGGCAGTGCTCGCGGTTGCGGTTGCTGCTGGCGGTCAATTTGCGGTTGTTGGCTCGTTTGTGAATTTATTTGCCGTCGGAAATCCATCTGCTGATGGGAGTTCATCTGCTGGTGGGAGTTCATTTGCGGTTGATGGTCCACTTGCATTTGTTGTTGGTGGTTCATCTGAATTTGATGTTGGCGGTTCATTTGTATTTGCTGGGGTATCTGTGTGGCCATTTGTGGGTAGTGCTGGCTCGCCTGGTGAGGTGGAGTAGCCTGGGGATGCCCGTGATACACCTGTGGATGTGCGTAGCCCTGCGACGCCTGCATAGCCATATTCTGGAAGTACTGTGGCGGGTACTGTGGCGGGTACTGTTGCGGGTAGCCCTGTTGGTGTTGGTGTGGATGCGCGTGCTGGTCCTGGTGCTGCGGTTGGGGTTGTGGCTGCTGATAGCCAGTGGGCTGCGCATACTGCGCATATTGGCCGTTTGAATAGGCCTGCGATGGCCAGTTGTAGTGCGAGTCCATTATTACCGTTCACCGCTTGGGCTCCACAGGGAACGCGTCATGGCAAGCCGGGGGCGGGCCAAGTGGTGAAAGTGAAGATGCGTCGCGAAACAGGCAGTCGCGAACACGATGTCATGTGCTACACTAGCCACATCTGCCTGCGCCACACATAATCCACTCGACGCCGCTAGGTGGGCCACCCCCACACAAGACCGAGGCCACTTTACATAGAACCCACCAATTCCCCTGGGAGGTAAGATTCATTGCATCTATGAGAGTGTTGGGTGGGATTTTCGCACAAAACTAACATCTGATTCACTGAATCGAAATCCATCATTTCCATTTTTTCTCTACAATGGTCAATCTGTCCTGGCTCCTAGGCCACGGCAAAACATCCTATACCTCCCACGACAATCCCGCTCCCCTCAAGACCAAAGCCGGATCAAAGACCAGTCTCCCCAAACTGGCCGCCGTATCAATCCCGCCATGCCGTCTCAACCCCTTCCTGTTCAACGGTCACCTTCAAACTATGTACACGGCCGTCAAAGATCCAGGCCCCCCAATATACTACAAGCGACAAATTCTCTCCTCAGACCACTCCGTATACCCGGGAACATTTGCGGTGGACTTTGTCGTCAGTAAACAAGCAGGCGAAACAGCATCATCCTCCATCAGTCATGACGAAGCTGCCAAGCTCCCCGAACGCACCACCCACTTCACCCCCTCGGAGTGGGACGACTTGCCGAGTAATGACAGCAAACCCATGATCATCGCCCTCCATGGCCTAACGGGCGGCTCACACGAAGTCTACCTACGCGAGACGCTCGCCCCGCTCACCGCATCCGGCTGGTCAGCCTGTGTCGTCAATGGCCGTGGCTGCGCACTCTCCCAAATAACCACCCCGCAGCTCTTCAACTCCCGCGCAACATGGGATGTCCGGCAAACCATCAAGACTCTGCTCACCATGTTTCCCAACCGGCCCCTCTATGCCATCGGCTTCTCCCTCGGCGCAAACATCCTGACCAACTATTGCAGCGAGGAAGGCGACGCTTGTGTGCTTGAGGCCGCAGTGGCATGCTGTAATCCCTGGAATCTGGAGTTGTGCAATACTGAGCTTCAGCGTACGTGGTTGGGGCTCGAGGTGTATGCGCGGACCATGGGGAAAAATCTCATGAGTTTGTTTGAGCGGCATCGCGAGCAGATTCTCAAGGTTGAGGGGCTAGAAGAGGAAAAGGTAATGAGTAGTCGATACATTTTTGAATTTGATAGACATGTGCAGTGTCCGACGTGGGGGTACCCGACAGAGGGTGCTTATTACAGGGATAGTCAGAGTGTGGATGCTTTATTAGGGGTAAGGGTGCCCTTTCTAGGTATCAATGCTGAGGACGATCCGGTACGTTTTCAAACCCGGATTTTACTTTCTTCGAGGGAAGAGAAAGTGTAGAAACTAACACATACAACTCCATCAGATGTCCTCCAAGGCAGCGATTCCCTACCAGGAATTCAAACAGAACCCTTATACTCTCCTGTGCACCACAGACTGGGGCGGCCACCTGGGCTCATTCCAGCTCGGGGGCGGGCGCTGGTTCGCTAAAGCTGCGTCTTCCTTCTTGGCCAAAATGAATGACGAGATTGACCACGAGGCATCGCGAGTGGAAAGGAAGGCGGAAAAACTGGAGACGCCCGGGAGAAAGTATCCGGTTTTTGACCCAAATCATCGAAGGCTGATATTGCCAGATGCGTGATAGGGTCCTCTTTGGTTGTACTTATGCCTCATTATGTTTTCTCTTGGGGTATCATAGACTTTGTAGACATTTGCTCTTGCAAATCATATCGACCCATATCAACTCAGCAGCGCCCCTTGACTCAACCAAAGCTAACGCGCTTCCTTGGCTTGAACTTGCCCTTATCATCTGTCGTATCCTCGCCCTCGTCGCTACGCTTTGTGCTATCCGAATTCCTCTTTCTTTTCTTCTTGAGGGCTGCCTTGCGCTCCTCGAACCGCTCCTTCTTCTCGTCTGAACGCTCGTCGGCGGCTAAGCGCTTAGCCTCGCGGATCTCCTCGAGTTGGCGTGACTTTGCGATTTTAGATTCGAGGCGCCCTTCTTTTTCGGCGTTGACAACGGACATAATGGCCATCTGTTCCCATCGCACGTTGTATGAGCACTCAAGTCTAGTGATATAGGCTGCAACACGAGAGAGAGAAAAGGTGACGAAACGTACCATACTAGCCGGATCATCCACAAACGTCTTTCCCTTTTTCTGCCCCTTTGGCTTCGCAATACCCGCTGGTATGATGCTATTCAGCGCCGGGATATCAAGTTCCTTCTCCGTGTACACGCGCTTTTTCTTCTTATTTATTCCGTTTTTGCTTGAGAGAGACATGGTCTTCTGCACGCCTCCCGGTTTGGCAAGCGACATGGACTTTTGCTTGCGCTTGGAAATGCCTTCTGGCTCTTTGCCGGCACCGCCACTGCTGGATTTTGACTTTAAGGAGGATTTGGATGAAGATTTGGACGAAGATTTGCCTTTGGGGCTTTTGCCCTTCGTTGAAGAGCGCGTTGGTGCCATGCTTGGGCGCGAGCGTGTGGGAGTATGGTCCTGGAGTGGAATACGGTATAGTGTGTACTGTGCGATGTAGCTGCCCTGGGCAACTTTTCTTAAGAATTATCCTAGAGGTCGGCGTTTTGGCGGCTCGAATTGCCGACGTCAGACGCTAAGACACGCAACACTTCGGCGCGTCCAACCTCACAAGTCACCCGCCGTATTTCAACACCAAACACGTACAGCCTCAACTTCCTTCACACCCAAATACCACCTAGGCCGTGATCGCATAGATCGTATCCGATCGCCATCATGGAAGATACCCGCCTGTTCCGCTTCGCTAGGCCCGCATGGATGAACAACGCCAACACGCGCACGGCAGGCGTCTACCTCGCCGGAGCTCTGGTGCGTCGCATGTTTCCCTAGGCCGCCTACCGCTTACTAAAATACGTTCCCAGTTCTCCCTCGGTTTCTACACCCTTATCGACATCGCTGTATGGTCCAAGTCGCCGCTCAACGGCTCCCTCCCCGGTGTGCACATCACCTTCGTCGACTGGATACCCGGCATTTGCAGCGCGCTCGGCATGCTGGTTATCAACTCGATTGACAAGTCGCGCCTAAGCGCGGACAGTTTCTCCTACAGCGGGAATGGTGTTGCGTGGAAGGCAAGGCTGGTGTTATTCCTGGGGTTTGCGTTGCTGGCCGGCGGTTTGGCTGGCAGCTCGGTCGTGCTGGCAATGAAGTATGTTGTACCGGGATATAGCTGGCCAACACTGTGGCTAGGCGTGGGGAATGTGGTTGCAAATGCCCTGGTTATGCTGAGGTGAGTGTGTGGCTGAGATTGATTTGGTATCGACTGACATGTTGTAGCTCGGCTGTTCTTTGGGTTGCACAGAACATGGAGGACGAGTACACGTACAACCTGGCGCTGTAGGTATTAATTCGCATTTAGTTTCGCGCACGCCATTCGCGCATTGGTTTGCCGAATGCCACAGCGGGCATAGTTGAAATCCTAAGTACAAGATACATAGAATCAAGTGTATACCGTAGCAGAAGGCAGGGGTTTCTCTCGGCCATTACATAGTACAAACTTATTCTCATTAGCTCATACGCTTGGAAACACGAATTCCTCGCGATATCCAATATCTTCCTATGCAGGGATATCTATCCAGAAACACGAGATGGCCAGTAACTTTGGTGTAGCATGATTATTGCAGCGGTTGGGAACATGCAGCGTTTGCGTGATGCGCAGCCGGGTGTAGAGCGGCAAATCGGTGCACAAGAGATTTCATTTTGCTTGCACCCCAAGTCGCCCGGCTAGACAAGCAGCGAGCCCAAAATTCTCGGGGCTCAGTACATGCAGAAGCAATCCTTGGATAGCGGTGATAACGAGGCTTCCTAAACATCTGAAACCAAGGGAGATAACAGCGTCGTAGGCACCGGCGCTGATAACAATGACTACTGCAGATATGGCTACTGCAGTGACGACGGTGAAGTAGAGGACCCAGGCAATTGCATTGTAACGTTATCCACTTTTACCAGGCGTTGCCACTAACCATACGGCTTTCAAGCATATTCTTGTCGAAGATTCAATCAACACGGATGATGGATGTTGGTGGCTGCGGATAAGTCTGCGGACCGGGGTATTCTTCGTTTCAGTTACCAGCGCTAAGGGTCATGTAACCAGGACCATGCGTAATCTCTTACGCCGTTCCATTTCAAGTTCCGATGTCCAATCCCTGCTAGACGTCTGGCGTTGCGTGTTCAACTTACTCCAACTCATTTTTTTCCAACGAACCCGGGAAGCCCCGCTCCGCCATTGCTGATACAACAAGACGACACTACCAGCCTGCTGGCTAGAATAATGTATTCTCCGTCTCAGTTTCCCGCGCCCAGAAGGGGGCACTCGGGTCCATGATATTACTATGGTATAGGTAGGTATTGCCTTTGGCAACGGGCCCGTGCCACGCCGGTAGGTTCTTAACCTCAATCTTCGGTCATTTTGCATCTCGCCAAATACGAACTCTGGGCTTGAAGCTACGCACGTTCATTTTTCTGCTAGCTCCAAGAGCGGATCGGAAGGTCGGATATACCTAGTATATAAGATCACTGTGTACCTACTATGTATGTAGGTACTCAGGAGTCAAAGGTCAAAGGGCAGCTGTCAGTTGTGATTGCAGCGTCTACTACACTACCTACTGACAGCTTGTCCAGTGTCAACGTCATGCGCTACGCATACCTCCTCACCGCCGTGATATCTGGTGTCTTTGCTGACCAAGATCCGTTATATAAGCCGTTCAAGCCTGAGGACGAAACCCTACCTTATGATGGTCTCACAAGAGACTTGATGCTCAACTACAAACCCTTCCTCGAAGTTGTCAACAGCTGCAACCCAGGCGTTGCTGTCAATGCCGGTGGAAGAACCGAGTAAGCTTTTTGCCTCTACCTAGCACGCATCACCCATCTAAGTCTGTAGCTCTGGATTAGATCCACACGAACACAGCAACCTCAATGTCTGCACCAAACCGGAGAATGCAGGCCAGCTCTACGCCCGAAGTTCGCCCTATAATGACATGATTGCGATCATGTATGCTTGGTATTTCCCCATGGCCTGGAACCATGAATCAGTATCAGGATCGCCTTTTTCTACCCTGTACGACTGGCAACAGATTGTCGTATGGCTGGGTCGCAAGGGCACGGGATCCACTGCAAACGACTACTCCGCCCTCGCCGTCTCCTATAGCGGGCGTTGGGGCTACACCAAGCTCAGCGACCCGATCTACCAAACCAGCACGACACGGCCATTAGTCCGGTATGAGTTGAACAATGACGGGTCACATGGCGTCGTGCGGACCCACGTCCAGGGTCTCGATCTCAATCTCGTTGCCTGGGATGGATTTACAAAGGAAGCCAGGAGTGCTATCAACGCCGAGTGGCAGTGGAGGACTGGCGCGTGGGATTTCAAAGGCGCCCTGGCACCGTTCTCGGACAAGAGGTTCTGGAGCCACTTGGATGCGGCGTGGAATGGGCGGTGAGACTCGAACACGGTCAGTTCGGGCCCATGCAGTTTTGGAAGGATATCGCCACGAGACGTGGTACGATACCGTGTGCCCTGTGGGGAGGAAACTGCAAAGCAGGTGTATTGTAATATACATGATTCGATTTAGATCTTCGAGCCCATTAGTTGCGGCACTTGAGCGTATCGTGCATAGCTGGGTAGCTGTACCTCGAACCTTGATGCCATCATTCACTGTCATGGGGCGCGGGGTTGAGTGTCGCACCTCACCGAGGGTATCCAAATCGATCATGGGTTGCATGCAACACGTTTGTACAAAAGCGCTCAAGATAGAATATAAACAACAGCGGACCAGATTCATTGGATCCCATCCGCTTTCTCCACGCCAGTCAACCACCCATACACTCACGGCACAGCCACACGCAGCACAAGTTGACGTACCAGCTGACTTGGTGCTCACTCTTGAGCTGCCCCGGCTAGTCAGAAATCTTCTTGCTCCTGGAAGAACAGCGTGAAGCTGATGATGGTGGCGTATATTGTCAAGCCGCCAAGGACAGACATGGCTGCAGCGCCGCCTGCAATCTGCGCTGAATGCCAGAGCAATGTTGGGAGGGCTGGCAGTAGCGGTTAGCCTGGCGCTCGGCTTCTAGGCATGCCATGCTATGCGGGATGGGATGGCAACTCACCAATACCCATGACGACGAAGAAGCCAGTGAGGAACCGGCCAAAGTCGAGCACAGCACTACCTGCCGACTCCATGAAGTCATCGTGGCTCGCGGCCCGTCCGCACAGCCAGTTGGGGAGTGGTGCGACGACGTAGGTCGCCACGACGAGCAGCGTGAGGAAGTCGCCGTAGAGGGCGGCGGAGAGGATGACGAGGAGAAAGCCTATTGCCAGGACCTGCCAAGTGCATGGGTCAGTGGGTATGTGCAGTAGGGTGAGGCTGCGCGTGCATGCGCCTGGGGTGGTCGTACGAAGGACAGTCCGATAATGGTCTTGATGCCGGCCATGGCGGAGGGCGTGGGATCAGGCCACCGGTGTCGCGTGGGTATTTGGGACGGCAAGGTGGTCTCGCGTGGCTCTGGACGTGGTGTGGGCGGTGATGGCGTGCCGGGTATGTTGTGTTGCTGGGCCGCTTACTACACGGCCATGTCGACGTGAGGCCGCTTTGACCACTTGCCCATGAGCTCGCCCAGAGCTGTCATCCACACCGGCTGCCTGAACCGGGCTCTCATCAACCACGACCACTGCCACCACTGCCACGCTCACGCCTACGCCTACGCCCCGGACGCTCCAATTCTCCTCTTTGAAGAGAACCCCCTTGGTCTAACACCCCCGCTCGACCCGGGCCCGAGACATCGCATCGCTGCCAACACCCCACATCCCCGGCCGCCACCATGTTTAGAAACAATTATGACAACGATTCTGTCACCTTTTCGCCGCAGGGCCGCATATTCCAGGTTGAGTACGCGTCAGAGGCAGTCAAGCAGGGCTCGGTCGTCGTCGGTATCGTGAGCAAGACACACGCTGTGCTCGCTGCAATCAAGGTCGGTCACCAGGAGTCGATCGTGCATTGGACACGACGAACGGTATTGCTGCAGTCCAGGCAACAGCGTCACTCACATGGTCACAGCGAAATGCCGAAGAACTCTCGTCTTACCAGAAGAAGATCATTCCCATAGACTCGCACTTTGGCGTCGCTCTTGCCGGCCTCGCCTCCGATGCCCGTGTCCTCTCCAACTTTATGAAGCAGCAATCACTCGCCTCCCGCCTGACATACGACCGCGCCATCCCACTGTCCGAGATCACGTCGCGTATTGCGGACCGTGCCCAGTCCAATACCCAGCAGTACGGACGGAGACCGTACGGCGTTGGCCTGCTCATCGCCGGCGTCGACGCCAGGGGCCCGCACCTGTTCGAGTTTCAGCCGAGCGGCGTCACACAAGAAATGGTGGCTTGCGGTATCGGTGCCAGGAGCCAAATGGCCCGAACGTACCTTGAGCGGCATTTGGACGCGTTTAACGGCGCCAGCCGCGAGGAGCTGATCAAGCATGCTTTAAGAGCCCTCAAAGAGTCGCTATCACAGGACAAGGAGCTAACCGTGGACAACACCAGTGTTGGCGTTGGTGGCATTAACGAGAACTTTGCACTCTACGAAGGCCAGGACATTGCGGAGTGGCTGGACACAACATTCGAGAACCGAGAAGGCGACGGTGAGGCAGCGGGCGCCGAGGCCATGGAGACCGACTCATGAGTAGTAGCGTAGTCTGGCTGGTGCAGGGCTGGCAGGCGTACGCTGTGTGTCGCTTTCGAGCAATGCTGCGATGGAAGAGGTTATGATAATGCCATGCGTTGATGTGCTTGGCTATGAAAAATGAAACGAAACTACCTGTCATTCCGAAAATGGTGGGGCAGCAGTTCTGTATGCAGTGCGATTTGGTAGCCCTCGACATTCACAAGTACCCGTCATCACGTGATGTTGAGCTTGAGCCGCCATCGCGAAATCTCGCCGGAGCTCCAGCAGCAACCCTCCAACCCCCGCCATCCACGAACCCGTCCCGTCCACGTCTACGTACCCTACCCTCACACCCTGCGTCACAATGGCCTTCGCGTGGAAAGCCGCTGGTATCACGTACGCCATGCCCCTTCTGCCACCACCCTGACCGCCGCAAATCGCCCTG
>Ga0182211_1000224_pt1 | contig 17831 bp, 21 predicted proteins | sample G5R1MG_20_FD_129660 | JGI IMG/M metagenome (GOLD analysis project Ga0182211, IMG submission 129660) | Switchgrass phyllosphere microbial communities from Michigan, USA - G5R2_MAIN_03OCT2016_LD1 MG | ecosystem: Host-associated > Plants > Phyllosphere > Phylloplane/Leaf | place: USA: Michigan... | reverse complement strand
TGGAATGCGGGGCGGGGGTATTCGCTGTGGCAGGTGAGGCAGACGAGGCTGCGGAGGTAGCCGTGGAGTTCGGTGGTGGCGAGGGCGGGGTGTGCGGTGGGGTGGAACGAGTCTACGTCTAGGTGGTTGGTTACGGGGTTAGCCATCTCCCGTGCGTGGCTTTTTGTACTCTTGTGTGTTTTGTCGGCTGGTGTGGCAGGCAGCACGCGTGCGTACGTACTCTGGGTGATGACATGGCCCACGACGCCCATGCGCCCCAGCTCGCCACACGCCTCGTGCGCCCCATTCGGCCGCGCCCTGTCCAAGTTGGTCCAGCCCAGAAAGCTCCGGGCCCAATACCGCTTGCGCGCTTCGTGGCTGTCGCGGAATTCAGTGTAGTAGATGGGGCGATAGGTCTTGTTCAGCGTGTAGGTGCCCTTGGCGCCGCGGTAGTCCGCCAGCCCGGATGCAACCGAGATGCCCGCGCCGGTGAGCAGCAGCGTCTTGCGTGCATCGCGAGCAAATGGTGCGTGCCATGGTGATGGTGGTGGTAGTGGTGATAGTGGTGTGGCGGAGGAGGACGTGGGTGCAGACAGAGGCGATGGAGACAGGAAGTCGGCCAGGGCGGCAATGGCGCGACTGGGCGTCGTTGCGCTTGCTGGAATGATCCTGGGCGCGGGGAAGGGATCGGTATACGGGACTCGCACCATGTTGACGTTGGCCGGGCGTCGAGGCGGAGCAGCGCACGCCCTGGGCGCATACGCCTGGCCTGGGTGGGCGGTTATGTCATGATGCTTTTCGTGCGTCGACGGCGTGCTGGCTAGGCGTTCTCCACGGGACGCCCTTGCATAGTTGAATCGCGCATGGAAGTCGTCGGTACATGTATTTTTAAATTTTGAGTGCTGACTGCACCGCGATTGGAACTGACTTACTTACCTTGCTGTACGTTGCGGGGTACCGGGGTTGTGGGCCGGGGTAGACCAGGTAGAGAAAGAGGCTGAGTGAATGCATGGTGGTGGGCTGTGCTTTGTCAACCGCCAAGCCAACGAATGCCATACAATCAACCCGATGAGAGAGAGACTGTGCTTGAGACGGACTTGTACCAGGCTGTCTTCTGTATTCTTGCCCACACGTTGAAAGGATGCTGTGTTGAAGCCTATTCAGAAACGAGACATGACACACACAAACAAAGGGGTATCGATGATAGGAAATAGTCAAGATTGAAGAAAAGAACACAACTACGAATAAAGCCACAATGAACTCCTCCATACAGAGTGTGCCATGTGTAAACAAAGGACGCGGTTGAACGACGTTGAAGCCTGAGTAAAATCTACGTAATCTCTGCCGGGAAAGGAGTGTCCACCTGATCCGAGCCCTGATTACCGTCCATCGCCAAAGTTTGCAAGTGCTCGAGATCCAAAAGAGAGGAGTATGGAATGCTTGTATGCAGTGCCATATCCACAAGAAAAGGAATAAAGAAGGCCGTATTAGAGAGCGGTGGCCGTGAAGACTCCGTGGGATACCGGGGGTATAGAGACGCCCAATGCGTCGTGTGGTGTGGCAGAAAAGTGCCAATAGGTCGTAGCGATCGTGAAGAGAAAGAATTGGAATGAACAAGAAGTGTTGAAAGGGGTCCGGGTAGAATAATCAAAGTCAAGGGAGCTCACTGCGAGTGTGAAGCGTGGTGGCCCATGGCATGAGACGAGTAGTGCACGGGCTGCTGCATCGATTGCACAGAATGCTGCGTTGGCTGTTGCATCGATTGCATGGAATGCTGCATTGGCTGCTGCATTGGTCGTTGCATAGGCTGTTGCATCGGTTGCTGCATTGGCTGCATAGGGTGCTGCTGCATAGGGTGCAACATGGATTGAATGCTGGGCACCCTCTGCTGTTGCGATTGCGAACCGTATCCAACAGGATAAGCGGAATAGTGCGACTCTGAACCTGTAGGCAGTTCCGCATGATGGTCCTCATGTTCTTCGTCGAGGTCAGAAATGCTAATTCCGCTGTCTTCATGGCCGTGGTAGGTACCATCATTCCGTTTCCTCTGGGCAGATCTGTGTGCCTGAATAAGGTTCTTGAGGCCTTTCTCCATGCACTACGTTGTGTCGTGTCAGCTTTTGCTCCTGGAATCCAGAGAGACGATCTCTTCAGATAGCCGACGTACCTTGGTCTCCACGAGCTGCCACTTTTCTCCCACTCGAGCAGCCAGCAAGTTCCACATGTCTCGTCGAACTTCCATGTAGGCCTGTGCCAAAACGTCCAGCTTGACGCCATCCCACTGCTCGGCGTTCTGTCTCTCCATTAAACGCTCATGCCTCTTGCGGCACGCATTAGGCGTCTTGGTCGGAAAGTGCTTGGGCCCAATTTGGTTCCAGTTGAGTCCCTGTGCCCGGGCCTGGGTAAGCGTCTCGTCCTCCTTTGGCGACCATGATGAGCTTCGAGTTCCCGATCCTCCAGCGGCTGATGCTGTCGAGATGGAGCTGCGGTGGTACGACGACGAGGCCTTATCGATCTTAGGCATATCGACAATATACTTTGAGAGGAGAAACGGAGAAGAGTATGGGAGTAGGGAGACAGCGAACGGATAAGCGGTCGCGAAGGGTATTAGGATTATAGAGCAGGCGTAGGCGAGCGAGGGTGATGGGGGACGATTGACGGGCAGGAGATCTTCTCACAGCAGTAAAACGAAAGAACCGATGTTCATGCCTTTAGACGCGTGATGTCTGAAGATCTTCTTGCACGGGCACAGCATTGGTCTTTATAGAGGAGCCGCACACAGTGTCTACACATGGACAAAGATGCAACGGCCAGTCGGAAAATTGTTTTAAAACTAGGATATGTTTCTGTAATCGCCGGATCGATCTCCTGCCTACCTTGAACGTTGTGTGCAACTAGACGAGGAGGAGACTGTCCATTGGGCCCTGGCTCCAAGCGCCATCAAAATAGGCCGGGTCAGGCCAACAGTGGCCCTGTGAATGGTCGGGGCTGCAGTAGCAAGCGATCGTCTCCCCAGAACAAGGGAGCATGTCTGTAACAGAAGCGCCTGTTTGAGCGTGCGGACAGGGCTTCCTGTGCGGCTGTGTCTAAGAATACGCTGTCGGACCAGAGGGTGGGTAGCCATGGGCGGCTAATCTGGCGCTGATAGGCCAACGGAGGGGCCCAAATAAAGACCTGGGCGTGACACGCCAGGGTTGTCAAGCCTCGCCTGCTGACACGGCGGGAGCAAGCCGTGTGCTTTGGGAGGCTGAAGTCAGCAATACTGGTGTAGGGCTGAGCCTCGCCGGGACCTGCAGGAGGCTGCAGGCGCACACCGCGGACACCGGGGCAAGTGAGCAGCGGCCCGTTCCTGGCGTGGCGTGGCGTGGCGTGGCGTCGAGAATAGCACACGAATGCATGCCCGACGACAGCAGACAGCAGACAGGAGACAGGAGACAGCAGACAGCAGAGAGCGGGATGCAGTCGCTGGGCCCCAGGGTGGGCGGCGGGCGCGAGTGCTAGTGTTGGTGTTGTGTGAAACGACTGCAGATCGCTGGCGGGAGTGATAGCGGGCGAGATCTGGGCAGGCGCACGTGTGGTCTAACCCCTTTCGGCCACTGGAAGCGCCCGCCGGCCCACCAACTACGAACTGCAGCTCCCGCCGCCTCCCGTCACCAACAGCGGGCCGTTGCGGTGCCTGTGGGAACCAGCCATGATCCGCGATCGACGCCGCCACGGTTGTTGCTGCTGCCTCCTGCGCACGCAACATGCGTTCGGCTTGCCGTGCCCCCCTCGAGTCGGTCCGTTGTGATTGCGGTGCAGACAACGCACTGCTCGTGCTGGCACTATTCTAAGACACAAACATAGCCGCCTTCCCCACGACGAAATACGACATACCCGCCGCCCTAGTCGGCATCGAGGTGCCGAGAACTCGACCGCCGCTGGAATCGCCTGCCTGTCGCACAGGACTGCCGTTCGTACCATCCGGCCGTGAGCCGTCTCCACACAGCCTCCATCGCAGGCTTCATTCGGCATCCGAACGGCCACAGGTCGATCCAAGTCAGCACAGAGCACCTGGGCTGTCCCCGCTTCCACCGTCCGTGGACCTTGGCCCTGCATCTGCCCGCCCAGTGGCATGTCCATGATGACGCGACGGCGGGGCGCGAGCCGCCAAAGACGTGGCGTCTTCTGCATACCATACCACCACCCCATGGACCTCCTCGAAAACAAACGCCATGGTTTCGTTCAAACGCCACAGACACACCGAGAGTGCTGTTGCCAAGTATAGCCGCAACATCGACAACTAGTGCCCCTGTGTCTCTACCAACCGAATACCTGGCTACTTCGGGCTCAGCCGAGGGGGCTTAGACCGGGCTGGCCACATCGCCCACGCAACCGCCACTTGCTGTGCCACACCTAGCATGCAAATTGTCTGAGCTGTCTCCAATCCACACCCCATAGACCCCATGGGCCACTGGCACCACCCAGTTCTGAGAAACAACATCCCAAACACCGACATCTTTCCTCGTCACCCTTAATTGTAACGTCCGATGGGCACCAGGTGCAAGCGTCTCTGTTTTTTTAAAGTCGCGCAGCTGCAGGACTGGTGTATCGATGGTCTGCGCACTGGGAAATTGGACATAGAGTTGTGCTACAGCCTTGCCAGCACGGTTGCCCGTGTTCGTGACAGTGACCGAGACGGTGTATGCAACGTCAAAGAGCGCAGGGTTGCCGCCTTGGCCTCCGCCAGAAGATGGGCCAGGTCGCTGATCGGTCGTGTAGCCCGTGGGATACGCATACTTGATGGTCGAGTGGGCTGCTTTCGCAGCATTGTCGGCGTCGGTCGTGTCAAGGAAGGAGTAGAGGTAACGCCAGATGCGATGGAAGTTTGCAGGCCAGTAAACCTCTGAGGCTGGAGGAACTGTGGCTGGGTATGCTGGTGTTGAGCCCTTGGCTGGCCGAGGAGGCAGTGTCGCCGAGAGTGGTGTCGCAGCGGCGATTGTGGCATTGGCAAAAGAAAAGGTAGTATAGCTGAGGCCATGGCCGAACGCATAGCGTGGCGTAATATTGGCCCTATGAAAGTGTCTATAGTCAATGTAGATACCTTCTGTGAAGGTATCTTGGGGCTGGCCAATCTGATAGCCGACCAAGGACACCGAAGCGGGGAAGTCGCTCTCGGACTTGGCCAAGGTGTAGGGAAGATTTCCAGGAGGAGATACATCGCCATAGAGCACCTCCATCAAGGCTGCGCCGGCTTCTTGCCCCGGAAGATGAGCGGACACGATGGCTTTGACGTAAGGTAGATCACGCCACTCCTCCATAAGAATGGGACCGACCGTGTGGACAACCACGACAACGCTGGAGTACTGGGCCGCCACATCTTTGACAAGTTTGTCGCCATTGTGCCACAAATGCAGATTGGATGAGGTCCGATCGCCGGGATTGCTTTCAACGGTACTGGTAGGTTTGATCAGCGAGCGTAGCAAGTTGCGTGATGCACGCGCAAAGACTTACATGTAGTTCTCGCCCGCGTCGGCGCCGACGAAAACGACCGCCGTATCACGAGACGATGGATTCGAATCGGAGGGGAAGCTGTCCGTGTTGAAGAACTGATAGCCAGCTCCGCGCGCTTTGAAGCCATCCAGGGACGAGTCCATGTAGGGGTAGCGAGCCGATCCGCTGCCCCATCCCATGCCGAGCGTCCCCTTATTGCAACCCTGGTCAGCGCACGAGTTGATGCCGTCTGGATTCTTCTCGGCGTCCGTCCCGAAAACTTTCAGGGTTGCGTTAGAAGCCAAGGGCAAGATGGCGTGTTGGTTCTTGAGCAGTGTTATGGCATCGCGAGCCACCTTCCTGGCAATGACCGCATGGTTTGCCTGCACGTTCACAAATTCGTTTACTATGCCCCTAGGAGAAACCAGTGCACCGGGATATAGCGGGCCCTCGGCGTCCTGGGTGTTGGTATCAAAATTAGGTCGGGGGTAGTTGTAGTCCTGACCCATCTGGAAGTATGCAGCCAGTATGCGAGTGGCCGAGTCATCCAGGCGATCAACCGGTATCGTTCCATTCAGGAGCGAGCGGCTGTATTCGTACATCCAATACGAGTTGCCAAGCAGTGGAACGGTATGAATGTCACCCGGCATCGACATGTCCAAGCCGGCCAACGCTGACGCAACTCCAGAGATTTGCGCCAGCCAATCCGACATGACGAAGCCTTGGAAGCCCAACTCGTCTTTGAGGATGCCATTGATCAAGTAGCTGTTCTGAGAACAAGCTGTTCCGTTGACCGCGTTGTAGCCCATCATGACAGCTCCAACGCCAGATCGAACCCCTTCCGCAAATGGCCAAAGGTAGAGCTCATGAAGTGTACGATCGTCCAGGTTTGAGGGTATACCAGGCTTGACGGCACTGTACATGCGGTATTGCTCCTGCTCGTTGGCAATCAAATGTTTCAGCGTGGCAATTACACCTACGCTTTGAATTCCTTCAATGGTCAATGCTCCTCCAAAGGCCTGGAGGACCGGATCGGAGCCAAATCCTTCCCAATCTGTGGATACTCAGCGTTGTCAGGTAGAAACTGCGTTTGTAGACACGACATACTTCTCCCCCCACGCGGCTTGCGGCCGAGGGGTCCCACACTAGGTCCCAGGTGGACATTGACCCCCTTCCCACGGAATTCCTCACCAATGGCAACCCCACGGCGATAAAGTAAGTCCTTGTCCCATGTGGCGCCCGCTGTAATCGCAGCAGGGAATGCTGTATTATGGTCCGTGTTTCGGACGCCCAACGGGCCGTCTTGGAGACAAAGCTGAGGAATTCCCACTCGCAAGGCGCTGCCAGTGTTTCCCACACACCTGCCCATGAAAAAGCCACTGCCTGCTGTGATGTTCGTTTTCTCAGCCAGTGTCATGTTCGAAACAAGAAGGGTTGCTTTCCGGTAGCTCTCTCGCCATTTTGATGACCAGCCGCCATGAGGGGCTAGTTCATGTTAGCATGGGTTGAATGCATTGGGTGGTTGGGGAACCTGGTGAGGGTTTGAAGAGACTGGCCTGGGTAATACGGAACTGCGAAATATCCTTGAGGGACATCATTGCCAGCTACAATAGAAATAGCACAGAGAAGGAATAAAGCAAACATGGCGGGAGAGGGATCGGAGAAGATTTCCAAGAAGGATATGCTTGGGCGAAAATTGCCGCTGAGTTGTTGTGTCCCATTCTGCACACACCTAGGCCAGTATATGTACGTCGTATGGTAATCACCCCCATGATGCTGTATATATCCGGTCTGCGGCTGTTGTGTGACGGTAATTATCAGGCGACGACGTCATGCCGCTCACGTGGATATGTGTACCGTTCAGTCCTCAATCGATTGATTATTGCTGTTCGTTTGGACATGCTAGCACAGTGACGAGCAGCGCTGGGGTCTTGCAATAGATCCCGGGTCGTGGATAAAGCCCGGTTTATAGCAGCGAGGCTGAACGGCAGCTAACCGTTGTCTGCATAGATTCGAGAGCTCCGGTCGATACAAATAGCCCCAAGTATAAGCCATTGCTGGGTAGGCTGATCGACACCGGTACTGCCTTGTGATGCTATTGACTATAGATCAGGCGTGGAGAAGAATGCATTGAAAAAATAGCACTTGGCGAATTGGTTGGCAGCGTCAGCCCATGCACCCACTCCAGGCGGTTGGCCGTTTCGCGACACGGGCTCAACGTGATTGCCATGGTAGCTCTGTGCATATAAAAAAAGACGGCTGGCGTGTTTGGAAAACTACCAGAGCGAAAAAGAAGAGAGTGATTTCACCGGTGGTTTGCAGAAGCAAAAGATGGAGCAAAAAGCAGCTATTGCGAACGAGGAGCCTGTGAAGCTTGACATGGGCTTAAGCAAGGCGAAGGACAACATGGAAAGCGTCATCGGCCCTGGACAACAGAACCACACAAAAATAGCCCAATCGTCGGAAAATTGAATTGGAATCGCTTTGCTTGTTATGATCTGTCGAGTTGGGCCCAGCCTGATTTAATTTAACTCGTCGCGCTGGCTCGTGCAAACCAGGCCCATAGCCCTCCTTGTGTCTTCTCTTTCCAGACTCCAATCTTCCTGCCATCGGGCGCAACTACAAGGTGTACAAAAAGTCTGGTCTCCTGTCCCCCATTTCCGCGATATCTTGTTCGCTCTTCCCTTCGATCCAAATATCACGAGCGCCGCTTCTTCTCTTTTTGTTCTCCCTGGCTAATAAGAATCTCGTCGCGATGCTACCGCCAAGAAGAAATAGCGTCAAATACGCCAGCACGATACCATGTCCAAGGAAGAATCTAGGCTTGTCTTTTCCTCTGTAAATATTGGAGCTTACCACACCATTGAGATTGCCCCAACCAATCACAAATCCAATGGTTACACCGCGCTTGTAAACTCCTTCCGCGTTGTTCGAGATCCACGAGATGGTGTTGGAGACGCATGGATAGATGCCGATTGCCCCCAGGAACGTGCCAGCGTATTGTACGTGGGGATCAGAAGAGCCAAGAAGCATGGAGAATCCGATGATGCCGAAGATTGAAATGAAGATGTTACAGAGCCCGCGCTGCTGCGTTCGATCAGCGACCCAGCCGACGAGAACGGTTATCACTGCTGCCGCTGCATAGGGTGGCACGGATAGCAGGTTCGCCTTGGTGGATGTGTAGCCAAGGTTTGCTGGAGATAGTCAGTCATGCCCAACACGCGCAGTGTGCGATGAGAGCGCACCTAATATCGTCGGCAGGAATAAGCTGAAGGCATACAAGGCGCCGTCAGCTCCCATATAGATGGTAGCAAACATCCATGTCTTCCAGTCTCTGACTGATTGCCAGAAGTACTGCATCTTGAAGTCTTCATGTGTGGCCGAGGCTTGCTTATCCGCCCTTAGACGGCGCAGTACTCGTGCCCGGTCGTCAGGCGAAAGGAAGGTAGCTTCGGCCGGGAAGTCATGCACCATCCAGTAACTCGCAATGCCCACGAGTATCGTCGCCAGGCCTTCAAGAATCTAGAGCACAATCGTCAGTGCTCGACTCCTCCAAATCCGAGACGCGTCAACAGAACAAAAACGGTCTCACAAAGATCCAAGCCCACCTCGGTTTCCCGCCTACACCACTCATCTGCGCAATCCCGGCGGCCAGCAACCCGCCAAACGACCCCGCCAGCGCCGCCGCCGAGAAAAACACGGCGGCTCGAATGCCAAACTCACTCCGCCGATACCAGCAACTCAGATAATAATTCACGCCAGGAAACAAGCCCGCCTCGGCAACACCCAACCACCACCGACACGTCATGAGTCCTGCCCAATTGTGCACCAAGCCCATGCATGTCATGCATACACCCCACCACACCATGATGATGGGCAGAAAGATGCTTGGGCGCAGTTTCTTGAGCAGAACGTTGGTCAGCGGCTCGAAGACGGCATAGCTGACGAAGAAGATTGTGAGCGAGGCCGAGTACTGGCCGTCGGTGAGGCGGAGGTCTCGCTGCAAGCCATCTACTTTTGCGTTGCCGATGTTTGTGCGGTCAAGGAAGGAGATGACTGTTTGGGGGGTTGGCGTTGGGGATAATGGGATGCATGCCACTGGGAAGGTAGTAGCTTACGGTATAAGAAGGAGAGCCAGGGGATGAGTTTCCGGTCTAGTTTTTGAAGGAGCGTTTTGTCTGCCGCGGCGCGTTCTTGGTCGCTGAGATGGGCGTCGGGGTCGAGCAGGTTGTCGAAGTTGTGGATGTGGTCGATGTGTTTGGGCAAAATGGGCGAGGGAGGGTCTGTCTTCTTTTCTTCCCTGCCGCTGGGATGATGGTCGCAGATTTCCATGGCAGCGAGTATTGACAGTCGTCTCGGGGCTACCGGTTACCAAGTCCTTTTCTTACCGTCACAACGTCATGGTTGAAGCTTGACAGTGCATACTGGAGTAGCTACCGGTCTTACTAGATGCCGGTGCTCCCGATGACGCCGTGACGCAATCCCGCACTTCTTCTCCACATGCGCATAGATAATAGCGCAGCAGACGACTCCTAGCGCTGTGTGCCCCAGGCGTTTCGGCGGCACCTCTCTTCGAGCATGTTGTTGCACATGTCCTATACATACCCTGGCCAACGCCGTCGGCTCTACTCCACCACAGCAAGTACCATGGATTGCTGACCGCAGAGCTGCTAAACCACCCAGCTTTAACCTGTAATTGCATAGTGTTATCGACGGCCTGGATGAGCCCCCGCTACACAGTAGGCTCGGCGACCTGTATGCCAGTTTGCGTTGCTTGTGCGGTATTTGTACACGAGCATAGTAGCCGAGCGCAGGAGGCCCATGCCTTGTCATGATACCTGCGCGACCAGAGGCTTTCCCTGGTTCCTACTCTTCCACTGCTCTGGCATGCTTGTCCCAGTGTCGCGTGGTGAGGCGTCTGGCTGTCCATGACGTGCAGACGGCAGCGGGCATCTCTCGTGCCGTCGCGCGACCCAGTCGCACAACAGAAGCGACTGTGGTGGATGCTGTGTACAAGGCATGCTGCTTGTGGCTGATGGCCGACTCAGGCCGTAGCGGTGCGACAGGTTCACCCGTTCACCGGGCCAGGCGGGGCGAGAGGGCGCTTAGTAGCTATGAGCTATGGTTTTCGGCTGCGCGCGCACAGACCAGGATTTTGTGCTTTGCGAGCCGCAATTTGCTACCTACTCCTCACTCCTCACTTCGCTACCACCTCGCGCCCAGTGCCCTCCACGCCCACCACCACCCGCCACCCAGCCCCCCCCTCCCACTGCTGCTCATCTGCCGCCACCTATCTCTTGCATTCTCTAGAGAACCACCCCGCCGCATATCGCACCGCCACTTCGTCCAACCTCGGCTGTCTTGTCGCGCTGCCCCAACGTGTATGTGTGCGCCTGATCATTGCCCCGGCGCCCCATTTGCTGATGACCGCCCTCCTAGTTCTTCTGTAATTCACGCCCTCGACAATGGCAACCACCGAATCGGCCGGCCCTGTCAACGGCAACTACGCGCCGCAAGGCTACGAGAACAGCTACTCGACCGGTGCCTCCAACTTCACACCCGGCCAGCAGCCCACCAGCCAACCCGCACAGCAAGCACCGGCCTCAGAGATTCCCAAGGACGAAGTTGGCTGGTACTTTGTCGAGCAGTACTACACCACCCTGAGCAAGAGCCCGGACCGCCTCTACGTAGGTGTCTTCCTGTCCCATGCGACGCAAACGGCACGCGGCTAACCCCCATGGCAGCTTTTCTACAACAAGCGCTCCCAGTACGTTTCTGGTGTTGAGGAGGACAAGGTCAGCGTTTGCCTTGGCCAAAAGGTGCGTCTCCAGCCCCAGCCTCTACCAGTGCCGCGCTAACGGCTCACCAGGCCATCAACGAGCGCATCAAGGAGCTCGAGTACAAGGACGCCAAAGTCCGCATCACCAACGTCGATTCTCAAGGATCCGATGCCAACATCGTCATCCAGGTCATTGGTGAGATCTCCAACCAAGGCCAGCCCCACAAGCGCTTCGTCCAGACCTTTGTCCTCGCCGAGCAGACCAACGGCTACTTCGTCCTCAACGACATCTTCCGTTTCCTTGCCGAGGAGCCCGAGGAGGATGACGAGGCTCAGCAAGAGGTTGCCAATGGTACACTAGAGCCTGTCCCCACCACTGCTGTTCCTCAGGCGGAGGCCAACGTGACCGCGACTAGCGACGAAGACTTGAACAAGGTTGATGCAAAACTCGAGCAGGTTGCGCAGGAGCCTGTCGAGACGGTCCCTGCTCAACAGGCGGGAGAGGAGATTGAGCAGTCCCAGGCCAAGGAGGCGCCCGCAGCCACCACCGAGGACGCATCGCACAAAGAGTCGGCAGCCCCTGCTGTGGAAGAGCTTATTGAGGCCGAAAAGCCAGTTGCGCCAGCTTCGACACCTGCGCCCACGGCGCCCAAGGCTGCCCCCGTCGCGATGCCTACTGGTCCACCAAAGCCCAGGACTTGGGCTAGCCTTGCAGCTTCCGCACACAAGGTCGCCACTCCAGCCGTTCCCGCGCCCGCCTCTCAGCAAGCCACTTCGCAGACCAAGACCGCGACTCCATCTCAACCTGCAGCAGCAGCAGCTGCTGCTGCTGCTGCTGCGCCGGCCCAGACTAAGGAGGCTGTCCGGGATCAGTCACCCGCAAGCCAAGGCGAGGCTGCTGGCTGGCAAACTGCCACCGGCCACAAGAAGGAGCAGTCCCGTGTCCAGAACCAGGGGCCCGCTGCTGACCCCGACCAAAAGCGCGCCTACATTAAAAACGTGTTCCCTCAGGTGGAGGAGGCCGCGTTAAAAACGGTCCTTACCAAGTACGGCGAGGTCGACTACCTCGACATTAACCGCACCAAGGTCTGTAAATCTCTGTAGGCGCAAAAGTTCGATTTGCTGACCCGACTATGTAGAACTGTGCCTTCGTTGACTTCAAGACTCCCGCTGGCTTTCAGGCTGTTGTCGCCGCCAACCCGCACTCTGTCAATGGCGTTGAGATCAAGGTTGAAGAGCGTCGCGCCAACCCTGGCCAATTTGGCGGACGTGGAGGCTTCCCTCGTGGTGGGGCTTCACGCGGTCGTGGAGGAGTTGGCGGGGGGATTCCTCGGGGTGGCTTCAACTCTCGTGGACGTGGCGGCGCTGCCCGCGGCGGTCGAGGCGGTGCTTCCGCTCCCCAGGAAGCCTGAAAAATGGAACACAAAGGCTCTCCGTCTCCCTTGATCTCCTTATTCGCTTACCCTTGCAGGAGCCGGCAGCAACCTCCTTAGAAACGACTGACGGCCCTAGCCATGTACTGTATTCGATTCTTCCAGCGCTTGTATAAAAGTCATCATGTCCGAGGAAAAGTCTGGGCGTTTGGTTTCGGATTGGAAGTGCCAGAGAGCCCTTGCATTGCAAGTGGTTTCGATTTGCACTTCCCTCCATGTACCTCTACTGTTTCGGTGCACCAGCCTGTTGGCACACGTTTTCCTTTTTTTATCAACTTCTTCACGCACATTCATCTCTTCCTCACATGTACGGACGACTATCTGTGGGCTGGTTATGAACTTGTGAGAACGGGCTAGGGTCTGTGTAACGGGAGGGGGGCGGCGTAGCGCATCTACTTGAGTTGTGGAGGACGACAGATCGGGAGCTACAGGACATACAGGGGGTGCGAATCAAAGACAGTGCGCAGCTTGAGGGTGAAAAAGCAAGCGAGACACGTACATACCGGCCCCGTTCACTCGAGCAAGTGCACGTGATGCCCCTGTCCTGGATAACGTCAGCGGTCACATGATCATGTATGGGTGGCAATGTCCATGGACGAACGAACGACCCTCAGAGGACCGCCTTAGTTTCCTCTTCTGTGTAGCCATCGCTCTCTCTCTCTCTCTCTCTCTCTCTGTGTGTGTGTGTGTGTGTGTCTCTCTCTCTTTCTCTCTCTTTCTCGTCTCCCTACATCAGCCGGCCTTTTGCGCGTCACGCTCTCTCACGACGCTGGAAGAACACAACGCGGGGTCTAAGTGCGTTTACTAGCGGGGCCAACGACGTGGAGCAGCACAGCACCATTCCCCATCCCCCACTTCCCTGTGCCTTTCAGGCATACCACGTCCACTACGCTCCCTGCTATTCCTCTCCGTGACGCCAGCATATGCTCCACCACCGTCTGAAGCATGCGACCGCTACCCGGCGGTGACGCCCTGCCTGTATCCTCGTCTGCTAAGCCTCGGTCGCGCAAGTCGAGCATCGACCATGCCACCCCACCCAGCCATGTCCCTACCACCTTTGTCATGAAGCGGGTGGAAGACCTGGGCCAACCCAAAGCCACTCGCCAATTCGTGGCTGGCACCGAAAAGCAGCGGGCAGCTACGTTGGGTGTGCAGAGTCTGGCGGATACGCTGGAAGCTGCGTTTGGGGCGGAAAGCACCCCAGCGAGTGTGCATAGCGAGTCCCGTGACTTGACACGACCCGCCAATGGACCCCCCACATCTGGACCATACGGCTCGCCAGCGGGCTCGCAACGGGCAGTAGAGTGCTCCAAGCCACCTTCGTCGCGATATCCAAAGAAGAAGCTATCAAGTCACGAGCCCGCTACGCCGCCCAACGTCGATGCCCCCTCTCCGATGCCCACCTCCGTCAGGTCAAATACGCCCGGATCAGCATCTATGCAGTCGCTAAAGCTCTCGGACGAAGAGTCGCTGCTTGATGAGGTAGCCAGCCAGGCGATTGCCTCGAGTGGCGACGAAGACGGTGACGAGGAGGCTGGAGAGACACTGCATGGTGCCTCAGCCAACTTCCCACAGCTGGTCATGCCAAGTATTCAGATGCCTAGAAGGAGACCCTTCACTACCAGAGGCAAATGCATGGGCAAGATCAAAGTCTTGATTGCAGGACAGTCAGGTTAGCACAGTTCTTCATCTGCCTGTTGTATGACTAATCGAATGTCACAGGCATTGGGAAGACATCTCTCATTCGGTCCATCGTTCAGCTCTGCGATGATATTGTGCACGTTGACCCAATCACTCCATCTCTCTCCACTTCGCAGTCCACTCCACCGAAGCCCTCGTCCAGGAAGAAAAGGATCAACTCTTCTGCCTCCGCGCGAATTACAGAAGTCCATGCCAGTACCAAGCCATACCCACATTGGTGGACGGAACTCGACGAAAGTCGCATACTGCGCCGGAGAAAGAGTAGCATTGATGCTGTCTTGGAAAGGAACATTTGCTTTGTGGATACCCCTGGCTGCGAGGAAGGAGCTACGAGCGCCATTGTCAACTACGTCGAGTCTTTGATGCGCCAGACGGCATCAATGAACGCACTGAAAGACAGTGATGTGCTTTGTGTCGTGAGTGGAAGTGGGGGTGTCCTGGTCGATGTGGTCATATATCTCTTGCCACCAAGTAAGTGGAACGCACACATCCTTTACGAATGATTCTGATGTCGATAAAGATCAAGACATCACTAAAGACATGGAGTTGATGCGACGTTTGTCGTTCCTCACCAATGTCATTCCTGTCATTGCCAAATCCGACACAATTTCGGTCCAGGAGCTAGTAGCTTTGAAGACGTCGATACTGGCTCACCTCCAATTAACTTCTATAAAACCTTTTTTATTCGGGAAACCGCTCGAGGATGCATTACTTGCTGTCCAAAGTCTTCCCATCCTGGCATCGAATCAGATCAACTCCGGATTTCCATCGGAGCCGTCTCACTACCCATTCAGCACTCCTACCCATCCTTTCGCCATCTCCTCTACGGTTGGTTCAGATGACGAAAACATGGACGCATCGCTCCTTATGTCGCCTGATTACGTGCAGCCTCTCCTGCCGTCTGAACTGCCGACTCTAGTCACTCAGGTCTTTGATCCGGACTCCATCTCGTGGCTCCGGCACGCGGCAGCGAAGCGATTCCTTGCCTGGTGCAAAACCTCGCTTCCCAGAAACCACGTTAGATCGCATACACTGCCACATCCTCACAGTCCAATAGCAGCCCCGGTCGGGCTGAAGCACCCAGTCATGGGCGCAACAAGCAGCTCCTCGATATTCTCCGTCGCCTCGCCTTCCGGAGTCCTAGTACCAAGCCCCGGATCCCCTTTCTACGCCTCAAACCTCCACTCGCCCTTGCTCGCCTCCTCTCCCTCTCTCTCGAATTCCGAAAGACCCGACAGTCCAGGCACCTTCTCGCTAGCGCGCTACACCCACGCTGCGCAGAACGAGCTCCCTCTGTCGGAGATACGCATCGCCAAATGGGCCACCGATCTCCACCGTAGTCTCCGCAACGAACGCGAACGCTTTGAGAGGGTACAGCGCGAAGGCCACGCGAAACGGCTTCTCAGGCGCGCAGGCGAAGAAGTCTCAGGCGGCACTTTTTTCGCAGCTGCCGGTGGGCTGCCACGAGCAGACTGGGCTGTGGTGCGGCATGGCGATGAAAAGTGTGCTGGAACCACGGGGACGCGGTTTTGCAGCGCTGGTGGACTGGACTCGAGGGACCCACTTGGATTGTGCACTTGGGGAGATGAGGTTTGGAGACACGGCACGGTGCTTGTCAAGGTGCTGGGAGGTGTGAGTGTATTGGGTGCGGTGGTTGTGGCCTTTGCTAGGGTGATGGGCGTTCACGGTTTCGCGGGCCAGTGGGGATGGTGGGGTTGGGTTACAGGCGACGATTGAGGGAGTGCAAGTCAGATTGCTAGTGTTGGATATACCCTACTTTTTTTATATGCTTCAATCGGTAAATGATCATCTATTACCCTACCTGTTCTGGTTGGACGAATAGAGAAAGCTGAATGTGATGCTTTATCACGCGGGAAATTATGTAACTTACTATCCTCTGTAGTTGCCAGCGACTACATACTTACCTACATAGTACATGGGTACTATCTCGTACCCACGAAAATTCCCTCGACATAGGCGTGTCAGTCAATACGGCTTGCCCACCGACATGTTTACTTTGGGTTCCTTCTCCACCTTTTTTTTTTTAAAAAAAACTCTGTTCCCGTATTGATATACATGAATGGCCCTTTTGGTCCAGGCAGAAGCGCCACATGTACATATGCACGCGTTGCTTTCTCCATCGGCCCGTCTGTGTAGATGCCGGCAGATTCGATACCGAGACCGGTTGCGTGGCTGCAGTGGTGGGAGCACTGCCCGGATGGGGGGGGGAAAGGGAGCCAGCAGGACCAGCCCCCCATTGTATGCAGACTAGGATCAAGAAACGTCCCGCGTTGGCCGCGATGTTCCGCGTAGAGAACCAGGGAATGAGGAGGGCGGGGTTGCTGTGTGTACCATGTCCATGGCTAGGTAGCGGGAGAGGTAGAAAGTCGATACGTGTTAGGCAATTCTCCAGTGGATTCGAGGTTCGACCCGACGCTACGAGACTAGTGTGCCGCTAAGGCGGACGGGTGCGGGGGCTACTACGGGACTACCCAAGTAGTGGGAGAGGGTTGAGGTAAATACAATACCCGGCATCGTATGCTGGCTGTTGCTGGGCGAAGTTGTAGTTTTTTTTTGTTTTTTTTTTTGATAACTGCCAACTGGCCGAAGAGATATGATTGCGGTGCCTGGTCTCGCCATGGGAGGAGGAAAAAGAAGAAGTAGTTGGAAGACGAGTGCCTGGTCGGCGGTACTGTGCATGTTGTCGGCGGCGACGACCTGGGCCAAAGAGCCCAGGGTTACGGTTCGCAACGGCACGTACGAGGGCGTTTACCTCGCCTCGTTCGCGCAGGACGTGTTCCTGGGGATGCCGTATGCGCAGGACACGGGGGCGCAGAACCGGTTTCGCAGCCCGCAGGCACTCAACTCGACATGGAACGGCACACGTGCTGCGAAGCAGTATGGACACACTTGTCCGGACACCACCGACGCCGAGTTTGGCATGAGCGAGAACTGCCTCAGCGTCAATGTCATCCGCCCGGCTGGCCTCGACGCGAGCAGGCATGCCAAGTTGCCGGTTGCCGTGTGGATTCATGGGGGGAGCTACCAGGCGGGTTCCAGTGCGTTGGCCAACTACAACCTCACCTACATTGTCCAGAGGAGTGTGGAGATTGGCCAGCCCATCATTGCCACCAGCATCAACTACCGTAAAGGAGGCTGGGGCTTGCTGTACTCGCGAGAGATCCAAGGCAGTGGACAGACCAACCTGGCGCTGAGGGACATGCGCAAAGGGCTTGCGTGGATCCAGGAGAACATCGCCGCGTTCGGAGGCGACAGGAACAGCGTCACCATTTGGGGCGAGTCGGCCGGCTCCTTTGCCGTCGGCCAGCTCGCCATGAGCTACGGCGGCCGGACAGACAACCTGTTCCACCGCACCATCCAGGAGTCCGGCTCGGCAGCGACAGCCTGGTACAACGGGTCCGACTGGTACCAGCCCATCTACGACAACATCGTCAACAAGGCCAACT
>Ga0182211_1000222_pt1 | contig 17895 bp, 19 predicted proteins | sample G5R1MG_20_FD_129660 | JGI IMG/M metagenome (GOLD analysis project Ga0182211, IMG submission 129660) | Switchgrass phyllosphere microbial communities from Michigan, USA - G5R2_MAIN_03OCT2016_LD1 MG | ecosystem: Host-associated > Plants > Phyllosphere > Phylloplane/Leaf | place: USA: Michigan... | reverse complement strand
GTGGTAGTTGCATAGACCTGGTAATGAAGATGCATGGATTGGCATCGACTTGTCATGACGGGGGCGCCACGTTCAACCTATACATACCATACCTACACCTACTATGTATTCTTTTCGTTTCTATGGCCTGCATACCGCCTGAGCTAGGCTCGGTCCCCTTATCTGCCAGTTCATGGTTCTCCCAATAGGTACATCCGTGTGCCTTCTCGCCCCCTTGCGTTGGCCGATAGGCGTCAGCCGCCACCACTCAGCGTCCAGGATGCCTATCTGCACGCCAGCGGCCATGTGTGCAAAGACGGTCTTGCAGCCAAGGCCTAACAGAAAGGTGTCACGGGCCTGCTGGGTGCTTTCGGTAATTTACAACTTGACCCTGATCAGATGCGTTGCAGGCTGAAACGGTGTGGCTAGAGGCTTGGCACGTCATTGCACTTCCGTAAGTAATCAAGCAAGCTGTCCGGACAATTCTCGCTGCCCGCCTCACAAGGATTCCTATCTATCATCCGTCACGCGTGCGAATCCGCCACCACCGCTTGAAACCCTCGCTCGCTGTTGACGGCACCCGGGGCGCCACCAGCTTGCAACCACGCTCGCAATTGCGGCCATCGAGTCCGCCTAGGCTTGCGCAACCCACCCATACCTTGAACTGAACTCCAGCCCCACCGGCCCGCTCCCTTGCACCGTACCCCTTGTCTCCACCGGCAGCCGTGCTCTGGCAAGACGCTCACCGGCTGCCTGCACGCCGTCTTGCTCAACAACGTGGTGATCTGGCGGGCCAGAGGCGACCGCTGACCGGCCTCCAAGGGAGGCGATTCGAACTTGCCAAAAAGTCTCTGGATGTTGCCCTTGCATTCAGCATCCCAAGGGAAGATGCACCGCCATGCCTTCTCGAACGGGGCGTATCCTTCGAAAGGAGGAGCTACCTTTTCTATTCAACCTCACAAGTACGTTCACGTCCAGGCACCGCCAGATCTAGCGCCATGTTGGCGTCGCGGCTTCCTGCGCACCTCCTTACCCACCACGACTCCAAGATATATGATTCTGACTACCATTGCCGCTGCAGATTCCAGCCGCGGTCACAGCCTGCGCTTAGACGGCGGAGACAATTCATACACCGCGTGCTGCTGAGTGCCTCGCTGTTCCTCACCGGTCTATTCTTCTACTACCCTGCCCTGCGTCCTAACTTGGGCTCCGGCCCTATCAGCTACTTCACCTCGTCGAGCGAGGACTCACAGCTCGAAACCGTACGGTACTACGATCTGAACAATGTGCAGGGCACGGCGAGGGGGTGGGAGCGCGAAGAGCGTATCTTGATCTGCGCCCCGTTACGCGATGCTGCCCCGCATCTCAATATGTTCTTCAGCCATCTGAAGAACCTGACATATCCTCACAACCTCATTGATCTCGCTTTTCTGGTTGGCGACTCCAAGGATAACACAATCTCTTTACTCACGGAGAAGTTGGAAGAGCTACAGGCCCACCCTGATCCAAGGCAGCAATTCGGCGAGATTTCTGTCATGGAGAAGGACTTTGGACAAAAGGTCAACCAGGACGTGGAAAGTCGACATGGCTTCGCGGCGCAGGCAAGTAGGCGCAAGTCCATGGCTCAGGCGCGCAACTGGCTCCTAAGTGCGGCTTTACGGCCAACACACAGCTGGGTCTACTGGCGCGATGTAGACGTCGAGACGGCGCCGTTCACGATTCTCGAGGATCTCATGCGTCACAACAAGGATGTTATTGTTCCCAGTAAGACGTGCCTATCGCATGTGAATCGGGAGTACTAACAAGGCCCCTACAGACGTCTGGCGACCCCTCCCCGACTGGCTTGGCGGTGAGCAGCCATACGACTTGAACTCCTGGCAAGAATCCGAAACTGCGCTCGCCCTTGCAGACACTCTCGATGAGGATGCCGTGATTGTGGAGGGATATGCCGAATATGCCACGTGGCGCCCGCATTTGGCCTACCTGCGCGACCCATACGGTGATCCAGACATGGAGATGGAAATTGACGGTGTAGGGGGTGTCAGTATTCTGGCCAAAGCGAAAGTATTCCGGTCCGGCGTTCACTTCCCTGCTTTCAGTTTTGAGAAGCACGCCGAAACGGAGGGATTTGGCAAGGTGCGTGACAGCCATGGGGCTCGACGAGATGAGACTGACAAAGATTTAGATGGCCAAGCGTATGAAGTTTTCAGTGGTCGGGCTTCCTCACTATACCATCTGGCACTTGTACGAGCCCAGTGTAGACGACATCCGGCATATGGAAGAGATGGAGAAAGAGCGCAAAGCCAAGGAGGCTGAAGAAGCTGCCAAAAAGGCCAAGGAGAGCAAGCTCAAGAACAGTTTTGATGAGAAGAAAAACGAGTGGGAGAAGGACAAGGCCACTGTGCAGGAACTGGTGCAGCAAGCGAAAAAGGAAGAGAAGATGGAGGCGGGGAAGGGCAAAGAAGACAAGATGGGGGCATCAAATGGCGGTGAAGTCAAGGAGGAGAGGAAAGCTGAAAGAGCAGAGGAAAGAAAGGAAGAAAAGGCATAGTGAGGTCGGAAGCAGCATTGAAGCGGTGTAATGGGCCTTAATGAGGGCACAAGGAGTTGAAGCTTGGTGAGATGTTATTCGCCCTGGGTAGCCATGGGAGTTGAACATCCTAGCCATGTGTTGCATTCTCGGCGTCGTCGCTGGCGTGAAGGCTTGTATACATAGATGGTACTATCGACTGACGGCCTACCATGTGCTTTGTGCTGCGACGGCTGCTTGGCCCTGTACTGTGCTTGCAGGGATAAGGCGTTGGACTGCTGCGTAAGTAATATATTATGTATGTACTCGAACCCACATAAGGTGTCCGTCTCTATGACATACATACTAACTGACGGTATATACTGTACTATGTACGTCGGTATGCTTTGTACCAAGTATGGACTAGCTCGGGACAAGGTGGCATCATGGTCGGACCTCCGAAGCTCCCCCATATTCGAATGTTGCTGCACTGCGCCGAGCACTGCGACTGCCCAACCGCGGCTACCTGGTATCGTCGTCATTCACAGTCGCTTCCCACGGACACAATACAATCGACTCCTTTCGGCTGTGGATCCGGGGCCCTCGTCCAGCATACATACCTACCGTCCCACCGCACTGCCGCACGACGCACTGCCGCAGCTGTCCATGTCCGCCCGCCATTGACTTGTCGCGCAGTCTCGCCACCGCGTATCGACAGCCCGGAGTCACCATGTTGAGCCCCATATGTGACGACCACGGCGTATCGCCCCTGCCTGTCTGGCCCTTGGGCGTGGGCGTGGCCGTCGACCCGGTCGCGCTCGTCGTAGCCGAATGCATCACCGTCACGTCGGCAATGCGCAAGCATGCCCGCTGGGCACATTCGTCCGTGGCTGCCATTCTAGGCAGCTCTTCTACCCGGGCTCCGGCGGTGCAGCGGCGCGACCGGGTCGGCCAGGGCGTCGTAGGCGCAGCAGAGACCGATGAGGCAATGCCGAGCCGCTGGGGGCTGCGCGGGAAGAAGGGCAAGAGCCTGCAGGACAACCCGCTCATGTCGGCCTTTGCGCGTCTACGTAACGATCTCAAGGGCTGCACAAATATGCGCGCCGTCGACACGCCGGCCATGCTGCATCCCTTCCTGCAGGTCATCCGCTCCTCGTCCACTTCGGCGCCCATCACCTCGCTAGCCCTCATCGCCATCACCAAATTCCTTTCCTACGGAATCATCGCCCAGGACTCGCCCCGCCTGCCTGAGGCCATGCAGCAGCTGTCATCGGCCATAACCCACTGCCGCTTCGAGGCGAGCGACTCGGCGGCAGACGAAATTGTCCTGCTCCGCATCTTGCGCCTCATGGAAGTCATGGTTGCGGGGCCCGGTGGTGGCGTGCTGGGCGACGAGAGTGTATGTGAGATGATGGAGACGGGCTTGAGCATGTGCTGCCAGGCACGCCTTTCGGAGCTGCTGCGCCGCTCCGCGGAGATCGCCATGGTGTCCATGTGTCAGGTCATATTCCGGAGGCTCAAGACACTCGAGGTCACTTCGCCCGACGAGCTCGATGCGCTCGAGGGTGAGTTGCACGACAGGAACGAGCAGGACGGCGTCAAGATGGACCCCACGACCAACGGCGAAGGCGACTACGCACAGCACAAGGTCGAGGCCCCGCAGCAATCGAGCAATTCGGAAAAAGCTTCCTACGACAACGATAGTGTGGCAAACCCTGCCAGCAGCACACTGGATCTTCCAGCAACAGCAGCTGACAGCCAACCCCACACCCCCGTGGAGATAAGGCCCTACTCGCTACCATCAATACGAGAGCTGTTTAGGGTCTTGGTAGATTTGTTGGATCCCCATGATCGCCAGCATACAGACACTATGCGTGTCATGGCGTTGCGCATCGTCGACGTGGCGCTCGAGGTAGCTGGACCATCAATAGCAAGTCACCCCAGCCTGGCAAACCTTGCAAAGGACACGCTGTGCCGACACATCTTTCAACTTGTGCGGTCCGACAACATGGCCATTCTCAATGAGTCATTACGAGTCGCGGGCACCCTACTGGCTACGTGCAGATCCGTTCTCAAGCTACAGCAGGAGCTCTATCTCTCCTATCTAGTTGCCTGTCTTTTCCCGCGGGTCGAAATACCCTTGGAGCCTGGCATTGAGCCCTCACTGTACGAGGGTGTTCCCCAAGCACCAAGTCTCGTTAAGCAGCCAGTCCAGCAAAATGGCAACAGTGGGCGTTCCACACCAGTTCCAGTCAAGGACCGGCAAAAGCTTGGGTTGGAGGGCGGAGCTCGTAAACCTGATGCTCGGGAAGCGATGATCGAGAACCTGGGAGGCTTGGTGCGCATACCGTCCTTTATGGCAGAGCTGTTTGTGAACTACGACTGCGAAATAGACCGCGGTGATGTCTGCATGGACATTGCTGGCCTGCTCTCAAGAAACGCTTTCCCAGATTCCGCGACTTGGAGCACAGTCAACGTGCCTCCCCTCTGCTTGGATGCTCTGCTCGGCTTCGTCCAATCGATAGCAGATCGCTTAGACGATGAGCCTATAACTGAAGGTTACCCAAGTGTCGCTTGGCTTCGCGAGCAGCGCGCGAGAAAGAAGATCATCATTAGGGGTGCAACCAAGTTCAATGAAAAGCCAAAGGCTGGTATCGCGTTTCTAGCCTCACAGAGCATCATCAAGGATGCTGAAGACCCAAAGTGCATTGCTGAGTTTGTCAAAGGCACAACAAGAGTAGACAAGAAGATTTTGGGAGAGTTTATATCAAAAAAAGGCAACGAGGCTATCCTGAGCGCCTTCATTAGCCTATTCGACTTCCGAGGCCTGCGACTTGATGAGGCGCTTCGACAACTCCTGCATGCTTTCCGTCTTCCGGGCGAATCAGCACTCATCGAGCGTATCGTCACTGAATTCGCCGAGCAGTATGTTGAAAAAGCGGAGCCGGAGAACATTACTAGCAAGGACGCCATCTTTGTGCTCACATATGCCATCATCATGCTGAACACGGATCAGCACAATCCAAACATGAAAGGCAACAAGCGCATGCAGTTTGAAGACTTCGCCAAGAATCTCCGAGGCGTCAATGATGGTAAGGACTTTGAACCCGAATATCTCCGGATAATATACGATTCTATTAAGACGCGCGAGATCATTTTGCCTGAGGAGCATAGCGACCGGAATGCGTACGACCACGCCTGGAAAGAATTACTGGTCAAGTGCCAGACAACTCCAGATATTGTCATCTGTAACACTAACATATATGATGCCGACATGTTCGCCGCCACGTGGAAGCCGATTGTAGCGACACTAGCATATGTTTTTATGTCGGCTACCGATGACGCTGTCTTCTCTCGCATTGTCTCAGGCTTTGATCAGGTTGCCCAAATCGCTGCCAAGTATAACCTGACTGATGCTCTGGATCGCATCATTTCTTGCCTGGCATACATTAGCACATTGGCGCCCGATGTTCCACCTAGTACATCACTCAATACCGAGGTGCAGGCAGATAAGAAAAGCGTTATGGTCAGCGAAACAGCCGTGCGGTTTGGCCGTGATGGCAGAGCACAACTCGCAACGGTCGTTCTTTTCCAAGTCATCAAGAATAACGAGGCTTCCATACGAGATGGATGGAACCACGTAAGTCTGTTTTCGTTAGTCACAAGCTCACCCACTCACAGCAACAGCTTATCCGTATCATGGTCAACCTTTTTGTCAACTCCCTCATACCACCTTACTTCCTTTCTTTCCAGAAAACGCTTGCTCTGCCCCCGATACCTCTCCAGAACCCCGCACAAATTATCGATCGGGCCGAGCGACCTGCCGATACTGGTATTTTCTCGGCTTTGTCATCGTACGTATCGAGCTTTGCCAACGATGAGCCACCAGAACCGTCGGACCAGGAGATTGAATATACGCTTTGCACCGTAGATACGGTGAAAGAGTGTCATTTCGAAGACATACTTGCCAACATCAGTCAACTACCTGTCGAAGCACTTAGATCGTTACTCACGTCGCTGCTTGAGCACATTCCTGAAGATGGCTCACCGCGGGTCATTATTGTGAAGCCCGAGATACCAGGGGCGAGTCCTCGGTCGACTGCTCCAAGACTAAAGGGCAAGGGTCCGGTGTATGACCCAAGTCTGGTGTTCGTGCTCGAGCTCGCGACCGTTTTGGCGTTGCGAGATGATGAAACCGTCATGGAGCTTGCGAAGGACGTCACCGATGCTTTGTCGACCGTCATACGTGATGCCGGCAAGCACCACTATGTCGTGATTGCGCGATCGGTATACTATTTACTCAGTCTACTTAAAGCCAGCAACGTAAGCATCATCATCCTTACATCAATCTACCCCGCTTATGTTCCCAGGACCACGATTTCATCCGAGCACCTGTCCTTCTGCACACATTCTCCAGCTTCAATGACGCATTACTGCAAGAGTGCGCACAGCCGGTTCTCAAAGGTCTGACAGACTGCTGCAAGGGACCTAATGCCCTTCGAAGCGAATTAGCGGGCTCGCCGGACTTCTGGACTATCCTTAATAGACTATTGAACGTGCCCGAAGCTGCCGGGGATGTCTTCCAACTCGTTGAGGATCTCACAACTTCAACCCAGCCCGGCATCACAGCAGACAATTACGAAGCGGCCATTGCTCTGCTGAACGAATTCGCCACAGCAGCCCAAGTCGGTGCTCGCGAAGAGCAACTGCACGACCAAGCCACTAAGCGTGGCAAAGGCTTCAAGACGAAGAAGCCCGAAAGCAATGAAATCGTGGTACGAGGCAGCAAGGCCATGACGATTGTCTTCCAGCTGTCCAGCAGAGTAACACATTTTATCGAGCAATCTCACCTCGAGACGAATGAGGGTAGGTTTAGTAATGTCTTATTCGAGGGTATGCATATTAACAACAAACAGCATGGACAGCCTACTGGTCCCCGATCCTCAAAACCCTCGCGCATCAATGTCTCAATCCCTGCCGCGAAATTCGCCAACAAGCCTTCAGCGCTATGCAACGCACGCTCCTCTCCAACTCTCTTGCCTCCCCAGAACACACCGAATGGACTGCCATTTTCAGCGAAGTTCTTGTCCCACTCATCACACAACTCCTCAAGCCAGAAGTCTACCAGAGTGATCCGCTGGGCATGAGCGAGACGAGGGTCAGAGCGTCGACATTGTTGAGCAAAGTATTTCTGCATTATCTAGTGCTGTTGAGTGGCACGAATGAGCTGTTGGATTTGTGGTTTAAGATTGTCTCGATTATGGATCGACTGATGAATAGTGGGCAAGGTGATAATCTGGTTAGTTCTCTGCCCAACACACATCCCATTTTCTCCCACCAAAGACATCCGTAACCAAAATTTAATACATTCTAACGCCATCAATAGGAAGAGGCTGTGTCCGAAAACCTCAAAAACATGCTTCTCGTACTCTCCAGCGACGGCTACCTCGCCCCACCCGAAGAGAACCCCGAGCGAGAAGAACTCTGGCACGAGACATGGAAAAGAATTAATCGCTTCCAACCAGACCTACTCAAGGAGCTCTTCCCAGACGAGGCGGGCAAGCCATTGCGACCAAGGGTAAGTCGGGATGAGAGAAGTGAGGCCGATGCTGCGAGCATATCCAAGGTAGAGGAAGAGCAAAGTGTACAAACACAGGGAAATGGAGAAGTGGATGCGGACACAAATAAGGAAACGGAGGATAAGGAGGGCTAGGTGTATCCTTTTCGCACTGATGACGTGCAGGAGTCTGATCTATCGCGAAAACAAGGGCCGGAAGATGGGAAACGAAAGAAAAAGACGTGTGGTTATGCCTGTAGTGTATCCTAACCCCAGCAGAACAAGAAGAGAAGAAGAAGAAGAGGAGGAGGAAAAAAGAAAAAGAAACACCGACATAGACTAGGTGAATCTAGTCATTCCTACCAGAACACCAACACCCTTTTTATTTCATTTACTCCGCCCAGCCACTTCGAAACAGCCAACCCCCACAAAACCCTAGCATCATCGCCGCGCCTCTCTCCTCCGCACCAACTTCTTCCATCCTCGCCTAACTCCCCCCTTCCGCCTCTCCCCTTTTCCATCACCCATCTTCCACACCTGCACTGCATCAATTTCCTCCTCTCCCTGCCCCTCCTCCGCCCCGCCACCACCACCGCCCCCTCCCCTCGCCACTACCCGAACAAGCGGGTACAGTCCAAACGACGCCTCGTCGAGGGAATCTCGCACCGAGAGCGTGGATACGGACGCTTGGCTGGGGATGGGGGTGCGTGGTTCAGGGCTTGGGCTTGTGCTGGGACTTGGGCTGTGTTGCGGGAGTGAGGCATGCGTATGTTGTTGTTGTTGTTGTTGTTGTTGTGGTGGTGGTGGTGGTGGTGGTGTGCCAGAGGCGGAGGATAGGGATGGGTCGCGCGGCGCTGTGGTGTGGTGTGAGTAGGGTGTATGTAGGTCATGGCATGGGGGTAAGGAAGAGGGGTGTGGATATCACATCATGTACCTTCTATTTCTACTGCTGTCGTTGGCGCCGGTGGAGCTTTCCACCATACGACGGGCGCGGAGAGATCTTGTAGTCGGCTTGGTGTCGGGTCATTGTGGCGAGTTAGGCCTGCTAATGGCGTGGAGGGGGTTGCTGGGGTGATGTGGACGAGGTTCCGAGGTCGGGGTGTATTGCTGCTGCACTGCGGTGGTGTTTCGTGGCTCGTAGGCATTTTTTCCTTGTTGAGAGGGGGGTAAGGGGTGGTGTTTAACAGAGTGTGATGTTTATTATTTTTCTTTGAGGAACTGATGGGGCGAACCCTGATATGAATATATTGGCTGAGACTAAATTACTACAGCCATAGTGTCCAGGTGCGTACCAGCGAATAACGATAAGGGATTATTTTGTTTTATTCCATAGGGGATAAATCCGTATTGAAACAATGAATTCTGTATCGTTACGGCTCGTTTGCTACCGATATCTCGTCCCTCATGAGCGCCTACTGCACCGTCGCACCATCTACGTCTTCGACTGGCCCCTGCGGCACCTGGAACATGGGAACTTTTCTACTAGATGTTCCTAACGGATTCACAATGCCCGTTTCGGTCGAAGAGCCCCTCTTATGTGCACTCTGAAGCGAAGAGTCTTCATGTAATGATGGTTTCCCGTTGACTGGGTTGTTTGCGGCCGCAACTTTTGCGCGAATACTGGCGAGTGCTGGTTCGTTGTTTTCGTACGGGTTTCGACATGATGAGGTATGCGGTTCGTGGTTCGTGGGTTCATCAACGTGTAATCGATGTGGCCGGTACAGGATTGGGTCTTCGGGCGGTGGTGCACCGGAGTCCGGTGGTGGTGGCTGTGCGGGACCAGCCTCAACGGCGTCGGATTTTGGCATGGCCGGTTTTCGCCGTGCCCGTGCTATTAAATCGTCAAATTCGGTTTTATGTGACCTCATGTACCCGCTGCTGTCAAAGTCTTTCTTCATGATTTTGCTTTCTTTGATGTCTGCTCGTCCGCCTTGTGTTTGTTCCCACTCCTCCAACTCTTTGAGAAGCTGACGCTTGTTTTTTCGGACACCGGCGTCTGCGTCGCAATTTGAATTGTAAATGTTGAGCCACTCGATATGCCGTCTTTTCAAGAGGGTCTTATCTCCCCAGTGTGGTATACCTATCTCCTGGAGTTTCTTGCGCAGTGCAGTCTCCTTCAGCATGGCATAATTAAGCTGCGATAGTCGAGATGGTGGGAGCGACGTCTCTTTTATCCGACTTGTGAATGCCGCAGGGAACGCCGTTTTTGTCCTAGAAGAATGCCCTGTCAGTCGAAATCAGTGAGACTATGATGTCATGCGCTGCACGTACTTGGACCGGGTATGGCGTCCCTGTGATGCATCATCGCCCGTACAGACGTCTAAATGATTGTAGACCAGCTCCGCTTTCATCGACTTGTTGCAAATGGGACACTTTGCCATGCCTTGAGGCACAAATTCTTGGTCGCTCTCGGCCTCGCTATCTGCCACTTCGGCTGGCGCATCGTCGCTGGTCTCGTTGCGACGGGCCTTGCCTCGTGTCTGCCGTAAGCGCGTGTGCCTGACGTCTTCTCCGTCTTCCATGTCTGTTTCGTATAGTTTCCTTTTCTTCCCGCTGGAGATTTCAGCTTCATTTTGCTTGTCCGCCCGCGCCAGTTCGATCGCCTGAGGTCTTGCTTGCTCAAAGCGCATCACCACCTCTCTTACAGCAATATTTGGCGTCAACTTGTCGCTCGAACAGCCTGCCTTGCAGCTTGGACACTTCCCGTCGGCGGTGATGCAGCGTCGTATACATATCGAGCAGAATGTGTGAGAGCAGGGTGTAATGACGGGGTTACTGAGGAATTCCTTGCAGACTTCGCAGCGAAGGGCAGCCTCGACAGGCTCGAATGCGGGTAATGACGTCGCTAACCAGTCCGTAGAGTCTGGCAGTGCATAGGAAGCGTCCATGGAAGTTATGAGGCTAATTTGGGTAGAATGGGCGTGAAGGATCTTTGCGATGTCTGAGATGACGCCTTGCAAGACGCATCGGGCGGAACACAAAGGTCGCGCCCACGTCGCGTCCGTCGCGCCTACCACGTGACGTGAGCCGAGTTGCCACTTTCACTTACCGAGTCAGCGCTATGCCCTGATGAGGCTCGCGGGTCCTGTGCCAGAGCGCAGTTGTGATTTTGGGTTTACCTATCTATTTCGATATGTCTCTTATACAGACTTCACCCAAAGATGGACTTGGAAAGACCGCTCGCCTTACAAGGCATGAATCGTGGAGGCCTCTGAGACGACCAGACCTTCCCATCCAAGAACGCATGACTCTCACAACGGGTAAATGCTGTGCAATAAGCAGTTCATGTAGTATATCTCCCACGGATTGGAGACACTACTCGGTATGTCCTGAGCATGGCTATTCATGCAGAGTTCAACTCAATGTAGAGAGACGGGACGTGAGGCGTTGTTGCCCCTCATCGTGACGGTATACCTGTCGAGGACCAAATGCCGCGCCGTGATCCAGCTTTGCATCTAGCTTCGGGTCAACCAAAGGAAGCTCCATGTACTCGTTCTGCTGCCCAAACGTCGCCTACAATTGTGGCCCTTTCACACCTTGATGACCATGCTCTTACTCCTGATGCCGTCAAAAACACAAGTGTTGTCCACCGGCACATACTGCTCTGTGATGACCTTGATGATCTCTTGCGACACCATACCACCGGTTAGGGCGCCAATATTGTGCAGCTCGGCCCCGCCAGCCCGAACCCTAATTGTCGTCAGTTCTTCCCTTGCGTTCTGGTCATGTAGGAACGTACATTTCTGAGACGAAATCTCCGATCTTCAGCTTGATATGTGTGAAATCTTCGTCCCCAATATCTGCGTGTGCCTCCTTGATCAGATCGTTTACGATCTGGAATGCGATATCCGTGAGTTTTTCTGAGTCCTTGTCCTGGTGGCACTCGCCGGGGACTGCAGGAGCGCCGTCTAGACCGTCTTTGTCGTGCATCGCGGCAAATTGATCCCAGGCAAGGAAGGCGATATACAGTGGTACCAGGGAGTCCGGAAACGCAAGCGTCTGAGCTACGCATTGTTAATTCAATGTCGCAACACGTCTGTTGCTTACCTTACCGATAGGGTTCGCCCTTTCGCCCCAGCTGAGCTTTTGGCCGGGCTTCATGATATGGAATGGTCGGCCGCGGACTAGTTTGATATGTGCTGCGTTCTTGCAAAAAGCTTCAATATCCTTCTCTTGGATGACACTGCCCCTATCCGTATTGCGCTCCAAGAAGCGCACACTCTCCACTACCTCGGCCAGATCTGTACGGGCTTTCAACTTGTAGACCTTCTGTAATTGTATATAGTCTGCTGAACGTGCCTTCATATCCGGTACGGAACCTGGCACTGGAAGAACGCCATACTTGGTGTAGAACAGCCCGATAGCATTCGCTATGACCCAGAAACTCGGCGAGTCTTGTCGGATTAACAAGCATTCGGGAGCGGTAAAAATCTCCCTGACAGCACTGCGTACTTCTGGTGGGTTCAACAGTTTCAGCACTGCCGCCACTGCCTCGTCAAAATTCTCCTCGCCGCCTTCTGGGGTATCAATCCTTGCAGCTCGCGCTATTGTTGTCCTGAACTCAGTCTTGTCTTTGTAGTTTGATGGGACCGTCCCTTCATGTGTCTTTTTCCACTCTTCGAGGAAATGCAACAGTAATGCGATGTATGGAACATGGCCATGGTCTTCTGATTTCATACTCTCCAGCCCAGCCGTCTTCTCCTCTGCATACTGGAGCAGCTCTGGCCATGGCCGCACGATTCGGAGATCAGATGTAGTCTCTGAATCGGGGTGTGTATCGACAATGGGGTATGCAGGTGGAAGGTGTATGGAGAAGTGGGAATAGAAGCCGACCGAATGGATGTAGAATAACGGGATAAGCGCAGTGCTTGCGTGGTCGGCAAGGCGGGCGAGGAACTGGGGGCGGATTGGCGCAACAGCGATGAGTAGTGTATATGGGCGTAGGACGTCGGGCTGTTGTAGCCATGAGCCGATGGGCTGGCTTGGGAATTAGTGACTCCAACGGTAAGCTTGACGTGACGTGCCTCTGTGACATAGTGGCCTTCTACGTCTGGATTCAGCTCCTTCAGGCAATTGTATGTGTGTTCTGCCCGATGGCCGCCCAGATGCTGTTCCTCGAGGAAGAAATTGACCCCTAGATCCGCCTCGCTGACAATGGCCGAGTCGTGGATTGTGAAGCTGCCCGCGCCAGGCAGCACCAAGTTCTTGAGAGTTTCCACGCCAACCACTCCAGGGCCTGAGTTGACAAGCAGGATGTGTGACCTCTCCAGTGCAGTCTGGCCTGTTGCGCCCCAAAGACGGAGTTGGCGGTCGTACCTGCATCGGCTCAGTGACTGTACGAGAGCCACGGCAGGTTGCCGGCGCTTACTTCTTCTCTTTGGCAGTCGGCCCCTGCACGGGAGGAGGGAGGTCCGCCATGGTCACGGAACGAGGAACAAAGTTGGTTGGGTTCTTCACTTGCTTGAGCGCAGTGTGCTCAGGCAGCGTCGGGATTCTGCCACCGCCCTGGGAGCTGTCAGGCACGAAGACGCGCTGTGATGCACACCACCACGCGTGCCGCGGGGTAAGGCTGTTGGTTAGGTAAGCACACCCGGCCATGGTGGGGCAACAGCAGCAAAGCCGCCCACGACTCCAACCCGATCCATTCATTTGGTACGCAGAATTAGATTCTGAGCCTGTGACCAGGAATATAAAAACAGCATATTCACCCCTCTGAAAAGTTGATGCTATTCCTAACCAGACGTGTTTCGCCAAATACTACAAATTTGCGGCGGTGCAGCATCAGTCATCTCTTGGCTCCACTCCCGCCTGGACGCGTCACACGCTCTTTGCACATCCCTCACCCCAATTCCCGACCCGCCATGGCAGACACGCAAGTTGAGGCGGCCAAGCGTGCCGCCGCCTATCGCGCCGTCAAAGACCACTTCGACCCTACCGCAACCCACGTCGGCATCGGCTCCGGCACAACCATTGTCTACGTCGTCGAAGCCATCAAGGCCCTTTCCCAAAACCCCTCCATCCTCTTCGTCCCCACGGGCTACCAGTCGCGCCAACTCGTCATTGCTGCGGGCCTCACCCCCATTGCCTTCGACTCGCTGCCTCCCGCCCAGATGCTCGACGTAGCCTTTGACGGCGCAGACGAAGTCGATGCAGAGCTCAACTGCATAAAAGGTGGTGGCGCGTGTCTGTTCCAGGAGAAGCTCGTGGCCGAGCGCGCGAAAAAGTTTGTCTGCGTCGCCGACTACAGGAAGAGGCAGGACAGGCTACTGTCGAATTGGCCGACGATTCCGATCGAGGTAGCGCCCCTGGCGCAGGTCAAGGTCGCAGCCGCGTTGAGGGAGCTGGGCAGTACGGAAGCCAAGTTGAGAACGACGTTGTTGGAAAAGTCGGGGCCGCTTAAGACGGATCAAGGCTTCTTCATCATTGATGCGGCATTCCCTACCTTGCTTACAACGGCGGACGTCAAGGCCGGTAAGGGCAAGGGCGATGGTAGTGATGGCACATGGGAGGTGAACACAATCTGCAGAGCCATCAAGGGTCTGACGGGTGTGTTGGAAGTGGGCATCTTCGCGGGACTCAACGGACTCGAGGCTCAGGAACTACGAGCGAAGAACGGCGGCCGGAGTGCCGTAGCTGGTGGGCAAAAGCCAGTCGCGGTGTACTTTGGCATGGCAGATGGCAGCATCAAAGTACGCACAGCCGACGGAGAACAATAATCCTTGCAGTATGGCGCTTTCATGCCTCCAATTCTGCACACATTGGCACGCCTTATGCTCCATTACACGGATGGACGGGTAACGTGGTGTCATTGCAACAACTACATGGTCCACTTTTAGGGACGTAGAACCATTATCAATCAATCATAGCCCACAACTTGCATGATGCATCGCTTCAGAACTCGAATTTAATTTATGCCTTGCCTAGGCTATGAAAAGGAAAAAAGGAGCCCTCGAGCTCGCGACTTCTCCCGTCGCAGAAGAAAGATTCAACCCGAATAACGTCACTCCTATCGCTTCCAATAGGGCAACACAAACACAGGCGTCCGCGTGCTTGGGTGCGTGAGCGTCTAAGCGCGGTAGACGTGGCGCCTCTGGTGCACAGAACGCCTCTTGCCGTACCCCTCGGGCGCGGAGGCAGAGTCGGTTGCGGGCTTGTTCGCCCCGTACGAGGGTGTCGAAGGTGTGGTGTTGGGAGCCTCTTTCTCGGGGGAGGGGGTGCTTGGTTTGGGGCTCGACTTGGTGTCAGGGCTAAGGCTGGCCTGGGGCAGGATCTTGCCGACGTCAATGGGCTTCTTGGCTGGGGTGAGGTCCTTGCCCTTGTTAGGCGGGCCGTTGAAGTTCTTGGCTTTGCATTGCGCCCTGAGGTCGGTGCACTTGTCATCCCACAGTTTGCAGCCGACGAAGCCACTTGGGGTGGCCTTGGCGTAGCAGTCCCTGCTCTGGGCCCAGCAGTTTTCGTGGGAGGCCCAGCAGCCCTTTTGATCCGTGTATGAAGGAACCTCGAACCCGCACCATTGTCCGTTCTCCATGATGCAGCCTTCGGGTCGGAGGCCTTCGGTTTGCTTCATGCTGGAAGCCTTCTGCGTGCCGGCCTTGAGCTTGGCAATGGCGGGGCCAGGAAGCGTATACGGCAACTTCTTCTTGTTCCAGACGTCGAAGTTGGTAGAGGGGGTGTTGTAGTCGACGTAGCCAGGAATCGACACGGTGGACTCTGGGACCAGGTTGCCGCTGCTCTCCAGGAAGATCTGGGCGCAGCCAGTGTAGAACTGCGGGTCGCCGACGGGGGCAGCGTGGAGGGCAAGAATCTCGGGGCGAGCCAGGTAGGATCCACCTTCTAGACCCTTGGGCAACTGTACGCTGAGAAGACCTCGGTTGTCGATGAGCTCGTCCGAACACCAGCGGTTGGTATCAAGGTCCAGGCCGTAGGCAAAGATCTTGAACCAGCCGTCTCCGGCACCTCGGTCCTTGATTGCCGAGTCGACCTTCTTTAGGTAGACAGCACAGGGGCCCTTGTGGTTACGGGGCAAGGCTCCTCTCGAGGCATTGGTCGACCATTGGCGGAACTCAAAGGTCAGGAGAGCGCCGTCTCTCACCGACTGTACACGAGATACACCCTTTGTCCCATCGACGTCTAGCAAAACCTATTAATGATACTGTGATGGCACTGCGCCGGCCAGCTAAAAACTCACTGCAGGCCATGTTGTCGCTTTTGAGGCCAGCGATCGGGGCGCTGACATGGTCACGGTCGAGCCTCATGCGTACGGCAACACCATCACCCTAGTCGCTGTCAGCATGGTATTCGGCAGCAAGCATGAGCTGATGATACCTACTTGGGGTTGCCTGTCTACGTAGAAGTCGGTGAAGACGGTGTGTGCCATGACAGCTGGCACAGAGGCCAGAGCCGCCAGAAGTGCAGACTGCACCTTCATTTTGACGAGGCTTGCTAGCGGAGCGGGTGGGGGTTATGGTATCGGAAAAAGGCTATGGAGAACAAGTGTTTTGTGACGATATACACGCGAAGGGAGGAGTCGCTAGGACTTCAAGGTAGAAATTGAATGTGTGCAAAAAGAATGAAAGAGCCGACTGGCGACAACGAGGAGAAAAGTGGCAACGACAGCGAGATGGCCGAGTGAGGGACGAAAGTTGGATTGTGGTTTGAGAGACTCCAGAGATAGACCGATTCCACCACGGGGCACGCGGATTAAGAAGGCTGCGATTGATGCAATTAGGAATCATCCTTGCGTATGCATACAAGCTGACCCGCCGAGCGTTTACTGTCCGGCATCAGCGTTGCCCAGAAATGTCACCGAAGTTCCGAAAGGGCTTCTCCTCCAGAGACCGTACTGCCCAATCATAATGCCGGCACCGCTGTCTCTATGAAACACGAGTGGCTTTAGCGCTTCTCTCAGACGAACTAGTTCAGGTACGGCTCCCTACCTAATCAAAAACTGTGTGCAACACGACGTTGTAGAACATGGCCTTCTTTTTCGTGGGCGCCAAAGCAAGCTGAGCGCAGTTAAAGCTTATTTGCCAGCCCGCTCAAACACGAGGGACGCCGTAGTCCAGACCATGCAGGCAATGTCCCGAAAAGTAGTCTATGCACCAAGATCACCGCTTGTACAACAACGCGAACGGCCACCATGTTTTCCAAGGGCAGCTAGCTTGTGGCATCGAGTGGCCGAAGAGCGTGCGATGCGTCCGGTGCACCGTTGGTTTTTCCTCGCAGAACAAGAAGTACTATGCCCTACTACAACAGTAAGGGCTGCGGGAATAGTGATCCTGGTGGCACAGCAGACGTCGGCCCAGGACATGAAACTCATAAATTGCAAGGGGTCAATCATATCGAAGAGCCACACGCACTCAGCACGCCTCTTCTCGACACGTGACCGTTGAGGCGATGGCGGATCCCAACATATGCTTGCATAATTCTCTTAACGGACATCATCACCAGCCTTCGCCTCAGCCGTCTCCAAGATATCTTTAATCATATTCCTGAAATTGGCCGAATCTCTTTGCGGAATGGCGGAACGAGCCTGTCCCAACAAGGTTCGAACGAATATCCGGGAAGCCCACTGCCCATCGGAGACCCTGATCCCATGGACGTTGCGGAACTGGAGTCTCCTAAAATTGATCACCACTCCCTCAAAAAACACAAACCCATTTCGACGTTGGTTCAGGCAGCAGACGATTGACGCCTCGTATCCGTGCTCCGTGTGCTCGATGCCCTTCTCGCGCAGGCCCTTCTTGACAGAGCCAATCAGCCAATCACTGCCTCGCTTGGTGACGTACTGGAGAATCTTCGAACGTCCTAGATGGTTGGTTGGTAGCGGGCGTTCAATCAAGGGCATGAC
>Ga0182211_1000221_pt1 | contig 17936 bp, 25 predicted proteins | sample G5R1MG_20_FD_129660 | JGI IMG/M metagenome (GOLD analysis project Ga0182211, IMG submission 129660) | Switchgrass phyllosphere microbial communities from Michigan, USA - G5R2_MAIN_03OCT2016_LD1 MG | ecosystem: Host-associated > Plants > Phyllosphere > Phylloplane/Leaf | place: USA: Michigan... | reverse complement strand
GATACACAGATGTGCCACGGCGTGACGAAGGTACGGGATATGGTGTGTGAGGGGCGCTGGGGGGTGGGGGGGGGGGGGGGGGGGGGGGGGGGGGGGGGGGGGGGGGGGTAGCTGCGCTTGTGGTTGGGCCGTATGTCGACATCTTACTACGCACATGTTTCGGGCTGGTGGTGCAGGTGTGGCAAGAATGCTGCAGCCAAGTGTGTGCCGTGTCACCGTGTGTTGCGTGGGTTTGAATGAGACGTTGAGAAGCGCAGCTGTGTGAACATGGCCAAAACAACTCAACAGATGGCTACATCGGACATGGATGAATGGAGACGAGGGAAGAGGATTTGCTTTTCTGGCTGCTTGCAACGTTCGTTGCAGCAAGCTCATAAGAGGTTGATTGGTGAATCTTTACGTAATGATATGTTGCTTTCTTGTGGAAACTACTACCGTACAGTGTTGAGCGTAGCTCTGGTATCTCTTCGAATAAAACTCAAGTGAAAGTGGTAACAACGGCCTCTTTTGGCCAATGTTCAACAACTCCGTGTAAATGCTTCATATCCCGTCGCCGGTGTACTCCAAAATACCAACAAAAGAATCGAAACGGTGCCATCGAGGCATCAACGGTCAAAGTCGACAACGATACGCCATTGTCGTCACCGAAAGAAAGTCTAGTCGGGTCAGGTTGCGAATCGTGGTCTAATTTTGTGACGCCATGTTGAACGGTAACCAGGCATATACCGACCCCAGGTGAAAAGGAAATAAAGGTGCTATCGTGTCCTCATGACTTTTGAAAATAATGAAACACATCGTTGCAGAAGCGCAGCGTAATAATGATGAGTCCTGGAAATCGGGAAGGAAAAGATACTAGTAAACGTGGACGGGTGCCGCCATCATCGATGGCTGGAAGGATACATGCTTGACTAGGTTGGCTGCTTGGATGAATGGCTGGAACCATGTATTGGAGGAGGCGGCGGCGGCGGCGGCGGAAGGGACGTATGGTTGTTGAGGAACCCGAGAAGAGAACTTTTGGCCCAGCCCACGAGAGACTTGCTGGTAAGAGGAAGTCGAGGAAGTCGAAGATGCTGATGAACAAGAAGAGAATACGGAGTCGGAGTCGGAGTCGGAACTTCCGGAAGAAGTGGACTGTTGGAAGGGTGATGCAGTAGCATAGGCTGGGCTAGGGAGCGCAGCAACCTGAGGGACCTGGTGCTGGTAGTAGGCATTATACGCAGCATCGCGACGGTAATCTACAGGGGTAAAGGGGGGCGATGAAAGCGGAGTGGCTGCCGCAGACTTGGTGGCCGAGAATCCAGAGCAACGGAGAATCATCTCCCGGACCTCGGGAATGGTAGCTCTCTTCGCGGGGTTGAACTCAAAGATACGTCTCAGGATGGCGTCCAACTCGAGAGAGATGGGAAGGATAGTCCGGAGAAACTTGGGGTCCTTCATAAAGGCGCGGAAAGTGCTGTCCTCAAAAGAAGCTCGCTTCCAGGGGTTGCGGCCACAAGTCAGATTGACCAAAATCACACCCAGGCTCCAGACATCATTGGGTGCGGAAGCATAACATGAGTAAGCTTTGGGAGCTGCTGTCTGGCACTCTGCATCTTGTTAGCCTAGACATCGTACGGACAGCAGAGGGGGTGAAACCTACCCGGAGACATGTAGAACGTGGAGCCGCATCCGAAATCCGAGGTGACGTGGTCGGTGGTGGCAAGACCAAAGTCGGCAAGCTTACAAGTCATGCCTTGGTCAGTGACCAAGACATTCTCTGGCTTCAGATCCCGGTGGAAGATGCCGACGGAATGGCAGTACTCAACGGCGTCGAGAATTTGGAGAAATGCGCGCTTGATCATGACGTCGTTGCCAACAAACTTGCCTTGCTCGGTGATGTTGGAGAATAAGTCACCTTCGGGACAGTATTCAATGACGACGTAGGTGCAGTCCGGGGCATCCATGATTTTTACCAATGAAACAACGTTGGGGTGGGCACTGGCCTGGTGGTGGAGTTGTATCTCGCGTTGCTGGAATTTGCGTTGGCGAGGCTCCAAACCGACCTTGTTCAAGGCCTTAACGGCATAGGGGGTGTTGGTTTGAATATCTACGGCGGTGTACACTACGCCGTAGGCTCCGATTCCAAGGATACTGGTTAGCTGTAGTCTCCCAGCAAGCATCTGGCCTAATCGATCTTCCGGGGCACAAAATCCATTCGGGCCGGGAGAAGCAGGGGGCGTCGGATACATATTGTGGAAAGCGGGTAATAGATGGACGGAGAGAAAGAGAGAGAGAGAGAGAGAGAAGTTGTAGGTCCAATCAAGGCCTCAAAGTTAGGTGGCGTACGTGAAGTGGGATCCTTATTCCTTATCCGAGGCGCAGGGTAGGCAATCCAAAGCACAGGGCTCGAGAGAAGAGGATTAACGTATTAATGGACAGGCGGTTGTTATATCTGGCCCGTTGGATGGTCAGGTGACCTGCGGTGGATTGGGTGAGTCAGGATGTGAGGTGAGAGAAGAGGATGGGTTGGAGGGAAACAGGTTGAGGGGAATGGTGGACGAAGGAACGTGATGAGAAGAGGAGAGGTCGATGGAGGCGGTTTTGAGGAGGCAGTAGTAGTGGTAGTAGTGGTGGTGGTAGTGATGGTAGTGGTGATGAAGCGGGATATGATGTATTGTTGTATGGGCGCGCACGGCTGGGCGGTAGTGATAAAGACGGGCCCGGGATCAAGGGTGATGGGCAGCGATTGGCTGAGGCGAAGGCCCGGTTTTTTCGTAAATAGAGAGAAGGAGTAGCGCTATGACGAACCAGGACGGCACTACAGACACTACAGACCGTGTGCAGGCCAGCAGCAATGTGTGTGCCATGCCTTTCGGCACGCAGAAAGGCAGCACTAGCGCGTGGTTTCACTGGCGCAGCCCACCCTGGCTGAGCGTCGTGGTCCAAACTGCAGCAGGGAGGCGAAAGTGAGGGCGACAGGGGGGCGTGGCGTGGTGTGAGCCGTGGTCAGGGTGTCTAAATGGCTAGCACCGTGGCTAGCAAAGCCCGTCATGCAGCTACCGACCGGCCGGCGCCTGACCTTGATTCACTTGAATCATGCTGCCTGGGATTCCGCAGCTCACCGGGCGGCTGCGACGGCGGGCGAATCATCGACTGGGTGACAGGCTCTGTCGTCTCCACGTCGGTCGTGCAGTGGCGGACAGGGACCGCGTCTTCCTGTCATGGCATTGGACGCTGTCGTCGTTGCTGTCGTCGTCTTTGTCTCGGCCGTCGTTGTGGGCATTGGCATCGTCGCCGCCGCCGCCGCCGCCGCCGTTGTCGTCGTGGTCGTCGTCTTCGTGGTCAGTGGCAAAAAGTGGTGCAGGCGTTGAAAGCAACTGCAGCTAGTGGCTCGCCCCAAGCGGAAACGGCCTCGACTGTGAGCGCTAGGCCCCGTCTGGCCTAGCGCCACTCCCACCGCTGCCCAAGGCTGTGGCGAAGCCTGCCAGGCTTACGACGTCTCCGTACACACTCGACCCTGGCTGTACCGACTAGAGGATGTACTATGTACTACTACGCATGTACAGAGGAAAGCTCTCCCAACCGCGCGTTCGATAGTCTTCGCTGGCTCCCCTCCGACGCTCGCGACGGAAGCAGACTGCAGCCCGCAACCGCTGCGGCACTGCTGCGAGAATCTCGGACGGTCATCCCCCATCGCATCTGCCTGAACCCGGGGGGTTCGCCCTGCCAAACGGCATCGTGGCTGTCAGCAGCCCTCTGGTAACGTTCCGGTTTCGTGTTGGTGGAGCGGCCTCTTCAACCACCCTCTTTCGTCCTCCCCAGCGACGCCCGCGTTCAACCGTACCTACCTAGTACATACTACATACACGCCGAGATGGTCGTACTACCTGGCCCAAGTACAACCACGGCTGCCTTGCACCTATCCAGCCGTTCGAGCACAGCCAGCGGCAAACAACGTTGGCGAGACCACATGGAACGCCATGCCTGATTCACCCCTGGACCCCAAACCTTGCCGGCTGCACTCCGCCCTCTGCCTTGGCCTGCTCATTGGCTTGGTCAATAGATTGGCTGCCACGCGCTGACTAACCGGTTCCCACTACCTGCCTGCCATCGGAATCCCCCCCTTACTCGTACTGACCACGCACTGGAACAGGTTTGTCCCCGTCGAATCATGTCGGAAATTGTTTACAAAAAGCCTGCCAATCATCATTTCAAACTCATCTCGTCTCGTGACAGGAAGACGCAAACGCTCGCAGGGTCTTCTTGGGAAGGAATTCGCACTACCCAACCGCATCCAGCAAGATCGACTTTTCCAGCCCTCGTATCCTCATCTCCTTCCATGTCCATACTATGGAGTAGGTACTATGACCTGCACCTGTCTCGTATCAGACGGCCTAGCGCTCGGCGGCGCACCTCCTGAGCTCAAGTCGACGACGCTGTCGCTTCGTCTGCTTCCTGGCGTTAATGGCAATGGTCATCCGTGCATGCCAAGTGCAAACTAGGTAGCTTCCCGGAGGTTAAAGTTGCAAGCGGGAGGGAGTCTGTGGGCTCTCGAAGATCCCGTCCGAGGAAATTAGCACATGGCCGCGGGTGATGGCTTGAGAGGGTTTGCGTGGCCACTATTGGCTCCACTCAACAATCGTATTGTACATCGTTAGCAGGTACCGCAGCGCAAGCCTCCTTGTCATGGCAATTGTATCCGCACAAAATGCGGCGTCAACTCGACCACCTGGCATCAACAATCCATGCCCTGGCCCCATTCTAGAAGCCTTGGTCTGCTGCCGTTTCGAGATTTGCACTGGCAGGCCGCAGACGGTATTGCGTCTGATTCAGGGGTCGTGCATCATTGCCGGAAGAAAAGCTCGTGGAATCGTATCACACGTAGTGTGTAGGTATATCGTAGTGATCGTGTCCATAGGTACATGCCTAGTACATACCTACCATGCAGTATGTACATAGTACATAGTAGTACTACAGTAGGTAGGGAGTCACTCCACACAGCTCGAGCTTGGCAGTGGAGTCGTCTTCTTCACCGACAACGCAGCCAAGACAGTAACACCACCGTGTTCTCAGTGCCTCCTTATCGATAACGCACCTCGGACCGCCAGTTTTCACCCGCCTTGCCAGTTGACCTGCTGTGAACTCCACTCCGCTGGCTACGCATCCAATGAATGCAGCCCTCCACCCGATGCCCGACCCTCGGCAGGGCTGTGCTACGTGGCGCTTCCACCGGCAAGACGACGCGAGAATCAGTGACGTTGCGTCTGGACGACGATCGTCTACCATGCTACCTAAGCGGGCCAGCGAGAAAACGCCCAGCGACAATTCCAGACTCCCTGGTGGAATCTGGGCGATCCTTCTGGATCCACAAATGACAGCACTGCTTGTGCCTTGTTTTGGCTTTTTTTTTTCGCGCCGTTTCATTTTTAAAGTGGCTCCCCTTGCAGATCGTCGAAAAACGCTGTCCGTCCGTGGAACTATCTCCACGAAGGTAAACGCCGCGGAGCATGATACCGCGTACGCTTTTTTTTTACCTACGTGTTCCTCCTGTTTCGTTCAACGGAGAATTGCTATCGGTCCGATTAAATGGTCATGTCATGGGTTCTAGAAAGTCACCTCTCCACAAATGTACCTACGTCAGTACCTCTTCTCACAGTCGGGTAAAAGAAATAGCACAGGGTTTTTCTTTCGTCTGCATTCCAGCCGATGGTCATCACTACTCGGTTCGGCTTGCGCGTTTATGACGCTTGAAAGTATGTGCCCATGTCATTATGATAGGTCAGGACTCTGTGACTCTCACTCTGCAACAGCTATTGAACCACCTGTCCTCAACTATACATAGCACTTGTCATGAAACTTGACCAACAAGAGTCCCTATACCTGCGCCTCCATCGACGTGGCCTGTATCCATAGTACATTGTAGGCAACAACATCCCCTTCATCTCAATCACCTTGCCGATCATAAAAAAATCTTGCCAACCACGGGCGAAAAAATCTACCCTAGACCATGTAAATTCTAACGCAGTAAGCTTCTTGAAATCCCTTCCCTCCAAAAAAAAACCCCCCAAACAATCCCAACCCAAAACCACCCTGCTGTCAGCAATCCTAGATTCTAACACACAAAGTCTCGTGACCCTAAACCAGTCCTGTCTGCCGCTCAGCACACAATGCACTTTATTGTTTTGGAAGGGAGGATTGGCTTTTCGCCTAGTGGCCCTCCTGGCCTGGCAAACACAGCGCGTGCAGTTATTCGTACGCAGCACCGGTACGCCGCACCCAATTTGCGGACCTTGGCTGAACATCACACCACCGCAGTAATATATATGTACCTACACCATGTAAAGATGTCATATCACTCTATAGGGGCTGCTGTAGGTTGTATCGAAAGGAAAGTACATGGGGGATCATGGGAAATTGGGAGCGGCAGAACTCATCGGACCTTCTGCGGCTTTTGTCTACCATAGTAGTAGGTATCTACCTACGGGAGTCATCACCGTCATCACAGTCTTTGTCAAGGGCAAGTCACGGGTCACAATGCTTACTTACCTTGCTGCTGATCTGGATAGGTGTAATAGTAGATGTTTGATCGATAGGCAGCTTTCGTACATGAGCCCAGATGCGTACATCGTACGTACCGTTTCTCATGAACTCCTAACGTCTTGCAAATGGTCTTGCCAATGCCGCCGTGTGTGTGTGGGCTTTATCAACCTTGCAATTCTCTCAAACACGGCGTGCTGGCTACGACGTGTGAGCCGCTCCATGCATGCGGCATACATACTATGTATACTTGCGTGTCTCTGGCGTCTAGCTACACCATTCTTCGTCGTAACTAGGTATAAGAAGTGCATCTTGTTGCCGTCAATTTCTCAGGTATAACCACAGGAGCCATGTCACTCCATCGAATCCATCGTGTGCCCGTCCTACAACTCTGCATAGCCAGGCGTGCCATCACCAGCATGTGAAGACATGGCTATCGCATCACAGCCACGAATCCTTCGTGGCCCGGCCATTCAGGCAGTTCCCCAGTATGCTCACCCTCCATGCTCGAGACAATAAATCAGCATCTTCGAATAACCAGCCAACGCCAACCCAACCCCCAGGATGCAGCGATGCCCAGAGAAAACGCCCCAGCTGGTACACGGTGAGGACGTGTGTACGCATCCACGCCACCATTTCCTGGCAACGCAAGCACACGCATCCTCCGCCCGCTGACATGCCGTTGCGCCGCCCACAGGACCTGCGCGTAATGCTCCTCCCACCCAAGTAAGCCAGCCAATCTACCATAGTAGAAATGCTCCCCGGGCCTCCGAGACGCGGCCATGGGGCGGGAGTAGACAGGCCATGGCGAACGCAGTGCAGGCCAGGTATGCGGTGGTGGGGCGTTGTAAGCAGGCCTGCTCCAAGTAGATCGACAGCATCGGTCGGGCGGTTGCAAAGTCAGCCTGATAGCCACGCGACAGCCTCGTGAGTTTGGTGCATCCAACTGGCGAGCGAGTTGGTACGGGCTCAAAGGGAATGGTTGGGTGTAAGAGCAGGGCAGACGCTGGTGGCAGATGCGCGGATGCGGCGAGGGCCAGCCACCGAGTTCTCTCTCTCCATTGCGTGATGGGCGCGAGACCTGCGCAACGTAATCGACGCTCCTGAAGGCTGAAGGATCGAGGGCGACTGGATTTTCTGGCCGAACCACCGCACTCGCTGCTGCGCCGGATGTGCTTGCGTGTCGCTGGTGGCAGTGGCCACGGTCTCCTGTGAGATGATGATGTGTGATGCAAAACGACACCTCGCATACCCGCTGAACACCGGCATCCTCCCATCCTTGGCGAGCTGTCTTCACGATGAGGATACATCTTGGCTGCTCCTTGGCTGCCTGGGTCTACATGTCCCAAAACACGGTGCTATTTTCAGACTGCGGGTGGACACGCAACCAAGCACCTGGATTATGTACTGTATACATACAACCCAGTCAAGTGCCCCCCATCCCCGGTGCGGCGACTCCACCTTGCATGCGATCGACTTGCTATCTTTGGCGCCTCTTCTTTCTTTACCAAGGAACGGCACACCATGCTTTAGTTACGAGTATCGAATGGTGATCGCCACGGCTTCGCAGGGCGCCACAGTCAACTCGCGGGTTTAATGCCTCGCGCTGGCGTATGACCGACCCCGTTCTTTGGCGACTCGAGTCTTGACTGAGCGTTTTTTCTTCCTCTCTCAACGCCTAGTCCAAGTAATTTTTTGACATAGGCTTTGAGCCCAACACGACGGACGTCCTGGACTACTTCCGTGGGCACATGCGGCACCGGCAATATTTCTCCTACTCGCCCTTGCCACGGAAAGACTTCACGATCCCATCTATTCTCATTCGATGATTGAATAGGCAGGAGCGCCGTGTCTCGTGCGTTCCATCGGCAGGGTGTTGATGTCTCAAGTGTATATAGATAGTTATAACACCCGCTACAAAATAGCGCCATTGCTTGCTTCCTTGCTTGCTATTCAGCACAAATATAGTAACACGGCATGCATCCCATTCGCTGCCACGTCACGAGAAATTGGTATATACCACATACCAGAGTACATACATAGTACACCAGACATCACAGGCGGTTCAGGGTAGGTACGAGCAATACGTAGCTAGTTAGGTTTTTCCAACAGTACCCACACTAAACCGTTCATTGATTTACTCGTCTCTTCGTCGGGGAGGAAGACAAATCACATGTGCGATTCGTACATTGTACCTAGAGTCAGACTTCCATGCACATACTACCTACCGAGCTTCTTCAAACAAACCCAAAGCTTCCTGTGGTTGCAAACTTCCAAGTCGACTCCTACAAATGCGTCCAGCCAGCCCAGCTGGAACAGGGAACAGGAATGGACAGGTGGAAATAAAACATCAGAAGCAGTATACTTATTTATCATATCGTGGTCTTTTTCTCTCCCCATGGGCAACAGAGAATTCGCTCGTCATGTATTCCCAGGAACTCGCGCAGGCCAGGCTATGAGCTATGTATACATCGCATCGCACAGATAGCCTTCTTTCGCACCCATGCTGTCTTAATTGCCCAGAAGCCGAGAGGCAAGAACGCGCAAAGAGTCCTAAGACGACAAACAAAGCTACACAGTGGCCAAAGGAGAGAAGGGGAGAAGAGAAAGAGAGAGAGAGAGAGAGAGAGAGAGAGAGAGAGAAGGGGGGTTATGTAACAAAAAGGAGGGTGTATATCGCAGCAGAAAAACATTGAAAAAAACTCGCCCTCGACGCAAAATTCAACACAAAACGACCGGGAGAAAAAAAGAAGAAAAGTATCTGCCCCTGATCCAGCAACCTTGTAAAACACCTCCCAACTCCATTGCGCGTCATGCTTAAGCTCCAATCTTTTCTTCCATCAACAAGCTTGCAGATAATTGCTCGGCACCAGCCCAGGCCTCCCTTGTTTGCCCACCGCCTCGGCTTCCCACCATCCATCATCCTGTAGTCGTAACACTGCAAGAATATCGCCCTTTTGAAAACCCAACTCCTCTGGGATTTGCGCCGTGTACGAGTACATGGCACGTGCTAGCATCATGTTAGTGGCTGTTTTATTCCCTCACTTAAATTTGAGAAAGACTTACAGTAGTTGAGAATTTCACGGCCTTGACTATTGTAATTTTTCGGCTCGGCCAAACTCTGACTTCTTGCCCTACTCTCTGCACGCACAGAGCTACCAGACCCACCATTGTACACACTACCGCTGCTACCTGTATTGTGATACGAGCTTTGCGGTCGAGGGGCATTACTCCCTCGTCCGCGAATGCTGCCGGAGTATACACTGCCGTCCCCGCGTTCGCTGCCGGCCGTGGAAAGAGCTAGTGACATATTGTTGCTACGAGAACTGGCTGGTCGGTCGTCGAAAGATTGGCGGAATGCTGGCTGGGGGCTGACGGCGCGGGAACTTGGGGCTGCGCGTGACTGCGGGCGTGACGCGGATTGAGGTTGTGCAAAGGCAGGTTGGGGTGGCTGAGGAGATGGAGCGCGTACGCTGGGGGAGGCGCCGCGCGTGGAGGTGTAGGAATTTCTTCCGATAGGTGTCCCGTATGCTTGAGCTGGAGTGGTTGTAGTCTGCGCTCGTGGCCTGGGTGTGGTACTGGAGGCGGTTGCATACGGGTTAGGTGACGCTGTTCTGTTGTACGAAGTCGCTGGAGGCGCCTGTTGTTGCTGCTGTTTCGGCTGTGGTTGTTGTCGTTGAGCAGAGGGTGGCCGCTGTTGCTGCACTGATGGTGGCCGCTGTTGCTGCACTGATGGTGGCCGCTGTTGCTGCACTGATGGTGGTCGCTGTTGCTGCACAGAGGGAGGCCGCTGTTGTTGAACTGAAGGTGGCCGTTGCTGTTGTTGGGGTGCTGGCTGCGGTGGACGCTGTGATTGTTGCTGTCGCTGGGCTGCTGTAGCTTGTGACTGTTGTTGCTGTTGTCGCAGTGGTTGGGGCTGGGGTTGCCGCTGTGTCGATTGGTATGATGACGGCGACTGGGGTTGCTGGGTGGAGCGGTATGAGTTCGTAGAAGGTTGCTGGGCTGTATAGAGGCTAGGCCGTGGACTGACAGCGCGAGGTGGCTGGGGTGAGGCTACTCTAGGTGGTTCTTGCTTTGTTGGGCTGCGGCTAGAAGAACGAACAGTATCTCCTCCGTTGAACATGTTCGCTTTCTGACTGACATACATTTGGGTTGTCTTTTGCATTTGGCGAGCGGTATGCGCAGGCTTTGGAGCCCCGAGGCGAGACATGGACGGCTGCTCGTAGGACGGTGGAGGTGTACCTCGCTGTGCAGCATTTCGTGCGACATTGGAAAGGGGTGTCGGTGCGCCTCCAGGTAAACTGGCGCTTACGGCAGGGGTTGCTGGGGGTGCTGGTGTTGCGAGTCCATGGTAGCGGTCTGCCGTCTGACGTCCAGACGTCTGTTTGGTGACACCTTTGAGCTCCTCTAGAGCTTGAGCGATAGGATCCAGTGGCTCCTCGTCTTCCCTTTCCTTCTGTCCTTGCTGCTGTTTGTTTTTGTCTGGCGATGCCACGTCAAACACATTGTTGCCTACATTCAACTGGAAATTGGCACGAGGATCTACCGGCTCAGGACTGGCAGAGCGTGGTGCATCTTGAAGTATCGTGCCGCGGGGTGTCCTGCTGTACGAGGATTTTGTGGGACTGGTATTCTCGTCGGTCTGTTTGCGTGTGGGTCCCCAAGTGTTGCGACTCGTGGGTGTCAGGACGGGAGGCTTCTCTTCTTGTTTACTCTTTCTTCGAGCGAACGGGCTGTTGAAGAATGCTCTCTTCTTCGCCACTGACGTCTCCTCGATGGGAGTGATAGGACTAGGCTCCGCGAAGGAAGACTGCGGCATTGGTTTTCCAGGGGATGCAGAACCACTCGGTGGCCCTATGCTTTCAAAGGAAGTCGGGTTGGAGTAATCACTTTGCGAATCCCGGCTTGCGGGACGAGCTGGACTTGGGATGGTACTACGATCAGACGGAGCACCGATCCGGCAGAATTGTGTCATGCCGTCGGCTGGATAGTCATTGTGTGGGATTTGACTCTGCTGATAATTTTGACGTGCTTGCTCTTGGGCTTGGACCAACCGAGGATCTGGCTGCACCCCGCGTGGTGATTGAAGTGGCGGCGCGTTCCTCTGCATTTGAAGTGGTTGAATCTCTCTGGGCGATTGGGGAGGCCGTACATCCTGCTGGAGGGAAGGAGGCTGCATCTCTCGCTGGGAATAGGCCCGCTCTCGCTGTGGACGGACAGACCGCACGTCTCGTGGTGATTGAGCCGGCTGCATGTCTCGATGCGACTGTATGGGCTGCTGAGTCTGGATTGGCTGTACTTCCCGCTGTGCCCGGACTGGCTGGGCAGAGCGAATAGGCTGTGCATAATCAAGGGGCTCAGGGGGTTGTGGTGTTCCTGCGGCTTGCCGGGAAGGCACATCAATCTGATCTTTCTGTGGCAGCATATTCATCTGGTCTTGCGCAACGGGCTGGGTATCGCGTTGTAGTCCCAATTCTCGTGCGAGCGGGTTGTTTGGGTCGTGGTGCGATTCAAAGACAGACGGTTGAGGAGATGAAGCACGGTATGCTGGGTTCATAGTCCGGGCAAACTGTGCGACCGAGTAGTTCTCATCTTCAGAGGCCTGCGACGACGTCTCGGCGTCCCCTCTACAGAAGTTGATGAATTTGGGAGCATCAGGGATCTCCTGGCCGGTGCCAGCGTCAGCGATGAAGTTGGCAATGTCCTTTTCGACGTCGCAGTCCTCGAGGGACAGTCGAATCTTCTCGCACGAGGCATCGTCGCTGACGCATACTGTTGAGGCGATGTTGGCAAAGTTCCAAAGGCTGCTCTTGGTATAGTCAATGCGCTCTTCTTCGAGGTCCTGGAATTTCTGCAACTTGTCAGCCGCCTTCTGTAAGGTCTTAGTGGTGAGGAACGTACGTCACATGCTGCCTTCCAATCTCTATTCCACCTGCCGGTCGTCTCCTCGAGGACTTTGACGGCTGCCTCATAGTCGGCGCTCGTGGTGGAAAGGTTAATCTGTGTTTTCTCCAGCCTGGCCTTGTTCTTGCGCTCTTCGTGTCCCATGACCATGTGTGCCTGGGCCAGGAAGCCCTTGATCTTAAGGCAATCCTGCTCATATCGGTCTCGGGCCTTGTTGACGGTCGAGGTTTGCTGCATCTTCAGCTTCAGCAGCTTCTCAATGCCGTTTTGCACGATTTTCCGACGTTCCTTCATGCCACCGGCAAAGGCAGCCAGCGGCTCTTCCAGCTCCGTCTTCATCTGCTGTGCAATACTCTGATGCGCCTTGCCCATGGACTCGACTTCGGCCTTGATGACATCGCAGGACAAGCGCAATGTGCCAGTTTCGTAGGAGCCGAGGGGTTTGCGGGAGAGATTGAGGAGTTTGCGTGAGTACTCCTCTTCTATGGCAGCGCGGACGGCGTAGAAGTTTTTGAGTTCTTCGTTTGTGACTTTGGCGGCGTGCATGCGGTCGAGCATGGGACCGACGCCAGCGTCATCTTTGCCCCAGAAGTTATTGGCGACTAGGCAGGCATATTAGTCACCGTGTCTGTTCTATCCATCGTGTCTGCCGTAGCAGGCAGGCGCTCGACCTACACGAGAGGGAGACGGAGGGCGGCTCCGCCGCCGCTGCACCACCCATGGCGCCGATGTGTGTGGCTGCCGTGGAAGTAGTGAGGGGCGTTAAGGGGGCGCAAGTGAGCGACGCGCAGAAAAATAGACAAGTAGAATATTGATGTATGGCATGTATGGGCTCGTGGGCATGTAGACGTTGTGGTGGTGGGTGTTGACGGGGTTGACAGGGGTGTCGGGGGGCGTGTTGTGGGGGGAAGTCGCCAGGGAAACGCGTGTGAGACGGCCTATGACGACTCGCCATGCTGTTGTGGTATTGTATTATACTGTAATATACCGCAACATACAGTATTTTACCGTATTTGCCGTATTTTACACCAACAGGACGACTTGAGGCCCTTATCGCCGTCGCGTTGGACCTGTTCTCGTAGAGGAGCTGCCTTGAACCAAATGGCCAGCCAAATGACGTGTTGAATGGCCTAATACTGTATGACTTTTCAAACCCTCTGATCCGAACACCCTGATCCACCCAAATAACAATTTATGATGCTCATGCTGTGTATGGCCCTTTGGGGTGGGGGACAGTGCAACAGCCGCGTCACCACATGCAAGCTATAGTTACATCATGCTGGCTAATTAGTACATCCCGCCGATTCGCATACACAGGCGAAATGATATTTCCGAGCAGAACACAACAACTCAGTCGATTAGTGACTGAAAAGAACATGTCGGCGACGGTTGAGAAACCAAGGCAGCTTCACCCATATCGACATTTAGCCATTGATGCTCCCTCATCTTCCCCGAAGTATTACCCGAGCATCTGGCAAGCATAAAGTACTTAGCGAATATTTGTAACGTACACGACAGTGAGATAGTTACTAGTTAATAATGCGAAGTGATCATGCATACCAATGACTGAATCAGATGCTATGGATGACATCAGTCTCGAGGCGGCTATCCAGGTGCACGAGCAATTTAGTGCTGCTCTTCAATCGACGGGGATGCGGAAAAGGGTACCCGAGAAAAAAAACCAGAACTTCGAGAATTTGGCATAGGACTGAACACCCCCAAGGAGCAGCTGGCACCCACGAGACACATTTTCGAGCCTGCAGAATGGGTGCTTATCTTTACGGACGATTACTGGAGTTGAAGCCTGGAATCTAATACCTCACTTACCAAGGGCTCGCGACTGGTGAATTCCATAGAAATCCTTTCGCGGTTCAAAAAGATCACTTACGATGAGGAGAAAGATTTTCTCCGAAACCTCATTGTCTTGCACGAGGGAGAGTATGAGACACGTAAGAACCTATTCAAGAATATCCTTTGAACCCTGCGTTTGTGTGCCAACTCAACTCATTCAAGCCTGTGTGCTTGTAGTCGGGGGAAATCAACGCACCATGCGTAGAAGGATTATATGGCAGATAATTATATACAGCAGGATCCACAGAACATCAGGGCTTAAAAATAGGGGGGGGGATCTGCTTCTTCAATTTCACTCGATTCCCTCAAGCCGGCTTCATCGGAAAGCTGCGCTTCAAGCTGCACTTCTGGGAGCTAGAACGCAACTCGCTCTTGAATATAGTATAGACCCGTATTCTTAAGGAGACTGTTGAGTTCATGACGCCATGCCGAACGAAGGGGAGCTTTCCTGGCCACCGCCGAATATAGTACCTATGTTTCGATGGCCAAACAGGCTAATGGTTTGTGCGTAGGCCGCTCATTTAGGATGCTGATCCGGAAATAAGTAAAAATAAAGACCGATCAGCCAGATTCTGTTATACAACTAATAGCTATCCTTATCTCAGATGAAACTCCTGTCCTGGCTATAACTATGTTCTACGCCCAAGTAGCCACCCATAAAGAACAAACCTGCCACAGGTCGCCAATGGCACAACTTAGTACTTCACCTCTAATCGTGCCGTCATACCCGTAACGGCAATCCGCCTCGACGCTTCGCGCACCCTCAAATGTTTCTCGCGCTCCATGCTGGCCTGCATGGCAACATTCTGCGCCTCAGCGACCTGATCGACAACTAGCGCAATACCCCGTTCTGTACGAGTACCAAAGCTTTCTTCAAGTTCTAACTTGGTAGCCATGGCCAACTGATCCTCCAGTGCCTCCACCGCTTTCGAGCTGAGTTCTGCAACCGCCGTCTTGAGCTGAGCCTCGTCATCTGCCCTGGCTTTTTTTGCGGCTGCTTCGCGCTCATCAACTTTTGCTTCGTTGGCTCTTCGCTTCTCAGCGCGTAACGCATCTTTCTTGGCTCTGGCAGCAAGATAGCGCGCAGAATGGCCCAAGGCATGTCCATCTTTAGTCAGCGGCGGTTCAACATTGAGTGGCGGTGCGGTGAAGAAAAGCACACGGCCCTTTTCGTCGCGCTGGAATTGTTCGCGGATATCCTGCGGGATACTCGCGTTGGCATGATCGTTTAAGACGTAGACCTCGACAGGTTGGGGCGCTTTGTAACCGGAAGGTGGCTGTTGGATATAAGGCTGTTGGTAGCCGCCTGGCGCAGGACGTGGTGTTTGGAATGCTTGCATGGGAGCAACTGGCTGGGGTGTGAAGGGAACGTGGGGAGTGATTGGTTGATAGGAAGGCGTTTGTTGTGCCTGTTGATGCATATGCGGCGCAGGAGATTGGGAGTGAGAGTGGTAGTGCTGCGTGTGTGTCGGTGTGTAAGCAGGCGCGACATGACTATGCTGCGGTGTCGGAGCAGGCATTGGGGTGAGAGTGGGAGCTTGAGCGATAGAGTAGTTCCGCGATGGATCGTATCCATGCGACGGGGCTGTGGCTAAGCTTGGAGTAGGTATCACGGGCGCAGGCGGCGGTGTGGGTGGAGGTGGCGGCGTCGGTTCTGGCGGTGGTGAATCCTACAGAAATCGTAAGCTTCCATCCTACAAGTGAAAGGTAAATCATTTACCTTTGGGTCTCGGGGACGGCGATGGACCGCGCCAATTTTCGGGGGAGCATTCTCAGCACCCCACTCTGGCTTCGGGAGGTCGTCCTCTTCTGTTTGATCATCCTTGAGTAAGTACGCGATCGGACTTGGTATCTTTTTGAGCTTGCGCTGCGTATCAAATAGGTCCATGACGTAGTCCTTGTCTCGCACTTCGTCAGGCAGACAGCTTGCCCACGTCTTAATCTTGTTGAGCCTGTGATTTTCCTCATTGTATCGAGCCTCACACACGTAAATTTCCTTGTCGGGCGGAAAGTCCCGAGGGCGGCCCTTGTTATATCTTGTCACAAACATGACAAAGCAGCGATCGACAACCTCGTCAATGCGATGATCGCGGTACTGTCCTGTCTTTACCACCTCGTTTTCGAGGAAGTGACGGTCGAAACGATGCACCGTTTGCTCGGGGCGGTAGTACCAGCATGCATTGACCCACTTTCCTCCTTCAGCGTCCTGCCACGTACGGTAGATTTGAGCCACAATGGGCTTGGTGAGGTCGTTGGCGTTCTGAATGTGCACCCAATCGCCGACCTTCCAGAGTTCGCCGTTGTGAAGGATACCGTTGGGCATGGGTATGCGCCCCTCCTCCATGACATAATCCGTATCCGGTTTTTCTTTCTCAGCCTTTGCAATTTTTCTGGATTCCTTTTGTAAATGCACGGCATCCTTGTAGATTTGACTTTCCTCCTCGTTGTACTGCTTGGCGTTCTCAAACATGAGCTCCACGTCCACCATGAACTGGTCAACTGAGCTGTACTTCTTGCGCTTTAGTTTCCGCTTGAGGATATCCATGGCCATCGGAGTCTTAATCTCAAGGTGATATTCCGGCATAACGGCCTTATCGGGGACGCGTTCGAATGCGCTGACCATTAGCTTGTTGAGCTGATTCCTTGGCTTCCTAATGCCCTTCATGATGGTCTTAATTCGGGCTTCCATGGGGGTATCGACCCTCGGTGGCCGGCCGCGCTTCTTTCTTGATTCAGGATCATCTTCCTTTTTGGGGTCTTCTTTGGCAGCCCTGGAGCCACCCTCACGTTTAGTGATGGCTGCCGTGGAACGGGGCGCGCGTCTCCTCTTGCGCTTTCCGCCTTCTTCCTCGTCATCGTCGTCGTCGTCTTCGTCAACCTCGAGCTCCTCTTCGTCGTCGTCGTCTTCCTCCTCTTCCTCCTCAGGCTGAACAGGGTCTTGTTCGGGAATCTCACCAAGATAAGGCAGAGTCGCGGTTTCCTCGGTGATGACCTTTTCCTCGACGAGCTTTTTGAGTTCGTGCTCGATGACCTTCTTGACCTCAAGTGCGTCCACATAAGCCTGCGAATCCTGCCGGTTGTACACCTGCGCATTGTGGGGAATAAGCGCCAGATCGCGCACAAACTCGGAGAAGTTTTTGTACTCCTTCTGCGCAACTTTGGCCTTGATTGTGCTTAGGGCCACAGGCTCTTTAATGATGTCGTAGTAGTCGGGCACTGCGCGCTTGTTGACTTTGCGCTGGAAGAGCTTCGTTGGGTCGTAGTCACTGTCATGTCACGTCAGCCAAGACACAGGCTGCATGTGCAGTCTGGGATACATACTCGTCAATTCTGTAGTTGTATACGTTTTTGAGAAAGTTGGACATGGCCTCCCATTCCGGCGCGGTCACGGTCGAAGTTGCGCCGGCTGACTCGGCCGTCTCCGTCGTAGGCACCGGCGTCGAACTCGGTGCGCGCGCAGAAGCCATGCTTGCGATGGATGGATGCGCGTGTCGCGCAGTGGTTCTGGTCGTTGCCGCGTGATGCGCGTGCCGAAGTTGTCACGTCGTGAATTGCGGAAGGGCCAATGCGCGCGTCTGGCTATGCACGGACCGAGTCGATAACGTTAGAGCAAGTGTCTTCTTACCAAGCCGCGGGGGTTCCGCCTCCACTCTGGCCTGTGACTC
>Ga0182211_1000220_pt1 | contig 17963 bp, 20 predicted proteins | sample G5R1MG_20_FD_129660 | JGI IMG/M metagenome (GOLD analysis project Ga0182211, IMG submission 129660) | Switchgrass phyllosphere microbial communities from Michigan, USA - G5R2_MAIN_03OCT2016_LD1 MG | ecosystem: Host-associated > Plants > Phyllosphere > Phylloplane/Leaf | place: USA: Michigan... | reverse complement strand
GTGGCCCAATGTGGGTGTGCCCGAGAAGGTACACCGCTTGTGGGCGCACCTCGTACTAGCCGTCCTGGTTGTGTGCTGGGTGTGCTTCAACTTCTACCTTTCGCTGCGACAATTCGTGCGCATGCGACAGACCGTGCTTACCCTACCAGAGCATCGCATCCGCGCCTCTGCCACCACCATTCTCGTACAGAGCATTCCCAAGAAATGGCTCACGGTCCCGGCGCTGGACGCCCTCTACGATGTCTTCCCTGGCGGTATCAAGGGCATTTGGATCAATCGCGATTTCGACGAGTTGCAGGAAAAGGTCGCCCGGCGCACCAATATTGCACGCGCGCTCGAGGCCGCGGAGACGAATTTAATCATCAACTGCACCAAGGAGCAGAAGAAGAGGCAGGAAAAGGCAGCCAAGGAGGCCGGCAATAAGAAGATGTCAAAGAAGGAGAGGAGAGCGAAGGAAGCGCAGCAGAATCATGCCATGAGCCAGCAGACTCACGATGCTGGTACTGACGCGGGTAATCCCCACGAGATCGAGGCGCAACTGCAGCAAGTGCTTCAGGAGGATGGCACACCTTCCTCGTCATCTTCGCGTTCGTCGTCACCGAGCAGGAAGAGGAGGATGTTCCCTGTCCCGTTTCTCGGCGAGGGCATGCACGCGGTCGGCGAGGGCATTCGTGACGTTGGCCAGGGCGTCGATCGCATCAACAAGAAGGTGATTGGCGGTGTTCGTGGTGTATTCACAGGAAGGCAGCAAAAGGGCCACGTCCACCAGCCTGACGGGAATGCACGAGCTCAGCTCGACGGAAATGACGACCAGCTCGATCTTTCGCCGATATCTGCAGACTTTTGCCGCCGGGAAGCTAGCAGCGACACCCAGGCTCCGCTAGCTGCATCGGCGGGGGACAAGTACGGTTCTGAAGGCACTGAATCTGGACCGAACTCACCGAAAGAGTTGGAAGCCCCTGCCGAGAAGGAAGAGGCCGAAGAGGCACAAGCACCAAAGTCCGGGTTCAAGGCTTGGCAAAAGTTGAAGGACGTCTATATCGGACAAGGTGATTTCGCCAGTCCGAACCCTTTTCGAGAACAGGGCGAGGCCCTGCCGATGGAATTGAAAGACAGCGAAAAGGACAAGATCAAGTACGACTTCAGCGGTCTCTATGACGATAGCTTTGCCGAGGACGATGAGACGGCTCTGTGGAGGAAGTACATCAAGGCCAAGGATCGAGACACGATGCGCATACCTCTCTTCAATAAGTCGTGGTGGCCATCGCTTCCTCTCATCGGGAGAAAGGTTGACACAATCTACTACTGTCGCAAGGAACTCGCTCGTCTTAACGTCGAAATTGCCGACGACCAAGCGCACCCGGAGCGCTTCCCGTTGATGAATTCAGCTTTTATCCAATTCAATCACCAAGTTGCAGCGCACATGGCTTGCCAGTCGGTCAGTCATCACATCCCCAGGCAAATGGCACCCCGTACCGTGGAGGTCAACCCCGCATACGTGCTGTGGGAAAACCTGACCATGAAGTGGTGGGAACGCTACCTCCGTATGTTTGCAGTGATTGTCATCATCGTTGGGCTTGTCATCTTCTGGGGCATTCCTGTGTCCTTCACGGGTGCTCTGTCTCAAGTCCAGACTTTGACGGGCAAGCTTCATTGGCTGGGATGGATCAACAAGCTCCCAGAGTGGGCAATCAGTTTTATCCAGGGTGTACTGCCTCCCGCTTTCCTTGCCATTCTCTTCGCGGTACTACCTATTCTCCTCCGCTTCCTGGCTGGCATGACTGGTACCACGACATCCGGTGAGCGCGAGCTACTGGTCCAGAACTTCTACTTTACCTTTGTGTTTGTGCAGCTGTTCCTCGTTGTGTCCATCTCGACGGGGATCACGACTGCGATCGAGCAGTTAGTCAACGATCCCATCAGCATCCCTGCTACTCTAGCTCAGAACCTGCCCAAGGCCGCCAATTATTTCTTCTCGTACATGATTCTACAGTCACTCAGTATCAGTTCAGGTACCCTGCTGCAGATAGGAGCGGTTGCCGTTATCGTGTTTCTGCGGTTCTTGGATACGACGCCGAGAGAAAAGGTGTCCAGGGTGCTGAGTCGGCCGGGAATCAACTGGGGGACCATGATACCTGTCTACACCAATTTCGGTGCTATTGGTAGGACGCTGAGTGGTTGGATGCATACACCTGCTAACATGAATAGGTATCATCTACTCGGTTGTCTCGCCCCTCATCTTGATCATGATGCTGATCACCTTCTGCCTTTTCTGGTTCACCTACCGCTACCAGATGATCTACGTAAGCTACGCCAAAGCTGAGACAAACGGTCTTATCTTTCCCAAAGCCGTCAACCAGCTCTTTACTGGCCTCTACTTCCTCGAACTGTGTCTCATCGGACTCTTCTTTTTACAGCGAGACACCAAAAATGAGGTCGCATGCTTCCCACAAGCCATCATCATGATCGTCACCATGGTCTTCACCGTCCTCTATCAGTTTGTCTTAAACCGTGCCTTCGGACCCTTGTTCACTTACCTTCCAATCACCTTTGAAGACGAAGCCGTCCTGCGCGATGCAGAGTTCCAACGCGCGCAAAATAGTCGCTGGGAGGAGAAGGAGGAGGATGAACACGCGCCGCTTACTTCGGAAGAAGACCATAAGTTAACAGCCGAAGAGCGTGAGCTAGCCCATCTTGATGAAATGGACCGCCTCTCCGCCCGCGACCGACGCGACGCGTCCTACGGCCCCGGCTCCTATGAATTGAAAAATCTTGACAACAAGCCCTCAGCGATTTCCGGTACCTCCTCCCGTTCCCGCCGAAGATCCAACTGGGCTGAAAAATCCCAAACATCACTCCGTTCGCGCTCGCGCTCGCACTCTGGCCACCATACCAAACAAGCCTTTCACAAGACTGATCCCCTGAACCTCATCACCTCAACACTACGAAAAGGCCTCAACGACGTCGCCCGTCCTCTGCGCGACGCAGAGGCCCAAGTCCTGCCCTCCTCCAACCTCTTCGATGACATCGATGACGAGCTCGCTGACATTGAACCCGAAGCCCGTCAAAAGCTCATCAAGCGCAGTTTTCAGCACCCAGCTACGCGCGCAATCCAGCCTGCGATCTGGATTCCGTACGATGAGCTAGGTGTTGCCAAGGACGAGATCGAGCGGACGGGTAGCTTTACAAAGAAAGTGTGGATTACTAGTGTAGGCGCAAGGCTGGATGCAAGTGGCAGTGTGATCTACAGGGGATTGCCGCCAGATCGCGATCCGTTTGAGAACATTGAGGTATAGATCTTTTCTTTTATCTTCCTGTTGGCGTGGCTGGGACCGAAAAGGGACAAATGGGCATGAAATAGGGTTGAGGCGGTAGATTTTATCTTTTGTGGTATTAGTGTCGTTGGTATTTTTTTTTAAATATTAGATGTACTGCCATTTTTTTGTTCGGGGTAAGTGATGAGGAGAAGAGGTAGGAGCGGCCGGTATCTACAGTCATCTTCTGGACGTTGAAGATCCACCTGGTCTCGCTATGCAGTAAAGGTATTGAAGGCGAGTGACGGAATAAAGATTGATGTTTTCACGCAGCCCTATACTACGTGATAGCCTTTCGCCCGCCACCTCTGTCAATACACATCCGGTCATTCGGCTTTGCTATCTCGCATCCATGTAACACATACATGTGCATCTACATAGCGTCGCATTCAAAGAAAAAGTCTTACTGAATAGGCGATGTCAACAACCAAGTGCCGATCTTTCCTGGTTAGCACTAATGCATTCGGACTCCCTGCACTCGTCACATCACCTGTCGTCGCATCTCAGAAGCCGGCCGCACACAACAAACCACAACCCTTTTTGTGCCGGCATCCACACTCCCTCCTTTTCTATTTACCTGTCGAAATTTACGTTGGCATGGGCCATGAAACTATGTGATCTGTAAGAGTAGGGATCAGATAAGGGGTACCGAGGCTTAGCAAAAGTGCCCAGCTGGATATTGACGCCTCCATGCCGGACCAGGCGAGCGAAGGCAACGAACATGGCACAGGCCTCTGGGCAAACTTAAACGTTCGTGCCACAAGTCTCGGATCAGAACCGTCGAGAAAATCCCGAAATCAGCCATTGAACCGGGCGTGTGAAGCATGTCGAATCTCGAAAGTGCGATGTCTAGCCAGCCCAGACCCAGGTTCGACACAGTGCCAGCGATGTGCCAAGGTGGGCAGAACCTGTGTCTTTGCGCCGCCAGTCAAGCGAAGGCAACGCAAGAGGACCGATGTGCGGGTTACTGAGTTGGAGAAAGAAATACAGCAGATGCGCAGTCTGTTGAAAACGAGTAACAGGTCTTCACAGGATGCAAGCGATCCTGGTTCCGATGACGAGCTGGACCAGCATGAGTCGGGCGCTGAGCCGGAAACATGGTCAGAGTCAAGGCCTCGTCCAAGCAAGGCAACGATAGCATTGCCAGGACAAAATGGGTGGCTTGACGCACCCGCCGTTGAGAGAGCGCCAATCTTCCAACACGTTGCGAGCTATGACCCCTTGGGAGCCATGGAGCAGGACATTCTATACCGCCACGTGATCTCTGACGATATGGCCAGGGAGTTAATGGCGATATGGCGTAACGAGCTCACCCCGGAGTGTCCCGGCATCACCATTCCGAAAGATTGGACCGTCTTTGATCTACGAGACAACAAGCCTGCTCTGTTTCATGCTATCATGGCCGCAGCTGCGCATTCCAAAGGGTCTGCATTATCTGACAAACTGCACGAGGAGACGTTGTATCTCTATGCCCGTTCCGCCTTCATCAAAGGCGAGAAGTCTCTGCAAACAATCCAGGCTCTACTGGTTACCGTCGCGTACTACTCGCCTTCGAAGACCCCCGGGCAACTACAGGTCCACCAATGGGTGAATATGGCAGCGTCCATGGCACTGGAACTGGGACTCGCTTCGAAACCCAGGACTCATGAGCAGTTGCCCAAGCGTGCAATAAAGTCGCTCCAGAAGATCTCATCGCCAGAGGAGTTATTGGAGCATGTGCGTACTGTGCTACTGCTATACCTCAATGCTTCCGGACTGTCGATGCGGTTCAAGCGGCCCAACATCCTGCTTTTCAATAGCTGGATGGAGGAGTGCTTGATCATGCTTCAAAAGTCAAAATCTCTCGAAGACAAGCGTATTGTTGCACAGCTGAAGCTCCAGCGCATCGCTGACGAGGCAAATACAGCTTTTGGATTTGACGATGCGAGTACTAGTTTTACCTTGTCAGAACTACGGATGCAGATCATCCTGCGAATATTCGAACGAAGGATGCAGGAATGGCGAAATTCTGTGCCGGAAGATGTGATGACTCGTGAGTTTTTGTCAGTCAGGGTTTCCGTTTCGATTCCCTAACGCTGTTCAGCATTGTTGAATATTGAATTTCACCAGAACATGCTTTCCATGTGGGAATTTGGCATGGATGGAGGTCGCTATGATGTCATTGAGTTCCAGAATCGACATGTCTCGCTTCCTGCTCTTGATGATGACTCGGTGCAGCCAGAGTCCCTGTTATCACGGACTGCCTTGCAGATCAATGCAACCACAAAGTGCATCAGCACAGCGCAAACTATCCTTGATTGTTTCGCAGAGTATCCCATTGAGAAGATGCAGCAGGCGCCAACCGCTCTGTATACAAGAGCTGTGTATTCACTGGTTGCTCTGATGAAAGCCGACTATGCTGTGGGTACAGATGAGGATATGAGCGAGCTGCTTGAGAGCCAAAGTCTTCAAGTTGGCCAATACCTTGACATGGTGCTTGCAAAGACAGCCGAGTCAATAGGCCCTCAGAAATGCCGGGCTCCCAGCTATTGGAATTTCCTCGTCGAAGCAAAACTAAAGACCTGGTGGGATGAATACCAAGAGTGGCGAAAAGAAGGCAGACACTTGAAACGGCGCAAAACAAAGGCACAAGATAACAATGCCATGGCGACTGGCCATCCAATACCGCGATTTGCAGACCCCAACGACCACAACAACAATCTGGCTTCGGCGACACAGACACAGCCCCCTCTTACACAACAGGAAGCCCCTCTCGCCAACCTTCCCATGAGCGCTACTATGCACCCAGACTGGACCACAAACAGTCTCCCACTCGACACGACAACCTCGATGCAGCCCATTGCCGAACCCGCAAAGTTTACCCCAGACCTAGACGACTTCTCTGCAGCGTTCCAGAATGGCGATCTCTATCTCTGGAACGAGGTATCTATGGACAGTTTTGGTGAGTGGTTATCACAGGCTACGCCGTACCAAGGCATGGGCTATGGATCTTCGCATGGTCAGGGGCTCTAGGTGTGAGAGCAAGACGTTTCTTATCCCTCGTTTGGCTGGAGAGGATAGTAGGATAGATGGCTTTGTCTCGACGTCGTCTTACAGGTACTCTGTACAGGCGGAGAGGTGATCCGTTATCGGCCATGCCCCACCATCTGATAAGATGTTTCGATTCGTTCATCATCACCGCTGATTTTACTTTCACAACAACATTCTTGTTTGGGTAGTATCCCTGGAACCGCTCGTCCACCCAACTCGCAATCATGGCACACGTCGGTGTACTGCACAAGTACTCGGATCGTCGTGTCGCATTCCAACATGCGTCGTCGTCTCCCATGAACGACAACGACGAACCGCACACGCTACTCTGGGTAGGCGGCCTCTCCGATGGCCTCCTCACAGTCCCGTACCCCGCCTCAATCGCTGCCAGTCTGCCGTCCGACTGGACCATTGCCGAAGTACTCATCACATCGTCCTACAACGGCTGGGGCACGAGCAGTCTTGCACAGGATGCGCGGGAACTAGGCGAATGCGTCGCCTACTTCCGACGGCTGCGTCCAGGGAAAAAAATAGTCCTCATGGGCCATTCAACAGGCTGTCAGGACGCCATGGAATACGTGGTGGGCAAAGACGCCGACACGCGTCCCGGCCTGGACGGCGTAATCCTCCAAGGCGGCGTGTCGGATCGCCAGGCATGGGAGGACCTGCTGACCGAGGCCGACTACACGACCCTCGTCGCCAAAGCACAAGCCATGCTCGACCAAGGCCACGGCCGAGAAGCAATGCCCAGCCACAACAACCCCATCATCAACACCTTCGGCGGCCCCATCACCGCCTACCGCGTCCACTCGCTCCTCGCCAAAGGCGGCGACGACGACTTCTTCTCCTCCGACCTCTCCGACTCCCAACTCGCCCGCACATTCGGCGCCTTCCCCGCCTCCACCCCCGTGTGCTTCCTCCTCGGCGCAGAGGACCCCTACGTCCCTGCGTCCGTCGACAAGGCCGCGCTCCTGCAGCGCTGGACGCGCATCCTCCGTCGCGGCGGGGCCCTCGTCGACGACGACAACGGAGGCCTTGTGCCGGGCGCCCACCACAATCTCGACGGCGATCCTGCGCCCGTGGTGCAGGATCTGGTGACGCGAGTATGTGGGTTTGTAAAGAGGGTGGGGGGAGGGGACTTTTCTACGTAGTAAGTAGGTAGGTAGGTAGGTAGGTGGGTAGATACCTGGTACTACAGTTTACTCCATCCATCCCCACAACATCCTATAGTTCATAGGCCCCGCTCCCGACCTCTTCAGCCCTCTTTTCCAACCTTTTTCTGCTGGAATGGCGAGCGGAGGGGCGAGACGGACGGGTTCGGTGCCACTATGTGCCGTCCTACCTCTCGACTCTCGTGCCGCGTGGGTAACAATGTAACAATTCCCAAAAAGCATTTCAGCAGCGCTGCGGGAGGATACTCCGCACGGAATGACAAGCGCAGAAGCAAGGACACTGCTAAATAGGACCGGTAGGTTTGTTGTTGTTGTTGTTGTTGTTGTTTTTGTGTGGAAAAGTGGTGGGAATAACGACAGTAGACGGTTGGAAAAAAAAACATCGTTCGTCATATACGTGAAGATCATGGCAGACGTGAGCTCTTTCTCTCTCCACACAAAAAAAGAGAGTCCGTCACGGATGACGACAATGCAGCGAATTGCCATCCCAGGCCTTTCGCCAATCCCCGATTCCCCTTCCTTCCCTCCTTTACGCCTAGGACGTGAAATGGAAGAAAGAATTCAACGCCCACGCAATGCACACATCATACAGAAATAAAACGCCCCCGCCCTCTTTGGCTAATTCACCCCGCCAACCTCATTGCTCACAAAATCCGACCTGAACAACCCACGCCTCGCCAAACCTCACGCCTTTGCCGCCTCCAATACCCGCATTTCGCCATGCCTTGTTAATCCCTACATCCACGACCCAAATCAGCCACGCCGGATCCCTGCCCGCCCCATTCTGCAGCGCCTTCAGCAAGCCCGTGCGCGGCGCACCCAGACAGACAATGTACTTTGCGCGGACCTCAAGCGGCTCACCCTCTAGGATGGCGACTTCGCCCGTCGACCCGCCCACGCCTGATGGCGTTTCCACAGCTAGACACGCGGCGCGGGATTTATTCGCCCAGCCTACAATGCTCAGGACGGTGCGGCGGTCGGCGTCGCCCAACGAGTCGAACTCCTTGTGGCGGCCAAGCAGCGCGTCGATGATGAGTTCAGGTGGTGCCTGGAGACGCTTGAGCGCGTCTTCTGTATCCCGCCATGCCCGAATAGAACCCCCGAGTTTGCGGAAGATATCGACTTGGCGCCGGACATCCTTGTCCCAGTCTGCGCCTCGCTCGAATCCAAGCAGCGCGACCATGACTTTGGGTCCGCGTTGAGATAGGTGTCGCGCCGCGGCTACGGCACGCGCACCGCCTCGGTGGTTACCAGCCAAAACTACAATGACGGGTTGCCCGTTAGGATTGTCTTTGGCGAGACGCCTGCCACCCGGGTTGATGGCAGTGAGGGCGACTTCTGCAATGCCACGGCCAGAGTTTTCGGCAATCAGGTCTTCGCCCAGTCCAAAATCTACTTCGGCGGCTTCTTCCACGGCAAGCATGCCGCCAGGGGTAATTGTATAGCATTTTCGGTTACTGGGAATCAGACGAAGACAGCCATGCGAGCTCGTGTCCAGGGGGGATCCGGGAGGCGTAGCGACACGGCCTGGTCGTGGACTTCCTGTGGCGTGAGAGGAGGCGTAGGGGCGATTGATGAAGGAGCGGTTGCCGCGCTGGAGCAGACCAGAGCCCGTCATCTCGAGATCGGCCTGGACGCTACTGCCTTTCCGTGTGGGTGCTTGCTTGATAGAGGCTCGTGACATGGCGCGTTTCGAGTTGCGCCCGCTGCCGAAATCTGATTCTTCTTCTGAGCTTGTGTTGGTCCCACTTTTCAGCTTTCTATCCAGCACGTTTTCCGTAGGATGCAGGTTCTTGCCACCATGTGTACCAGGTCTTGCCAACCGATTAAAGCTGACTAGACGATCCTCATCTGCAGTTGTGTCCTCATTCCTAATTTGATTGAACACTGTGCGCTTGTCGAACTTGGAGAGGTTGCTCTGAAAGTCAAATTCGGGCAGCTCCTGAATGTCGGTCGCGTCCTCGGTGGCCCAGCCATTGTTCGCCTCGAGGGCTTGCTGCCGGCGTGTCTTCCTGTTCGAAGCGTTCGCGGCTGCGAGCCCCACTCTACCACCAATGACTCCCGGCGTCCGCGTTTCTTCGGCATCTTGGAGCATGGGCGTGTTCCTCCAACCATTGCCCTTGCTGCCAGCAGTTAGTTTCGCTGCCGCTGCATCGGCGCCATTCTTCCTCTCTTTGGCAGCAAGTTCCTTCTTACGGGACTTGCCTCCCCTACGAGTCTTCTTGGCTCCATCCTCGTTCTTCTGCGGACCGGGATGGTCCATAGGCTTGCCTGTGCGCGTCTTATTAATGCTTGCTCTGCGCACTGAGACGTGGGCCATCCTTGTTTCATTGTCTGCTTCCTCTGCATCCTGGATATCAAGCGATGAGAAGGGCCCCGCGAGGGTTGCCGCGCTGGGCTTCCGAACCGAACGTTCCTTGGTGCAGCTAGCTAGGGAAGGCGTATTTTTTGGTACGGGCGAGGTAGGCGCTTCTTGAGGCAGCGGAGCGACGGTATAACGTGTGGATGAGACGGCAGGAGCTTCTTGAAGAGGCGGAGCGATGGTCGGAGACGGAACAGCAGTGCGCTTCCCGACACTCAATATGGCAGGATCCACAAGACTCGGGGTTTGGTGGTTGCCGGCCTGCCCTCGCACAGTGGAGGGCTGGCTGACGAGCCGAGGCGCTTGCTGATTGACGGCCTGGAATGCTTGCTGATCTCCAACCTGAGGTGCTTGCTGTCCAACGACCCGTGGCAGCTGATCTCCAACCCTCGATCCCCGCTCTCGTTCTCCCTCACCCGGTAGCCCCCGTTGTCCCCCACCGCTCTCCCCTAATCCCCTACTCTCACCAACCCTAATTCCAGCCTCAGGCACGCTCCTTTGTTGCACCCGCCCATGCTCGGGCGGATCTGAATACAGCGGCGGTGGCGGATGCTGCGACGGCGGCTGCAGCGCCGTTTCGTTGATGCGCAGATCGGCAATGGCGTGGCCTTCGAGGCGGTACGAGCTGAGGCGGTGGCCGGTGGCGGGGAACAGGACTGTGGTGACAGGTTAGCTTATGAGGTTGCGATGATGAGGGTAGGGTGTAGTAGGATGTGGGCGTCTCTCATGTGTGTGTGTGTGTGTGTGTGTATGTGGATTGACAGATAAAACGTACCGTTGTGCAGCGTCAGCGTCGCAGTCGCCGGATTGATGTCTGCGACGAGGCCGTACACGAGCGTGTTGGGCGGGTGCTGCAGCATCACGATTACCGAAAGCCCTACGTAGTTGTTCGCCATGGTCGTCGCCCGGTGGGTGAATATGTAGCCGCCCAAGGCGGGTTGGCTAGTTGGTTGGCTAGTGGGTCGGTTGGTGGGTTGGTTGGGTTTGGTGAGGGTGGTGGGGAAACCACAGAGTGAACTTCCAAAGGCTGACGTTCGATGACATTTCGAGGCGCGCGCTCGGCAAGCCAAGGCGCTAGGGGCTAGTTAGGGCTAGGGGCAGGCAGGGCACATGCAGGGACTCGATGGCAATTTCATATGGAACAATGGAAAACAGTGAAGCAGGTCTATTGTCGTTCACTTTCATTTCGTCCACCAATGACACCTCAACATTATGAATTCGGATAATCGTCCACAAATTTCGTTCTTCCTTTTCATCCAGTCGCATATGGAGAGCAGGAGAAGAACGACACGAAAAACCCCGTCTCCAAACACTCACACCAACTCCCATGAGGCAACCCAACTAAATTTGCACGAGTAAGCCGTTTTGTTTTCCCACGTCTCATAGCTCAAGCCCCTCGCATCCTTGTTGTTAAACTCCGTGACCGCATTCACCCTAACCTTTTGGCCGGGGCATCCAAGCTCGTGTCTGGGCACATCGAGCCACCACGACCGCCCGTCCGTGTTGAAGGGCAGATATGCCGGCTTGCGTCCTTCGAGACCAGCGACGCTGAGAAGCATGACATAAGACGGTCCCTTGCCGTGGCGAGCATTGTCCCAGTGTGGGCAGACGCTCGAGAATTGGAAGCGGACGAGAGTGGGCGCATGCAAATCGTTGACGATGAGTTTCAATTCTGCGGGTGACACGCTTTGTGCGGCGATGCTGTGGTCGCCTAGCTCGTATGTCTCGACACGTCCGCCTATGTCGGCTTGCATAAACTCCTCGTACGGCATCACACGTCCGTCGGTACGAAACTGGTGCGACGCTTCACTGGGATAGTGCTTGAGACCAAACTCGTTGTTGTCCATGGTGAACATGGATGGATTGAACTTCCTGACGTAGCTGAAATTTGCGTCAGCTGCTTCGTTCAAACTAGGACAAAACGACATACCCTTCGTTTTTATTCTGACAGCCGATATGCCCCGCACCCCAGCAAGAATCAATCAGCTTCCATTCCCCATTATCAATCTTAACGGCGTTCCAGGCATGTGTGGAAGCGAAGGGCGGGATTGGCTGGCCGGGTTGGAGAGGCTCGTGTCCATAGCCCTTGCTGGCTCCAGAACACACCATCGCTTGGAGGCCCGCCTTGAGTGCCAAGGCTGCGAACAACCCGGCATAGCCTTCACATACCGCGAGGCCGCTTGCAATCGTCTTTTCAGGGGTACTGGGCTGGACTGTCTTATGAAAGAAGGAATAAACATCGTAGTCCACGTTATGATGTAGCCACGTGAAAATGGCTCTGGCCTTGTCCGTGGGCGACGAAAACTGTGCACACAATTGCTGCGCAAGCCACCCTACCTCTGACGATGGAAGCTGGGTGCGCGGAAATCGGGCAGCATGGGCGTCGGGCCCGGAGAAATCTCGACATCTGAGACAAGACGAAGCAGCCCCTAGCTTGGGCTTCGACGCCATGATGGCGTCTAGATTTGGCCTGGAAGCGAGCGGGATAGGTGGTGGTGCGCTGGACGCTAAAGAACACTCAGAGGTGACTGCTGGAGGGCGAGTCGTGGGAGGGGATGGAGGCGAGGGTGCCTTGGTATGGAAGCCCATGTCCAATGCTGATGGTCGCGGCGGAGGGGCAATTGCCCTGTTTTTTCCTGGTGTGATCGCGCTATTGATAGCAGGTCGGTTGGGTAGAGAGGGTCTTGCAGGTAAATCTGTGCTGGTGGTCAGTGAAGCATGTGCACTGTGTGACACAGTCAACCGACCAGGCGTTTTCAGTTGAGGTGGCAAGGCCTGACTGGGCACTTGGTTCCGCGGACTTCTCATCGCATTGAGCGTGGCATTGCTCTTCTTGGAGTCTTCGGGCGCCTTCTTGGCGGGAAGAGGCGGCAGTGCTGACGGATCGAAGGCTGGTGCACGCACCTGGTAGACGGACCCGTTGCTTAGGCTCGTCCCGTTGGTCTTTACCGAGCTCAGCGACGGTGTAGATATTGTTGATCCAACGGTGGAGATGGACTCTATGGATTCGCGCGGGCGCACACTGCGACTAGATGGGTTGCGGGGCGGCAGGGCTGGCGTTGGGCGCGGTGTGCCTATCGTGCGGGGAGGCGGCCGAGGCGGGAGCGCAGGCGGTGGCGTAGGCGTCACAGGAGGCAAATTCACCCCGAGCGGCTGGTTACCCAGCGGTCTCGCAGCGGTCGGTGCATGGCTCAGGACGGGGGGATTATTGACCGTCTGCAGGCGTTGCAGGGCGGGCGGGCGCGACGTCGGCGGGGGTGGCGGGGGCGGCTTCTTTTTGGCCGCCGGTGGCACTGTGTCGTAGGTGTAAGTGGGCTTCGTGCCAGGCGCGGGGACGTGGACTTCTTCCAGGTTCAGCGCGGCGATGCGCGACTTGATGCTCTGCGGGCCCTCGGCCATGGTGTGTGTGGCGTCGAGGGGACGGGGACTCGACGCCACCGTGACGGTCGCGGATGTGGCGAGCGGCAGCAAACGACAGCAAAGACGATGCCACTGCACCTCATTGGAGGGATGTCAAGGACGATGCCCGCCCAGACTGACTGTACCGCAGCACCTGCGCTGCAACGCGGGAACGGCCCGCCTTGTTTTCAGGCACGTTGATCGGCCCCCATCCGATCCCATGTGACTGCGCCACTGGCCCCACTTTTAGCCGCTCGCGCCGCATCCTCTTTGCCTAAAAAAGAGTAGCGCACCGACATGGCTGTGCACTCTCATTCTGAGTACGACGATAACGATGCTTTGTAACCTCACGACAACACTTGCACGCCCATCGTACACAACAGGCAGTCCTAGAAAAGACGTCATCATTCCATGCTGTAAACTACGTATAGATAGCTAACAGACGCTGGTTCGTAAAGCACAGTAAAAATCGCCGCGCTAAAGTTAGGCTGGCGTACATGCGTAGTTGAGACACCCATTCCTCCACTATGCCAACCTATTCATCCATCTACTCAACCCTGCCAATGCCCTCCTATTCCGATCTAGTAGCGCCATTGCCACCTGAGCCTCTATTCTCTCCTCATCGCTACGCAGCCCCGGAACCTCAGGAGTAGATTCGTGTTTTTTTTTTGTTTGTTTTTGCGGAAACGCTCAGGCGCGCCATGATAAATACTCAAAGGCCTGTGCCATGCGAAGAAAACATGGCTATCCAAAACTCCGGGAAAGGTCATGGCACGGTCGCGGAACAAAGCAAAGGGCAGTCTGTGAGAGATGGAGTTGGAATAATGGATAAAGAATAGTCGAGCGATGCGACCTAGCCATGGGAGCTGTATTCGAGGTAGTCCTGGCTACCGCTTGCGCTTCTTGTTCTTGTCCAAGGCGACGCTTGTGATAGCTGAATGCACGCCTTCCATTGGTATACCGTAGTCATGCATGGGAGGAGGTGCCATGGATGTCGTCGCAGACGAGACCGGGTGCTTCTTAACAGAGACGCCCATGTGTCGCCCATATCGTCCTTTCCTGCCGTTGCCCTCGTCTTCGCTGATGCAGCCTTCAGCAGGAATGCCCGCATCTTTGCAGCGCTGGCAGGGCCGCTGACGGTCACAGCCTTTCTTGCTCTTGCGGCATCGCTGACACCGCGGCTTGCTCGAGAGGTCTTCCTCGTCTGCACCAGGCTGGTGCTGGAAGTTGAGCGAGGCACTGGATGTCTTTCTAGACTGCGACGGGAGGGAGGTCGGTGACATGGGTGGCTTGCTCGTTCCATTGGACTTGCTCTTGCTCTTGGCGTGAGCGCGTACCTTGGCGGGCTTTCCAGACTTGCTTGATACCGACCTGGCCTTGGCAATGCCAAGTTGCATCCGTTGATGGTTATGCTCGCCTGGTCCCATTTCGTCGCTGACGCCTTTGAAAGAGCCATCCCTGTCATCCTCGTAGTCCTCGCCGCTGCTGTCGGCCTCATCATAAGCATGCGCAAGGTTGTTCATGCGCGCCATGCTGTACGGTAGAGGAGGCAGCTCGTGCTCATCCCCACTGCCGTCAGAACTGCCATCGCTGGAGGAGGCGGCATCAGCCTTGCCACTCAAGGCATCGTCAAGGGTAGAAGTTGAGGTGCGTCCATGGGTTGAGAAGTTGGATGCATCGCCGAGGCGCATGAGCTGGCGTGCGACGTCCTCGTCAGAGATGACACTGATGTTTGCGAGGGTTGTTTCAGGCGTGGGCAAAACACCACTGCCCGAATGACGGTAGTGAGTATGCTGGGCCGAGCCTCGAGCGCGAGATCTGTATCCTTGTGCGGGACCGCTCGACGTCGAGTAAGGGGTCACGAGACCTTGCGTGTAGGCGCTATCGCCATTGCCATGGCTCTGAGGCGATGGCAACGGATGTGCGTAGGAGAAGGTCTGCTGGTTGACCGAGTAGGGTGATCCGGCCGTGTTACCACTGATCCGCCTCTGTGGGGAAACAGAAGACATGGAAGCTGTCATGGGCACCTGAGGCGGGACGAACAGAGGTAGCTCCTGCAAGGGAACTTGGATTAGCATGAAGCGCAACAAAATGCTTGGGGTTCATGACATACGGAGCTGTCAAACTTGGCGCGCTTTCGACGCCCACCCTCGACAATGTTGTCGACACTTATATCAGCGCTTGCCAGGGGCTCTTTCCTGGACCGACGCGAGCTCGAGACAGAATGGTCTCCATCGCTGTCGCTGCAGCCGTCGCCGTGAGCGTCGGCGAAGCTGCCGTGGGAGCTGCCGCCTCGGCTCTTTCCAGACGGCCGCGTGCGCTTGCTGGCAGACACGCTCCTTCTCCCACGGCCAGGATGGGGAGAGTGGCTCTGGCGGGCGGTGCGAGATGTTGCTCGGTGACCCAGGCGAGGGTGGGAGACGGGCGGCAGCATCTGGAAGGCCTCGTCAAGATGGGGGCGCGGACGTCGCGGCGAGACTGTTGGCTGGTGAGGCGCAGGGGATGGGCCCTCTGTGTCGGGGTCTTCGGGAGAGACTCGGACATAGACGACCATGCCATGCTCGAAGTTCTCGAACCTGGCAATCAGGAGGTTGCCGTGGCGGTCCTCAAATATGACGCCTCTGCGCTCGTAGAGACCGTAGAAGTTCTTCACTGTGGTGATGATGGAGTCGGTAGTGTCGTGGGGGTAGATGTTGACCCGCATGGGCAGACGGGCCTTGTGGGCCGGCGACTGGGGCAACAGCAGCTCGAAGCTCACATTCTTGGGCTTGATGTGCTTGGGGGGCGACAGACAGTCATGGGCCGACCCCGTTTCGGTGCTGGGATATACATCCACGATGCCTGCGTCCTCGCGCTGCGGCAGCAGGCCGTAGTCGGCAGCCGACCGTCCCTCGTGCGGCGGTCGGCTCGCGACGAGGTCCTTGACGCTCTGGTTGGCGACCTGCATATCTGGCCGTATGGGCGCGGTGTGTGATTTCAAGGAGCGGTGCGGACCCGCCCGTGGGTGGAGGGTGCTTGGGCGGCCCGGGTCTGCCGGGGTAGCAAGGGTGGGTGCGAGCGGGGGCCGGTCGAGGACCGGCGAGCGTCACGTCTGGGGCGGCGTGTGTCAGCAGAAGGCGTGTGGTGAAGCGTGCGGGGAGGCGCACAGGCAGAGGGCATGGGCATGGGTGGGGTTATCGGGGCTGTCGTGGCTGTCGTGGCTGCTGGAAGACGTACCTCGCCGTTGGGGTGCTCAGGCGGCTGCGATGGCCGGCCGTCTGCGAGCGGATGCCGCACGGGACGCGCGGTGCAGGCTTGCGGGCGTACGTGGGCCCGACGACAGTCCCAGAGGCACTGGCGGAGGGGACGACGAGGGTGGCGTGCTGCGAGGGGGGTGGACGGGCGTCGGGTCGGAGGCTGAAGGTGCGATGGTGCTCACTGCTTAGCGAAGGTCGAACCACGACGATAGTCACCGTAGACGACACCAATGCACGCCACGGCGCGCCCCCGGAACCGCCTGCCACGGCCATGGCCAGCCAAGGCCGCGTTGCCAACCCGCAGGCTGTCTGCCGCGCCCTGTTGCGTGTGCATGGCGATGGTTTTTCGAAACAGAGACACCTTCCGGGCGGCAGCCGTGCACCCAATCATGGAGCCAGCCGGGCGTGCATGCCACGGCCACGGCCACGAGACGCTGCGCTGGGGAAGCGGCTGTAGAACAGGACAGGAACACGGCCATGCTGGCGCGCCCACGCTGCCATCAGGCCGCTGTCGATGGCTGCGCCCCAGGCCAACGAGGCCGCCGGTTGTGCATGGCCGAAGCGGACAGAACCGCGCTTGATGCACATGCCCAGCCGCCCCAGCCGCCCCAGCAACACCAGAATCTGGGTCGCCGGTGTGCACCGTGGCCATGGCCTGGCGGGCAACGGGCCTCGCGCGCCGTGGGGCGGCGGCGTGGCGACTTGGGGCGGGCTGCTGGTGCGCAGCGTCTCGTCGAGGGCCCCTCGTGCAACGTACGAGGTCACCACGAAGCCATGCGTGGACCGTTCCACCGTCGATAGGATCGCCTCACGGCCCTGACAACGGTGCCAGGCAGGTGAGGGTACGCGACGGTGCAGCGGGTTGGGCGCATGCGTTTACAGGAGGATGCTCCCGTGACGAGTCACGATAGCGAGTGGCCGCGCCACCACAGCCAACTCAACACACGCACTACCGTGTCTTCCCCCCTTCCCTGTGCCGCGCCCTCGTCGCCCACCGCCCACCGTGCGCCCAAAACACCCGCCCCTCCATGGGCGCGAGCAGCCGTGTCGTCGCGCTGCGACTGGGTTCGCCTGCAACCACATGGATGCCTCGCCAGCCGGGCCAGCGCGGGGTCGGTCGGCCGCTGCACTTCTCCCGCGCTTGGCGCACACCGTCCGCAGGCGCAGCGAAGGTCGCGGACGGGTGCGCCGGCGGACAGCCGGGGAGTGGGTTCGTGCCGTGTCGCTGCGAATGGCGGCGGTCCACGGAGATGTCGGTGAAGCCTTGGCCGGGTGGCTGCGGGGACAAAGCAGTGGGGACAGGCGACACCGTCCGTCGCGCAAGGCCCTTGTGGGTGCAAGCGTCCCGGGAGCCGTCGTCCACCCGCGGGGGGGGGGGGGGGGCGGGGGGGGCAGGGCCCGCGGGGGCCCACCAGGGCTGCCCAGAACCCCGCGGGCGGCCTGGCGCGCG
>Ga0182211_1000219_pt1 | contig 17988 bp, 18 predicted proteins | sample G5R1MG_20_FD_129660 | JGI IMG/M metagenome (GOLD analysis project Ga0182211, IMG submission 129660) | Switchgrass phyllosphere microbial communities from Michigan, USA - G5R2_MAIN_03OCT2016_LD1 MG | ecosystem: Host-associated > Plants > Phyllosphere > Phylloplane/Leaf | place: USA: Michigan... | reverse complement strand
TCTTCCGACCGCACCAGCGCCGGCCAGGACCGCCATTGCTCCCCATAGATCGGCCCGAGATCCCCGGTCGCCGGGTCGGCCCACTCGTCCCATATGCGGCACTCTGCGGCGCGCAAAACGTGGACGTTAGTCGAGCCGGAGAGGAACCACAGAAGCTCGGCGACGATGCTCGGGAAGTGGACCCGCTTCGTCGTCAGAAGTGGGAAACCCTCGGTCAGATCGTATCGGGTGGTCGACCCGAACGTCCCGAGAGTGCCCGTGCCCGTCCGATCGGGCCGGTTCTCGCCGCCAACCAGAAGGAACGACAGGAGGTGGTGATATTTGACGTCGTGGATACTCATGCCGGAGCCTTTTCCTCGATGGTGGTTGTGATCCAGTCGTCCCCGCGAACGTCCTCGCCGCTTGGGCCGTAGGGGTAGGCAGGGACGTCGCCACGGTTGAGACGGTCGACCATGGCAAGAACTTCCTCGACGCCGTTCCACGGGGCCAAGGTGAGGCGCACAGCGCGGCGGGGTCCCCATGCAGCGCGGCGAACGGCGTCGCCGGCCAAGACCGCGTGCATGGCCTCGGGGAAGGTCATGCGGGCGTGGTTCGTCGCATGATGACGGAAAAACCGAAGGTCTCGGCGAGCGCGACGATGTTGGCGAGGTTCGGGGACCGCTGTTTGTTGCGCCAGGCGTAGAAGCTCCGGAACGACACGCCGGCCCGCAACTCCATGTCGTGCAGGCCCACGCCCTTGGCCCGGCGCTCGCGATCGATGCGGCATATGCAAGCGGTGAGGTCGCGGAAGTCCGTCGTCTCACCGTTGGCGGCGAGCAAAACAACGTCGTAGCCGTGGGACGCCGCGAGCTTGAGGAATCTCGACAGGATCGGGCTCCGGCCGCCACGCGTCCAAGCATGGACGGAGTTGGTCGTGATCCCGGCCCGGTCGCACATCTCCTTGGTCGAGACGGCGAGGCGGTTCCGCACATGCGTCATGGCCCGCATGGCGTCCGTCTGGCGCACGAGGTTGACGACTTCGGGAGGGGTAGGAAGGTCAAGCACGAGCGGCCTCCCGCATCTTCTCGCGAAGGGTGATCTTCTCGACCGCCGACAGGTTGCCTGCGATGTTGTTGCAGCGCCCGTGGGCGATGAACTTGTTCGACAGGTGGTTCGGCCCGCCGTGCGCGATCGGGACAAGGTGCTCGACCGTCGCTTCGTATCCCGATGCGGCAGGCTCACCCGGCGCCGGCACATGGCCGCCACAGAAGAAGCACCCGCAGCCGTCACGAGCCGCCAAGACGGGATAGCTCTGCCGGAGCTTCGACGAGCGCCGCGTGCGCGCGGTGGGCGAGAGGGCCGGGTTGCCGCCGTCGAGGAACAAGTCGACAATTTCGGCTATGGAGGTCGGCCAAGTCTGGCGACCCTTGCGGTTGCGGTGGACGACGTGGACGCCCGAGAACGTGCGGATGCGCAGCACTTCGTAAGGGTTGGTCGTGGCGAGGACTTCCGCGCCGCACCTTCGCAACCATGCTTTGAAGGCGTCGAGGTCGCGGACCATCACGCAAGGCCGACCTGGGCCGCCAGCCGCATCGGCATGGTGACGTGCGCGTAGCCATCGGCACGCGGCTCCACGTCGACCGAAGCGAGCGAGAGGACCGCTTGCCGGTCGGTGCGAGGATCGCGCACGGCGACCTCGCGTTCCGTCCAGCCGTGAACCTCGACGCAGGCGTCGAAGGTGGCGTCATCGCGCATGGCTTACCTCCTGTCCGCGCGTCTTGCTGCGCGTGCTCGACTGGATGAAGGATTCGAGGTCGGAGTCGCGGTAGAAGACGCGACCGCCGTTCTTGACGTAGGCCGGCCCGTTGCCGTTCACGCGCCAGCGGGCGAGGGTGGGGACCGACGAGCGCAAGCGCTCGGCGGCCTCCTTCGGGGTGAGGAGCGGTTCGCTCAACATCACTCGGGCCGGTAGTCTTCTTCGTCGTCACCGAACGGGACGTCGGCGAACTGGCCCTGCGTCTCGCCCTCGTCGGCGACTTCGGTCTCGGCTTCCTCGGCTTCCGGTTCGGCGTCGGCGACCGGGGCAGCGGGATCGGGTTTCGTCTCCTGCGGCTTGCCACGCGGAGGCTTCGCCGCCTTGGCGTCCGTCTCCTCCGGCTTGCCCCGGTTCATCGCCGCATGCAGGCCGGACGGGCGACCTTCGGGCTTGGACGCCTCGACGGGCTTCGCGGCAGGCGCCGCAGGGCTGACGACCTTGAAGTCGTCGACGTCGATGACCTCCTCCTCGGTCTGCATGCCGTTGAGGATGTGGGGCGCGTAGAGCCGGCCGAAGAACGCGGCGGCGCGATACCGGCCCATAAGCTCGGGCATCGTCTGCCACTTGGAGTCGGGCTTGCTGAACCACCCTTCCTTGATCGCGGTGGTGTAGCTGACGGGCGGTCCTTCGAGGATTTCGCCCGTGCCCTTCTCGATCGCGTAGGCGACGAACTCGACATCGTCGACCTCGACCACGCGCTTGACCTTCTGGCGGTTGCCCTTCGGGCCTTCCCACGCCTCGGCCTCGACCTTACGCTTGCCGAGCGGCGTCACCTTGAAGCGGAGCGGCGAGAACATGCCGCAGGAGTTCAACGCCGAGATGATGAACGCCGACGACCACGACGGGCGACCCGAGATGATGTGAAGGTTCTGCATGACGACCATGGGCGACAGATGCATGCGCTGCGCCATGTCCATGGCGATGAGGGCGTTCCCCATCTTGTCGACGCCTCGATAGGCTTCGGGCACGAGGTCGGACTTGACGAGGGCCTGCGCCATGCGCTGCGCCGACTCGAACGATGCCGTCGAGGCGAACACGGAAATCGGCGCGTGGCTGGCCGGGGCGGCTACGGCTACGGCGGTGGACTCGCTCATGCGGTCGGTTCCTTCTTGGTGATGCGGAGATTGCGGAAGCTGGTCGCGCGCATGACGACCGTCTGTTCCGACTTGTGGGTGGTGCCGGCCGAGACCTTGAAGCCCCGACCGATGACGCGCTCGTTGTCGGTGATGGCGAGCAGGAGTTCGGCGCTGGCGCGCTTCTTGTCTTCGTCGGCATGCTTGGCCGCGATGTTCGCGGCATGTGACGCCTCGATCAGCGCAAGGATGCGGGCACCCTCGCTCGCGTCGGCCTCGTCGAGGTCGAGTTGCTTGCCGATGGTGGCGTTGCGGTAGAGCGTGCGGATGGTCTCGTAGTCCGCCAGGAAGTCGGGGGACGGGGCGTCGCCGCGCTTCACGCGGTCGATCATTTCCATGACCCGGCGACCGATTTCCGCGCCGACCTCGCGGTCCCGCTCGCGCTCGTAGACCTTCGGCGTGTTGCCGCCGATGAGCCCGCCGATGGCGCCCCAACCGAGGTCGCAAGCCTCAAGCTGGTGTTGCACCTGCATTTCGATGTGAGTGGGCGCCTCGACGTCCGTCCACTCATCCATGCCGACGAACTTGTCGACGTTCTTGATTTCGAGGCACCCGAGTCCGCGATCGGGGCGGGCGATATCCTCGATGATGTAGTCCGGCGAGGCGCCCATACCGGAGAACGTCGCCGAGCGCGCGTAGAGGAACGGTGAGGCATCGACGATGCGCCAGCCACGATCCTCGCAGATGCCTTGGGCGATTGCGTTTTGCAAACGCTTGCCCCACAGCATGCGCTCGGTTTCTTCGATGATGACCTCCACGGAGCCGGACAGGCGGTGGAACAGGTCGAACGGTGTCATGTAAGGCGAGACGCCGAACAGGGCCGCCGCCGCCGTGGCGGTCACGTCGCCGGCACGTAGCTTGTGCCAGGACGACTCCTTGCGCGGCCAGAACCACGCGGAGGGAGAGTAGGGGGCGCGCTTGGTCAAGCGCCCGGCCCCTTCTCCTGACGAAGCACGTGAATGCGCGCCGCCAGGTAGACGATGGCACCGAGGTATTCGCGCTCGGCCGCGCCGAACTGGCGGCGCTCGACCATGCCGCGCGCTTCGGTGATCTTCTTCTTCGCCTGCCCGGTCAGGAAGGCAGGGCCTTCCTCGGCGGCGATGGTGAAGATGGGCTGATCCTCGAAGCGCTGGCCGTTGCCGTGCCGCTCGGCACCCTTGCCGTTGGCGGCCTGTGCGAACGCATCGTCGAGGACGGCGCGCAGGGCGCCGTAGTCGTCGGAAGTGACGGCCTCGGCCGGATCGGCGGGCGGGGTCTCGGGAAGAACCTCCTCGGCGATATGAGGACCATGGACGTTATATCGAAACCCGTCCGTCGAATACCACCGAACGAACCCGGAAGCCCCGGCGAAGCTCCAAGGGAAACGAGCATCGCCGCTGCCCTTGATCATCGGACCAATGACCTCCCCATCAGTAAGCCTATACCTTCCGCCTTCCCGCACTCGAATGCTCATTTTCCGCGACCTTTCGATGTTGCCCGATCGTCATTTCCGTTTGCACAATGTCAACGGAACTGGCATAGGTCAACAACAGAAGCGACGCCGCGACAAAAAATGATGTCCGGTGATTACACGGGCCGGATGAACAAGACCGGCGAAAACCAAGCGAGTTCGGCATCGTGAATGGGTTCGACGAAAACAGATGTGAGCGTGTAGCGGCCCGGCGTGTAGCCGCGACGCACCTTCCGAAGAAGCGTCCCGCCGCCCTTGAGCCCGACCACGCACATGCGGTCGAGCATGGCGGACTCGTCCGGCTCGCGCGGCGGCAGGATGGCCGCAAGCCAGCCGTCGAACATATCGGCCTTGGTCTGCGCCGTGCGGTACTGGATCGCGGCGGCAGTCGGCGGAAGATCGGTGTCGAAGTCGACACGGTGGTCGTCCTTCGTCCAATCAAGCTTCGCGTTCCCATCGGCGTCGACCCAACCCACCAGGGGAATTGCATTGCGCTCGCTCGACCCGACGACGTCGGCGCCGGCTCGGCGCATGACATCCTCGACCGGAACGTTGAGGAGGCGGGCGATCTCGGCGGCTTGCTCGACCCTCATGCGTCGCTTCCCATGCAGGAGGAGCGAGAGGCTGGACGGGTCCATTTCGAGAAGCTTAGCAAGCGCCCGCTGCGTGAGGTTGCGGTCGCGTATCTTGTCCGAGAACCACTTCTGATCCGGCTTGCGGTCGGTTTCCTGCGGTGTCGCAGGCGCCTGTTCGTTCTCGGCCATATGGATGCCCCCATCCGGTTGCGATGCGCCAACCCACCTCCGTAGAGGTTGCCCCGCATCAATTTATATCGGGGCATATCACCGCAGATCATAACTTGCACTCCCTCTGGACGATTTACCAACAGGATTGGTGAACGCGCGAAGCTGCGCGCCCCGCGTTTGCGTGGTGAAAACCTTAGGTCCGCCGCTACGGGTCCGGTGAGGAGGGGGCGTCCTCGTGCCCGTCGAATGGCGTTCGACCGATCAGAGACATAACCCGGAATGAGAACGCAGCAAGAACAAAGTAAGGCACGGTCGCGTGAGGATTGTGGACCGCAACCGTTCTCCACAACGCCAATCGACCGCTCGAAACCGTTGCTGCGCAGGGGTTACAGCACCTTCGACCACCGCTTATCCACAATGTTCACAAGAGGGATATTTTCCTATGACGGAACATATTGACGCAGACTTATCCACGTTCCTCGGCGGGAGGATCAGCCTGCATCCTGGCGATTGCCTCGACCGGCTTCGGTTGATTCCCGACTCGAGCATCGACGCCATCGTCACCGACCCGCCTTACGCGCTCACGTCCATCACCGACCGGTTCGGGAAGGACGGGGCCGCTCCGGCGCAGTTCGGGACCGATGGCGCCTTCGCGCGCGCCTCGCGCGGCTTCATGGGCAAGACGTGGGACACGGGCGAGCGAGCGTTCGCGGTCGAGTTCTGGTTTGAGTGTCTGCGCGTTCTCAAGCCTGGCGGGCATGTCGTCGCCTTCTCGGGCACGCGGACCTATCATCGCCTGGCGGTCGCGATCGAGGATGCAGGGTTCGACATCCGAGACCAGTTGGCTTGGGCGTATGGGACGGGGATGCCGAAGTCGCACAACGTTGCGAAGGCGATCGACCGGAAAGCAGGCGCAGTGCGGGAAGTCGTCGGGCGGTATCAGCCGCCGAATGGCAAGGAATGGAACCTCAAGAATGACGTTGCACGGTCGAAGGTCGGCGCGGTCGGGCACTCCAATCGCGCTGCCTTCTTGGAGGTAACTGCGCCAGCCACGCCGGACGCTGCCGAATGGGAAGGATGGGGCACAGCCCTCAAGCCGGCATGGGAACCCATCGTTCTCGCCCGCAAGCCGCTCGTCGGCTCGGTCGCCGAGAATTGCCTTTCCCACAGCACTGGCGCTCTCAACGTCGGCGCTTGCAAGATCGGCGAGGAATCCGTGCGGACGCAGCTTCGAGCGCTCGACGCGGTTCACGGGAACAAGCTCGGCGACCCTGAATCGAAGGAGTCGCGTCGCGGACTCGATACGGTGTTGAGCGAGGCGCGCGTCGGGCGCTATCCGGCTAACCTCCTGCATGACGGTTCCGAGGAGGTCGTCGCGGCCTTTCCTTCGGTCGGCGGCTATTCCGCTTCCCGGTTCTTCTACAGCCCGAAGGCCGATGGCGATGACCGCCATGGGCTCGGGCATCCGACCATCAAGCCGGTCGACCTCATGCGGTGGTGCATCCGCCTCGTGTGCCGGAAGGGCGGCACCGTCCTCGACCCATTCGCGGGAACCGGCACGACCGGCGAGGCAGCCTATTGGGAAGGGTGCAACGCCATCCTTGTCGAGCGCGAGGAGGAGTATCAGGCGATGATCGCACGGCGCATGTCGCTCGTGCTCGCCGGTCCCGACGAGAAGAAGCGCGCCAGGACGAAACTCGCCGCCGCCGAAGGCTTGCCTTTGTTCGGGAATGATGATGACAGAATGCAAACGTCGGTCGGGTGACGATGTCCATACAGCTATACCCTCACCAATCCGAGTTGATCCGCGCGGCTCGCACCGAACTGGCCGCGCATCGGTCAGTGCTGGTGCAGGCGCCGACCGGTCTCGGCAAGACCGTCCTCTCGACCTTCATGGCGGCATCCTCGGCGAAGCGCGGCAAGCGGGTCGCCTTCCTCGCGCACCGCAAGGAACTCCTCCTGCAAACGGCCAAGACCTTCGACAAGGCTGGCCTGTCCTATGGGTTCATCGCGGCCGGCATCACCGGCAACCGGCACGAGCCCATCCAGATCGCGAGCATTCCGACGCTCGCCGCCCGCTTCGACCAGTACAAGGCACCGGACCTCTGCATTGTCGACGAGGCGCACCACTCCGGGGCGAAGACGTGGGCCGACGTCATCGAACGCTACAAGGCGGCCGGTACGTTCATCGTCGGCCTGTCGGCGACGCCGGAACGCCTCGACGGCACGGGCCTGGGCCGTTGGTTCGCGTCCATGGTGAAGGGACCGCCGACGTCGTGGCTGATCGACAACGGCTACCTGTCGCCGTATCGCCTCTTCGCGCCGAGCGCGCCGGACCTATCCGGGGTCAAGCGAACCGGCGGCGACCTCAACCGGGGCGAGGTCGAGGAGCGCATCGGCACGACCGCCGTGACCGGCAACGCGATCGAGCACTATCGACGTCTGGCGGACGGGCGGCGTGCGATGGTGTTCTGCGTCAGCATCAAGCACTCGCTCGCGGTCGTCGAACAGTTCCAGGCGGCCGGCTACAGGGCCGCCCACATCGACGGCGAGTCGACCGACCGCGATGCCTTGATCCGTGCTTTCGAGCGCGGGGAAATCCAAGTCCTCTCGTCGGTCGACCTCGTGTCCGAAGGCTTCGACCTTCCGGCGATCGAGGTTGCCATCCTTCTGCGCCCGACCGACTCCCTCTCGCTGTTCATCCAGCAAGTCGGGCGAGCCCTGCGCGCCGTTTACGCGCCCGGCTTCGACCTCTCGACTGTCGAGGGGCGGCGCATGGCGATTGCCGCCGGGCCGAAGCCGTTCGCCATTCTCCTCGACCACGCCGGCAACACTCGGCCGAAAGAGGACGGCGGGCGCGGCCACGGTCTGCCATGCCAGGAACGGGACTGGACGCTCGACGGCCGGGTGAAGCGCTCGCGCGGCTCCAACGACAACGACGAGCCGTCGAACCCGGTGCGCCAGTGCCCCACCTGCTACCGGGTCCACCAGCCGGCGCCCGCCTGCCCGAACTGCGGTCACCAATACCCCACCATGGGGCGGACGGTGACGGAACTCGCGGGCGAGCTTCAAGAGGTCGAGATCAAGGCCGCCAAGCTCGAAGTCCGGCGCGACCAAGGGCAGGCGCGCACGCTCGACGACCTTGTGAAACAAGGCAGGGCGCGCGGCATCCGCAATCCGCAGAAGTGGGCCGAACACATCCTCAAGGGTCGCGAGGAGAAGGCCGAGAACGAACAGGCGCGCACGCTTGACGACCTCGTCCGCATCGGGACGCTGCGCGGACGGAAAGACCCCCAAGCATGGGCCGCAAAGGTGTGGGCGGCCCGAGATGAACGCACAGCGAGGCGATACGCATGACCAAGTCCTATTTCGACCACGTCGCATCTGGCGAACTCGACGCTGGCACAGCGCTCACGATGAAGCTTTCGCGCGAGGCGGGTAGGCAAGCCGTAGCGCAGGTCCTCAAGGTCGCCGCGCAACGACGCGACTCGGCCGGGTTCGGCATGCTCGATGCCCTGGCGGTCGAGATGGTGCGCCTCTACGGTCCGGCCGAGGCCGGTGAGGTGTTCCGCCACTATGCGGATGTTTGTGCTCGTCAGAGCGAAAGGTCCGCGTCGTGAGCGCTGCGAAGTTCACCGCTGCCGAGTTGAAGCTAGCGATCAAGGCGAAGTTTCCTGCACCCGGCTTTCAGACCTTCTTCGAGGTCGCGAACGACACGGGCTCGCGATCGAGCGTTTATGCCGATGCCGTCTCGGTCGGCATCTGGCCGTCGTCGGGCCACGTCGTCCATGGCTTCGAGATCAAGGTTTCGCGCGGCGACTGGCTGCGCGAAATCGCGAACCCCGGCAAATCGCAGCCGATCTTGAAGCACTGCGACCGCTGGTGGCTTGTTTGTCCCACCGGTCTCGTCGAAGCATCGGAACTGCCGAAGACTTGGGGCATGCTGACCTATAGCGCACGCGGCGCCGATCTTATGGAGGGGGAGGCCGCTGTCGGTTCGCTGCGCATCGCGGTCAAGGCTCCTGCGCTGACACCCGAGCCCATCACTCCCGGTTTCATGGCGGCGATCGTGCGGCGAGCGGGCGAAACCGACCAAGCGCTCATCGCCGCCGCCGTGGCGAAAGCCGAGCATCTGGCGCGCCTGCGCCATGACGAAAGGGTTCGGCAAGAGGTCGCTTCCGCGATGAGTCGCAACCATAGTGCGGGCGAGGAGATGCGGAAGCTAGGCGAGAAGATCGTTGCCACGTTCGGGACGCCGCCCGAGGCGCGCGCTTGGCGATACTTCGACGATGCGTCGTTCATTGCGGCTGTTCGTGCCGTCATGGCATCTGGCGTCCACGATTCTTACGGCGGCCTTCGTGCTATCGCCGAGCAGATGCAGCGTCAGATCAACCGCATCGACATTGCCCTTTCGGCGGCCAAGGGCGTTGACGAATTGCAAACGTCGGTGGCACAAGAATGACGCGCGGCGCATATCTGCGTCGTCTCTCCTCGAACGTGGAACATGCCCCTTGAGCACCGGTACCGGCCTCATGAACGCGTGTCTCAAGGCGCTGTCCGGCGCCGGAGCGCTCGTGTTCCGCAACAACACCGGGTCGGGCTGGGCCGGGAAGTCCTTCGGCCTCACCTCCGGCCAGGTCTACCGAGCGAAGGGCGGCGAGCGTGTTGTTCTCGACGCTCGCCCCCTCAAAGCCGGTCTATGCACCGGCTCCTCGGACATCATCGGTGGCACGCCCGTCGTCGTCACGCCGGACATGGTCGGTTCGACGGTCCTCGTCTTCACGGCGGTCGAGGTGAAGGACGGCACCGGGCGGCCCACCAAGGAACAAGCCAACTTCGTGGAGGTGGTTCGGAAGTCCGGCGGGCTCGCCGCTTTCGCCCGCAGCGCCGATGAAGCGCTCGCAGCCATCAGCATGCCAGGGGACAAGAATGTCGATGCCAGCAAGCGACGGTGACGTCGTCGCGCAGTTTCTCGATGCGATGCGCTCGGCGGGCGTCGACATCGTCGCGGCTGGCGGCCACCCGATCGCGGACGGGAAACTGCACCGCGTCGATTCCACCGACCCCAAGCGTCGGGGCAAGAAGGACGTCTACTACAACCTGCATCTCGACCATCCGGCATCCGGCCATTTCGGCGATTGGAAGCTCGGCGTCGAGGACACATGGACCGTCCAGCGCCCGCAACAGATGACGCCGGACGAGCGCGCTATCCTGCGACGCCGGATGGACGAAGCCGCCGCCGCACGCCGCGAGGAAGCCAAGCTTGCAACCGAGAAGGCCGAGGCCGCCGCTGGCGTCATCATGGCGGCGACCAAGAAGGCGGACCCGGCGCATCCGTATCTCGCCCGCAAAGGGCTTCCCGTCTTCCCCGGCCTTCGCCAGTTGAAAGAGGACGTTCGGTTCGTCGTCCACGACGCCGACAAGCCGAACCGACGGCTCAAGGCCGGAACGCTCATCGTGCCCCTCTATCGGCCGGACGGTGGGCTCGTCGGCGTGCAGACGATCGACGATGCCGGCAAGAAACTGTTCCTCAAGGGGACGCCGAAGGGTGGCGCCTATCACACCATCGGCAAGCGATCCGACGACCCGGCGGCCACCATCTTCATCGGCGAGGGCTATGCGACCGGCGCCCGCGTGCATGAGGCGATGGGCTCCCTCGTGGTCGTGGCGTTCGACTCCGGCAACCTCAAGAGTGTCGGCGAGGTGTTCCGCAGGAAGTTCCCGCACGCCGTTCTGGTGTTCGCCGCCGACAATGACCGCTTCACCAAGACCCCGGTCGACAATCCTGGCCTGACGAAGGCTCGCGAGGCGGCCAAGAGCGTCGACGGCCTCATCGCGTGCCCGATGTTCGACGATGCGGCGATCGAAGCGAGCAACGCGGCGCCGCGCGATTTCAGCGACTTCGACGACCTGTTTCGATTCTCCGGGCTCGACGCTGTGCGGGACGTTCTCGCTTCGCCCATGCCGGCCAACGTGGTCGACTTCGCAGCGGAGCGCGCGAGGCGCCAGGCGCCAGATGAGCCGCCGCCGGCTGATCCGTCCGACTACGGCAATCCCGGCGACGACCCCGGCGACCAAGGCCGGTTCGAGACCCACGGCAACGACGACTCCCCTGATCCGTTGGCGGACTTCGGGGCTCCGCATTTCCGCTGCCTTGGCGTCGACAAGACGACGTTCTTCTACCAGCCTTCAGACGTCGCCGAGGTCATCGAACTCGCGGCATCGTCTCATAAGGGCGAAAACATGATGGTGCTGGCGCCGTTGCAGTGGTGGGAAATCGAGTTCCCCGGCAAGGGCAAGGAAGGCGGCGTCGACTGGAAGGCCGCCGTCAACGCATGCATTCGCGCGTGCAAGCGGCGCGGTAAGTTCGTCGCGCACAACCGCGTGCGAGGACGCGGCGCGTGGTTCGAGGACGAAACGGCCATCTTCCATGCCGGCGACCGCCTCGTCATCGACGGCGCCGAGACCGAGATTTCGCATCACCGATCAAGAATGGTCTATGACGCGGGCGAGCCCATCGCGCTCAAGGTCTCCGATGAGGCGACCACGAAGGATGCGCGCGAGTTCCTTGAGGTCTGCAAGCTCCTGCGCTGGTCGTCGCCCCTGTCCGGCTACCTCCTCGCGGGGTTCTGCACGGTCGCGCCGGTCTGCGGCTTCCTCAACTGGCGGCCTCACATTTGGGTCAACGGCCCGGCCGGTTCCGGCAAATCGACCGTCATGGGTACCATCATCAAGAAGGCGCTCGGCGCCTCGGCCATCACGGTCGTTGGGGCCACCACAGAAGCCGGCATCCGTGGAGCGCTCGGCATGGACGCGCTGCCGGTCGTCTTCGACGAGGCCGAGCCGCGCGACCTTCATTCGCAGTCCCGCATCCGGTCCATCCTCGACCTCGCGCGCGTCGCCGCCAGCGAGGCGGACGGCGTCATCCTTAAGGGCACTTCGAACCAGCGCACCAAGGGCTATCGTGCCAGGTCGATGTTCGTGTTTGCATCGATCAATACGCAGATCGAGGGCTACGCGGACGAAACCCGGTTCACGCAACTCACGCTCTCGAAGCCCGACGCGGAATCGCCCGAGCAAGAGGCGGCGAACAAGAAGCACTATGAAGCGCTGGTCGGGCGCATCGTCGCGCTCATGACGGGGACATTCGCGCGGCGGCTCCTGGCACGGACCATCATGAACCTGCCGACGCTTCGCCTAAACGTCGAGGTGTTCACCGAGGCCGCCACCACGCATTTCGGCGTCAAGCGCCTCGGCGACCAGCTTGGGCCGCTCCTGGCCGGCGCCTACCTCCTCAACAGCACCAACGCCATCACGTTCGAGGATGCGTTGCGGTGGATACGGTCCAACGAGTGGGGCGACCACACGGCCAAGAACGCGGTCAAGGATCAGGACCGGTTCTTGCAGGTGCTCACCGGACACATGGTCAAGAACAACACGCCCGAGGGCGGCAATTGGGAGCGCACCATCGGCGAACTCATCGACCTTTGCCTCGGCCCGGATGAGGTGTGGCAGGAGGATGCCAACGCGGTCGGACGGCGCATCTCGGTCGACAACAGGCCGAAGCGTTCGGCCGAGAAGGCGCTTGGCCGCATGGGGATCAAGGTTCACCTCGGCGACGGTCGGGCTTCGGTCTACGTCAGCACCACGGCGGAAGCCCTCAAGTCGCGGGTGCTGCGCGGCACGGAATGGGCCGGCACCAACATCCGTACCCTCCTGCGCAACGTCGAGGGCGCCAGGACGCCGAAGGGCAACCACTATTTCGCGGTCGGGGTGAACACGCCCTATGTCGACCTCCCCATCGACGCGCTCATCGGCGACCGCGACGCGGGCGCAGAAGGGTAGGCAGCGGGAAACGCCAATGCCCTCGGGCAGGGGCGACCCTATGGTGCGCCGGACTTGAGCACCTTGCGGTGCCCTCACCATGGGGCAGAGCGTGACGCCGGACGAAATCAAAGCCATTCGCCAAGCCGCTGCCGTCAAGGTCGGCGGCGACCTTCTCGCGAGCGCCGCCAAGCTCCTCGGGCTTCTCACCCCTCTCGCTCAACGATCCGATGAAATCGCGCTGACGGTCGAGGAAGCCGCTCGCCGGATCGCGATGGCGGAAGATTCCGTTCGGGACACCGTCGAGCTTGCCGCGCGGACGCGCGAGGACATCGACCTCATCGTCGCCGAAGTCGAGACCGACGTCGCTCCGGCGCTCGCCGAGGTGCGAACCCTGGCCGCGAACGTGGGCCGCGCCGCGCAGGATGTGGACGCGAAGCGCAGCGAGGCGATCGGTGCGCAGGAAGCCGTCATCGCGGCCAAGGCGCCAACCGAGGCGGCTGCGCGCGCTGCCAGCGATGCCGCCGACGAAGCGGCCTCCGAGCGGCAGGCCATCGCCGCCCTCTTGGCGTCTCTCGGTATTCCGCACCGGTGGGACGGGACGAAGCTTGCTATTCGCCTGCCGGACGGCACGTTCGGGCCTGAAACCGACGTGCGCGGGGCGCCGGGTCTCAACGGCAAGAGCGCCTATCAAGTCGCACTCGACCAAGGGTTCACGGGGACGGTCGAGGAATGGCTCGCCAGCCTCAAGGGCTCCGGCGCGGACGGCGCGGCGGTTATCGCGGACGGCGCGATCAATCCGAACACGACATGGAGTTCGTTCAAGCTCGATGCCGCGTTGTCGGCCGTTGCCGCATCCGTGCGGCCTGTTCGGTATCCGGCGGACATCGGTCTCCGCGATCGTACCATCAGCGCCGAAGCCGCGCCCGGCGATACCGTTTTCGAACTCGACCCCGACCTCGGCCTCGCCTACCGCCTCCTGGTCGGCGGCAGCATCTTCGACCTCGACGAGCACGACCGAATTGTGTTCGCCGAGGCACCGGAGGGCGAGACGACCTATCCCGTTGAGGTCGAGGCCCTGACGCTCGAAGGCTGGCGCAAGGTGTTCCGCGTTTCGATAACGACCGGGGTGCTTCTGCGCCTCCTCGGTCTGTCGTCGGCGAGCTTCTTCGACATCGACCCGCCCGGCACCGTCATCGGCTCGATTCGCAACCGGCACGCTGCGTCGATTATCGCCGAAGTTCTGTCCGACGACCGCATGGTCGTGCAGGACGATGGCACAACGGCGAGGCTCGTCGTCGGCGACACGGCTTCCGCTGCCGGGGACACGTTCGCCAGCATCCGCGAGACGTCTGGCACGGCGACGAAGACGACCGCCATTCCGGTTCGAGTGAACCAGCGCACGAAACAGGTTGTCGGAGGGGTGGCGGTCTCCGGGGTGGCGTCGGCGACGAACCTACAGATTGGCGACCAGGTCGGAGGAGGTGAAGCCCTCACGATCCAGAACGTCCCTGTTCGCGACCGCACGTTCCCCCTTCGGCTTCCCCGTACCCCCCTTATCGGCGACGGCATCGCCTCCACGGAGTTCCTGCCTTGAGCACGAGCAAGATCGAAGTCCTGTCCGCCGACGCTCCCGTCTTGCGTTTCAGTGACGGCAGCTATCGCCTCATCGGCCCCCTGACGCAGGATATCGTAGACGCCAGGGTCGTGCGCGGGGTGCTTCGCGCGACGGACGTCAACGAGGTTCCGTTCGCGCTGCCGCTCGATCGCATCACCGGGTTGCGCGCGACGCCGGACCCGACCCTCAAGGGCATGGCAGGCACGGCCACGGCCGGCGCGACCTTGATCGGCCAAGCGGTGCCCGACAACGCGCCGAACGCGCAGTACACGCTCGCGATGTTGCAGGCCAACATCGACGCCGTGTCGTTCGCCAACGCCGACAAGCTCTCCTCGGTCGCGCGCCTGACGAGCGGCCTCATGACGGCTGCACAGTTCGATTTCTCGACCGGGAACGCGGCTCGCGACCGCCTCGGCATCCCGCAGCGCCAGCTACACGGCTGCATGTACTGGCACAACGGCAACCCGTCCGGTTGGGCGCCTGGCGCGGCCAACGTCAAAGATCAAATCGATATCATCAATGCCGCCTACAAGAAGAATTGGGACGACAAAGGCTACACCGCTGCGCTCCGGTACATGGACGTCGTCAACGAGATCGTCGACAACGCCACCAGCGATTACGTCAAGGTCTCGCCGCTCACCACGGCATTCCGCAACTCGTCGGCTTGGGCAACCGAAATCCAGCCCTTCGGCATCACGACCGATCCCGGCGCCTTCGGCTGGCTCTACTTCGTTCGCAAGGCGGCCGAGACGTGGGGTGCAGGCGTCAAGCTCGCGATCGGCGATTTCGGCATTTCGGAGAACACCACACAGTATGGTTTCGGGGCCAACCTCGACGGATGGTTCGGCGGCACCGCTCACCAGCCGCAGCGCCAGGAACGGTTCTTCTTCAACGTCCGTACCGGCATGAAGGCGCAGGCGGCCGGCTATCCGGGCCGCCTCGACGCGGTGAACTTTCAGACGCATCTTTCGCCTGGCCGCATGCTTGTCCCGTCCGACCTTCGCTGGCGGAACTACGAGGCCAACGTACTCGGCCTCGGCGTGGTGCTGGGGGAAATCAATCTCCTCCTCGACAACGCCGAGGACGCGGCGATCATGGCGGCCCTCGGCATCGCTCGCGGGACGCCCGAGGAGTTCTTGTACCACATCAATTACATTGCGACGCACCTTGCCATCTGCATGGCGAGTTGCGCCAACCTCAACATGATCCAGCCGTGGACGGACGTGACCGACTTCGCAAACGGCGCGAAGACCACCTTCACCTCGACCGGCGCGCCAGACGCCGTCTATCGCGCCATCCAGAAGGTCATGCAGGTCAACCCGACCAAGCGCGCCATCCGCGCCGCGCGCGTCCTGTTCGCGAAGTCTCTCGGCTTCCGCCCCTACGAAATCGAAGGCTCCGCGTTCGTTAACAATTCGTCCGGGCTGCGCGGGACTGGCGTCAAGATGCCGTGGTCTCGCTTCCTCCGGCGCGACTTGGCGGATGGCGTCGTCAAGCCGTTCTCATCGTCGAAGTGGGAACAGACGTGCATCTTCGTCCGCTCGGGCGCCAACGCGGCGGTCGCCAACGGACGGCCCCTCTACTTCGAGGATTCGTCCGGCAACGTCGTGCTGGCGTTTTCCTTCAACTCCAACGCCGACATCGTGATGACGACGAGCGCGGGGTCCGTGGTCCTCACGCCCACGACCCTCAACGGCGATCATTTCCGCATCGGCGTGCAGTACCAGAACGGCACGCTCAAGGCGTGTCTGGCGCGTCGTAGCTCGTCGGGCGTGTTCGTCCCGGCCGGCCCGATCGTCTCGCAGGTGGTCAACCTGCCGACCATCGCCAAGGTCGGCTATGTCGACGGCACAAGCACCTCGACCGTTCTCGAACACCGGGTCTACGACGAGGCGAGCGTGTCCGCGACCGACGCGGACTTCCAGGCACGTTCGGGCATTCCGACCGACTATGGCGCCCCGCTACGCGCCCTGGCGATCTACGACGGCTCCGCGATGCTGGCCGCCTGACGGCGCACCACACGGAGGCTTGGAAGGCGTCCGAACGTCCTCGACCGAATCCAAGGCTCGGCATAGAGCGCGATGACGATGGAGAGGCCGCAAGCGGTCGCCGTCGCCATCGCGAGGCCAGCGGCAGGACTGCCCCCCGCAGCCCCTATAGCTTTCGTCAGCACGACCCCAAGCGTGTAATGCACGAGGTACAAAGGGTATGACGCGAGCCCGAGCGTCCGCAGCGCCGAGGCGACTGAACGCGGCGGCCTGATCGGTCGCGCGACCGCCATGATGCAAGCGACGAGGCTCGCGACCCACGCGAGATACGGCAGCGCTGCGTAGAGCGTCGACGGCTCAAGATGCGACTGCGACAGCACGTCTTGAGCGTGCGCGCGAATGCTCAAGATTGAGCCTGCCATCGCAATGGCGACGACTGCCGCGTGATGAATGCCAAGGCGCCCACGGCTCCAAGCATGCAGGTACATCCCGAGCGCGAACAGAGCGCCGTGCTGTAGAAGCAGGGTGTTCTCGATGCGTTTGGGCAAGGAGACGACGCCGGCCGCCTCGCAGATCAGATAGGCGGCGCTGGCGACGGCAAGCGCATGGGCCAATCGGACAAGATTGCCATTGCCGAAAGCATAGCAGAACGCGGCAACGGCGGCGTAGAAATAGATTTCTACCTGTAGTGTCCAGTAAACTCCCTCAATATATGGGTATGAGGGGAGCAATGTTATGGAGTTCAGGTAACGACCCCACAGCACATCCGGCGTCCGTATCTGGAAATACAACGCCAGCCCCATCGACACGGTCGCGCAAATCCAGACGGCCGGGAATAGTCGTCGAGCGCGGGACAGGAGGAAGCCCGCCGGCCGCGCGGCTTCGGCCGATGCCGCTATGACCATGCCGGAGATGACGAAGAAGACCTGCACCCCGACCCATCCGAACGACAGGAACTGCAACTCGGGAAACCGATAGCTCGGGCCAGCAAACTCATGCAGGCCGCTTCGAGGGTCCGCCCATACGGCATAGCCGAGGTGATACACGCAGACCAGAAGGGCGGCCAGGAATCGAAGGGCATCCAGTTCAACCATATGGCGGGTGGACGGGGCTTGGCTCACGCTTAACCTTTCGTCAGCGCCACACGATCAATAATACGAGCTATCAGCCTTTCTCGAAGCCTCGTGTCAATCAAGCGGCTCGCTTCGGAAGCGCTCGCCGTACCTCGTCGACCGTGAGCCGTTGCGGGCCGGACCTCGTTTCGAGCATCGCCGTTCCGTCGTCCCATGTCACCGCGACTAGTCGGCAACCATCGACGCCGTGCCGGAGCCATTCCGCGTTGACCTCCTCCACGAGCGACTCCATGAATGCGGTCGGCGATGAGAACGCCTCGCTCATCCTGTCGGCCACGCAGACAGACAAGGGCGGCGCGTA
>Ga0182211_1000218_pt1 | contig 17994 bp, 8 predicted proteins | sample G5R1MG_20_FD_129660 | JGI IMG/M metagenome (GOLD analysis project Ga0182211, IMG submission 129660) | Switchgrass phyllosphere microbial communities from Michigan, USA - G5R2_MAIN_03OCT2016_LD1 MG | ecosystem: Host-associated > Plants > Phyllosphere > Phylloplane/Leaf | place: USA: Michigan... | reverse complement strand
GTGAACAATAAAAATGCTAACAAGGATAGCTAACAGTCCGAGAAACGGTACGAAGAAGGATTCGCACAGGACCAACAAAAATCGTATTATACACGATCCACTCACTATATCGAGAAACTATATAGTTATACGATAACAAGGTTATCCCAAAACGAGCCAAAATGGTGATATTATAGCAATATCGGAAAATCGTAAAGGAAGATCGATGTTCGAAAGAAGAGAACAATCCGGACGCCTACCGATCTGAGGAACGTCGTGCCCTAAGCAAGGCTTACGACTTATATAGATAACACCCTTATATAAATAAAATTCGCTGCGATCTTGCAAAACTTAACTAAACACTAGGTTATATAAGCGTTATATCTATAGCGGCTACTGGATCGAATATATAGCAGGCTCTAGAGACGTAGAAATCGAACTCTCTGATTCTTATATAGGTCTTCCTTCCTAGTTCCTTGTCGTAATTCCTTATATCGTCTATAGAAGCGAAGGGACGCACAATAACGCTGTTTATATATAGACACGAGTTAATAGGCAATAAGTATATTCCTTCCTGTGGTGCATTATAGTTATCTGAAAAGTCCAGTCTAATACTGTTCCGATGAGTAGAATAAGTTTTCAACGGCACGGTCACGGTAGTTAAAAGTGGATCGAGAAACCGTACGAAGCAATCCTCCCTATTGATTTTATAAGAAGCAGGGACTAGGGTTGCATATAATGTGATCTCGGCATAGAGTAATTGTCTAAACGGATTGCTTGGTCTTGCAGGAATACACAAGTATGATACTATAGTCGTATAATCACATTTACCGACACAACCCCGCTATACAGGCAGATGAATAGGGACATCGGTAGCTGCCTAGGTCTAACTTGGCAAATAGTAAGCCCCCAAACGCATAGATGGACGAGACTGAGGAATATCCGTTATGGCAATCGACCAACCTAGTACTATAGGAAAGTCGGGAAGGGATCAAACTATTCGCAATAGGTGGCAGTCTTTGCTTTGCCTCTCCGTAGAAACTTCTTTTCCTAATTCAGCTGTCCTAGAGATTTACTCGGGATAGGCGACGATGGGGAGAGCACTAGCATATATTCCCACTTGTGGTACTTGAATTTGTTTAGAGGATGCGTCCATACTTCAAAACATTTTCTTCCTATCGTCATGCCATAGCACTTCTGTATTAAGAACGGATAAATAAAGGCCTGGGCATGGGTTCATGGCGGTTGAACTTTATCTGCAGATCCTCGGCAATCTCAGTATAAACATAGCAATCGCTTCTCGCTGCCTGCATTAGTTCATCCACCGTATAGTGGTAGGCGAATCATCCGTGCTTATCCGAAATCCCGTCACGGACACCGATGGCGCGTATTGAACACAATATACTTTGTTCCCGTCTAACCTTGCAATTTGGCGTTGCTGCTGTCAGTTCCAAATCGAATTTTTCCTTGTGTTAGATTTGGGCCAACGTGTTCAGCTCGAAGACAAAAATTGCGTTGGCAGCATATATAGAGTGGGTACTACCGTATATAGTACTGTGGGCTGGCGGTTAGCCCTTATTTTTCCACGTAGGCGTGACCATCTATGAAATAGTCTTCGCCTTGCAAATAACCTTGCACGGCTCAGAACGGATTTCATATTCCTAGCATCACTGCTGAGAACAATTTTAAGACCAGATGCGCCTTGTTCACAACCGTTTTGAATCATCCACCATGCAAATAGAGCGCTCATAGGGGACCCGCAAATCATGACGTCACTGCGTCGGCGCCGGCGGTGGCGGAATCGTCATTTCCGCGACGATGATACTTCAACATCCTGCCTCCCAGCACGAGCGTACAGTACACGCTGGAATCCCACATGCGATTCACCTCCTCGGGTTTGCTCCGCGCCCTCTATACGGTTACCAACCCTGTAAACGCATTCACACGGCAAACTTTCTCGAACAGTCTACGTCGCACACCACATGCCCTTCCTCGCCGCCCTGTGATTTATCGATCCATGCCAAGTTTCCCCTTCCTCGGTGCTCTGTTCAGCTCATCAAGCAGCATGGCGGAAACATATCCAGTTATGCAGACTGAGGACTGGTGGCGGGCCCACTTGACACCAGGTACATTCTTTTTCCACCCCGCTAAGTCTATATTAGCTGACAAGTAACCAAGAGCAATTCCGGATTCTTCGCAAAAAGGGCACCGAGCCGGCAGGAACGGAGAAGTACGATGAAGCGATCCCCAAAAGCGGCGTCTACCAATGCGCAGGGTGCCAAAAACCGCTATACAAAGTCAACCACAAATTCAAATCGCATTGTGGCTGGCCTGCATTTTGGGATGCTATCCCTGGCGCGGTGGGTCAGAAGCCGGATCCCAGTTTGGGCATGATGAGGACTGAGATTGTGTGCAACAATTGCGGGGGCCATCTAGGGCATATCTTCAAAGGTGAAGGGTACGGCTATCCGACCGATGCGAGGCATTGTGTCAACAGTATTAGTCTGAAGTTTGAGGATCCAGATGCAAAGGCGCAGGAACAAAAGAAGGGATAGGCAGATGAAAGTACCAGACTGTGAACAGGGCCTCTTGAGTACACATCCCTTTGTACAGTGAAGTCCAGATAAGAGACTAGTGTAATCATGTAATCATAGGCTGCAATCACAATGACCAGTCTTTTACAAGCTTCGCACACTTGATTGAAATCATCTTGAGCTTGTTTTTCGATGGATGGCTCAGAGGTACCAAATGAAAGAGTAATTGTATCTATCTGGCCTTGTATCCGTGCCCTTACAGAGAATACATACCTTGTCTTCTTTGTCTGCCGACGGAAGCGGCACCGACATCGGCATCGCAACATGCCGAGATGCAACGCCACCGTCTACCAACACCGCCAATGAGCTTGCCGAATGCACCGGAAAAGAATCATTCATCCGGGGGCCGGAATACACCTCGTTTTTAGTTTGACTACTTTCTGCTTTCCTGACACCTCCTAGTCATTCACTAATGCCAACTTGAACAGGACGTGCTCATGAAAGCGGACGCATTACAACCACTCGAAGATGATGGCGTCAAGAAGACAAGCCCTACACAGATTCCAGACCACCATGACAGCCAAACTGTAGGCAACGCTTCTGGCAGGCCGCAAGACCTGCTCATAGAAATCACCAACACTCCAGCCGGTCTTCGCACTCCGCCGAGAAAAAGCACAGAAACGAATGCATCCGCCAGCGCAGCGCCCGTATCATGGCGCGAGCTCCCTCGAAAAGACCAACTCTTCGTCATTACCCTTGCTCGACTCTCTGAGCCTCTCACCCAGACCTCACTGGGCTCGTATCTCTTCTACCAGCTCCAGTCGTTCGATCCGACGCTCCCAGAATCCACCATCGCATACCAAGCCGGCATCGTTCAGGCCGCGTTTCCAGCAGCACAATTCCTGACAGCAATCCTATGGGGCCGCGTCGCTGACCACGAGCACGGCGGCAGGAAGCGGGTCATCTACCTGGGCCTTTTGGGCACGATGCTGAGCAGCATTGGCTTCGGCTTCTCGCATAGTTTTGCGACGGCGGTAGCATTCCGATGTATGGGGGGTATGTTGAATGGCAACATCGGCGTGATGAGGACTATGATCAGTGAGATCATCAAGGAGAAGAAGTACCAGAGTCGGGCTTTTTTGCTTTTGCCCATCACGTTCAACATTGGGGTCATCATCGGGCCCATTCTTGGTACGTGAATCACAATCACTTATACAAGTATGCTCATGAAGAACAGGCGGCCTCCTTGCGGACCCCGTAGCAAGCTATCCCTCGCTTTTTGGTCCCGGATCACTGGTGGGTGGTAAGGGCGGTGTGAGGTGGATGCAACGATGGCCGTATGCATTACCGAACCTCATGTCTGCTCTCTTCCTACTTTGGTCCGGACTGAGCGTCATACTGTTTCTGGAGGAGACGAGCGAGAGTTTCAAGGTTAAGAGCGACTCGGGTCTTCGCATCGGCCGCTGGGTGCATCGCCACATCTTTCGCCAGAACAGGGCTGATCAAGCTGGCTACACTGCCGTCCCAGCCGACGAATGGGCTGCTACTGCAACGCTCGAACTACCAACCACACCTACATCGGCGAATTTTGAACCATACGGAGCTGCTAGCCATGACGCCAACAAATCACCGCGTCAAAAATTGCCGTTCCGCCGAATCTGGACTCGCAACCTCGTCATCACTCTTTTCGCTCACGGTCTCCTCGCTATGCACGTCGGTGGCTTTAATAGTCTCTGGTTTATCTATCTCTCCACGCCGCGATTCGACCCTGCCCATCCTCATCCGCCCAGCTTCAAGCCGCATGGTCTGATCCGTTTTACCGGCGGTTTAGCACTACCGCCACCGCGAATCGGGCTGGCTCTTGCGGTTCTGGGATTCATTGGCATTACTCTCCAGCTCTTTCTCTACCCTAAATTATCGCATCGTCTCGGCACCGCCAGGAGCTATCGCGTCTTCCTCGCCCTGTTCCCCATCAGCTACGCACTGGCGCCTTTTCTGAGCAGAGTCCCCAGCTGGGCAAAGTCACCGGCCGGTGCCAGTGGGCCTTGGGTGTGGATGGCGATGACCGTTGTGCTTTTTGTACAAGTGCTTGCACGCACGTTTGCTCTGCCGTGCACAACGATATTGATCAATAATGTCAGCCCTCATCCGTCGGTGCTCGGGACCGTCCACGGCATCGGCCAATCGGCGTCCAGCTTGACGAGAACGCTGGGTCCGATCTTGTTCTCGTGGGTGTTTGGTCAAGGTCTTGATATAGGTATTGTTGGGATGGCGTGGTGGACCATGTCTGCGGTTGCAGTAGTTGGTTGGGTCGTTGCGCAGGGGGTGAGAGAAGGGGATGGACATGAGATCTTGTTGGAAAACGAAGTCAAAAAAGTAGACGGGACCGTGAGACGACTCGATTAGCCAGCATTACATTCATTCGTCCTCATTCTTTGAAATCGTGCAGAATAATGGAGGCGTGAGCTGGTATTTTATGTCTTGTTCATCTGCTCTGTCATGGTCTTGCTCGAGTGGATCGACTCTGACGAAATATTTCTAGGTGGGATGGAAGGCTTTCATATGCGATTGCGTGGAGAGGGAGCGGTGTTTATCGCGTTGTCATGATATTGCATGTTATTTTCCAAGTGCGGACCAGAAGACATTCCCGTGACACAGATGCCACGGCCAATTACAGCAGTCCCCAAGCCAACAGGGCCGCGACCACACTGCCACCAAAGGTAGGAATCAAGGCACTCGCCGCACCCTTGGTTCCAGCCGGTGCTGCCGAACCAGAAGGCATCGAGCTGTTGCTATTGGCATTCTGAATCGTGACGCCGCTCACACCCGTCGCATTCTTGCATTGTTCGTCGGAGAGGAGTTGAGCCGTCGAGTTGAAGACGATATCCGCACACTATTGCCACATTAGCCCCTGCTCCCAGCGGCGAATTAAGTAGCCATCCAAACTTACGTTGTACAGCGCACTTCCACTGTGGCCCAGCTGGATCACCTGCACGCTCGCTTGAAGTCCCTCGATGCGCTTATCATCCAAGCCCGAATATCCCGCCTGCTTGAAGCCTGCTTCGAGGCCCTCACGGCCAGCCTCCTTGAGGCAGAAGACGCCTGCGCCAGTCTGATTGAACATTCCGACGAGCGTAATATTAAAGTTGGTTGCGTTGGAGCCGAGGGCCAGGTTTACCGAGGTGAGGGCCGAGGGGTGGCTGCCATTGATAATGAGAGAGCCGCCAGAGGGTGGCCAGAGGGTGCGGTTGGCGACTGAGGTAGTTTCATTCACGTTGGCGCCTGGAATGTGTCAGAAAGAGGGGCCGAGTTGACGGGAGGAGGAGAAGAAGAAGGAAAGAGAGGTGTACATGGGTATATATATTGACTGGCTGGCGCATCGAAGGAGCTTCCGCGCCAGGGGGGTTGAAGGAGGCGGAAATGAGCGTCGACGCCGGCGGCAAGAGCGCCAAGAGCGAGGAGGGTGATTGACAGCATTGTTGAGGGGTGAGGAGGGCTCTCTATTTTGCTGACGGAGGATGGGTACTGGGGTGTTGATGAGCGTCGAGGATAACGATAAGACGGTAAGGAGAGGGCGCACCAGCCGACCTTTGTACAACCCCTTCACCCCGCTAAACCAGCCGCCTCGCCTACGCCTCTCATGGAACGGTCCTCCCGATACCCCGATAACCAGGGAGTTGGTGGACAGTGGTGTCAAGGGCGGAGAACCCTGCCGACCGCATCGGGAGAAATGTGCTCAAGTGAGCAAGTTTCTGGCCTTGGCACGGCCAGCCGCGGGCTTCTTGGATGGGAAGAGTGACGTTCGGCTGCCAGGGAGGGACGCAAGAATACCCATGGCTGAGCGAGGTTCAAGGCTTGATTTGGATGGATTGCTCGCAATGGAAAGATGCTCCAAGGCTGGCCGCTGGTGGCGGCAATGGGTCGCAGCAGACGAACGGTGAGGTTTGGTTTGCATCGGGGGTCGTAGAATGCAGGTACAGCGGTACTAGAGCGGATGTGTACTAGCGCTTCATCGAGTGCTGCACTAGCTTGGATGCAGACTAGCGCCTCCATACAGCGGCAAGGAAGTACCTATACCGTGGACGGACGCAGCTGAGTAAAGTCGAGCCAAGAAAACACTTGATTGAGTCGCGACCAGAGTCTGGCATCATAACAGCTTTTGCCGTGCTATGCAACTCATGAACGCCGCGCCATGAAATGCAAGTGCTGTGTACTAATCAAAACAGGCTGCTCTTCTTCTTCTTGATTTTGTCGCCATGGGTCTCCCCCTGCGTCCTCAGGCCCCAGAAACTCTTTTTGGCCTTGGCGAGAGACTGAGGCTTTGCGAAGCCATGGCCGAAGAAGCTACTGTGGCTTGCCACTGGCTGATGGCCGCTGGGCTTGGGGTAGGAAGCTTGTACCAAAGGGGCCCGTATTGGCATTCTTGGTGCTTGGGACGGCGCTGGACCGGGTCGCGGAGCCGGATGCCACTGCGGTTGCTGCCATTGTTGTGGGATAAGGGGCACGGAATGTCGTTGGGCCTGGGGCGGACGTTGAAGATGGGCCTGGTGGCCATATTGCTTGCGCAGCCGTTCCGTCTCCTTGTCAATATCAGCCTGCTTTCGCCGCTGTTCCTGCTCTGCTCTTTGCTTTTGTTTCCGCTCTTGTTCGAGAAATTCCATTGTCTTTCGTTCCTCAGCCAGTTCTTGCTTGCGTCGTGCCTTTCGATTTGCCTCCTCTTTGCGCTTCAGCTCTCGTGCCTCAGCTTCGGCTTGTGTCTTGAGACGTGCTGTCTCTGCATCCATCTCCCGTTGTGCCCGTGGATCTAGCCATGGACCCGGTCGCTGCTGTGCGGGACGCTGTGGGAGTAGTGGGACCTGGACTGGGCGGCCTTGAAAGGTGGCGAGAGGCGGGAGCGACAAGCGTTTCGTAGCAACCCTGTTGGAGTAGGCAGGCGGTGCGATCCGGGCGTTGGCAGCCGGGCCACTCGCAGACTGAAGAGGAACCTTTTCGGGTGGGTATTGCGACGGGCCGCTATAGGCAGGCGGCGGGGGCGGTTGCGGCGTCATGACAGGCGGCGTCACGCCAGCTCCTTCGAGCGGAGACGATCCCTTGCGCGCTCGAAGGCCGCCACTGTTCTTGCGTAGGTTGGCACTGTTGATGTGAAACTGCTCCGTTGGATCGCTGAAGAACAGGTCGCGGATGACGGCAGCACCCAGCAGCAGCACAACCTCGAGTCCTTTGCAGTCTTCGATGTCGATACGGTAGAGGTTGGGCTCCATGACGGTGAGTTCCTTGAGCCCCGAGAAGAGAGCAACGGCAATGTCCGGCTCCTTGCTCTTCTTGGCCTTCTTGCCAACGATGTCAGTTGACTTGCCCGTCATGTAGCACGTCATGTCCTTTCCCATCCGGCCCTCCTTGCGCCACACAAAATTCACTCGGGGTGTGGCCGCATTCGCGGCCGGATCCGTCAGGGTGCGGTCGAGGTTGGAGCTACTGGGCATGCGAAACGTGACCTGAGGCAGGCTGAACTCCCAACTGAGGGTGCTGCTCCACTTGGACGTTTGGTGCTTAACCAGAACCTGCAAGTCCGGGTTGTACAGCTGAATGGCGAACTCGATTGGGTATATGGGCTGTGGCGGTGGCGGGACCCCCCCGTTCTTGTGGATCTCGTCTTGAGACAGGGTTGGATGCGTCCAGCCTGGCTTGGAAAGCACCTCGCCATAGAGTATCTCGGGGTGGTGTGCGTCGAAGAGGGCGACGGCGTACGTGTTCTTGGCATCGGGGGAGGCCGGGTCGACGTGGTGGAGGGCATATTGGGCGTCAAGCTCCGAGCCATTCTGGGTGAAGAAGAAAGACTCGTGGTGCTTGACCTTGTCCGCCGACGCGTTGAGGAAGAAAGCTAGCGTGGGTTAGCCATCCGGAGCTGCCCTTGCTGCGAGTGACGGCCATGGCCGTAGAGAAGCGTACTCGGCAGATTCCCGTCTAACATTGCGTCATGTCGCGAGGTGATCTGGTTGGTTTCTACAAAGGAGAGGAGGTAGAAGGCGGCTGCGGGAGTATTATACGACCACGGCTGCGGTGTTGACGCGTATTGGGGCTGACGTCGCGACGGCTTCTGCCTCTTCCGCCTGCGCCCGCCCCAACCATTCTTAGCTCATCCACCACATAGCTCTCCCACCGCACATAGCATTTCCCCCCAATGATGAACGAATGGATATCATTATGATTTCGTTGTCGCATCATTGTTCCGCTCATAAACGCAACATTTCTCATTATACACCTTGTTCCACGAAGGCCCTTAGCACTGCCTCCTCTACCCATCGTTTACGCGATCACATAAGCCCCCTCTGACGTCTTCTTGACCTGCTCGTCACCACATATCACCACTTCCTTCAGCTTACGCGTCATGGTGAAACCGGCACACGGTCCCCTCTCTTAGCAAGGCCTGTTACAGGGCCGCGTAGCTGCCTTTGAGCTGCCGCTTGGCTTGGAGCCCCATTTTGTGCTGGATGCAACATCGAGGCATCATCTGGGATCGCTCGCCATTTTCTCCAACACTTGGTCTCGTCTCTTGTATGCCGAAAATCTATAGCCAGGCATAGCGAAGATCACAGGGTGAATGTTCTTTGACCGCATACACACAGCATAACAGCATTGTGCATTCCTTTGACCCAAAAGCAATACAAACCTGCTTTATCCTCGACCTCAACGCTTCTATTGTTTCTTTGTTCCCCTCTCCGCCCAAATACGAGACTACTCACACCCCCAGGCTCAAACCATTTCATTTCTTCCACTCATCGACCATCAAAGATTGAAGCAAAGAAAAATTACATCAATTCTCATCACTTCGAATATATTCCGTCACCATAGCCATTTCCCATAGCGTGCGACCATTCATCAATGTTAGGATGCCAGCGAACCCAGCACCAGCTCGCATCCCACGCCTTCCCTCATGGTACCAACCCCAGCCAGTCTCTCCGAAGATGTCCCTCTCTGAAGGCAATCCTGGCCCCAACCTCAAACGAAAAGCGACACCACACACTCCAGGAACAGAAATTGTTACAAAAAAGTTAAAGCACAACCACAAATACCAGGATAAAGTGCATCGCGACGAAAGTCCGCAGAAGAAAAAGATCACTGATGAGGATTTCCGTATCACGAGCGCATGGGGCCAGGTTGATCCGATTGGTGTTACGAATGGAGAGTTGGCACTTACGCCCTTGCAGGCAAGGAGGCTTTGTGAGTGGAACTGGAGTCAGAGTTGGGGCGGTCTGGAGAGTCCGAGTGGTACGTGGTATACATGATGTGGTTTAATACAGCACTCAACTAGTAACGTGGCGTATCGTCTTCCTCGCGCTTGGATTCCTGGCAATGCTTGGAAATGGCATAATTTGCTGGAACTCCAGGGACCACCCACGAACGTGTAATAAGCATCGTCCTCGTACCTCGCTGAGTGGTAAGGTAAGAAAGTGTTAGCTGCGTGTAGCAAATATTTATTCATATGATATTGAGATGAGGCGTGCAGTACGCAAACACGATCACTCCATAACTAGGAACTCGGAAGATGCTGGAGTTGACATGTCGCGTACTGGCTCGAAAATGTGGTAATGTAGAGATGGTTTTCCCATAATAATGCTCTGGCACAAATAGCTTCAGCAGCTGCTCGGCCAGTATCTAGAAATCAGGGCTATCGTTACATTGATAGGAGATGAGATAGAGCGAATTGAGTGTTCGTCTGCCGAGTAGGCTTCGGTGATGCTGCTGTGAACAGAGCCACGTGTCCAGACGGCTACGTGCTAAGCTGCCACGGCTTCGGTTTTCCATACAATGTTTTTTCGCCCCGGTAAGGGCAGGCGGATAGACAACGAGTGGTGAGTGATTCACATCTAGACGAAACTCAAGAATAGTAGGGATAATAATAATCACATCTGAGGAGTATCGTCTCCTTCAATACTAGGTTTAAATGCTGTGTGGCACTGTCCTGAAAGTCTCGTCTAGGTCTATTGGTAGAATTATCCCAAATCTATCACCTGAATATTCATTTACAATCACTGCAGACAGAGTTCAACAGCGTATAACCAGGAATTGAAAGCTTATACTATCGATACAACTTCCTCTACCACCATCCCCCTCATCATCTTGGGATCAAACAGCATTTTCTCATCTGTCAAGGCCTTGGCTGCGTTCTCCTGGATACCGTAGAGGGCCCGCTCGAATTCCTGTGCATCCGCCTTGCTCGAGAATGTAACCTCATTAACCATATCAAAGTCGATAGTTGGTACCAGCGGCCCAAAAGTAGTAAAAGGGTTTTTTAATGCTGGGTCTGAAGCCTCGTGGTCCAGATACCTTCGGGTGTAGCGGAGAAGTCCTTTGGCTTGTTTGGCTACCTCCATGATTAATGGGGCGTGATTCGCTTCATAGTAAGCTTTAAACTCTGCCCGGTCGATTGCAGGGTTCCGCTTAAAGAACAGAAGAAGTTTGTATTGCCCCGTGTTCGTGATTTTTTCGGCCATTTTTGGTAGCAGGTATGCAGTTGTACGACAAATATGCTTTCTGGTTAAGAAGCCTACCTAGCTTTATAGCGGAGCACAATTCTTAAACAGACATGCTGCTTCGGCCGTTGAAAAATTTTACCCGTTAAAGAACCTGCCGTCGGATCTTATGGCGTGACTCTCAACTACTTGTCAGGCGGCATAAGTTAAACGGCGTGTCGGCGATTATTAAATGGCGTCTCGGCAGTTATCAAGCGGCATATCGGCAATTACTAAACGGCGCATCGGCAATTATCAGACGGTGTGTCGCGAAGCGTAAGCGAGCTCTAAAAGAATTCAACTACGTGAACATACTACCTACAGGAATACCCAGCCCTCGCGCACAGCAATCTTAAATGTCAGGTAGCCTGACTACGTACTCTGCCGGACTACACTTGTCGGGAGCCGACTTTCCTCATGAAATTCCCAGTGTGCTAGCGCTGAGTGAGTTAATTGAATCCCATTTTCTCGAAATGACAAAGTGAGAATAAGCGGTCTGGAACTTGCCAGCTAAACGTCGGACATGAGATCGTCGCATTCGGCGGTGCCACGTTACACATTCCCTGCACTGTTCGGATGTACGGAATTACGCAGGGTTCGGCCCGCAGCGCAGTCGAGGCCACGTGCGATCCCTCAGTATTGTGCCGCAGACTTCTACTGCCGCTGATAGCGAGCCGTAATGCCCCGCAATTAGTGCGCTTCGTATTATACTATATACGTGCCGGCATATAAACAAAAAACCTATTTATACAGACTCTCAAGCGATGTCAATCTAGAGTCTTTCGCATGGACTTGAAATGGTCGAGATATTACAACGCTGTTTACGAATCTACTATACTAGACGCAACGGAGACGTGTAATAGTTATTGTACGCCGCGACCGTTATACGAAATCCTCGTATATAATGATTCGTGATCATTTGTTAAATACAGCGAATATAGTAATTGGTAAATGAATTAAAGCTAAGTGGATCTTATACACCGGCATCGCCTTCCGCTCGGCCTGGCCGTTAATTCAACCCCTGCCTTTGTATCTGCTATAGTCTATACCAGAAGTAATATCTTCAGTTGCTCGGAACTTAGTGTAGAAAACTATCTGCGCAGAGGCAATATAGGCTTATTATCTATTTTAGATTTAAAATTACACAATATTCTTTTGTTATTTATATAGAAGAGTTATAATCCTACTAGTAAATTAACCTACCCTTTGCCCTTAATATTCAGGTAGGTAGGTATAAGTTATAACTATGGTAACTTTTTAAAGTAGAAATAGAAGGCCTAGAACACTATTATACCTAGAATTCAAATTAATAATTTACTATTATAGTACTATATTTCACTATACTAGGTATTATTATAATCCTAAAGAATGCCGGTATAGGCCCTTCCTCGGCGACTAGGATTATTCCTTCTTGTACAGACTACCTATAGTAGAGTTAAAAAGTATATCTGTCCTCTACAACGACACTGACCTGTTTTTTCAGAGTACTACATTCTATACGGATAATATACCACAGACCAGATATACAACCTCCCGGAAATGCAGTAACTTGCTATTTTATCGCCTTCGACCTGCTATATCGTTCTTACCTAGCACCCCGATAGAGCTTGCCTAATACCTGTTCGGGCCTAGTACCTTAGCCTTCCTACTGTAAATAGTCCAGTGACAGAGTCTACCTAGGGATTATCATCCTTCTAATATACTTATTTGATGATACTACCCGTGTAATAGTACTGCGTCTTTGGGATCCGTAGCTATGGCACGACCGTATAAAAATGTATCGTGATTTCGATAGCTATAGCTACATAAACAGGAAAGGGAGAAGACAGATAGCATTTTTCGTGATAAGCCTAATGAAAAAACAATACGGAGTGGACCCGGGTTCCTGTCAGACAGCGGGCCGTACAGCGTCGTGTAGCCGTGTGTCGGCCCGACTCCGCCCACACGTACATACTATGGTATATTGGGATCTGAATCGTATACCAAAGGGGTAGCAATTCGTCTATTTATCTATATCCATTAGGATACAGCGATACTATCTACTATCGTCTCTGTCTATCTATCTGTTACCCGTGCCTCTTCTGCGTATTCCCTGGTGGCGTTGCTGACAATTCCTCCTGGGATGTTCGAATGCCGTGAAATAAGCTCGGGGTATGTGTGGAGCCTTATTTGGAAATACGTTGTTAGATGACATGGGTCAAAATTTCCCATGTGCTGACTCGATCTTCAGCCTAGACAGAAGATTTTCAAACGTTAGTCGGTCCGCGGATATGCAGAGTCAAGCAAGGCCGGATAGTCAGAGGATGACAAAAGCCCCAGATCTTGAATCACCGTTTACGTAGCGCTGAGACTAGGTATTCCAGGCCGTAATCCTATAGTGTTTTAAATAACCAAAGCCAGCCTCGCAGGAATACAAGAACGCAGGAAATAGCTACGAACAAACGACATCTCGGACTTTCATCACCATCTGAATTTGCCACCATGACATCCTCTGATAGTCCTAGGACACCGACACTGCTCTTTAGCTCTTCTTCCGATGATTCTTTGCTTGCATCTTCCATCTCAACAACAGATTCTGATTCGTCACAATTCGAGGATGTGGCAATTGTTGGAATGTCGTGCCGTACGGCTGGTGGTAACGACTCACCCGAAAAGCTTTGGAGGTTTATTATGGATAAGAAGGATGCCTCTGGGGAGACTCCTAGTTGGCGATGGGAGCCCTGGATCAGGCGAGACCCAAGGAACGCCAAGGTTATCGAAAAGACTATCAATAAAGGCTACTTCATCAAGGATCTAGAGAACTTCGATGCAGCGTTCTTTGGTATTTCGCCAAAAGAGGCTGAGCAAATGGATCCCCATCAGAGATTGGGACTGGAAGTAACATGGGAGGCCCTGGAGGACGCTGGGATCAGCCCAAAGTCTCTCTCAGGATCTGATACTGCCGTATACATTGGAGTCGACTCAGACGACTATTCGAGACTATTACTTGAAGATTTACCTAATATCGAGGCATGGATGGGTATAGGCACGACGGCCCATGGGATTCCCAACAGGATCTCCTACCACTTGGATCTTATGGGTCCAAGCGCAGCAGTTGATGCAGCTTGTGCATCTTCTTTGGTCGCCGTTAACGCCGGGAGACAGGCAATACTTGCTGGTGAGTCGCGAGTCGCGATTGTAGGGGGCGTAAATGTCTGCCTGTCTCCAGCACTATTTCATATGCTGGGCGCTGCGGGCGCTTTGTCTCCTGACGGTGCTTGCCTTTCATTCGACGATGATGCACACGGCTACGCTCGAGGCGAAGGGGCCGCAATCCTCATTTTGAAGAAGTTATCTCATGCCGTCATGGACGGCGATCAGGTCCTGGCCACCATCAAAGGCAGTGCTATCGCGCAGGATGGCAAAACGAACGGGATCATGGCACCAAATGCGAAGGCCCAGGAATTGGTTGCCAGAAAGGCATTGAAGCAGGCCGGCATTGATCCATTAACTGTTGGGTATATCGAAGCTCATGCCACTTCCACCCCGCTTGGTGATCCAACCGAAGTATCCGCAATTTCAGCAGTATATGGGGCTGGACGTCCGATCGATAGTCCAGCAGCGATAGGATCCATTAAGCCAAACGTGGGTCATCTCGAGGCTGCCGCTGGAGCGATTAGTCTCATCAAAGCTGTCCTAGCTGTGAAAAAGGGCGTCATACCGCCACAAACAAGACTTAAAAGACTTAACAAAAAGATAGATTGGGAGAAGTCAGGACTGCATGTGGTCCAAGAGAGTATGAACTGGAGTGATGATTGTGGTCCTCGCCGTGCCGCCATTTGTTCCTACGGATATGGTGGCACTGTCAGTCATGCCATCATAGAGCAATCCCCACATTCATATTCATCAGCCGCCCATGAGCATGATACTCCGACGATTCTGGTGTTGACTGCACCGCAAGGAAAGCAGAGACTTCCCATTCAAAGCGCTGCTCTGGCCGAATGGATCTCTGGACCAGGCAAAAACGAAAACCTGAGAGTAATTTCATCTACGTTGGCACAGCGCCGGGCACATCACGATTTCCGTGCTGCCTTCGTTGTATCCAATCATGCGGAAGCATCTGAGGCCTTGGCTTCCTTTTCTGAGGGCACTGAAAGCGAATGGGTATATCAAGGCCGTACACTTGAAAGTAATGTCAACAAAGATCTGGTTTGGGTTTTCTCTGGTCATGGCAGTCAGTGGCCAGCCATGGGAAAAGAATTACTCACAGATGTGGTATTCCACCATACTGTCGCCCCACTGGATACAATCATTGTTCACGAGCTAGGATACTCTGCTCTCGAGAGTCTAAGAACAGGAAATTTCGACCAATCGGATGAGATACAGGTTTTGACCTACTTGGTACAGGTCGGCCTCAGCAAGATGTTGCAGGCAAAGGGCATTCGTCCCCAGGCAATCATCGGTCACTCCGTAGGGGAGATAGCCGCATCGGTGGCGGCTGGATGTCTTACTGCTGAAGAGGGAGCAATTATTGTAGCAAGACGAGCGCGCCTCTATGCAACAGTCAGGGGCTCTGGTGGAATGTTCCTAGTAAACCTGTCTTTCGCTCAGGTATCTGCAGAGCTTAAGGGTAGGACAGATATCGTCGCTGCTATCGATTCTTCCCCAACTTCATGCGTCGTCAGTGGAGCTATTGCGCCTCTAACCGACTATATAGCGGCTTTGAGAGATCGCAAGGTCAGAGTGTTCCAGGTCAAAACCGACATAGCTTTCCACAGTCCAATGCTAGAAGGTTTGTCGCAGTCACTGAAAGAAGCACTCTCCGATGAACTCAAACCCAAATCTCCCACGATCAGGCTGTACTCAACGTCTCAGACCGACCCTCGCAGCACGGTATCAAGAGACACAGAATATTGGATCAACAACATGGTCCGACCGGTCTGGCTCAAGAATACCATCGTCGCAGCTGTCGAAGACGATTACAGGAATTTCTTGGAGGTATCCGCCCATCCTATAGTGGCACAATCCATTGACGAAACGATGGCCGAACATGGTTTGGAAGACTTCCCGACAATGCATACAATGAAAAAAGAGCAACCAGTTCAGAGATGCCTCCTTAAGGCCGTGGCAGATCTTTTCATTAGAGGTGCCAGCATTGACTTTTCAGCCTTCCTTGGTCATCAATGGTCCAGGGATGTACCAAAATTCAAGTGGAGTCATAAGCCGTTCTGGAAAGAAGTATCCACGGGATCGATCAGCGCCCTCAGCGTACACGATGTGGACATGCATAATATGCTTGGCCAGCGTACCGTACTTGCCGGCGCAAACACAACGCTCTTCACGACGTCCCTTGAGGACAGCACAAAGCCTTTCCCCCGGCCCCATCAGCTCCACGGCGTCAATATCATCCCTGCAGCGGTGTATGTTAATACGTTTCTCAATGCTACTGCTGCAACAGCACTCTACAACATGGAACTGCGTATCCCTTTGGCTGTCACAGAGGATTGCCGTAGTGTCCAAGTTCTCGTGCAGGGAGACACTGTCAAAGTCGCCTCGCGTTTGAACTCTTCTGACGACCTTTCCTGGGTAACGCACAGCACTGCTGCCTGGAAAAGGGAACCTGTGGAACCGAAAACTCCAGCTGTTGATGTCAAAGCGATTATTGACCGCATTGCTACTCGTCTCCCGAATACGTTCTCCATTGATTACCTTACCAAAGTTGGGGTTTCTGGCATCGCCTTCCCATGGGCTGTCAGTCATCATTACGGTAACTCCGAAGAGATGCTAGTAACCGTTGATAATGACCCCGAGAACGATATCATGACGTGGAATCTTGATTCATGGGCTCCCACCCTCGATGCAGCCGCTTCGGTTGGCTCGACCATCTTCTCCGATGACCCGAAATTGCGCATCGTTTCGCATATCGGAAAAGTGGCCATACTTTCCACTTCTCCCCCACCCAAGGTTTTCCACCTTCACGTGACGGCGGCTGACGATGTTCATCCCGGGGCTCGATCTGCCAATGTGGCCATCCTCGGTGTGACCGGTGATCTTTTAGCAAAGTTTGAGTCAATCAGACTCACTGAGGTTGATGCGACGTCGAAATCAAGCTCAGGCATGAACGGGTTGGTGCATCAAATCGCGTGGGTTCCAGCTCGCTTGTCTGAAAAGCCCCTGGTGGTTGAACAGGCCGTCATCATCTCGCCGGACATTCACACACTCGAAAAGTACGACAGCGAGCTCCAGCACCACATTCCGAAGTTGTTGAAGCTCAGGGCATCTCAAGAGCTTGGCCTCGTGGACGCAGCGACCCTGTTGCGCGGTAGAGGCTCTGCAGTCATCTTTTGCCCAGGTCCCGTCCATTGCTTTGAAGATGTCGCCAACGCTGCTCATCAATTCATATGGGAAGTCGCGTCCACTGTCAAATTCATGGTGGAGAATGGTCTGTCAGCCAAGTTCTTCATCATCACGGACAAGATTTATTCTGCGGATTCGGCTACCGCGCTTGCTCAAGGACCACTCTATGGCCTTGCTCGTGTTGTTGCCTCCGAGCACTCTGATATTTGGGGCGGCATGATTGACAACGAGGGTCCTCAATTCCCCGTTATGCCATTCAAATATGTGCACGATCAAGAAATCATCCGATACCTGGACGGTGTACCGAGAGTGGCACGCATGCGACCTTTCTCTACCAACCAGTGCTACCCCCCGTCGCGTGCTCGGTCTCTGCTTCCCAAGCCAGAGGGAACATATGTCCTGACTGGGGGTCTTGGTGCGCTTGGTCTCGAGACATGCGATTTTCTCATTGAGAAGGGAGCGCGCCGTATCGTCATCATCTCTCGACGTGGTCTGCCTCCTCGTCGCGAGTGGCCGAATGCAACGAAAGAAATGGCCCCGGTATTGGCTAGGATCAGGGCTATGGAGAGCTTGGGTGCCAGCATTCACGTCGTGTCTCTCGACATTGGGGTCCAGACTGCGCACGAACAACT
>Ga0182211_1000217_pt1 | contig 18027 bp, 13 predicted proteins | sample G5R1MG_20_FD_129660 | JGI IMG/M metagenome (GOLD analysis project Ga0182211, IMG submission 129660) | Switchgrass phyllosphere microbial communities from Michigan, USA - G5R2_MAIN_03OCT2016_LD1 MG | ecosystem: Host-associated > Plants > Phyllosphere > Phylloplane/Leaf | place: USA: Michigan... | reverse complement strand
GGCAGAGGGGCGCAGTGGATGATAAGGTTGTCGAGGTATATTTTGGGGTGAGAAGGGGCAAAGATGATAGTGGGAATGCTTGGTGAGTTGTTGGTGAGGGCTGGGGGAGAGTGGGCGGAGTCGTAGATGAAGTGTCGTGATGGCGGGTTGAGGGGGAGAGGGGAGAGGGCGAATTACGTGTGCTTGAGGCTGAAGCGTTTGGGGCCACCGAAGAAGACGGTGAAGGGATGGCCGGCGGGGGAGGGGTCTGGCTGGTCGCCTCGAAGTGCATTGGTGATGCCTCTGTCGGCGTGTTTTGTATGGTGGAAGACGGTGTCGGGGAAGGCACTGGTGAAGGGGTTCTTGTACCGTTGCTGATAGGTAATACACTGGGCGTCTTCATACTCATCCTAGGCGTCACGGCAGACCATGATGTGGTTGTACTCTGATCCGACTGGGTCCTAATGCTAGCATCTCTACTCGTGGCACTCGAGAGAAGAGCACTCTCGGTCTCCTTCGTGACTATAGCAGAATTCCTGGCGGTAGGTAGTGACGGAGGCTCAAGCTCAGCGGACGCGTTACTCGGTCCTCCCGAACCCGACGGGCTACTAGGCACTGGACCCTGCTGAAGTAGAGATTGAATTCCAAAAGAGCTCGGCATCGTGCTGGCCATAATCAGGGGGAGATCGCTTGCAGATGACCCTGCAGATGATCCTGCAGACACGCTACGGTGTATTGAAGGGTTTTGCATCTCCATTTCTGTCTTTGACAAGGCAGCCATTAGAGCAGGTTTAGATACCGACGAAGCAACTGTTTCAACCTCCAAAGAGGGCTTCGAAACATGAGGTCGGTCAAACTTGGTCGTGGGTTCTCGTAGGATATCCGCGGAAACAGGAGCTGGCAAGGAAGCCTTTTGGTTAGTTGGAGTCACTGTTGGCGAGACAACAGGTGGACTTTCGATGCCGGCAGGGCTGTTCATTGCTAAAGCTCGCGTCGTATGGCCTTCCCAGAGTGCGTCCTTGAACGCGGACGCTGGGAGGAGGCTTTGAGAAATGTCGAATGATGTGGCTGGAATGGCAGATGCACTGTCAGTTGGGAAAGTATCTCTGGTATTGCTGAACGAATATGAAACCAGTAAGCTTGGAGTAGAGTAGTGAAGCGTGGGTTTGATGGTGGCCAAAGGTACCACCACCGTGGCAGAAATCTTGGACTCATCCAAAGAAAAGCCAATTTCTAAAAGCGTTGATTTTAGTATGGGAGGGCTGCCTGCCGTGCCAGAAGGATGATCCGTAGCGGGGGTATCTAGCAAGGTATCTGAGCCAGTAGGAATTAAACTCAGGCTGGTTAGAGTGGCATATGATGCAGTTGTAGCCGGATTCTTATCTTGTGGATTATTTCCTAGACTTCCCAGCGTCTCCGAAGCCACTGGGAGTATATCAAAATGCTTTGGTGACTGGAAATCCGAGAAGGGGACAATCACGTCGACAGCTGGCACACTTGTCGGGGGCAATCCCACCATTACGCTTCCTTCCAAGGGTGAGCTCAAGGAAAAAGTATGCGAAGGCTGAACATTTGAGTCTGGTAGTTGAGGGGACTCTTTCAACGGCCGCGTGTGAGGTTTCTGGGTCGGAATAGAAGGGGGTAGGTCAAGGTTGTCGTCGCCGCCGGGTATTACATTTGCTATCTTCGCTGCCTTCTTCTTCATAAGATCCTGCAGGCCCTCGCATGCATCAGGGAAGAAATCTTGAGCAACAGGGTACGCTTCGCTAACGACGTAGTCGCACAGCAGACTCGCTCCGAAGACAGCGAAAAACTGCCCAGCGGCTTGAGGCAGAGTTTCTCCGCCGTACACACGCTTAACGCAGTTTTTCAAAAGTTCAGGCGCAAAGCTTTCCGGATCATCGCCGCTGAAGTATGCGTCACATACTGATGAGACGATTTCAGATACTAGGTTCTGTGCGAATGACTGTCCGTCTTGCCCCAGACTGTTGGCTTTCTCGGCGAGATCGGCGCTGAAGTCTCCAGCAAAGTTGCTCACTTTGTCACTGACATCGCGTACACGTAGCTGAACTCGTTGGTGTAGATTATCAGGATAATTCCGAGAGGGCGAGGCGTGGGAGCCTGGAATCAGGATCAAGATGCTGATCAGAAGAGCCAGAAACGAGATATTTCGAGTGATTCTGCGTTTCGAGCCGTGGCTGACTTCGACAAGCTCAGGTTTAGGTCTCGTCGGTGGACTCATGATAGGCAGAGCGAGAGAGATGGTCTTCTTCGTCTGGTATGCGGTAGCCGTAGGAGAAGGGGTTTCTAGTACTTTCGGGCACTCCTTCTCATCCGTCATCCTTCCACCGTCGATTCTCGTTCCCCCTCTTGTGCCATTACTCAAGAGCACGAACTTGGAACAGCTTGCCACCGTAACATGTTGCTCTTGCTCTACAAGACTATCTCTTTCGTTGAGAGATGCTGGATTCCAGGGATCGCCCTCATTCTGCGTGAATGTGAAGTTTGAGAGGAACGATGATACGCCAGGAGGGCAACTGATGTCGTTCGAGCATGACATGCGGCCTCCATCAGCATTACATTGGACATTCTGGAAGGTGCTGATAGTGCTGCATGCTGGGCCGTCACAGCTGTACTGTAGGGAATACGCATTCTGAGATTGAGCATCCGAGTTAGTGACGGCCAATGTAGGTTATTACAAATGGTACGTACGACACCAGGACCACAGTTAGCAAAGACACCTGAGGCGTGAGTGATACCTTTTGGTATCTTCTCTGAATTCTGCATTATCATTTTTCGGGATGGGTTATTTGAGGAGTACGTGTCGTGAGATTGCACGCAGGGGGACCGCTCTTCGTCTCGCGATATGAAGCAAGGCAGCAAGTCACATGTATGAAAGAGGCTGAGATGATCCATCACCGACAAATTGACACTGCTGGACGAATGAGATCCGTCAGCCATGCCTGCTTCCATCGAGACCGAGGAATTTGCGAGACAAGAGGGAGGCTGTGAAAGACTCTCGACCAGGTAAATTGGCAGAAGCAAGCCATACGTTGCACAACCCAGAAACTACGGTACGAAATGGCTGTATGTGCAACACTACTAGTGCTCAAATTCGGAATATTGACGCCTGCTCTCGTGTGGAAGCTATGCCTGCGGATGATCTTTGTGCGTATGAATAGTAGCGTGTGCCATTGGTATGATTAGATGAAAACTCGCGCAGGTAGAAAAACAAGGCCGGGAAAAGAAGCACTGCAGAGAAAGATTGGCGGTTTGCCTTGATTACAACCTGCGATAGACGGAGCTGATGCAAAATATAGTTTTCCTCTCACGCCTCAAGGTGACTTGTCCGAGCCTTGGGGATCTGCTATGGGCTGCGCCGCAGCCACACCAACCACTTGCTGTTCTAGATTTTGAAAAACCGATGAGGTTTCCACTATTCCGAGAAAGTTTTTTGGCGGATGAAGCCGGGTGTTAGGCCAGCGCGGCAGCCGTGCTACCGGGTCGTGGAATCATTGAAGGGCGTCGCAGTTATCATTGGCCAAGTGCTGGCGAGACGGCTGATGGCGGCTTTTGGAGGGGAAACACAGCATCGAAGTCGTGCTGGCATCGAATCACAGGGGCCTCTACAGTTGATATTGCGACTGGAGTCGGGGCGAGGAGAAAGCGATGATGAATCAAGGACAGTCACGATACCGGTAAAAGCGACAAGCTCCGAACGATCCCCGTGCCGCTCGATTGGCGCACGTGCTCAGCGGTGTACAAATCATCTGATTACCTAGTAGTAATGCAGAAGCGATCATGCCACTTTTGGGCACCTTTAGGCTTCTACTATATCCCTATCCACGCAGGTAAACATGGCCGTCATTGTTTGCGCGTGACTCTAGCGTGTCTCGGCTCTCGCGCCCAGTATCACTCTCTGTGACAGATCATCCATCATCCTCGCCATGGAAAAAAGAAAACATTCCGACTATCCAACTACTACTCCGCTCAAAAAATCAACCCTCTACTTCGCCTTGCAACCATCCAGTAGTGGCCTGCCACCACCACCCTCCTTCTCGGGCATTAGATAGCCGCTCATTATGCTGATCACCCGGGGCTTCTCCTTGACAAACTTCGTCATAGGCTCCTCGGCTCTCTGCTTCCAGGTGTTTGTCCTCTATCCCTGGCACGAACAGCTAGATGCCGAGTTCAGGAAATTGCGAAAGGAACACGTGAGACTTCTTGAGGACACGCACCAGAAGCACCGGAACGAGCTGCAGGGTATCAGGGAGCAGTTGGAGCAATTGAATGAGAAGAAGATGGAGAGTCGATAATGAGGAGAGGACATTTCAATCAGCCGGCAGTCAAAGTATTTGGGTCGTTCGATGCTACAAGGGAAAGCGAAATTGCACAAAAAGGACCGGCACGACCATCATCGAAACGGCCAAGGACATGCTCCAAGTCCAGAAAAACCATATGAACAGAGTTCCAATACACAGTGGCCTAACTAGCCTTTCTTCCTTGTTCCACGTCGTGATAAGATCCCGTTAATTCGGGGCCGTCCCTGCCTGCTTTCCCCTGACCCCATAGTGCCTTACTTCACTGTAATGATGACAAATCGTCTGGAGATATGTCGACGAGCTCCACAAGTATATTGCAGACGCCATCTGCCCAGACTGCAAAGGCCTTTTCACGCAAGATGTGATACCAATCATATTCCGTGTCTATGACGCTCCAGCCGCTTGGTCCGATAGTTTTGATGACGTGACGGGGTAATACGGTGTTGGATCCATCCCTCGCATCGCTGTGGGTAATTTTGGATTCGGAGAACGAAGGCGAAGCTTGCGAAGCCAGTGTAGCGCTGGGTTTGGCAGCGGATGTCACCACTAGCGAAGGATCTTTCCTAGAGCTCGACGATGCACTCGGCGATCCCACAGAGTCTTGACGGATGGCGATGCCACTTGAATCTGGCCCAGTATGATCAGATGAAGCCATTTCCGACTGCAGCGAATTCGCCGCTGCTGCAAGTCCCCGAAGACGGTTGGGACCGATGCTGTTCTCGCAGGGCATGGGCTGCCGCCGTAACTCGGAATGTCGAGATTGAGCCTTGCAAAGGAGCTCGAGCACTTCTTTCACAAAGTCATTCCAATTATAGAAAGTCAAATGAGTAGGATGTTCCGCGAATATGCGTTTTTCTTCTAATTTGATGGACGGTTTGCCGTCATGAGATGCTAGGACAAGGAAGATGTTAATGTGGGAAAGGTTGGGTTCGACTGAGCTTGCCGATGGAAGCTAGAGGAAACAGCGTTAGCAAAGAGTGCTATAAACTACAAGAAGATAATACTTTAAAACTGACCGGCACACAAGTTGATATAGAGGCATTCATCTTGGATTTGGGATTGTCATGACTGGGGAGAAACGCATGCTGAGCACGTACTGCGGGTGATGTAGGTTGCGAGTGTAGAGCTTGCTGAGCAAGGTTTGGGTCCAGGGGTGATTGCGTCTGCTGCTTGCCATCTTGCCCTGCAATCGCTCTCGGAACAACGGCTTCCACGCTTCCCTCTTTGCCTTTCTTCGAACTCCCTCTTCTGGCCTCAATCGCATACTGGCGTTGCCGCTCGTTGGTAACCATGCGTCTCATCAGGGGCGTAACAAGGCTGATGATCTTGTTGCCATCCCTTGGCCATGTAAGCCTGCTCTCTATACTTGAAACCCTCTCCTCTCCCAAAGCCCAAGCTGCTTCCATAGTGTCTCTCTCGCCCGGCTTTTTGACATGCTCACCAAAAAATTGCTCGCCAGCTTTTTCATTTAGGAAGTTTCGAACACAGTTGAAGAGCCGTAATTTGACCATGTCCGTGTCGCCCTTGCCACGGTTTCCAACACAGTTTTGTCTTTCTGGGTGCGCTGTGTCCAGCATGTACATTTTTGCTTGCGCCTGCAGCTGCAGGAAGTCTTCTGGGCTAAGCTGAAGAGACATGAAGAGTTTTGACATCGGGGGGCGTGTGCACTTGCGAGATGTTCGTTCGGACGAGCGACGGAACAGTGCAGCCGCGGAATGTACGCTGGCAGTACGAGAATCCATTACCATCAACTCATTAGACCGTGGTGCACCGCCGTTGTCGAAGTTGCTGGGTACACTGTGCTTAACCCCCTGAAGCTGTGGGTCCGTAGGCACATGAACTCTCTGACGCTTGCTACTCAGAACATTCTCTTCCACGGAAATATCGCCAGTCGGAGAGCTGGATGCTCTTTTTCTCTGCTCGCTTCCGTAAGCTGCCATGTCTACCTCGACTTCAGGAGGCATCGTGTCAGCTTGCATAGACAGTCCAGTAGCAACTGAAGATGCGGCTTCTAGTAGCTCCGAAAGGTTGTGACTGTCCTCGTAGGGATGATCCGCAGAGTTCCGATGTGCCGCAGGCTTACTATGCACAGGAGATTTAACTTGTTCTTGTCGGGATGCGGCGGCGGCAGCGGCGGCGGCGGCGGCGGAAGCAGCAAGATCATAGTTGCCTCCTCCGGGAACGATCGGGGTATGTACAGCGTCGTTTGTACAGTTGGTTGTATTGATGAACTGGCTGGCACGCACCTGGTAGTAGGGTGCGTTTGCCGACATTGTGGCCTGGGTGCTACCCACTCAGATGGGACGCAAGGTATAAAATCGAATCAGATCAGTCGTGATAGAGTGAGTTGCTGATAATCGAGAGTAAGTGGTTGAACCGAAATGAGGATGTCAGTACTCGGTGCACCCAAGTTCGAGAGCTTTGTCGAGGCTCCTTTGTATGCGAACAGCCTGGTGGTTTGGTTTGATCTCGAGGTGATACATGGTTTGGCTTGCTCGTGAAAGATTGGGTGCGGGTTTGTACTGGAAGAGATCGTATTGTTTGACACAGACTTCGGGTATGATGCATGGCATAGCCTGTGTAAGGAAAGCTGGGGATTCAATCGGTTTGATTGATGACGAGGACAACAAGAACGCGAAAGCTCGGGCCGGGCAAGTTGCGCACCTGATGTGGGTGCTGGCGCTTGCTGTCAAATGGTTTGCCGCGAAGGAGCAACAGGCAGGCGACAACGGCCGGCCAGCGGGCCTCAAATGTAGGTAGGTAGTGAGTGGTTCGTGGTTTGTGTTGTTTGCATCGGACGCTTGACGCGAGGACATGTGACTAAGTCAGGCGTGCACATCAGATTACATAAGCAGTCGATTTGGTTATTGCACCCCACCGTTTCTGTTAAGTACAGACACGTCGCAGGGAATGCTTCCGTCGAATGTGTAGTGGTGGCGCAAGTGGGAGGAGAATGCGACTCTCCATTTGTATCAATAAATGCATTTTAGAAGCGGCATACCTAGCAGGACATTGTTTTACATGATCAGCACACAACGCCATACCCAATGCCATAAGATACCCAAAGCCATAGAATAACTCCACTCTAATCATGCTAAATTCCGTCGCCCTCGCGCCATTCGCGGCCGGCTTCAAATGCCCGATGCTTCGGGTCTTTTCCCTTCTCTTCCGCATCGGCCTTCATCTTGGCAACCATGAACGTTAGTCTATCAACCTCCTTTTGTAATTCCTTGCCAATTTCCGGGTCAGGCGCCTCGATTTTATCACCCATGGGATTCCAGAACGTCCCATTTTCGTCAGGTTCCTTGCCCGATTTTTCCAGCTCCTCGAACCGGGACTTCTCGTCGCGCCAATGTCGAAGATCGCCTTCGCGGTCGCCTAGTTCGTTGCGGAGCACCATATAATCTTCGAAGCCTTGTTCGCCGCCGAAACAGAGGCCGTATTGATCGCAGAGGCAGAGGAACTCCTGGGGACAAACGACGTTTTGGCCCGTAAAGACAAACTGCCAGATATATTCCCAGACACGGCCACTCACCCTATCGGGAAGTTTGGTGTTGAGTAGCCAGTCTCGGTACCAGACGTATTGTGCATGTGGCCTGGCTTGTATGCGATCCCGTGAAAGTGCGAATTGTGCGCAGCAAGGCTGGGAGAGAACGGAAGGCACCTCATCGAGAGGGAAGAGTTCAGACCATGATTTGGCGATGACATGCTCCTCCTCCTTCCCAGAATCCTCCTTCGTGTTGCCTGGGTGGACCCAGTCCGGACATCCGGGAGACCAGTTGCATCGCATGTTGACGAAGCCCTCTCGCCATACACGCGGTCGACTGAGTCGGGTGACCATGACATAATTGCTGCCGTCCAGCAAGTCGTCATTGTGCCATGCCTGTTGATGCGCGTGCATGAACATGATTACATCTGGCATATTGTCGTAGTTGTCGATGATCCACGTTAAGTAGGCCATGACCTCGTGGCCCTTGTTCTTGGGCGTATGCAGTGGCGCGTTTGGGTCATTCACGACGTAGGCTGCTACGGGCTGATGGGGCATCTTATCCGCGACCCAGTCAATGTTTTCCTCTTTGGTCTTGGCGATGACCAGCACCGAAGTGTAGTTGTGACCGGGCGGCATCGGCGTGCCTGGTTTGAAAACGGGCCGGGGGTTCCAGTTGACATAGTCGGGGTCCTCTGTGGCGGCCGTGAATACGTCCTGGCCAGTGGCCACGTGCTCACCCAGTCCAACATGCTGTGGTATTCGCCGCCATGCTTCGCGGGTTTGTGTGCTGGAGAAGAAGAAGAAGAAGAAGCATGCTGTGACGGCGGCTATGGCCAGGGCCAGGAGGGTTATGAGCCTCTGTCTGGGCATGACGCGGAGTAATGGCGGTAGGCGAGGGATGACAATGGATGGGCGCAAGCCCGGCACATCAAGGAATGGATGGAATGTGGCTATCCTTGTGTGCTATATCAACTCTGCCCTCATCAGCCAGCGCACTGGTGAAGCCCGAGGCGATAAGCTTACGGTGGAGGCGCCGCGCGGCGCGCGATCAACTAGTTGCGGCGTAATAATGGGCGATTATGAGGATAATCTAGTTATCTTGTCGCCAGTGAGCCGGCGGGGGTACTGCGGCGCGCAAAAAGACCACATTGACGGATGCGACAACAAGGGAACACAGAAGAATGCACACCAGGCAGAGCACAGCAGCAGTCACACCTGCAATCCCTGTGGCGGCGCCGGCGTCGTGCCATGGTGGAGTGGGGGAGCGAGCCTGGTCCGGCGATGTTCTGGACCAGACGACGGATAGACGGATGGTGTCTAGTGTCTAAGATTCCTACCGACTACGTAGTCGCTCCCCAGTCGAGACACCCGCGCCCACGCATTCCTCCTCCCTTCCTAGCGCTGGCCGTCACTTGTTCCTCCATCCATGCGCTGCCGGACTTCTGGACTTGCAGGTACCTACAGCGTATACCCATCTCCTACGCCTACCAAGCACCCAACGCCGGACTTGCTAGGCCCGTGGCGGCAGCAGGCTGACGAAGCGGACACGAAGCTTGCTGATCCCTGGACGATCCGCGTCGTGGTGATGGTGGTGATGGTGGTGATGGTGGTGGTGGTGGCGATACCCACGTATACCTACATAGTACTACTATGGTAGACACATTGTACCTACTCGATGCCGTTGTCTTCGCCCCTTGCACTTGGCGGCAACGGCATGCACGACAAAAGAGGCAGTGACACCAAATGAAACGGGGGGCACGCACCTCCATCCAGCTGTCTCTGTGTCTTGCCAGCAACACCCGCACGCACGCCTTCACCAAGCCCAAGCCCGTTTGCGGTGCAACAATTGCAACCCCGTCTGAATGCGATTGTCACGCAAGCCCCGTGGGGCACGCAGCACATTCTTGTGCATCGCGTCGGGGCCTGGGCTACTGTCTGTCGCCTGTCTGGTGGGTATCGTCTACACGTGGATGCGAATTACACGTAACTGCTCGTCAACATGGGGAGGCGCCTGGACAGTCCAACGTCGCCTAGTGCATGGCCATTGAGTATGTGCGTCTGTGTGTGTGTGTCTCTGTGTGTATGTGTGTGTGTGTGTGTGTGTGTGTGGTTACGGGGTCGTGGGCTGCGGCTAACATGGTCGCGGTCATGGTGGAGAATGTGGGGAGTAGTCAGACATTTGCGGGTGATGCGCAAGTTGGTGTGATGTGATTACTGGACGTCCAGGTTGCAGCGACAGGGCAGAAGATAGAAGTACAATTTGGTGCCGGGGAAGATGCTCATGATGACTGAAGCCGCCGAGGGCTATAGCTGCCGCCCCGAAAGCCTTTACCGAAGTGCTGAACCCGTTTCGCCAAGGAAAATATACCGCGCCGAGCAAGCCTGGGACGACGCCGAACGGCGAGCTGGCAGCCGATTCATGTGTGCTACCTTGCGCTGCTGACGAAGAACTTTTGTCGGCCTGTGCCCAAAGTGTGTGCGTGCGTGTGTGCAAGCCGAATTAGCCCAAAGCCCGTGGAGTAGCCACGGCATTACAGAGAGGGGGAAAGAGCCATCAGACCGAGGAATCCAGCATCACGCGAACCCTAGTAGCGTTTGGGTTCTGGCCGCGTCAGCTGCGACCTAGTGGTAAGAGCGATCGTAGTCACCCTCATACGAGCGACCTCCGCCACCGTACGGCTCGCGAAGAGGAGGCGCGTCGCCGTAGCCACCAGCACCACCACCCGCGGGGGGAGGGGGGCGGTCGTAATAGCCGCCACTACCGCCGCGACGATCGTCCCGTCCGCCATCGCGACCGCCGTCACGTCCACCGTCCCTGCCGCCATAGCCGCGGTCCGAAGCGTAGCGGTCGACGCCACGGGGGCCGTAGTCGTCGCGCCGGCCTCCGCCGTAGCCACGGTCATCGTAGCGGGAGCCACGCGAGCCATAGTCGTCACGGCGCCCGTAGCCACCGCCGCCGCGGCGGTCATCAGCGTAACGGTCGCCGTAGCGAGGAGGGCCCCCCCTGCCGCGTCCTCCAAACTCTGGGCTGGCTGTCAGTGCGTCACGGGCATGCGGCATCGAGGGCACTTACCGCGCTTGGGCGGGCCATAGTACTTGCCCGGGGTCGGGGTGCGGGGACGCGCGCGACGGGCCTTCTCGATGCTCAGTGTCCTGCCCTGGTGGACTTCGCCTTGCAGTCCCTCCTTGGCGGCATCGGCCTGGTCGGGTGTGACCATCTTGACGAAGCCGAAGCCACGTGAATCCTTGGTGTGCGGGTCGCGCATGATGTTGCACTGCTCCACCTCGCCATACTTCTCAAACAGACGCGTGACCTCCTCCTCGTTGAGCGACGGATGGATGCCCGTGACGAAGAGGTTAGAGCCCGAGTTGCGGCTCTCGTCGTCCTCGTCGCGGCGCTCGGGCGGCGGGCCACTGGGCTCGTCAGCAGAGCGGCTCGCCATGGCAAGCAGGCCGAGACATACCGGCTGTCGCGGGTGTTGGGCGAGGCGCTGCGGGCGCGGGCGGTATCGTCGCGACGCTCGCCACGCGGAGAGCGGCTGCGGTCGCGCTCATAGCCACGCGGCTCGTCTGCAGCCCAGTCAGCACGCACGCGGGGGGGCCCACGGGCAGGCCCAAACGTACCGTCGTAGGCACGAGACTCGTTTTCGTACTCCATGATGATGATGATGTCGTGGCGGGCCGGACAGGGTGGTGAGCGGCGGCTTGGGGCGAGGTGTTGTTTGCCAAAGTTTTGTCGCGGCAAGGTCGATCGGCAGTAGCGCCGCGCTAGGACCCTCTGGCGGTTGCTGCGGCCTAGTGGAGCGGGCGGGACAACTACCCGGCGCACTTCGCCCTGAGTGCGGCACGGCTGAGTGTGCAACAGCGTGTGGGGCAATGCATTCACTACACTTGGGTTCTCGGCTATGTAGAGCCCCCATCGCTGCCTCCGAACACGCTCCCAGCGGTCATTGTGCGCCTGTCCCCCACCATGGGTATTGCCAACAACGCCAGTAGGCCCCTCGCGCAACCAACCCTTCCTACAGGCAGGCAGCTGCTGCCAGAAACGCAATCGCCAGTGAAAAATGCCCACCAAGAATGATAAGTAAGTGAGCAAGCAAGCAAGCAAAGACCTCTCCCTCCATCAACCCCTGCGCCCTCGAGCCTCCCTGCCCGCTACCACCCCTTCGATCTCTTTTGCTTCTTCCGAGCAGCTGCTTTTCGTACATCGCCCACAGGAGCATCCGCTGCATCCACGGGCCGAACCGCATCCGAGTCGGCAAGACCGTCTAGCTCGTCATCGTCGAGTTCACTGAGCTCCTCGCTCATGTCACGGAGCACTTTTCGCCCCGTGTACCGCTCTTCGTACACGGTGGTACCGTGAATGTCAAAGTTTTCGAGGTACCATGGAACGCCGCCATTTCCAAACGGATTCAGCAGATTCTTCTCAGACCGTGGCGGCGTAAGTGGTTCCGTGCGCCCGTTGGTCTCGCTGGTATCAACATCCATGGCATCATCGCGTGGAACTATATGAGCAGCGTGCAGGGTGTCTTGGCCCAGCTGAGCCTCAATGGCTGCCTCATCCGCTGCTTCGTCGTAGCCATGGCGAACATCGGCAGCATTGTCATCCGGCGTTGGTGCAAGCTGTACGTCGTCCGGCTTCTCCGATAGGACAGCCTCCTCTCCGTCCATGGCGTCTTCCATGCCGTGTTCCATGGTATGTTGATCGGCTTCAGTACTCTGCCGCACCATCTCGCCTTGCGTGAGCACACTGGATCTTCGCCGAAGCGTCTCGCTAAGCAGCGTCTCAAGATCGGGCAGCTTCTCGTAGGGTCGGCCAGCAAGCTCAGCCTCTCGTTGGATGGCCTCCTCTAGAAGTGGTTGCAGTCCTTTGGTCATTCGCCTGACGAGTTTCTTCAATTCTTTCTGCTCTGGGGTCAGATTACTATGGGCGATCTTGCTGATTTGATCATCGGCGGCCCCAACCATGGCAACGGGAGCTGATCCAAGCTCGGTGCTCAATACGGCGGCAAGGTCTTGATTAAACTCCCGAACCGAGGCGTAGTACTTCTCGTCGAGCTTGATTTGCAGGCCGTGGAGGCCGTCGGCGAAGACGCCTTTGCTATCCCACCTGAAAGAAGTCAGCGACAGAGGCAGAAGCCAGGTCTGGTTCACTCACCTGACGGCTTGGGCCAGAATCGGCTGCAATAGTTTAGGAATCGGAAAGTAAATGCAGTCAACAATGTCCTGCAGGACCCTGATGTCTTCAAGTTTCTTGGCTTCTCGTTGTTTCACCATTTCGCAAAGCGCCTGAATCTGCTCCATGTCCTTTTCAAGACGCTCTGCAAACTCAATTCGGCGCTGCAGTCGCGGACGTCCTGCGGCTCCCATGCCCGCAAAATTACGACGGGTAATCTCCATGGAAGAAAACGCTTCCATCTGCAGTTGGAGCCGCTTCAGTAGGGCTGCACCACGCCGCGCCTCTCGCTTCAGCGTCCAGTACTTGCACACCTCCTGCACAAATTCCTTGCGTTTACTCACGCTGAACCGTTGCAATGCGCTCTCCACGTTGTGATACACGGCCTGCGGGACAACGGGCGCTCCAGATGGAAGTCTCCATGTCTTGGACGGCTGACTCCGTTTGCGCTTCGTGCCAGTTGCGGCGTCCTCGTCGTCTGCCTCAATAGTTGGCATGGCATGTGTTGAGCCTATTGAAAGAGCGTAGACTTGGCTATCAGGCCATCGGACGTGTCGCATTGTATGCCGGTAGTAGGCTTTGGTGTCTGCGATGGCGCTCTCCACGTCATACTCCCGCCTCCAGTCCGAGGGTGTGTGTCGATCGCAGTACGCTTTCAGTACAGTACTATCGAGAGGGTTTGTTGATTGTGAGGACTTCATCCGCAAGCACAGCCGTGCCCGACGCGCGCAGGTTACATGGAATGCCTCGAAGCAAGATTTATGGCCACATTGGATACAAGCGCCCATTTTCTGCTTGCAGATATAGCATGACTACATGATAGTTAACATCACCGACACAATGCCAATACCAATGGGCTTACGAGTTTCCAGCGTGTCTTGGGAACCTTCTCGACATCTTGTACTGGCTCTTGGAAAGTGGCATTTCCAAGTGATACCTCAGGAATCCACATGGCACACAGCAAATGTGCCCATTTCATTGTTGTCGTTTGCTTGAATGCGCCGTCTATGTTCGGACAGAATATGCAGCCCTGGTCAGATTAGTGGTCAGTTGCGGGAGTTTCGGAAAACATGACCTACCGGGTGCTCGCTAACGGGCATACCGCGGCCGACCAACTGGCAACGTCTGCAAAGCCATTGACCTTCAGGTATGAAAGGCACACCGTAGCATTCCTGGTGGACGGCCAGATCACATCCGTCACAGAACACTATTGCATTAGTGTTCTCGCAATCGCCGTCGTCACATACGGCACACTTGGTATCCTGCTCTTCACCTTGACCAACAGGCTCACCGTTCACTGCTGCAGCACTACTAGAGCGTGGGCGGTGTGTTTGTGGCGGTTTCGGGTTAGGCTTGGGGATGCCTGCAGGCACGTCAGTTTTGCACGGGGAGCTTAGGTCCAGGATTCACTTGCGTTTTTCCAACGCATGCCACTCCTTTTCGATCTGGGTGACTGTGACCTCGAAAACAGCTGGCTTGATGCTCTGTAGGTTTTCCTTTTCCCGCTGGAGATTCAGCGCTTCGAGCCACCGGTCATCCTGCTCATCCATATCGTACTCGACACGGCCCAAGGCGATTGCGCCTACCGAGTTCTCAACTTCAGTCTGAAGGGTCATGTCCAGGTCCTCCTCGATAGAGCCCTCTGGCAGACGTATCATATTGTTGTCAGGCCGCAGGAAGACCTCACTTTCCTGGTAGCCAATATTTGCCATGGTGCGATCGACGTAGTTTACTTTGACGCCTTCGCTCTCTTCGTGGGCTTTGAAGGGATCAACTCGGCGCACGGATGGCTTTGGCAGATTGAGCTTCTCTCGTGGATTCATAGTCGGCAGAGGATTAATGCGTGGCCGCGGAGGCGATCCCAGACCCGCAAGCATCGAGTCTTTGTTTCGGGCGGGCCGTCCGGGACGTCGCTTGGGTGTAACCAATGCGTTCGAGCCGTTGAGGGCACAGCTGCTGTCTTCGGGATCAGCAGTGTCGGCCGGTTGCGCGTGCAGGCCGTCAAGCATAACCACAATATTATTGTCGATGCCACGCCGGTCGCTCGGAGAGCCATTCGTCGGGGATTCAGGGGCCGAGTCGGCAGGGCTGACACCGTCGATCTGGTCTGCAGTGAAGATGGGCAGGTCGGCGTCGATATCCAGATCGGGGTGGAACTCGTCCCAGCTGCGCTCCTCGCGCGGCTTGTAGCCATCATGTTGCGCCACGGCAGCGGCGACGGCGGCAGCAGAGCTGGATCGTGGTCCTGCAGGCGGCCTCTGGCGGCGAGGGCGGGGATAGGAGGGGGAGGGGGCAGCAGCGGGCAGGCCTTGGCGCTCGGCATTGAGGCGCCCCACGCGGCCACGGGGCCCTGTGTACGCATAACCGCCGGGACCTGTGCCTCCTACGGGTGTCTCTTTCCCTTCGTCATCGACGTAGCGGCCGCCCCCGCCAGGGCCGCCGGGGATGTACTTGAGTTTCTGCTTGGGCGGCGCCGAGTCGGGGCCGCGGCGCGGTGGGCGTGCGGAACTCCGCACGCGCGGACGGGGTGTATCAAATGCAGGCGCCATAGAGGGCAGCGGAGGCGGGAGGTGTTGGGTGGCGGGTAAGCGGGTTGACGTGGGCGTGGGCAGTCGCAAGGCCACGCGCCGGCAGAGTGCAGGCGGCCGGGCCAAACTACCGCGCACGTGAGTCCACCGGGCGGACAAGGGGCAGCGGTTTCATCGACGGCACAGCCAGCAGAGGGCAGGCGGGCAATAGAGCGCGGTGTTGCTGCAGGCGGTTGGGCAAGCGGGTGGCCAGACGAGCGCGAGTGCATGTTACGAGGTTGCCGTCGGGCCTCGCCAACGCGGCCTAGCGTCATGCTGCTAGCTCGCGGCCGCCAAGCCGCCAAGCTGCTCGTTCACTCCCCACCTGTATGGACTTTGCACCAGCCGATCGCCGACATGCGAGATTGGAGCATGCCTATTACCCTAGGTAGGACAAAGTCATGGTTCGATTACTCCGGGCCAAGCTGCGTCTTCCTCACGACGGTAATGACGCCTGGCCACCAGCCTTCCTCCGCGGCTTCACGCGCCGCCCTCTGTGCCTTCCGGAAGGCACAGAGTTCAGCAATCACGTCTAGCAGAGGCTCCACGGCTAGGAAAGGCGCCACCTCACATGCAGACGGTACGTCTCTTGCCATTGCCCCCTCTTCATCGCGAAAGAACGAAAAGTCATGTCTGGCCGCCTCCCAGAATGCCTCGGAATCTTGGTCTCCGGTCGACGAATTGGTCGAAGATGCGCGCCAGCTGGTTGATGCCTGTTTCTGTGCTGTTTCCGGGGGCGCCATCTCGAGCACGATCCGTCGCAGTGCGAATAGACTGTGAGCGTACTCTCTCTCGGCAATGCCACGACTTCGGCCAGGTGGAAGCCTGTACGTGTGTCTTGCACGCTGGCGCGCTATTGAGGCTTCCTCTGCCGCGTCTTTGATGTATTGGATCATTCTGCCAACCATGTCCTTGCTCTTCGTCACGGTAGGGACCTTGGTCAATACAAGGGTATGCACTCGTGGAAGTGCACCAGGGTGTAATCGATTCTCCTGTGATTGACGAAAGTCAAGTCGAGCTCTCTGGTCTTGTGTGAGATGCGTCGAGTTGCGACGAGACCTTGTCGCAGGATGTATACTCGAGAGCATGTCCTGACTAGACTCTGGGGTCTCGACAATGGGCGACAAGCCAATATTTCTGTGCAGCCCGGATGTTCTTTGGATCGAATTCGGGGCCGATTTTCTACAGGGCTTTGTTGGATCGACGGAGACAGTAGGAGACTCAAAGACTGCTCTACCCACAGCATGACAGTCAGATGCCAGAGGCTCGGCCACTACCAGTTGATTGGCAACTGTAGAAAGACAGCGGCTTGGCTTTTTACCAAGTTTTGCTTGTGGGACTAAGCATGGTTCTGCAGAGGCGTCTTCTGTGACGACTCGATAATCTATCCGCAGATAGTGCAACCTCGCTGATCCATACTCGGACAGGGTTGGAGTTAGATGCGACGTGCTCGGTATATCTCCGTCAAGACCAGATTCCATATTCACAGAGAGTTCGCCAATGTCCAGTGCTTCTAAGCATCCAGAGCTCAATAGTTCGGAAGCCCCCTTGATCGTTATGTCGTTCTTTGTAATATACAAGTGGGTGATGCCGATGTCCCTGGCTTCTTCCGTGGCGAGACTACCGGCAAAGCCATAAGTGAGCTTTCTGCGAAGCTGAATGACGCGAGTTCGAAATCCAAGAACTTTGGCGTCTCCATTTGCATGGTTGGTGTCGGCAAAAGCCAGTGAATTCTGGCAGAGATGTGGCCAGATGATCACCTCTTTCATGCAATAGCGCAGAAGGAGCCGAGCGCTAATGTCCGTCAAATTGTTGTCGCTTACATCAAGACTTCTCACTCGAGTTCCAATGGAGCGCGATATAATCGAGAAATCTCCATCATCAAGACGGAGGCCGTTCAGGCCCAGAACCCGCAGGTGTTGCAGGAATTTGAGATTTCCCAGCACCACATCGTCTCTCGCCGCCGGTGTTCTTGACAAGTCGAGGCTCAGGAGATCTGGAAAGTGTGGAAGAGCCTCTGTAAGCCCTGTTGAAGTCGCATTGGCGCAAGCGGTTGCATCGAGCAGACGTAAGCCAAACACTGGGTATGCGTTCACCCGATTCAGTTTGCACTGCAGACTTGGGTATCGGAGGTGCAAAAGCGAAGCATGGTCGAAAAAGGGCAGTCCATCTACCAGGAGACACTGCAACCGCGGCAAGTGTTCAAGGCAGGCGCGAAGCCACTCCGCGTGTGGTCCGCCATAGGCCTCTGCGTGGGCTGGGGGAAGGTGAAGCGTGTGGGTGAGCTCGCGTACGGTCAATCGTGCACACGGTAGTATTTCCTTGAACTTGGTGAGCGCGGCATAAACCGTGTCGTCCTGTGCACGGAAATGTGAGGCAGGGTTCCCCCATAGCCAGGGGGTGAAGGTTGTATGCCATTTCCGGCATACGACCACTGCGGAGCATAGATCCTGTACGGGCAGGTACTCTGCAGTAAATTTCCATGGATTGCGG
>Ga0182211_1000216_pt1 | contig 18038 bp, 13 predicted proteins | sample G5R1MG_20_FD_129660 | JGI IMG/M metagenome (GOLD analysis project Ga0182211, IMG submission 129660) | Switchgrass phyllosphere microbial communities from Michigan, USA - G5R2_MAIN_03OCT2016_LD1 MG | ecosystem: Host-associated > Plants > Phyllosphere > Phylloplane/Leaf | place: USA: Michigan... | reverse complement strand
GTTCAATTCTACGCCATGCGACAGCACTGAGCTAACTCATAAAGCATTCCCTTTATCACACGCATCATCACGGCAGTTATATACTTGCTAATTCAACATTGAATTTCGCTTCGAACCCAGTTCGAACTACTGTTAAGCCACACTACATCTATCATGTCGATATCACTTAAGCAATCTCGTTGCCTATCCGGCGAGTCTCCACAGGATGCCCACAATGTGATAAAGTAACAGAGATCACACAATAATATTAACTGGAGCATCAAGAAGATGTGAATGTATATTAGGCAACACGCTGTCGAGCACCATTGTAGTGTCAACGTAGTTTACTAGGCACAATGGGGCGCTACTGTATTAACAAGGCCGAGGCCCGCGAGAGGATTGACAACCAGTAGAAGGGAAATTCTCTACTGTATAAGCCCGGCAAACTGGAAACGGAAGTGTGGAATCTGGGACTGGGGCGATGCAGCGACCGCGTGTGGTACGGCACTTCTAGCCTTATGCTCTAAGATTGCTACCCTTTTGGTCTTGCTGGCGCAGTGGAGATTGACACTACGTCTGACACCAGCATGTTCAAAACTACTGAATCTTCTCTCCCTCTTTAGGAGGCATACTGACGATGCCAAACGGATTAATTATCGGGTCTTACAAGGCCTTGGGAGCTAGCTACATGACGCAGCGTCTCTTGTGTACAAGCACAGAGCTCCGAGATTCTTGAAATCAAGTTGTTCATGCCGGCCTAGAGCGTAACCTCAACCTGCATCAAGCGCAGTCAGCCTTCGTCACAAAAGCCCCGTGTCTACTGATCTACTTACCTGCTCAGACCTAGCATTCGCCGTGACAGCGATGACAGGTACATGCCCCCGTACCGACCCCTCCAACTGCAGCCGACGTATGTTTCGTACACATGTCAGTCTGTCCATTACTGGCATTTCTCAGTCCATCAGTATCAAGGACAATGGCTTTGCAGAATCGTCCGAGATACAGTAGCTTGTCTGTCGAAGGTGGTCAAGTGCTTCGCCTCCATGATTCGCGACAACGATTTGTATACCGAGATTCCATAATTCCCTTGCCAGTACTCGTTGAATGACAAGATTGTCTTCAAAAATTAGGATATGGAGGTCTTTCGTCACGACTTCGATGCCGGTGGGTATCGTGCTTTCTCGCCAGGGCTCATCTTTCGCATTGTGGGGTCTGTTGTTTATAACTGATCGGACGCTCTTGTCAACTTCGGCATTCTGGTCACCTGCCGGGGTTGATTTAGCGCTCGTCTTTCGAATCTCAACGTAAAACGAGAAGGTACTGTCGACGCCCTTGGTCGATGTAAAGCCGATGGCACCTTCGTGCATCTCTGTAAGACGGCGTGAGATAAAAAGACCGAGCCCCGAGCCACCTGAATAGATCTGTTAGCACGTAGTAATAACGATCGACCGAAGCCTGAACATTACCATGATCTATGTGAGTTCGAGGCGATGCTTGAGAGAATCGAGCAAACATGAGTGCCTGCTCTGAAGCGCTGAGGCCGCGACCTGTATATTGTACTGTGAAGATGACGTAAATATTTCTAGATCAGTCTTGACCTAGGTATCGATGTTGGGACTATACATACAACTTCACCCTTTTCCCAATCAGCTTGTAATGTCTGCGCCTCCGCTGTCTCAGTTGGTCGTAGGAAATGTACATTACCTTCGGAATTGCGACCAGGTGTTTCCATGGGTAGCCCAAGACTTACTATGATCTGCGTTCTTTTTTCGAGTCGAGTGAACTTGATGGCATTGGTGATGAGATTAGGGTTTGTTTCTTTTTAATAATTTTGGCAAACCTGGCTTCTCTAAGTGGAGCATATTCCGGATTGATAACGGCATTCCACTACTTATTAGGATCGACGTTAGGATCCTTTGGGGCACATGTTCTGTACCACGCATCGTTACGATAGATATAGGGGCCGTTTATATCTAATATGAAGATACTGATATCAGCCCGCTCGGCGAAGCGCTGAAATTTTATGAGACTTCGCTTGATCTCCTTATCGGACTCCGACAGCTGCTCTCTAAGTTCATTTTTTACGGCCTCAGTATTCGCGATGGCGCGTTCGCGCCGTCTAAGATCTTCCTTATGGAGCAAGATGGATGCCAAAGAAGTTGCAAGTAAACGGCTAGTTACTTGGATGAATTGAGTGTAATCGTTGTTATAAGGACGACGTGGGTTCTGGGGAGGAACAGGTGTCGGCAAAAGTCCAAGAATATATGACATGAAATAGCTCCGTAGGTACGATGCTAAATTTTTGGCGTTGAACATACCTATGCATACTAGTTATTGAGACTGGACTACTCGCGAATGAGAGGAACAAAACCATCCTAAGAATGGAATCGGATAGGGCTTATGATATGACATGTACAAGATGTACCAATCCAATGACCAAGAAACCGAGGATATCGTTATGCGACGATGTAGGGTTTAAAGGACAAATAACAGCTTCTTGACAAGGATCTCCAAGTCCTTTCTAATATACCCCTTGAACGAGCTCAGCGGCTGCCAAGTCCTTTTTAAAGGATACAATCACAGGTTTCCGCGCAGCTATTGCCATTCGTAAATATAGCGTAAAACCGAAATTATTACGGAATTCGAAAAATTCTAGGCCCGTGAAGGAGCAATCTGGCAGACCAAAGGACCCGCGAAGTCTACACTGTTGCTGGCTGTCCGTAAATCGAGTCCAGCTTGATACCGAAGAAGCTTCTGAATCGACTTCGGCGGCATAAAGCAATGCGGATAGAATGTCTTTGCTGTTACGTGACAGGACATCAACTGCGAGAGGCTGATATATTTTCGAGTTGCGTGCTCGTGGTAGCTCTTCGCTCAGCTCTAGGAGTTTGTGCGACCGTCTCTGTGCTATAACCTCCCTAGTCTAGGTTCTTGTTAGTGGGTGTTGACTATTGCGGAAGCAAACTACAGTGGTACACTTACTGTCTTAACAAGCGGCTCGTAATGTCTAACCGTGGCACCATCGGAGTCTAGAATCAGAATGAATTGAAGGGAGAAATACGTCTCTTCCATGAAACCAGATCGCAATATGAGAGTAGGAGTATTGATTTTCTCCACCGTTTCACCTCTTAAGTTCCGCTGGATGATAGGCTTACAGTACTGAGGCCAGACGGAGGAGAGAGTTACACGAGCACTTTCACCCATGCATGGATAAAACCCCCTGAGAAGGTTGATATACGCTTCGTTGTATATCATAATCAAACTTGGGCTATATAAAATAACGGGCGGTCGAGGATCGTGCATGACAAGATTGGCGGCGCTGCGCAGTTGTGGTGACCACGTACCCATAGGTCCCAAGGGTGTAGTAACCTAATCCAGGCTGCGAGCCCAGGACGCGTGAGCTGTTAGCCTTGAGGGAGGGATTTCATCAGTCCAGTCAAGGGTGGGAATTTCTTTCGTCGATGGCGTTCTCTCAAGTCCGGAGCCCATCTGTGCATTCTCGCCGGACGTAGTAGGCCTCACCGGGATTCCACTTATAACACTCCACCTATTACCCACGAATACGCTGAGCCAGATAAGATCACAATATATAAGAGGCTCCGCGGACACTGGTACATTAAGCGCCCATTTTTGAAACTGCAGAAAATCGAGATCCAAATCTCTCTCTTTGCTGTCCGTTCCAGCGGTGAATCTGGATAGGAGAGCTTCCCGAAGGCGTCCACAATCAACCGTAGCCATGGCGGGATTTATTTATATGGCATAGAAGTTCCCAGTTCGTTGTGCAAGTCGCCAGGTTCGCGTCAATGACGAACGTTAGTCGTGAGTCCCGTTCCAGATATTCTAGTATTCCGACCGCTTCTAAGGACTTAATCTCGCCCTGCGATCTGTTGCCGCGCAGCTCACTGACCAGTGGGAGAGTTATGGCGGACCAGAATCCCTCTTGGTGTTTGCTTATGGCACTTTTATCTAGGTGTGGTCATGCATCTTGTTGAGTATGTCGCAGTTATGGCTGTCGCGACATCGATTTTATGGACGGGCTTAGAGGAAGGTACGTATGCGATGATGATGTGCTGTCGTAGTATGCAAGGGCCTAAAAAGTCTAGACCATGTCTTTCGTTGCAGAACAGCCGCTTGCAAGCTGAAAACCCACCTACGTTATTCGGTAGCGAGGTACTACGACCCGAAGATAGTAACAATATGCTAATATTCACTAGCGGCTTACATCAAAGGGTTTGGTCACGATGTCGATATGCGAAATTCATCTTTTGGGGGGACCGTTGGATGTAAGTACCTAATGCCAGAGCGGTGTTATATGGAAAGCAGGAATCAGAGTAGGCTTCCACGTCGTACATCACCATTGCAAACCGGACGGTCGACAAGTGTGCATGAATTCACGACACTGGCTGCACTTGGCATTCTCTGCTCTTACTACCCACGAGAATGCTTGCCAATCTCTTCATTCTGCAAGAAATTCCAGACCATGTGCAATTCTCTGAACCAATCTCAACCTGATGAGCAATGACAACCGACTAGGAAGACATCTAGTTCTTCTCTTCGGGGATTTTGCCAGCTTAAGAGCTGAAGAAGCTGTTGTCATGATTCTCGACGGACTCAGTCTTGACACGCTTGTTCTGGAGAACACCGCCATCTTCTTTCTCGCTGGTGGGTTCGGCAAACGAGAAGCTCGCAGCGGTCGAGAATCGCTTTCCACGAGCCGCAGAAGGCGACGCGATATCTTCATCATCGTCCATTGGACCCTCTGGACTGGAGTCTGAGGCGTTTAATTTCTTCTTCTTGGGAGTTGCCTTGCTTCGACCACGAGGAGTCTTGACTTTCGAAGCTGCTGGCTTTGTAGGAGTGCCGTTAGTACTGGTGTCCAAGTTGGTGTTCCCAGATATGTTCTTCTTCTTCCAGGAGTAGAGGCGATTCTCAATAGCTTTGGCAGACACCTCTATAGTCGAACTCGTCAGTAGCTGTCATAAGCTCAAAAAAAAAGATGACGGTAACGTACCCACTCCAGCCGCGTTGACGCGCTCAGCTATCTTCGCGCACAGGCCCTTACCGAAGGAGATGTTACACTCCTCAAAGACTCCATGGAGAAGCTGTGCGATATTAGTTAACGTAAGATAATTTGATTCACGCGAAATGTAGTCAAATACTCACAATCGCGTCCAGCTCGGCAGTCCATTTGATGGGCATATTGGCGTTTTTGAGAGCTTTTGTATCGATTAGCTGACGGTTACGTGATAATAAGATCTCAGATGTTGATGCTATCAATGCAAGGTGATTACCTACAGTACTCTGAACGGTGAGGGAATGAGGGGTGTGACTGCGAAAGGTGGACAGAAGGAGAAAGACCGGAACAGATGTAAGGCGGTGGCGGCTTTATAGGGTAAATGTAAAGGTGAAGGAGAAGGTCGGAGAAAGGGGGTGAAGGTGAGGATTCCGTGGCATAAAGCTTAAGACTGTCCTTCATCCTCACCACTCTTGTTTGCGTTAGGTATGTCACACGATTACGATATAATCACGGAAAACCGCAAACTCGTACACAGATGACATTGGTTTTCCAATTGGGAAGAAAGGAGTAGACAGAAATCCCAGGTCAGCACCCAGAAAAGCATGAAAGAAACCTCTGATCTCCTAGCATGATCGAAATCTCAGATCTCGTCATCAGAAAATTCGTAAAATAGATTGCTCCCGATGATGTCACTCTTGGGTTCGATCTTGACTCGCTTCTTCATGCCATGGTCATCGTCCTCCGCATCGCTCTCCTGCTCAGCATAAGAGACCTCGACCTTATTAGCAGCCCGCTTTCCGCGCGCAGCAGAAGGAGACTGAATCTCTTCATCGTCGTCCATAGGGCCTTCAGGACCAGAGTTAGAGTCACCAGTTGACTTCTGACGTGGGGTGGCCTTAGGGCGACCGCGAGGAGTGGTAGGCTTCTTGGGAGTGTTCGCGTTGCTGCTGTTGGTACGAGTACCGCCGGACTTTCCTCCGCCGCGGATGTTGCTCAGACGATGGGAGATGGCCTTTCGCGAACAATCTGCCAGGTTTTCTTAGCCTTATTGCATCGTTAAATCTAGGATCAGTCGCAAATGTACCATTTCCTATCTCCTTGGCCAAGTAATCTAAGAGACGAGCAGAACTCTTGATGTCGAAGAACTTGAAGATACCTCTGATGATCTGTGTGATCTTTAGCTATTGTAGGCTCTAGAGAGGAGATCGATACTAACTATCTGATCCTTTTCCGCCGTCCAATGAACCATGACGACGATGTTTGTTGATGGATTTTGCTACTTAACGTCAGCTAAACTACATGCCGTACCACGTTAGAAACTCTCACTCGATCGCAGGTATTTCCTACGTAGATGACCACCGCTGTGAGAGTGCGGCACAGGCTTGAAAATAACAGTGATAGGGATGGTGAGGGAAGAGTAGAGGAGTACGATGGAGGCGAGGGCGGGGTTTTATATCTTAGGCACGTCAGTGGGTTCAGCAGGGACATCTTCGAGTGAAGGTGAATGAAGAGTATGTTATCAGCAGGCAACTGGAGATGAAAATGGCGCTACTCTGGCGCTAGATAATGAGACACAACAGGCAGCAGTACGTGAGAGGGGAACTGTGCTGTGGAGACGGGGACAGAGCTTTTTTTGTGTTCAGGCCAGATGCCAACGCCCTGATAGTGGGTCTAAAGAATCCAGGTTTCCTCCTCCTTGAGCCCCAGGAAAGGATAAAATAAATTCAGTTCAATTGAAATGAGCCTACGTATCACGGCACCCTTAAACACATACTAATTAAACGAGTAGATTTCTACACGATAATATATAGCCAGGTGAGTAAAAGCCATATATACAAGGATTAAGGTTCATTTAATAAGGACAACACAGCTTTACTAGCATTTCCTGGACAGCAAACACTCTAACCAAAGCAAGACCGCTTTTCGTTGTGAGAAAGACATTGTGGCCCAGCCCTATTCATACTTGGCATTGTGATTACCCTTGTACCACTCTAGAGGGATATTAGTATTACTAGTTGGAAAAGCTGCCCTATATATAATACCTGAGATTGAAGAACATGAAATACACAGATATACTTGGATAGGAAAGTAAAGACTAGGAGGTTTATTGAGTGTAAGGTCTGGAGGGTCGTGTCGTGTATTATTATTATCTGATTCAGATCGAATTGCATTGCCTAATGAATGACACTGCACTGTACTGCAAGCAGGCGACGACGTAGATAAGAGGGGGTTTGGAAAGAGCATTATTTAGCACACAAAGACGCTTCACAGAGATGATGATTGCGAGGGGCAGCGAGAGGTATTATGCTATGACATCATGCGTGAGAGTATTTGTGGTCGCCAATTCCAACCATAATCCTGCAATTGAATGGCCAGAGCCAAGGACTCTACGCTACAAGGCCTTTCCCATGAACTTCCGCTTGGTGTAACTCAGCCACCACTTGCTGGGTGTATTGGAATCGTCTGCAAATACCCTGTTCAATAACCGTGTTGCAAGTTCCTGTCGCATCTGCATGATATACTGTCGCAGCACTTCAGCCTGATTTCTATCCGAAGGTGGCTCGAAAGCCTGGTTCAGTGGAAATCCAGCGTCGCCCGGAATGGCAAAGTTGGTGTCGAGCGCGAGGTTCATGACAGCCTGGCCATATCATTAGCTTCCAGAATTGATGTTCTCTGTAGAGCGTGCCAACCTTTTCAGCTTCTCTCCGGCTCATGCCCGGCTTGATCTTGCCCAGCACCTCGCTGACGTACAGGATGCCATAGATGAGCACGCGGTCGGCTGGGCCCTTAACTTCGAAGTTGCGGAAGAAGGTGTTTGCACGGAAGAGGGCGAGGATCTCGTCCAAGGGATCATACGACTCGTGTGAGGCATCGACGGTGAGCTCTGTGACGTCGGAGGGGAGGGCAGGCAATTGGATGGCCGGGCCCCGGGTTCGTGTGCGGAGCGGAAGGAGCGCGAAATTCCCTGAGAGAAGACGAGTTTCAGAGGCCGTACCCGAAATGCAGAGGGGAGGAGTAGCTACCAACTAGCTGCTGATTGGGCTCATCGAGGAAGACGGAATGGTAGGCCTGGCTCGAGGGTCAGCGCTCTGTACTTGGCCTATGGTCCAGCCGGAATAGGAGATGACAGGAAGCATACGGGCATCGTGGGGGCACAGGCCTGCACTCGTTCGGTCGGTCGGTCGGCGTGGATGCTGTACTATGTGAAGCTCGTCGGAGGTGACGGGGCACCTCCGCTTGCTTGACATGGTAGGGCTGAATGGCGGGGGGCTACCTGAGCCAAGCCAATCAACGCGTTCCTGTGCGGCGCGGCGCGTCCTCCACCGCTGCTTTCTCCAGAATCGTCCCGTTGCCGGTATAGCGAATTACATAGTTCGCCGCTGCGAAATCACGCATTCGCTCCAAGACGCCCCCTTTGCCCAGCAGCACCCCAGCAACAGCAGCAATGTCGGACTACGAGGATGACATGGACGTGGATGCGCCCACAGTAGACAAGGCCATTTCGTTTGGTGGGGATCAGAAGAAAGGCAAGAGAACGGCAGCCAATCTGCCTGTAGAGGCAGAAGATACGCTGCCCTGGTAGGCACGTCCTCGAACAACCTTGCATTCATTGCTGATGTTCAAAAGGGTGGAAAAGTACAGGCCCAGCTCGCTCGACGCTGTCGAGGGCCACCAGGACATCATCGCCACAATCAACAAATTTGTTGACTCAAATGTACGCCCAGTCTGCTTCGCGCTGAGCATTGCGCTGCTGATTCAGCCTAGCGATTGCCGCATCTCCTTCTTTATGGGCCTCCCGGCACGGGCAAGACGTCGACTGTCCTCGCGCTCGCAAGACGTATATACGGGAATAAGAACATGCGGCAGATGGTGCTCGAGCTGAATGCATCCGACGACAGAGGCATCGACGTAGTACGAGAGCAGATCAAAACCTTTAGCAGCACAAAGCAGATTTTCTCTGCCGCGCCAAAAGCCGGCGACGCGGCCGCAACATTCAAGCTCATCGTCCTAGACGAGGCCGATGCCATGACCGCAACTGCACAAATGGCACTACGACGCATCATGGAAAAGTATACGGCAAACACTCGGTTCTGTATTATCGCCAACTATACACATAAGCTATCGCCTGCGCTCCTCTCCAGATGCACGAGATTTCGATTCTCGCCGTTGAAAAACCAAGACATTCGGAACCTGGTTGACAAGGTCATCGAGGAGGAAAAGGTGAACATTACGCACGACGCCACAGACTCGCTGGTGACGCTCAGCAAAGGAGACATGCGACGAGCGCTCAACGTCTTGCAAGCTTGCCATGCATCAAGTACACCACTCCAGGCCCCTGGAAAGCCGGCCCCAGATGCCAGCACAATCGTCAGAGACGAAATAACGCAAACGACCATCTACGACTGCATAGCGGCGCCGCATCCCGCGGATATCAAGTATATCCTGGAGACGCTGCTGTCTAAGAACGACATGACGGAATGTCTACGGACTGTAAACAACCTCAAGACGATGAAAGGGTTGGCACTGGCAGATATTTTGACAGCGATCAGCGAAGAGCTGGTGGCCAATGACGTACCGGCTCAAGTTATGGTCACATGGATGTCAGGGTTGGCGGATATTGAATATCGGCTCAGTGGTGGTGGAAACGAAGCCATACAAACGGGCGCCACGATTGGAATTGTCAGGACCGGTGTTGAACTGCTTGGGAAGGGGAAGTGAAGCGACTGGCCAGGAACGCCGCGTGTCATAGGTTCTGGAGCACTTATAATGATACCAAAATTGAAGCTGGCTGAAGCGTGATCCGAGATGCCGATTGAATCCTTGCTACCAAATCCTTCGACGACCGCATGCATTGGGTGTGCTTGGCGTCCACCAGAAGTTGCCAGATGACAGGCTGTGATCTTCACATCGGAATCGACGCGCTAGTGGCCTTTTGACGCGTTTCACGCGCCACGGACTGGCATTGGCTAGGCAACCCTTGCGACAAATGGAAACGGTAACTGGTACGCCCAAGTTCGTTGCGTTTCAACGCCGGTTCCTTCAGTGGATTCACACTTGGTTGCAGATCAACTCGATTAACTGGTTTACATAGGTAGAGTAAACACCAACACCAAGAACACCAAGCAACGACCACCGCAACGACCACAACAACGATCACCCCAACACCAACAACAACAACCAGCCATAATGCCTCCAATCGTGAGCATATAATCTGCCGAGCATTGCTTTTGTCACGCTAACTTGCTGTATGGAAGCGGCGACCAGGGTTGCGCTCAAGCACGGAAGAAATATCTCCCAACAGTCTTGCATTCCCTTGTAGAATTCTTCAGCGTCCTTCACGATGGCGCACGCGCACGAAGGTACTATTGGTTACCTGGATACATCCGCTTCACCACTGATCCGGTAACAGACAGGCGCCGATGAACAGTCACCAGAAGCCCGGGACACTACTAGGCAGAATCTCAAGGTGGAAGATCAGAAACCAGCATGTGCTGGACCACCCCTCCTGCACCAGAAGTCTGCGTCCCGCTCTTCGTTCACTGCAAAGTCTGGCGAGCAATCAGATAACCCATGCACTCCCTCACCAGATCGGACCCCGCCAGAGAACCCCGAGAGCAGTCAGAAAACCGTCAAGATTTCCGGCCATACGCTAGACATTGCAGACCGTAGCTCACCACCTCCGCGCTTTGGGCCGGTACTGTCGTTGCCCACCAAGAAGCCAGGTGGATACGGCTTCAGTTACTCCGATCCCTTCTTCCAAGACTCTGACGACTACCCTGATTCTGACGAGTGGGATCCTGAGGGCTCTGAATACCAGCCCGGGAACCCTGCTTCTGCTCCAGCCGCTTCCTCAGACCAGGACCCGTCCAAGGTTTCTTCCGCCATCTCGGTGTCACCACCACGCCCCAGTCTCGCCGACAGTCAGCGTTGCTTGTCACGGCTGAGCTTCAGTAGCACAGCCAGCACCGTGAACGAAGAATCGTTCAACGAGGTGGTTGTCATGCGCGACGTGGGCTCCTTCCACGTCGCGACGCCTCAGAAGGCCTTGGCCTGCACGGCAGCTACCCGCGAAGACACAATCCGGCTGAAGGCGCAAGGAAAGGCATTGCTGAAGAAGTACGCAGAGTCTGCCCAAGTCCAAGAGCGACTGCTTAGCCGCCTTGAACGCATGGTGCTCGTCGGGCAGGACCGAGCCAACCGACACTATACAGAACTGCCATCCGTATCGTCCTTTGCTTTGAAGATCCAGGCCTTCTTGCTGCGCACTCAGCACGAGAGGATCGAGACGGGAGAGCTCCCGAGCGTTGTGGAGCATGAGGTTGAGTGGGCCAAGTGGTTGGTCGATGCGAGCCAGAAGGGAGTCATGCACTTCAAGACGGAGGACTGCCACTGCCGGCCGACCTGGGAGGAAGAGAAGTAGACTATGCCGGGCTGATGTGTCTGGGACATGGTGGCGGCGGTGCGCAAACGGGGTTGGGTGGGAAATGTCTAGGATATCGCACGCTTCGGCGCGCACAGGAAGACCTGCCTGCTCTTTTCCGACTGCATTGTCAGCGAATCCAACCCTCTTGCACTCTTCCACTTCGATCCTCTATCGCATTGAAGTGCTACTACACCCTCCAGGCTCCATCGTCCGCTCGTGAGCTCTCCTCGAAAAACAGCTTGTCGCTCATCAGCACGCCACACCCACTACCTCATTGCTTCAATAGGCAGGGAATATCACCGCATAACCTGTTCCACCTTCGTTTGCGCCTTGCTCACCGAAGCCTTGTAGCTTGATCGCAACTTGGCAAGACAGTGCGACATCTCTTCCACGCAGTTACATAGTATGTCTGCCCCTGTCTCACCTCCTCGATGACCCATGTCCAATCAACACAAGTTGAAGGCGAAAAGAAAAGAAAAAGAAAAAACCCGCGCGAGCTGGAAAGGCGGAGGTAATTACAATCGTCTGCGGGCTATTCGAGCTGGCCGAGCTTGTACATAGCAAGCACTCAGCGAAATGTAAGTACTCTGTAATGTGGTTTTATCAGTGTATGGGAACTATGATTGGTCGACTATTGCGGTTGGTTTGTCGTTAACTTTGCCGGGTAGATGTGGTTTGAGGGTGCAGTTCATCTGACCATGGAATTAGCGGAGGGTGCAGTTCATCTGTCCATGGGATTAGCGTCGCTAGTACTCGTATTCGGTGGCGCTAGCAGGGGTCACTAGTGCAAGTTGTAAACAGGTTCCAACTTACCCACTCCCTCACACCCACACCCATATACACACACACCACCACTACCACCAGACAGCCTATTATGCCTGTCACCAATACCAGCCTTGTGTCCTTTGTAGTAGAGGTAGTAGGTAATATTTCAAAGACTAGCAAGGCTGGTACAGTAATGGCGTTGGGAGTAGACATGATGAGTTTGAAACGCGTTGTCAACTTGTTGTTAACTGGTTCTGAAAGAAAAGTGACGCTTTCTGTTTTTTACAGGCAAATATACTGCGCTAATTTATACCTGACCCGACAGACCTCATCTGACCATGGAATTAGCGCTCGCTAGACATGAAAACTTTTTTACAGGGTTATTGCAGCTAATAGGGCAAATGCCCAGTACAACCGACGCTAATCCTATGGACAGATGACCTGCACCCTCCATGTCTAGCGAGCGCTAATCCCATGGTCAGATGAGGTCTGTCAGGTCAGGTATAAATTAGCGCAGTATATTTGCCTGTAAAGATGGTCCATAGACACTGCCACTTCATTGGTCACTGCCATTTGCCTTCTCATGATGCTTCTTGCACTGTGTGCTTTTGCCATCGATGATGATCCAATGCCTACAGTCTTTTTTCATGAGCCGGCATACACGCTCCACGGCCTTGCCCCCTCCAAACAGAAAATCGTTGACGTCATTACAGAAGTCCACTAGACCGCATTGAGCACACCACCACAACATCCGCAAGCGCAACCGCCATGTCACTTCCTATCCCAGCTATACGTGATCGTTTTTTTTTCTACGTCTCTCAACGGAAGAAGCACCCAATTGGCCAGCATGAACTACATATCAAGTACCTCACCACCAGCCGTCCATTCCCCTTCAACTACATGCCATGCTGATCCGCTCCTCCAGACCTCCTCCCCTCCGACGCCGTCCTCCACCCCCTCCTCGACAACGGATACCTGCCCCACCCCTTGATCCGCCTGGGGATCCGACGCCAACTCGCCGACCGCCTGGCCTCCATCGCCAACACCTCGCTAGCCGCGAGCCACGAGGCCAAGATGAAGTATGTGCAGCGGTTGCGTGAGCGACCCATCGCAGTTGCGACGTCGACGGCCAACGAGCAGCACTACGAGGTGGGGACAAGTGTGCTGCAGGGCATGCTGGGTCCGCGGATGAAGTACTCAAGCTGTCTCTACGAGAAGGGCGGGGAGACGTTGGCGCAGGCTGAGATTGCCATGTTGAGACTGTATGTGGAACGGGCCGAGTTGAGGGATGGAATGAGGATTTTGGATTTGGGGTAGGTTGGGCGTGGCCTGCAGGGCCACACCTTGGACAGGCCGTGGACGAGCGCTAACATGGCAACTGCAAGATGCGGCTGGGGCTCTGCATCCCTCTACCTTGCCGAAATCTTTCCCAACGCTCACATCACCGCCTTCTCCAACTCGCGCACGCAAAAAGCCCACATTGACAGCGTCGCCGCTGCCAAGCGCTTTACCAATCTCACCGTCATCACCGGCGATATCGCGTCCGACTATGAATTCACGCCGGCCAGCTTCGACCGCGTCATCTCCATCGAGCTATTCGAACACATGAAGAACTACGCGGCGCTGATGGCCAAGGTAGCGCGTGCGCTGACGCCGGGGGGCAAGCTGTTTGTGCATATTTTTGCGCATCATAGCACGCCTTATGATTTCGAGAGTGGATGGATGACGGAGCATTTCTTCACGGGCGGAACGATGCCGAGCGCGGATTTGCTCTTGTATTTTCAGGACGATTTGAGGGTGAGGCGGCAGTGGTGGGTGAGCGGAATGCATTATGCGCAAACGTGCGAGGACTGGCTGCGCGAGATGTGTAGGAATAAAGACAAGATTTGGCCGGGGCTGTCGGAGACGTACGGGCACGAGCAGACGATGACGTGGTGGAATCGGTGGCAGGTGTTTTACTTGGCGTGTGCGGAGCTGTTCAAGTGGGAGGGTGGCGATACGTGGGGTGTGTGTCACTATTTGTTTGAGAAGCCGGAGTAGGAATGATATGGGGGGAGGGGGCGAGAAATAGCAGCACCGCAGTAATTTCGGTGATGTGAGTCGTACAATGTTTGAGTGCAAGTCTGATGATTTGGTCTTCTTCGAGGGCTGGCTGTCCTTTGTAACTTCTCCTCCAAACCACACCGCATATCGCATATGCGCCATTGTAAAGTGGGACCATTCACACCGCACCGCCTCGCTCCATTATTCAATGCTCCCACGGGTGTCTCCAGCCAAGGAGGACTGGGCCGTCCTTCTTCGCTCGGTACATCAACTGCCACTGTCAGCGCTTCTCCTGCCGCAGCCAACACGTGGCGTACAAAGAACCACATGGAAGCGCCAAGGGCTGTCGCCATGAAGCGGTAGAGTGGCCGGGCGGGGTGGACGTGGATGGGGTGGTTTGGCAGCGGCGCATATTTGGGGGGGCCCATGCGAGCTCGTGTGGGCTGCATCGTGGATGGCGAAGAAGACTTGGGGGGGAGGGGGGGCGGCGCCAGCGGGTAGCCCAGCGAGGTGTGCGACGGCAAACACGTGCGGCGAGTGGCGTACAATGTGCGCTGAGACGGAGACGGAGGTGAAGTGAAGTGAAGTGAGGTGGAGTCGCCCGGCGCCGGTGACAGGCTTCCGCTAGTGGCGCCGCTAACTAGCGGCGCCATGCGTCAACCCTCACGCTGGCGGTCGCGCCAATTCAGTCCTCCCAAAGGAGACGATTCACCACATCGGCCGCCATGGCGCACCCCCCCGACACCCCCCCGGCGCGGGGCCTGCAGCGGCGCTTCAAGGGCTGCTGCAGGATTGGCGAGTATGAGATGCTGCAAAAGCTGGGCGAAGGCACCTTTGGCGAGGTGCACAAGGCGCGCCACCGAGGCACAGGCAGTGTCTACGCGATGAAGAAGATCCTTATGCACAACGAAAAAGACGGATTCCCTATCACCGCCCTGCGCGAGATCAAGCTGCTGAAGATGCTATCCCACGACAACGTGCTCAAGCTCGAGGAAATGGCCGTCGAGAGGCCCAAGACCGAGGGCCGCAAGCGCGCGATTCTCTACATGGTCACGCCCTACATGGACCACGATCTCTCTGGCCTGCTCGACAACCCGGACGTCCGCTTCCAGGAAGCCCAGATCAAGTGCTACATGCTGCAGCTCCTCAAAGGCCTGCGCTATCTGCATGACAGCCACATTCTGCATCGCGACATGAAAGCCGCTAATCTCCTCATCAACAACCGCGGACGACTGCAAATAGCTGACTTTGGTCTCGCCCGCCACTACGAAGAACCTGTGCCGCAACGGGGGCGAGGTAACGGCGACGCGAAGCGCGAATACACCAGTCTGGTGGTGACGAGATGGTACCGGCCTCCGGAGCTGCTTCTCCAGCTCAGAAGATACACTCCTGCCATTGACATGTGGGGCGCCGGCTGTGTCTTTGGGGAAATGTTCAAGCGCAAGCCCATTCTCGCCGGCCAGAGCGACATTCACCAGGCCCAGATCATCTTCGAGCTTGTTGGCTACCCCGACGATGAAACCATGCCCGGGTGGGACCAACTTCCTGGCGCAGAGTCTATCCGCGCGTTTCCAGACAGCAAGCCGTCTCTTGCGACGAGGTTCCGCGAGCTCTCCCCAGTCGGACTATCCCTCCTCAGAGACCTCATGCGATTGGATTGGCGGAAACGAATCAATGCTATGGATGCCATTGACCATCCATACTTTAGAGAGCAGCCGCTTCCGATGCGCGAAGAGGACATTCCCCGCTTTGCAGACTCCCACGAACTGGACCGCCGGAACGCACGCGGGCAGACCCAAGCGTTGCCGCCTGCGCCACAAGGTGGCACAGTCGGTGGAGGCCCCAACGGCGAATGGACTGGATCAGGACCACCACCTCAGGCGTGGCAAAACGGCGACCGGAGATATGGCGCACAAGACAGAGGCCCACCCGGGGTTGATCGAGGACCCAGAGGCTACGATCGGCGGCCGCTGCCATATGATCACAGACACCCAACTGGCCCACCTGGCGAGCGAAGACCAAACTGGGGCCACAGCGCAGATGCGCGACATAGCGCGCTGCCGGCACTGCCACCTGATGGTCGACACCCCCTACCACCCGTTCCTCGATACGGACCAGGAGACGACCGCCGCCGGCCGCCACCAGCCGGTGGCGACACCTACATACCCAGCTATGGCGGCGGTGAAGGCCCGCGACGGTCCCGCGAGCCCGACGACCGACCGCTGCGCCATGGATCGCGCGACTCCGGCAATTCGCGCGAAGGCTTCATGGACGAGCGCTCCGGTCGGAGTCGAGCGTACCGCGACTGGCCCGGAGACGCGCGGGCGTTTGCTCGGGAGAGGCGAGATGGGCGGACGCGTTCGAGGAGTCCCGAGCGGCGTGGTGAGCGGAATCGTGACGGCAATGACATCTACCGCAGGCGATGATGTTGATTGGGGTGGCGCGGTGTTTGGCAGCGTTGAGGTATTATCCTTTTTCGTGTTCGGATTGCAGATGCTTGTAGGGACTGTGGGACACGACAAACAATGGCGTTTGGGTCGGCTGAGATGACGGGGCATACAGGCAGTGCATTTTCAGGGCCGGGGTGGGCACGTTGGGCATTGCCTGCGCCGCATTGCGTTGCGGATACCAGTTATCTATTTTTTTTTCTTCTGAAGAGACGGCGATGAAGGCAATTGGTGGATGGGTCGTTGCTTCTTTCAAGAGTGAGTGCTGCCGACGAGGGGAGTCACGTGCGAGCTGTCAAGTGCCAATGCAAGCTGCTTACAGGGCGACGCATTGGGTTAGCACGAACCGATGGCGGAGGTAATGTTCTGACTTCTGACCGCCCCACTCGATCCGCTGCGAACGTGCTTTCGACTCACTGGACGACTTCTTGCTACTTGCTAGACCAACCGGACGACTTCTCGCTAGCCACAGGACCCCAGACCCTTCACTGCCCATAGCTGGACGGTCTCCAAAGACGCTGCCATGTCTATACTCACAAATGGCCACAAGCCGGAGTCGGAGCGGATAGCGCACACGCAGGAAAAGCACTTGCCCGGCGGATGGGTGGTGCTCAAGTTTGGCGGCACGAGCGTGGGCAAGTTTTCGGAGAACATTGCGAGCATCGTCAAGGCGGGTAGCCAGGCCCATCGCGCTGCCATTGTCTGCTCCGCCCGCAGCAGCCACAGCAAGCTCGAGGGCACTACCAACCGCCTGCTGCGCTGCGCCCGCGCTGCCGAGCAGCCCGCCCACCGCACCTACGACGACATTGTCCAGGAAATTCGCGCCGACCACGTGCAGGCGGGCCAGGCAACACTGAAGCAGCCGGAGGTGCTCGCCGCCTTCATCGACGACGTCCACGCTGAGTGCGAGAGCCTGACGCGCATCCTCGAAGCGGCGCAGCACCTGGAGGAGGTGACGAGCCGCGTCGAGGACAAGATCATCAGCAAAGGCGAGAAGCTGAGCTGCCGCTACATGGCCGCGCTGCTCAATGACCGCGGCACTCCGGCCCAGTGTGTCGACCTCAGCCATGTTATCGACTTCGATGCACCCGCCAAGGGTCTGGACGATGCCTTCTACAAGCACCTTGCCGACGCGCTGGCCCGCGAGGTGGCTGCGTGTGGCGACAAGGTGCCTGTAATTACCGGCTTCTTTGGCAACGTGCCCGGTGGCATTCTCAACACCATTGGCCGCGGCTATACGGATTTGTGTGCGGCCCTAGTCGCTGTAGGCATTCAGGCAGAGGAACTGCAGGTCTGGAAAGAGGTCGATGGCATCTTCACTGCCGATCCGCGCAAGGTTCCCACCGCCGCGCTCCTTGCCACC
>Ga0182211_1000215_pt1 | contig 18100 bp, 24 predicted proteins | sample G5R1MG_20_FD_129660 | JGI IMG/M metagenome (GOLD analysis project Ga0182211, IMG submission 129660) | Switchgrass phyllosphere microbial communities from Michigan, USA - G5R2_MAIN_03OCT2016_LD1 MG | ecosystem: Host-associated > Plants > Phyllosphere > Phylloplane/Leaf | place: USA: Michigan... | reverse complement strand
GGCGGTGGGGTGGTTGAACTGTGGTGGTGGAGTAGTTGATTAGGTAAGCTTCAGCCTCTGACGAGGTACGGTACCCTACCCTTACCTACTCGGCACCCGCTTTCTTTGGCCGTGCTGCGCCACCCCCGGAACGAGTGGCGTCGTCGTCGTCGTCCAGGTACTCCGCGATGCATTCTGTCAGTACGAAACTCGCCAAAAGGCTTGGGGAATCCTAACTACCTTGCGAGAAAGTCTGATGATCATGGCCATCCGTGCGACAATGACGTAATGGGACGGCGGCGGCGGCAAGGTGGCAGCTATGCGGGATTATGACGGGCAAACCACGGAACTCTGAACATCGACTCTCCTTGTGAATTCGGTATCTCGGGGGGTCTTCTTGAGAGCTCAAAGTCTGCATGCAGTCCAACCTACTACTTCACTAGCCTCTACAACGGCCACGAAAAGGACCAATGGTCTCGAATGAAAACACGTATTGAGAACCTTAAATACACAAATCAACCCAATGGCGCGCTGCCTGCATGCCCAAACTGCCGCAACTCTCTTTGCCGATCAATGAGCCCAGGAATAAGTGGGAGATGGGAGATGAGACTCTTGCGCCAAACGCTATGGACACAATTTTCTACCGAGTGAGCTTCTCCTTGATCCAAGACGTTGAAGGTGCCCTTCCCCAACATTCGATTCGGGGGCATGGAGTTGGAGGAGGGATAAAATCTAGGCCAAGACCATGAGAACGCGCAAAAAAAAAGAAAAGGTTTGTTCCAAAACAAAAAGCAAACACGGCACTGCAGACTCGCCAAGTTCCTTTGCCCGCCAATGGTTGACGATACGGGTCGTGCGTGGGTGCCATGCTCATTTGGACTCCCCACAACGCCGCACTGAATCCAATCACGCGTCTGTGTCTTGTCAACCAAGCAGACAAAGTTACACGGTGCGGAGCAAGACGTTGATGAAGCCGTCCTCCTTTGCAATTTCGCGCGGGAAGGTGTTGCTGCCGCAAATGGCGCGGTAGAACTTGGCGTGCGACTTAAAGTGTGTGATGGGAAGCTCAGGATTGCGCCTGTGGTCCACCACGTCCCAGAGGTTGATGTAGACTTTCTTCAACGCCTAATACTCGGCGTCAGTCAAACGTGTTGAGCATTCCCACGGGGAAGAGGAGGAGGAGGAGGAGGAAGTCAGCCGCGCGCCTTTACGTACCTTTTTGCACTGGACGATGGAAGGAAGGTTGGTTTCGACGCTCATCTCTTCGCAGAGCTTCTGCCATTGGACTAGCTTGTGCGTACAGGTACCATGGTGGAAAGCGACCTCGGCACGGAGTGCTTCCAGTTGACGCTTCCGCTTCTGGCTGCTGCCCCAGCCCTGACTCTTGGCCAGACGGGCGAATTCGTGCTTGAACTTGGCGGTAGGCGAGGGCGCAAAGCCATCAAACTGGTACCAGAATGGGCATGTGGAGGCGATGGATGTGGTGGCGGGGTTGGGGCTGGGCTCGGAGATAGGCTCATCTCCGGGGGTTGTGGCAACGGCTGCAGAGGACGGGGTCGCAGCGGCTGCAGCAGCGCGACGACGCTTTTTCCCCGGCTTCACGATTACGATGCTCTGCTCGGTGCTTTGTGCGACCTGGATTCCGCCTGCGATGGAACCATGCGAGTCGAGCGACTGAACCGATGGGCTGCTGGATGCTGCGGACACAATCGAGAAAGAGGACGTGTGGGAAGTGACCGAGAGCCGGCGCATACGATCTACGAGGTCGGAGGCAGCCGCAGGGGTGCCGTCGTCCATGGTGCCGGTGGCCGGCGTAGCCTTCGTGGCAATGGCTGTGGCTGTGGCAGTGGCAGTGGCTGTCGTCGTCGTCGTCGTCGTTGTCGTCTTCCCTGCTGGATTTCTTGTAAGATGTCGTCGTTCCCTAGCCCTCCTCCATTCCTCACATGAGCCCGCTAGCGACTAACCGTCTTGGGCCTTCGTAGTGGAATGCCATGCTCACTTACCATGCCGATAGTCCCCGCCAAAACAGATTCTCCAGTGATAACACCAGGCCGCATCGCCTTCGGTCCAGCCTTTGGCTGTTGCCAGGCGGACAAAGGCGCTTGGAGGTGGCTCTGTCGGACCGACGATACAGTCGGTACCTTTGGCCCAGAGATGGAGGGCTGCGCGCTGGAATTCAGGAGAAACCATAGTAAGATGTCTGTGGTATTCGAGGTGCACTTTGCTTGGCTGGTGACTTGGGTCGTGGGGAGAGGAAGATTGAAACGGACGACTAAAACTTGTCCAAGTTCCAAGTGAAGGTGAGCGTCCGTGGGCTGCCCTATTTGAGCGTTTGCACGCCCGTATGCATCATCCCGCATGAAGGTGTTTGTAAAGTTTGTATTACTAGGATGTAGCTCGCTCGTGAACCAAGGTAGCAAACCATATCCACTGGTTGCGAACACGAGTAAGACTACTTCTGTGGATGAGGTTCAATATCAACTTGGGTCCACAATTCACGGCCCCATGCTGAGAAATCCTTTCAATGCCATCAACTGGCAATAGGCTGCTTTCTTCTACATGACCGAGCGCGGAATCATCCATCCATCGACTTCCAGACTTTCAGACATAGTCGGCTTCGCTTTCATACTCATCCTCGTCCTCGTCCTCATCCTCCTTCTCAGCTTCGATACGCTCCTCAGCGTTGTCTAGGGCATCTGCAAAAGAATATCTGGCTCGCTTGCTAGGCACAATGACTCCAACCGATACTGGCTTGTTCGCAGCTCCACCTTGATCACCATCACTCTTTGTACGCAAAACAGCCGTCCCAGCGTTGACCTTTGCACGCCCTTTACTGCTAGACCTTTCCACCTCCTTTGCAGCAGCGTTATAGCCGGCCTTCGCAAGCGTGCTTGGCAGCGGAACGATGGGGAAGTCCTTGGAAGCAGTAAAGGGAATATGGTGTTCCAAGGCCAGTCCGTCCTCTGAGTCAGAATCACATTGTTCAGAGGTAATCCGGTCTTGCATGCCGGTTGCTTCAGCACTAGAGGGCGTGTTAGTACGCACCGCAATCTTGCGTGGAGTATAGTCGAAACGTACGCGTCCACCTTGGCAGACGAGGATGTTCTGGAAGTAGCCTCGGGAAACTCGGCCGGAGAAGACGGCTCGTTATTTGGGGGATCATCTGCGTTGTGACAATTCGCGCTGCTGGCGCGGTCCCTAGTGCAAGGCATCAGCAAGCGTGTCCATAATCGCGCGGTAGGCGTGGTACGTACTTCTTGCACCCTAAAAGGGCATCGGGCAGGTTAGATAGGGTACGCTTGGGCTCATAGCGAGGCTCGTGGTCCGAAATGTAGCCAGAGTCTGGGAATCGCACATTGGATCCGCTGCGAGGGAGCATGTTGAGCCTGGCCATTTGTTGTGGACCGATTGGAGCAGGGATCGGTGGGTAGAAATTGAAAACGAACCGTGCCGGTAGCGAACTCGTTGTACGCTGGTGCAATAACGCGGCTCAGATTTAGGTCGTGCGGGGGATAAATCACATGAGTGAAAGCTATCTGCGGTGAAGATGAATTCATATCCTCATAATTCCGTCGACGTTGTATCTTGGAAATTGGATATTTGGTGTCTTCGGGCTAGATCTGCGTCATTTACAAGTAGCCTGCGAATATCGTGCGCCCCTTCTCCTCCAGACAAAACGTTGGGCACAAGTTATTGCTAAGCTAAAGGCCCGATGCGAGCTTCAGGAAGGTTCTCAGCTAGAGTTATAAGCACGGCTTGTCTTACGTTGATAAATCATCGTCTCGTCTCTTCTTTTGCTCTAGAAACGAGTATATCTGTTATCTATCGTGTTGAGGTGTATTGGTCCAGAATCTGACTGGCAACAGCGCGGTCGCTTCGTCATATTTCTCATAGGTGCGGTAAGTGTGAGCGTCATGACTTATAGCGTATAACACGATCTAGAAAGCAGACGACATTGCATCGATACACTTTGCTTCTGAGACCGAAAGGCTAGTTACAGAAGCAAATCTAGACGAGATCCGACAGATTTAAGTAATATAATGCAACGACAGGGAAGTGGCCAATGCACAAGAACGATGGGAAGAGTTTTGATCCTAATCGACATACATCTCTCCACCAGTGACCGCAATGGCAGATGTACAAGATGAATCGCCAACTACTCGTCTAATCCACATCAGGAACCGGTAGCCCATTTACGATCATCATCCCCTCTTTTCCCAGCCCTTTCATAGCCTTGACAGCCTCGTCATGTCGCAGCTGCTTTGTTTCATCGTCGGTCACAAGCACAAAGTCGTATTTCAGCAATTTCGTGCCCTCGTCGACGCCATACTGCTTCGCCAGTTGCGGCGTCACCGTGTCCAGGGCAACGAGGAGCGATTCCTTGACGCCAAACACAGCGTCAGAGGTCTCGTAGTTGGAGCCGCGAAGATACAATGCCCTATCCGCGCGTCAGCGCAAAACTCTGTTACCGACTCGCCATGCCGTCGCGGGGATGGAAAGTAAAATTGAAAGCATCGTCTACTCACGTGACCAGGTGATCGAAACCTTCCTTTTCAAACATAAAGTGCATGTGGCTTGGCCTCCAGCAATGTCGGCCCAGCTTCTGCAGCAACTTGCCGACAGGCCCATCATTGGGGATCGGATAGGGCACCGGCACAATTGCCTTGAACCAGAAGACTCCGTGCTCGTCACTCACGAGTACCGCTCGGCCGTCGGCATTGTCGCCCCTGTTCTCATACTGTACGTCATACTTGCCCTGGCTGTCGGTCTCCCAGACATCAATCTTGACGCCGGCAAGAGGTACGTTAGTGGTGGATTTGATGCTGCATAGAACGAGTAGGGGGGTTCCAGATGGGTCAGCCGAAATAGACGAGCCAGATGGGAGCGTAGACGCATCGTGGGTGTGGAAGGGGCCTAGGACTGTGCCTTCCGTGCTGCGGGGGGGTTTGGGGTGGTCGATGGAGTCGACGAGCAGCGAGAGGCCGAGGATATCGGACAGAAGGATATATTCCTGTCTGATTAGCAATATATTGCATGGAGATGCTGTTCACGTGAATGTGGAGGAGGGTTTGGCAGTAGGGGTGACCTTTTTTGTTTTCGCGGATCGCGTACCTGGCGCACAGGCGTACATGTCTGTCCCACCTCTGTCAAGAACTTGATTCCGGTCATCCACTCATCAAAACTCAACCGCGTTTCGCGCGCGAAATCGTGCAAGTGCGACACCAGGCGTTCCAGGATATACTTGAGGCGCGCATCGCCGCACTGGGAATTAATCCGATGCACGTTGTCCGTGATGTTGTCGATGGTGAGATCTTTAAGGATAGGGACAGTGGGAATTCCTCCGGCTGCCGATTTGGAGGCTGCAGACATATTGATGACAATAGGCAGATTAGTCAAGTCGTGGGTCGTCGTCAAGGCGGTGAGGAGTAGCCCAAACAGTGACACAATGTACGAGGATCAACCTGCGAGGAGGTAATGCCTGGGGATTGGACCTAAGAAGTCAGACTTTCCATCGAGTGCAATTGTACACTTGTTGTTCAACCAGCAATCCTAACTCCAACATCGACGGAAGATAGGGTACTAATCCATGTGGGGAGGAGGAGGGGGAGTGGAAGCTCCCCTCATTTCATAGGCCCGACTATAGCAAGAATTGAGCCTGATTGATCCGGTTGAGAGCTTTGCAGGTACAGAAAGTCCAGAGCTGGAGCTGGGGTCATCTCGGCATCCGAATGCGGGGCACAGAGCAGTCATTTCAGATAGATTTACACTAATACCGCACATCTTGGCAGGAAGCGGCGTTCAATCCATCTACGGTAATTTCCGGTACAGCTGGTCGTTTCGCCTGTCCTTGTGTGCGAATTAGCCTAAATGAGTTGCATCACGGATATGCAGGTGGAACATTGCAGGTCGTGTATCAGAATAAGGCTTCCATTCCTCTGTGGAGTGAACTCGTCGGTGCAATGTAAACTAGCGTCCACAACACCAATACCGAGATTGGGTATGAGAATAGGAGGTAGCGGCCCCGATGATAAAGGAAAGTAAATGAGAAGCCCCACCCCAGAGAGAGGCGCAAAGGAAGATGGCAAAGGTATCGGTGAATGAAAGGCAACCTGCCGGCGCTGTCTGACGGAGGCTCTGGAATAGTGAAGCCTGTTCAATGCGCTCACAGCCGTTCACGCGCAACTATCAGCCCATCAAGCAGTGTTCTTCGGGTTCTCTGACGATGTCTTCCACTGTAAAATGTTAGTTGTAGTTGCCTGCCCAACGCCCTCAAGACTGTCTAGGCTTTGCGTTTGCGTAAGGTGTAGTGTGTACGAGAGCGTTTCGAACTTACGTCCTTGCCAAGCGCTTTCTGCTGCCTGATGAATGAGTCAGCGGTATGTCCAAGACGAAGGCGCAGTGTGACAGAACGCACTCCTTGAATTCTAGCTTTGCGTACTTTGGGCGGTTCGCCTTGACTGGCGTTGATTGTTAGCAGCTGTTAGATAGCAAGGCCCAGGTGCTGACAAGAGCGCGCGGGAGAGAGCGTCGAAGGCGCATTGGAGTCGTCGTGGGAACGTACAGTAAGCCTGCATCTTGACCATGGCAGTCCTGGTAGCCGTATTCTTGCCACCGGCCTTTTTTTGTCCCGCTTTTTTGACGCCTGCTGCCGTGGCCGCCTTGGGCGTGGCTGTCTTGGTCGTGGGGAGGGCCATTATAAATACTGGCGAAAGGGTGTTACGAGCTGGGAGGACTCGGATGTCAAAAGTGGTCGTTCGCGAGAGTCTATTCGGCTGGAAGATACTGTGGGAGAGGGGGAGGGCCGACGCGTTGAGGTGAGAGGTTATCTATTGACATGACATGCGACCGGAAGTCGCGTCCTGTGTGGCGCTAGCCGGTTTGGGTCGTCTGTAAGTGTTTGGAGGGAGAAGACACAGGTTGCAAGTGGTATGCCGCTTGTGATTGGCCATAGATATTGTCTGAAACACCCGTTGCTACAACTGGTGGCTTTACTATGTAGCCTCACGGGACAGCTGTCTACGAGGTTGGCAGGCAAGTGGACACTGGACACTGGAAAGTAGCCCTTATTGGCACTGACTGGCCAATGTCTGGCCGCCTGCATGTTGTCGCGTCGCGCACATTGCGATGGAGGCGCACACGAGGGGCCATGCACGAGACAAGTCTGACCGATGGCCTGCTCCATTGGCGGTGTATCAGTGCTGCGCATTGGCAAGCTGCGTGCCTTGTTGAGCGACGGTACTGGTACGCCATCTTGTGCCTGCACCCCTTGAGCCATCAGAGAGCCGGCGGGCTGTCTTCCTGCTCCTCCATGCCTCGGTAGCGCGCGTCTTGCAGGTCGGCCGTGACGGCGCCGGTGCTGAGCATGTGGCCATTGCCATGACGACGCGCGAGACTGAATCCGCGGCGGTGCCCGCTGGGTCGCTCGCGGAGACTGGGAGCGCGCGGCCGTGCCTTACCACGAGCGCGGCCCCCGATGCCGGGGATTTCGTACGAGACGGCGCGGAGGATGTAGAGGAGCAGGTCATAGACCAGCAGCACGATCCAGGGGCCGATGATGAGCAGGCCTAGGAAGAGCTGGGGGCCGCATGAGTCGCTGATCCAACGAGGAGACATGTAGTGCACAGCACACAGTAGAGACGGCTCCACTTACAAACAGTCGTGCAATCCATGTCTCCACCACCGCGAGGCTCGCAGGGAGAATGGACAGAAGACCCATGGCGCCAGTAAACGAGGGGCGGCGCGTGTGGTGTGGAGGGGGCGTGTTATGGATATGCGGGCGATGTCTGGCGTGAGCAAGCCATGGCCGGAGGAGAGTGGAGTGGAGTAAAATAGCGAGGAGTAAAATAGCGACGAGGTAGGCTGGGCGATTGTTGAGGCCCACGCTTGTTGGGGTCCGCTCGGCCGGATGGTGGCGCCTTCCGCCGCGGGTGGGTCGTTCTTTCTTCCCCACGCCCAACCCCACCCCTGCAGATACCTAGCTAGCTGCGCCACACGGCCTCCGCCAAGCTACGCCACACGCTACGTCACCCCCCCGCTACTCCACGCCACACCTCATTTCCACTCCACCCAGATGCGCCGCCCCTCTCCCGCCGCAGCCTCAGCTGTCAATTGCTGGTCTGCCCAGGTCTTGTGACGTGGTGTTCCATGCTTCCACGTTGTTTGCCGCTTCCCACAAAACCTATAAGACACACGTCCCCCTTCAGTGCCGCGGACCTGGACCTGTCTCTCAGCGCGCGCCCAACACTGCCTGCCATCGATCATGGACAACCTTGACTTCATTCACGAATGCGGCCAGGGTTCAAGCACGGCAACGCTGAAGGCTGTCCTGCCCAGTGGTCAGGTCTGTCATGTCTCAGACAACATCGATCCGTACAGATTCATCGAGGAATGCCCGCTGTTATTCCATGCATTCGAATGCGGACATCGCGGTCGCCTCGAAGCATCTCTCGACGTGCCTTCCAAAACAGCTATCGTCTCGCTGTTACGTTATTGTTACACGGGTGACTACCTAGATGCATGCGCTCATGTGGAGCACCCGACGCTTTTGCTTCACGTCCACTTGTACAAGATCGCCGTCAGATTCGATATTCCTGAGCTGCAGCGGCTCATTCACGGCAATTTCGCATGCCAAATGGAGACGGCCGCCTGTCTACCGCGTCTGCCCCAACATCTGCTTGATACAATTCGCTTCATCTACGAACACTTTGACGACTCTATGTCCCCAATTCAGCACGGACTTGTGAATATCCTGCGTAATTATTGCATTTCAACTTACATCTATCACAAGCTTGGCATGAACAAAGAGTTTCTCAACCTCATCTCCGAAATTCCGGCTTTCCACCAGGATCTCTGTCGCACGGTTATGGAGCGGGATTTCGTAGATGACTGTAGGCGACTCTGTCGCGCTCAATCAGACTACACTAATGCCTACTAGGCGCAGCTGCAATCGTTTGTCTACCTGCTGGTCGTGCCGTCGCCCGTCCGAGTTCTACTGCCAACACACTTTCTTCGAGGGATCTACCAGAGGAGATGCTCTACCATGTTCAATCTGAGCCACCGCCTGACAACGTGACTGAAGTGATCAAAATCCCTGTCCATGATGGACAAAGAGATGGATATTCTAGTACCACATTGGAATCTCCATTATGCTTAGTCCACTGCTCGCGAGCCTCACGCCCAGTTGCAGAAACGCTTTCAGAATACGACTCCACAAGTGATGAGGATGGGTTTGTGATGATACATGGTCCTCAAGCAGAGATCATTGCGACGCCGGACGAGCTGATACCAAGCCACAGACTCCCTTTTTCTATGAAAACCGAAATTCCTGCTGTAACTGGTAGCCAGTATGTCAGCGACGATGAATGGTATATAGTGGAGGGAAATGGGTGATACGGACTATCTCGGGGAGCGCATTAAGTCATGTCAGGATAAGATAACCTGTGTAAGGAACCAGTGTCCTTTTTTTTTACCTTTCCACAACCCACCCCTCACTCTTCGTGGATGCACAGCAATAACGCTTGTAATCGTCCCTATTAGTGTCATGTATCAGACCTGGACGAGCGGTACAGTGAGTGCTAGGTCACAAGTTCTGTCCAAAACCATCACTTTTACGATTGGAGCGCCACAATCGATAATCATTCAGTGTATTCTAGACCATATGAGTAATATAGTAATTTTCTGTATCGAGATGTACTAAAAAACCGAGCTAGATAGAAAAAGGTATGTAAAATGAGAGAAATATTATTCCAACCTGTTGTAGACGGCACTTGCTATCGAATATTTTATTTTTATTTTTGTATGCTAACACTTGTACTTACTGCCTACCATTCGATTGATATCAAGAAATACACAACTAAAATAATGCATAGAGATATCATGGACCCTGAACCAATATATTTGTCCGTCTCCTCGCCTACCCACTCCCATAAAATCCCCGCAAAAACTCACGCCTTTGTCCCCCCGTATAGTGTCTATGGATGCACAAAAAGATGCACCTGCTCTTCAAGCGTCATCTCCCCCAAAACCCAGAGCCAGAAGCACGCTACATCCCCCTCGCATCACCACAGCCTTTCATATCCGATGCCCTCGCCGTGCACCATCCGACACCAAACAGTCTATGCAGTCTCAATCTGCCACCACCACCACCACCACTGCTGAGCCCCACTTCCGAAAATACCCCCCCAAAACCCCGCATTAGCAGCAGCACAAACCCAACAGCACAAGCGACTACCCGCGCTACGTTTTCACGGCGCAGTACCAACCCGAGAAGAAGAAGTGAGTGGGCCACCTCACCATCCCCGCTCCGAGATACATGCAAAAGAATGCAGTGTGCGCAGTGCAACCACCGGCGCTGGCCGGAGGAATACCCTGTCGCGCCGCCGACGAGCACGTGCACACATGGCGTGTGTCGGTGCGTGTATTGTCTGCATGAGAGCATACGGATTGCTGTGGCGCGGGCGGGCAAGACTTGGAGAGAGGGTGGGGTGGTGTGTCCCGAGAATGGGTGTGGGGAGGTCCTTGGGGTGCAGGATGTACAGCGTGGAGTGCTGCTATGGAGGAGGAGGAGGAGGGGTGGCGACGAAGGGAGGCCGGAGGCGGAGAAGGTGGCGTGGTGGTTGAAGGGGCTGGGAAGGGGAGGATAGGGGGTAGTTTAGTGATGTGTATGAAAGAGAGTTTTGGGTTAATTTGATAGCAGGGGATGGTAACATGGCGTGGTGGTCTGGGAATTCTTGCTTCTTTTTCCATGGAATTGCACATCGGGATGGGTAATGTTACAAAAGGTACCAGGTCCAGAGATATCGAATAGGTGCTCACTGGGAGCTTACTCTATGTTCCTCCGCGCCCTAATTTTCAACACAGTACTCTATAAGCCAAATATCTGTCGTAATGTGAGTCTGCTTCCTGTGCGACTCACCGCATTTAAGGGTCGAAATCAGTAGCAGTCCTCTTCTTGTTACCTGCGATGGTTGCAAGAGCACCTGCAGCTTTCTTTTCACGTCCAGCCTCTTCGTGGTCGGCTACAGAACCGCCGAGTAGGTTATCGACAAGTGCGTTGAAGTCATCGGTGCCATCTTGTTGTTTTCCAACCGCTCCGGCACCCTGCTGTGCCTGCTCCCCCATTTTTGCATTTAGTCGCTGGTCGGCTGCACCGGTGCCGTTGAAAAGCTGCAGCTTAGGGAGGGTAGCATCGGCTGTGCCGTTGGACGAACCGGCGGCGGAGTTTTGGTTGCCTTTTTCCTTGCCCTTGCCCTTGCCCTTGCCCTTGCCTTTGCCCTTTCCCTTACTTTGTCAGGAATTTTGGGTGACGTTGCACGCAACTAATCCGGCAGTGGCATTGGCAGCAGCATCCTGCTGGGCCTTCTGTTCGAGGTCTACCTGCTGCTTGTCCCTAGCCGCTTATTCTACATTTATAGCCATATTTTGGACAGATTTGTCGCCCATGGCAGCGTCTTTCCATGCTTGCTTTTCATCATCGTTTTGGTCAGCCTTAGAATGTCAGATCCAGCTGCAACGTAAATTTGGAATCTTACCTGCAGGTTAGCAGCAACAGTATCAGCAGCAGCGGCAGCCTTCTGAGCGACAGCCTTCTCGGCAGTCATATGGTGAGTGGCATCATCACCAATTTGGGCCTGGTACCCGCTCATTGCAGCAACAGCTTGTGCATTGACAGCCTCTCCTCGACGAGAGAAGCTTGCGGCGGTGAGTAAAATGTTACTGGCGGCAACAGGTTCAGATTCTACAAAGGGAGCGGGAGCTGCCAAAATGAAAGCGGCGGAGATGAGCGTCAGCAAGGCGCACGAGTACTTCATCATGAAGGTGTTGAAATCTTATGTGAAAAAGTGAAACAAGATATACCGAAAGGAGATGATGAGTACAGATCTAGTCAGAATTCAAAAGTAGCGAAGAGTGCCCGGCACGGATAAGAATGAATGGAGATGTTGGAGCTGTGAGTGTGTTTTCCATCCCTCAAGCAACTTCCTCTTGTATATACATGAAAGGAGGGAAGCCGTGGGACCATATGATGAAGGCAGAGGACTAAACGGACTACATCTCTTAGTGAAATGAGGGTCTTGCAGAAGCCGTCCACATCGAACATGGGATGTAGGAGAATGGCCAGACCTGAAGACGCAAAAAGGTGGAGGACCTATAATCCTCCGACAAGAACTGAAAAGCATCTAGTCGCTTCATAGTTATATCTTATGCATCTGAATTATTGTTCTTGTTTGAAACCGTCGAATCAAACACATAAAGTAGAGGATGTGATTATCGGAGAGGATGAACGCAAACTCTGTACCAGTGGACCAATTACATTAGAGTTTGCTGACCAGCAATCGAGTAGGCGTGGTTTGAGAGCATGTTGCAGATGGTACTGGGGTTACTGAGAAGATTTTCTGGAAACATGAGTTTGGTGTCCCAGCATGCACGAGGTTGAAGCTTGGCCTGTTTCAGCTACTGAAGTGCAAGTCTCATGGCTCCGATACTTGTATCAACTAGATCTGGGAGTGAACTGCCGTCAAAATACACTATACAGTCCATGGAAGCTGTAGGATCTTTTCGTTGTCGTTGTGCAAAGGAAACTGGTGATGGCGGCCAGCCAATGAGCGGCGGTGCATTTCTCGCCGCATGCAACCGTCCAGCCTCGGTTGGAACTTTTTGGCGTCGTCATGCTACATGGCACCGTCACCATCACCACCACTGCTGCCACCGCCCGAAATGGGGCCATCTGCAACCTTGCCTCCGCGATAACCTGTACACGTGAGCGTTACTAGGCTGGCTGCACAACCGCGTCGCACGACCCGTCTTTCATCGTTGGCGACATTGGACCATGGCTTCCCGTTGCAAGATATTGCCCGTGCCGGCGTCGCTGTCACAGCCATGGCTTACCGTGGCAGCCCCACGCGCTATGTGCTTTGCCGCACGGCAGCCACCACGGCGATTGTGGCAGTCCCCGCGGCCTGCAGTGCGCATCGCCGGACAGAGGAGAGCCTTCTCGTCGACACCATACACACGGCTCGCGGCCCAGGACGACACATTCGACCCACGTACAACCGAACGTGAGGTCGACGAAGTCGATGTGTGCATCGTGGGTGGTGGCCCGGCGGGCCTGTCGGCGGCCATCAAGCTGAAGCAGTTGGCCAATGCAGCGGGCAACGATGAGTTCCGCGTGCTGGTACTGGAGAAGGCAGGCGAGCTGGGCGACCACATTGTTTCGGGCAATGTCATTGAGCCCAGCGCCCTCGATGAGCTGCTGCCCGACTGGAGAGCTGAAGACAACCTCAACCGCTTCGCTGACATTACTCCTGCCCGTGAGGACCGCATGCGCTTCCTGACCAAGAACAGCGCCATCCCCTTACCCAAGCCACCGCAGATGAACAACCACGGCAACTTCATCATTAGCCTGAACCAAATGGTCAAGTGGCTCGGCGAGCGGGCTGAGGAGCTCGGCGTCGAGGTGTACCCTGGTTTCGCTGCGTCGGAGATCCTTTACAACCAACAGGGCGTCGTCATGGGCGTCGCCACCAACGATCTGGGAATTTCGCGCGAAGGAAAGGCCAAGGACTCATTCGAGCGCGGCATGGCGTTCCATGCTCGCGTGACCCTGCTGGGTGAAGGCTGCCATGGCAGCTTGTCCAAGCAAGTGATCAAGAAGTACGATCTGCGAAGAGACAGCCAGCATCAAACATACGGTCTCGGCATCAAGGAGGTCTGGGAAGTCGATCCCAAGAAATTCGAATCCGGCCTCGTGGTCCATTCCATGGGCTATCCGTTACCCAAAGACACCTACGGTGGTGGCTGGATGTATCATTTCGGGGATAATCTCGTCAGCATTGGTCTAGTCGTTGGTCTTGACTACCCAAATCCCTGGCTGGCTCCTTATGGCGAGTTTCAGAAGATGAAGCATCACCCTCTGTACAAAAACGTACTAGAAGGGGGCAAATGCATATCGTATGGTGCACGCACGCTCATTGAGGGCGGCTACCAATCGATACCTAAGCTTGCGTTTCCAGGCGGGGCCCTTCTGGGAGACTCGGCTGGGCTGGTCAACGTGCCGAAGATCAAGGGCACACACACGGCCATGAGATCGGGTATGCTGGCGGCGGAAGCTACATGGGACGCACTTCAGACCAACACGGATGGCGGCACCGTCTTCCTATTTGACTACGAGGACAAGATGCGCAAGTCGTCTGTGTTTGCCGAGCTCAAGACTGTGCGGAACATGCGGCCATCGTTCCATACGCCACTTGGCATCTACGGTGGCGTTGTCTACTCCGGTCTGGAGGCCTATGTACTCAAGGGCAAAGTACCCTGGACACTGAAGCATGGCAAGGCTGATGATGCGGCCACTAAGACCGTAGACGAGTGTCAGAAGATCGAATACCCTAAGCCAGACGGCAAGATTAGTTTCGACATCTTGACGAGTGTAAGTCGAAGCGGCACAAACCACGAGGAGGATCAGCCATGCCATCTTCAGGTGAAGGACTGGGAAGCGCATGCGGCCAAGACATGGCCCAAGTATCAAGGCGTGGAGAACCGGTTCTGCCCGGCAGGCGTGTACGAGTACGTTGAGGATGAGAGCAAAGAGTTGGGTGTCCGATTCCAGATCAACGCTCAAAAGTAAGTTGCACCCGTTGACCAGATGGATGAATTCAAGGCGGGACCGCTGACATGACCCCAGCTGCGTTCACTGCAAGACATGTGATATCAAGGTGCCAGGGCAGGATATCAATTGGCAAACGCCGCAAGGTGGTGAGGGCCCCAAGTATGTACTCACCTGAGGCTCAGAGTCAATGTAAATTGTACTATCGTGTTGCCTACCTCCCCCCCGTCCGTAAGCCTTTTTTGTGGGGGAATAGTAAACGACGCCTTTACTGTAATTTGTCGTTCGGTTGAGGTGAGTACTGACGAGGGTGGGCCACGCACAAAGCGCTGAGGTGAGAGGCCATGCGCACGTGACGTCTGTGCGCGAGCCCTAATGAGGCATTGGGCAGAACCCATCCCCATCCATTGCCGTCGACCTTCACTCTCCACCCAACACACTCCATCTCACCGCATCGCTCTCCATCCATCCATCCATCCACCCACGGGCGCCCTTCCATCAATTCTAGTGCTCGCCCCTCTCCCTTCCATTGCCCTCGCGCGACTCGGACTCGCGTGCTGCTTCCACAGGCTCCCTAGTGTGCAGTATCTGCACCTTGGCGGCATTGACCCGGCCTCTGAGCTCCTCAGGTTCCCTGTGACGGCCATTGCTCCTCGCGCAGGATTCCCCGTGCCGCCGCCGACTGTCTCCAAGGTACGACCAGCCGCCTGTCCTGCATCCGTTGGCCATGTCCCCGCCCGTCCCTGGTTCCTGTTACCGCGTGCAGCCTGGGTCTCAGCCACGGTCCCAGTAACCCTGGCAGGCATGATGCGCGCTCCTCTGCTGGCATCGGCTGCTTTCTTGGTCGACTTGCGCTCACTGCCCTTACCCGGCTAGGTTCTCTAGGCCCTGGCATTCCAAGCAGCCATCATGACCGAGGTCTCGTCGACCCGCCTGTACCTGGGCAACCTCCCACGCAACGCCACCAAGGCCGATGTCGAGGCGCACTTCCAGACGCATGGTACCGGCGAAATCACCGAGGTCAAGCTCATGAACGGCTTTGGCTTCATCGAGTACAAGGACCCCATGGACGCGCGTGACGTCGTTCCTGGTAAGCCTGACGCAAAGCCTCTCGTCCATGCAGGACCGCCGCTAAACCTTGTCACAGCTTTCCGTATGTACAATGTCATGTCCACTGTATGCACACGCGCCTGACCCGTATAGATGGATCCGACTTCATGGGCGAGCGCCTCATTGTCCAGTTCGCCCGCGGTTCGCGTGCGCGCAACGAAAATTTCATGCCCAATGAGCGCATCCCCCCGCGCCCTAGACGTACCCCATACCGGATGCGAATCACAAGTCTTCCCGTAGAGACCAGCTGGCAGGTTAGACACCCCGATGCCTGGATTTCTCAGTTCCCCCATCCGGCCCGTGTACCGTTTTAGGACCCACAGTGGCCTTATTCGTCGCGTGCTTACTCCTTGTGCGCTGGATATGGAACCCCGCTTAACCTGCGTGAACAGGACCTGAAGGACTTCGCTCGACAATCTGGACTGGACGTAGTCTACTCGGAAGTAGGTCGCGAGCGCGATGGCACCGGGTTGGTATCCCTTTTCTAGCTGCACCCTCACCATCACTAACTTCTAGGCAGATTCGTCGAATACGAGACGGCCGTTGATCTCAAGGCCGCTGTAGAGAAACTGGACCGCCGTGAATTCAAGGGCCAGGAAGTAGGCTGTACTGAAGATGTTTCCGACCCACCCCCACCTCCTCCTTTCAAGCCCCGGGTTCCCTATGGAGGCCCAGGTGGCCCCGATGACAGAGGCCGTGACAGATACCGATCGCGCTCACCCATGGGCCGCCGCGGAGGTGGCGGCTACCCTCCAGCGCCCTATGACGACTACTACGATCGCCGCGGACCTCCTAGGGGGTACAGTCCACGTCGTGACGACTACCGCCGACGAACTCCACCCCGCGAGTTTTACGACAGACGAGAGGGAGGATATGGAGGACGTTCGCCGCCTCGTGGGCGCATGCCTGATGAGTATGGCCCACCGCGCGCGCGCTACCCTGACGATCCTTACGATGCCAGGGTCGGACCTCCACCCCGTCGTTATGATGACCCATACATGAATGGCGGTGGACGACCCTACGAAGGAGGCGGACGCCCGCTGTCTCCACGTGGAGCTCGACCCCGTAGCCCAGGAGTTCGCCCACCCTATGATGCTGCTGTAGCTGACTACCCACCTCGCGGTCGATACTAGTGGCGCAGTCTTCATGACCCAGTCAGTTTTGTTGCCAAAAGTCAGCTTTATGGCTTTATTATAGGGAAGCTGTCTGCGTTCGAGTCTGCAGAAAGCTAATATGGTGTAATCATTTCTCGTGGACCTTTGATCCTTGAATGTTCTTCACGTGGATGTGCGCGACGGTCTCCGTTTTGGTATCGGATCCTGGGCTCTCTTTTCTTCTGGGTGTGCGTGCCATGTGACTGGAGGCGACCAGTTCATTGTATCATGGCTCATTCTCGCTTCATTCCCGGAGACCTTCGCAATGCAGTCCAAAATGTTGTTTACGGGTGCTCCTCTGGTTTAATAGTGCTATACCATCGTATGGATAACCAAGCTCCCACCGCCCGATACGTGATCAATCTCGGTGTTAGCACAAGAATGCCGGGTTGTGGCGGCTGAGCCACGGACGAAGTCGATTAGATTTCCACTGGATACCGTGGCTGGTGTCCTGCGCGTACTCGTGGTGTTTGCGCCAAGGGCGGGTTTCTGTGTCTACTGATGTCCATTTTGCATGGCAAACATGGTGGTAACAAGTTCTATCCTTCATGGGGGCACATGGTTACTTGCTGACAGAAAAACTGGAAATGATGACGCTGCCTTTGGAATCTTCCCGCAGAATACCCCTGAAAAGGACTCTACGGCCACAAAGGAGAGTGCGAGGATACATATCAACCGAGTGTATTGTTCCATTACAAGTAACAGACAATGACTACAGATTAGCTTGCTTGCTCGGTTACGGCGGAAAGACATGTATTCATGCAGATAGCTATCTACACCCCGGCCGTGCTACAATCAAGTCCTTGCACGTACCCTCTCTTTCTTCCGACACCAAGCACAGCATAACCAGCAAGCTTGAAGATTTCAAGAAGAGGCGATGAGAATCAAAAATAAGAAAGGGAAATCCGCTCAACACGCCAGCCAGCGCCCGTTCATGCCCTATGCTCTGTCAAAGGAAGAAACTGAAGATGAAAAGGGGGGAGAGAAAAGAGAGAAAAGGCGAGATTACAAGAATGGCGCGAGACGAGCATGTGAAGAGAAAAAAAAAGGACATGGGACGAAGAAGAAGAAGAAGAAGAAGAAAAAAGTTCGTCCGACGATGCCCGTTTACTAAGCGTGCGCGTAAATGCATGCAGCCGCCATGGGAACATGTAATTGAAAAAAAAAAAAAAAAAAAAAAAAAAGCACAACCCACCCCCACGCCCCCCCCCGCCCCCCCGCCCCCCCCGCGCGACGCGCGGCCGGCCTGGGCGGCCGG
>Ga0182211_1000214_pt1 | contig 18130 bp, 13 predicted proteins | sample G5R1MG_20_FD_129660 | JGI IMG/M metagenome (GOLD analysis project Ga0182211, IMG submission 129660) | Switchgrass phyllosphere microbial communities from Michigan, USA - G5R2_MAIN_03OCT2016_LD1 MG | ecosystem: Host-associated > Plants > Phyllosphere > Phylloplane/Leaf | place: USA: Michigan... | reverse complement strand
GGAGACAGCACAGGTATGCTTCCAGAAATAAAGCCGAGATCTACGCCACAATACTTACCCCCTTCAGACACCGGAAGAGTCGAGCTTTGTGTATGGTATAGTCGGCTGGAACGAGACATACTATGGATTTTCCGAGACCAGCAACTTCTGCACCGATCAAAGAGGGTTCAATATATGGCTCCGTGGTGAGGCAGCCAAGTTTCTCGCGCCCAATGATACACGACTTCTACTCAACACGGCTGTGAAAAACGTGACCTACTCCAAGTCAGGCGTCACTATTCTTAATGAAGACTGTTCTTGTGTCGAAGCGGACTATGCCATTTCAACGGTTTCGCTTGGGGTACTTCAGAATGATGCCATCACATTCGAGCCTGAGCTCCCAGAATGGAAGCAAGATGCCATTGCCACCTTCTCAATGGGCACATACACGAAGATCTTCTTCCAATTCAACGAGACATTCTGGCCTACCGATCAACAGTTCTTCCTCTATGCCCACCCCACAACGCGGGGCTACTACGCAATCTGGCAGAGTCTCTCCACTGAAGGATTCTTACCTGGCTCCAATATCCTATTTGCTACCCTTGTCGACGAACAATCTGCTCGCGTAGAAGCACAGGACAATGCGACAACCAAGCAAGAAGCGATGGCTGTTCTGCGTCAAATGTTCCCAAACATCGATGTGCCGGAACCGACTGCTTTCTACTACCCACGATGGGGACAAACGCCTTGGAGCTATGGCTCCTACTCCAACTGGCCGGCTGGCACAACGCTTGAAATGCACCAAAATCTGCGCGCAAATGTTGACAGATTGTATTTTGCTGGCGAGGCTCAGAGCGCCGAATACTTTGGCTTTTTGCATGGCGCGTGGTTTGAGGGACAGGAAGTTGGAGAGCGTATTGCTGGGCAAATCACGACCGAGTGTGTAAATGTGGCGAGTGGATGTGGGAACTACAGTAGGTATGAGGTTCTGCACGGCACGACCGACTTTGCTGAGGTAAATGCGTTCAACGGCATGGGGACGAGTCCACTCTTTTTCGCAGAGACAGGGGCCTAGAGGGAGAGTTGGACGTAATAAGTCACAAATCAGTTATTTCGATTAGTGGAGTACGCAGATTCTACTTAGTCCTGGCTGACTGTGGGATCCCACGCACATGGCTCATATACGCCAGTATAGAGGCTGTCCATCTCCTCCTCGGTCAACTCGTAGTCGAACACCTGCGCATTCTCCTCGATACGAGACTTGGTGACAGACTTCGGCAACGGTATGAAACCCTACACGATCAAGTCAGCATTAGTGTGTCATAAGCTCAAATCATCATCCTACCATCTGTAAACTCCAGCGTATCAATATCTGTGACGGACTCTTGTTGTATTTCTTTGCAAGTGGCGCCAAAAGCGGGTCGTCATTTTTTGTTGCCCGCACTATTGGACAATAGGCCTCACACAGAACACCTCTCTGTTTACACCACTCAACAATGTCTGGTCTTGCAAGCCAGGGATATAGCTCAATCTGGTTGATGCTAATCACACCTCCTTTACCCTTGCCCTCTTCTTCTTCTTTTCTCTTGATCCACGTCTCAAGCTCGTGCAAATGATGTACCCCGTAATTTGACACGCCAATAGACCGGATCTTGCCGGCTTCTACGCCTTCGACGAGAGCTCTCCAGGCACCGATGCGGCCGTCCTTGCCGCCATACGGGCTATGCAGAAGGTACAAGTCGATGTAATCGAGTCCTGTGACCTGGATTGTGTTTTCGATATGTTTTTTTGCCGTTTCATAGCACATGTCTTTGGGTGGGATCTTGGTCGTGAAAAATAGCTCTTCTCGTGCAATCCCAGATCCTCTTAGGCCCGCCGCAGACGACGCTTCGTTCCGGTAAGCTACGGCTGAATCTACATGGCGATACCCATGTTCTATCGCGTGGACCACAACTTCTTTGGCAATGTCCGCTGGTGTTTGGTACACGCCAAAGCCAAGGACTGGGATCTCGTATCCCGATCTCATGCGGTATCTGGAGTTGATGGTGAGCTGCGCCATGGCCCGGAATGAGGTATATTTGCAATGAAATAGATTGGGGGCTTGAAAATGTGTGCGGAGATATGTGAGTTTTTCCAATGCTGTACGCATGATCATCGTATCCATGATTGATTGCATCGCCTTCTGGATGAGGGGATGTGCGGAGCGGAGTTAAGCTATCTGCACGGATATAACTACCTGATTACGAACACCAAAATGGCAGACTAGTTTCGTATGTTACCATCGACTAGTTCTCGACATCGTCAACCTACTTATGTTAATCGTTATTATACCAACAGAGACAATGAAATTATAAAGGTGTTCGGAGTTTACTTTTATGCGTATCAGGTTTTGCGAAATAAGTCTTGACTTTCCCAAGACCTTTTCTCATAGTGCGATGCACAGCCACTCGCAGAAGGACTGCACGTATCGCCTAATTTTTCTAAAGTATACGCCCTCCCGGCTAGAAACCATTTCAACGCTTTTACAATGAAGCATCATGAGGAAAACACAAATACTTGCGCCAAAGTCAGCATTTGTATACCTTAAGAGAAGTTTAGTAGTTGTACATTTTGCTGACGCCGGCCTGGATTCTGCGTCACTATGGTCTTCCTAATGGTGTGTTTTTTTAGGAGCAGGCTGATACGTTTCCTCATGCCCCTTAATTATAGAGCATTATCAAGCTACCACAATAGTCATCGCCCGCCGTCTTGTTAACACCCTGGATTGGCAGGCCTTATTTAGGCTCTACGTTTTGTCGATGCATCCACAAGGTATACTTGTAGGATTGGCTACACGGATTCCGATGACAAATCCCCATCAGCACTAGAAAACATGACAGAACTGTGGACCGTCGACAAGAGACACACTAAAAAGTGAGCTGGTGGGGCGGATTTACGCGAGAATAGGCCGTGTGACTCTGGATAAATGCGTCTCGCGTGCGCGCAGATATACCGATGCTGAAACTGAAACGCCGTTGAAGGCTAAATAAACATGATCTGGGCGTGTTCCTGTTATGAAGCTGTCAAGTGAGGCACTGAAATGTTTTCCTAGCCCTCCCTGTAGGGAGTTAAGCTACCACAAGGTCGTTCTTTCTCGGAAAATTTCTGCTTGCAATTCCATAGTATATAATGAATGGCACAGCGAATATAATTAAGTTCATAGCGACGGCCGATAGGCCGCGCGTTCAACCTGATACAAAAAACGGCTATCAGACGGGTTGAAACGCTAAAGAACCGGTACACTCTTTATCGCAGCACAGTTGCGTACAAATTGCGGCGCAGACCACGATAGTGAGTCTGCTGATCTTCAATTGAAAAACCACCCGAGAAAAATAGGATGGATATGAAATCCGCAAGGAATGGAAGTGAAAATTTATGGTGGATTGCCATGGGTCTGTCATGGTGTGAGGAGAGACGTGAACATGCCACTGAAAACCATGCCTTCCTTAAATAGAACTATGTGACATTGGAAGAAAGTTAACAAACTTGCGAAGAACTAGAATCTGGAATAATATATAAGTATGGGTATCCAGCGAAGGCCAGGAAAAAGCAGCATGTGAATGGCGATCTTGCAGCCTGTTATGCCATGTCGGTGTCGCTGTGATCGGCCCCCAAGTAAGCCCTGTCACACAATTGGTTCAGACTGACGTCCGAGATAGAAGTGAAGTTCTTCATTGGACGTGAAGAAATGGCAGATAGTTTGGGGGTGGCTCGATGGGACTCATAGTGTACGGCGCAAAGCCTTGCTGGATATGGTACTCAAATTGCGCATGTGGTGCGGGCTCGATGTCAGTAGCCCATTTTCGTGCACATTGCCGGGCTGTCCACTTATCCTGAACGCCGAATTCAAGCATCTGTGTATATTAGCTTCTGCATATTTGGGGACTAGGAGGCTGCTCACTTTATGGGCAATGATATCGAATTTCGATTGTTCCCAGTACTCGTAAGCCATACGCAGTGCCTTGACGTCCGTATCGGTCCATACACGCATCCGTTCTCGTAGACGCTTGAGACGCATTTGTAAGGCCGGTATTTGGTAAGTCTTACCAAGTTCGGACTGAAAACGAGCTGCAATGTCTTTCCAAGGCATCGACTCCTCCTCCTTGAGTTGTAGTAAGAGTTTGTCTTCATCACTAAGTTCTGGTTGCGCAGAAGTGATGGAATCAGAGCGTTTTCTTTTTTTACTTTCGTCAGGGATATCTTCATCCTTCTCTCGCAATCGCTTGCCTGTATGAGGTTGTGGTCTCTCGAAAGGAAGAGGAGCTATAGGTGTGTAGATGCGTCGGGGCTGTGGGGAGTTCAGATGACCTGAAGAAAGTTCCATGAGCGGCTCACTGGTGCGGGGACTAGGTATGATGGTGGGAAAATCCGGGTAGTATGAATCGTGAGAAGAGTGGATTCCTAAAGGATTCGAAGACCAGGGGGTTTCATTCGGGACGTGATGCAAAGATCTGGAACCATTTTGAGGCTTGTCCATAAAGTGCGACGGGGCCCGCAACGGCGTTGCCGAGTGGCTAATCGAGCATTTCCAATCCCCTTGGGGCTCCTCAGAAGGGCGCGTAGAGATAGGTATCACTGAGTCTCTGGAGTGCACTGAACTTGGTGAATTCGCAATACCCATTTGCGTGCCCTGTGCGTTCGGAACTCCGCATTTGCCATGGTTTTCGAAGGTAAACGTTGGCGGCGGTGCGGTCTCGGGCGATGTATGCGGGGTGATATATTGGCTATATGTGGCGTAGCTGGCCTAAGAGCGTGAATGTGAGCAGAGTATCTCACAATTTAACAATGTACGAACCTCGCTGCTGTAATTTGGAGCCGAAATAGGGGGCCCGTTCCACTCAGGTGCTGGGAAATTGTTGATCTCTTGCGGAGGCAGTAGTGCCTCCGGCAGACGCGGCATGTAGGAGTGGAGTGATGGAGACATAGGCACTGATGATGGATTTAGCGCGGGGTAGTTGTCAGTGCGGTAGGGAGATGAATGCGAGGCGGATGGGGGCCAGAAGATGTGTGGCGAAGGAAGGGCACTCTCAAGTAGATGTGTCGCCACGGTGAGCTGTCCCCGTTATGACTAGGCAGGCCTCAGGTTGCTGTGCCTCTGGGAGCCCATGTAGCCAGCAGTAATTAAAAAAACAGCGTGGAGTTGGAAGGTGGACGCGGCGCACGGTGATGCTTCAGCATGAGCGGGTGGATTGACAGGGCCTAGGGCAGTGCCGCACACATTTAAGAAGATAGCCATGGGATAGCGACCGCCCACCAAGGGTCTATTCAGCATCTCGTGTACCGACTGCATCGGACCCCCTGTCTGACGGAGTTTGAAGGATTCCTGCTGCGCACTGACTGCCAGGCCTGGCCATTAGCGCCTCGAGCGTTCAACCTGTTGTCTCTCTCTCTGCGCCGTTTGGCGGCGTGTCATCCCTACCAGCCCACTTTCCTCTCGAGCTGCAACATGATCAGCAGTGAATGGACGGTCTAAGGCTGTATCCGGCCCAGTCGCTGGCCAGGATTTATGGATCACTCAGTAGGCGCGGTCCCGCAACGGGCGAAGATCATGGCCAGTGAGACAATACAGCCTTGCTGTAGATACGGTACCCTCCGCCGCACCGCCCTGGGCGTGGAATAGGATCTGGAGAAGCCGCCGCTCCTGGAAAACGTCCATTGCACGCTGACACGCCCGGATGTATCTCGACGTATGAGACGACGCAGGAGATCTCAATCTCTTCTCGCTGCAGCGTGATAGTGGTGAAATCGTCTGTACCGGTGGTGCCACAGGACCCCTTTAGCAAGGGGGCAGTTCCATCGCGTGGCACGACAAATTATCGCAAGCCGTGTTGTCTCATTCGGTGGGTGTACGTCTGCTGCGCCGCAGTGCTGCAGAGAGGCCGCAAAATTGCGCCGCAGAGCGGGTCATGTGCTGATGATGGAGCGTTGGGGGCAGAAGTGGGCGCGTAAATGCCCGGATGTGGCAGAAGATTGGCAGCTAATAGTTCCATGTGTTGGCTAAAGACCGCTAATTTGTCGTTGAGCCGTCCTTGCATACATGTGCGTTGCCCTCCACACCACTCAATCATGGAGAATACCACCGTCACCACCCTCACTGCGTGCGCCGGGAATCAACCGACATCTGGCTACCAGACCTTCCCTTGTTGTCAATAATGAATCTTGTGATCCGGGTAATGATGCTTGCTGCAAGCGACATGAGTTACCTGCTCCAGGGCCCGGCCACCCTTCGAACCGCCCCTACGGAGACAACCGCATTCAACATTCAGCGGCATCCGCGAAGTGCTACCGACGCATCCTGCATCCTATACTCCAGAAACATGCTTGAATTCTGTGCCACATGCACGGTTGAGGGTCTGCTCTACCCATCCCAAGCTTCCTTCGGTCCGTTCGGCTCGACGAATCTCTGTGCTTACACCAAAGTGCAATCGATCCTACCGGCCGGTTCCTTGTCCCAATCAAGCCTAATCTGAGTATCTGTGAGACGCGCTTAGAATTTCGGAAGCGCTGCATATCCTGATGCACTGCGAATGGAAGGGCATGGAGGCGATCATCATTTTCTCATCGATTGATACGACATGCAGAGCCATATCGTTAAGCGCTGTAGAGATTGCATTGAGACAATGGTACGAGTCCGTAGACACTCCCGGTATCAAGAATCGCGTCCCGTCGTGGATGTAGGTATATTCAAAGTGGCATTACTGACAATATGTATCCTGGGGTAAGCTTGCCATGTACAAACTTGGGGCTATCATCCACAGACGGGAAGTTCTCAGGCACCATGGTTCACTTTTTACGATGCTTCTCCACATCCATCCACGAATAAACTCGGGACATGCTTTTCAGTGCCCTGATAGACAGGATGATGCATCGATGGGACACTGCACTCTACGTGCTTTCGGCTCACCAGCGTGGATGCTGCGGTTGGCGATCATCTTACTCGGCGGTCATTTCTTGGATCAAAGCGGATTAGCCTCGACAGCGACTTGTTGAGTCGCGGCAAGGCCATGATCTTCACCAAGAGATCGGGCAGCGGATTCTATGCAAGCAGGATATCCCGTGTATCCGGCGGCTTATAATCACGTTAGGTAGAATTGCAGTGTTGTTCCTGGGTATTCCAATCAGAGGTAACACGGAGCTACTTCCGTGACTGGACGTCGGAGAGCTTGCAAAGCTGGCATTTGTGGAAAGGGGAACGGCCAATGTCGGCAATGACACATAGGTAGAATGGCAATGACACATAGGCATGTTTACACCTAAATTAGGAATAGCTTAGTTATTTATATAGTTAGTCTCCGGGTAGGAAAAAACAACAACAGTTTCTACAACTTTACTTATACTACCGCTTACAGCATTTAGGCCAACTCAGAGGAAGCAAGCACACAACCATACGCGCTCACATGCCCTCCTTATATCAACTCATTTCGCTGTCTGATAAAAGGCGTCAGCCTGGTGTGGTTGTGAGGTCGAAAGATGGCTTTGGTGTTCTTGAGCTCTCCCTTGGCTTAATATTGGCTCGCATGCATGCCTGCATCAGGGGCATAATTTCATAAAATGGTGACATCTTTGGGAGACCGAACCACCCAGGTTGATAGGAGACGGCGGTGGTACAGGCTCTCGTAATTTGTCTGAAAAGTTAATAATTAATGGCATGGTAGGGTCAGCCATGTTCGCTTCGTCCGGGGAACCCATCACGCCAATGCGCCTGTCCACTTTCACGTGGTAAGACAGCGATATTAACGCGGCCTGATTTTCACACGATGGCTAATCCAAAACAGGTAAGGTCAAGCCAGGGTCCCCGTCTGGGGTAGCGGTAGCGCCAAGCATGCCAGCTTACGTACCTGACCCAGCATCAGGGCATCGCCAATATCAGCAAAGCGAAAGCACGGCAGAACAGCAAGAGCCCAGCATCTGCCACCCACGTGTAACCTAGACACGTTCCATAGAGCCTGGCATTCCACACCACTCCAAATATCCTCGTCGTCGCCCTCGGTCACGAGAAAGTGTCCTCGTCGCAGCTGAGGCGAAAGATCCGGCGACCGACGGCTACCCTCGTGCTGTGTAGCCGTCACACAGTAGCGCGACCATGAAGTTCAACACCTTCCACATCCTCGGGGACATTTCCCACACGCTATCGAAGTGCATACTTGTGTGGACCATACATCGAAATAGCAGTGCAGAGGGTATGCTCGCCTGACTGCCATTTGCATGAGTGAAATAGCTGACGTGTCTCAGGCGTATCTCTCATCACGCAAGTCCTCTATGCAGTGGTGTTCAGCACGAGATACCTCGATATATTTACGACTTCAGCCACTTTGGATGGTTGGCATAAATGGAATTTCACGCTCAAGGTGAGATGACGCATCTCTGCCGAGCCCGACCCCAACTAACGTATTGAGATCTTCTACACGCTATCTTCTTTCTATATCATATTTCTGATGACCAGCGTATATGCAAGAACTCGGGAGCGAGAGAAGGCATGGAAATTCGGCATGTACACATTGCTGGCTAGCATCGTGATTGCTCCGGTCTGGTATTATATTTTCCAAAAGCACGTTATCGGGTCGAGCTATCTTCGTAATGTGAGCCAAGCGTTTTCTTTCCCATCTTCTCATACAAACAGCTGACGTATTCAGCTATTGTGGGTATTCTCTCAAATTCTCGAGTCTGTCTGCGTACTCCCACAACTCCTCCTCCTCCGCCAAACCACCGTTCCAACCGTCATCAACTCCTTCTACCTCGTAGCACTTGGCACATACCGCTTTTTATATGTCCTTAATTGGATAGAACGTGGCCTTTCCGGGGAGAAGTACATGGACCCAACAAGCTGGACATGGGGATCGATCCAAACAGCGCTTATGATCGACTTCGCCTGGGTATACTGGACACGACAACGCGTCAAGCTGAGGCATGGTGGCGTTGTTGATTCAGATGATCTGGGTCGCGGATGGCTTTTTGGCCGCTTCGTTAATAGAAAGCAAGTCGATTTTGATTTTGACGAAGAAACTGACGGACGAGGAGATATCGTGCAGCCGAGCAACAAGTGGGGTAGACGTGGTATCTCGGTCTCAGCAGATGAAGGTGTTGAAGGAGCGCCGCGGCGAGCTGGAGCCGCAGACACGTTTACGGATCCGGAGAGCCAACCGCTAGCGGATCCTACGGCGTTCGAAGACGACAGTGATGAGGATGCGTCACCTATTGTTACTTCTTCCGGTGAGCATGACAGCGGAGTGAGGGGGGATGAATGGACGGATGATTTTGATGACGATGCACGAGAGCACGACAGCGCGATCAAGCGTACGGAGTAGAGGAAGCTTCGAAAATATCCTATCCGCTGGTGGCTGAATGGATTATCAATCGAGACATGATTTTCTGGAGCTTCATTGTGCTTATCTGCTGAATAAATATCCTTGCGATTAGTTGTAAAGATAGGTCGTGTTATATGTATACTGACAGTCCGAAGATGACTTCACGTAGTACATATTATTGATATTGCCACCAGTGATCACGTTGTGTACGAAAGATATGTAACACCTATACTTGCTGTCATAAACTATGTTTATCAGCAGATAGAGGTATGAAGAACATGGAGCAAAACGGCGTGTCAAGGAGGAATTCTGTTCATGATTGAAAATCAACCCTCCACCCGCTGTCCACGCAAACTATGCAAGATAAAACAAGACCCTAAAAAGGTAGCAACAACCATGTGTAGAAGCATAACTGTGTACATCATAAACAGGAAAATCATGCTCTTCAACAGACACCCTTGGGAATTACACTGCTGTCGGTGTTGGCCCCGCTCTCAAACTTTGCGCCCTCGCCGAGACCTCTCTTCGCAAACCCGGTCCAAATCGCACATGCATTCTTACCACCTGTGAGCGCCTTATCTGCGTCAAGAATCGCATCGCGCGCAGATACGAAATTGGGATTGCAAGGCTGCAGTGCCATGCCGTCCATGACAAGCTTCATGGCGAGGTATCTGCCATCCGTCGGCACGCCCCCAGCATCGAAGGTCGGCTTAGCAGCATCGTTCTTGCCGTGCTTGTCGATCAAATTCCACAAGACTTCGTAAAGCATAGACGCCCAGACGGCTCCAATGGGGTGGACGCGGTTGTACTGGTTTGTGCTGCTGTAAACCTGGGGATTTGTTGTCATGGACGTGGAATATGGGAAGTTGCGAATTCCACCCTCCTTATTCGTGATCCATGTGCCAATGCCATAGTCGGTTTTGCGGGTGTCCTTTGGTTTGAGGCGGATGGCGGTGGCGAAGAAATCACTCCATCCTTCTCCCATGCCACCGGACTCTAGCGCGCTAAGACAGCCAGAGTTGGCTGGGCCGCCGGTGAGACGGTTGGAAAGACCATGGGTGTATTCGTGAATGACCACTCCAGCGTCGAAGGAGCAGTCACGCACGGGCGAGGTGCCGTCCCAGATGTACATCCTCATGCGTCCGGGCTCACCGTCGGGTGGTGTGGCAAAGTTGGCATTATTCGTCCCACTGCCATCTTGTGCATCAAGGTAAACAAAGTCCCGGCCAACACCTCCTCCACCGTTGTTATTGATCTCAAAGTTACCAGCCTTTTCATTGAACCCTAGTGTGTACAATAGATCATGATACATGTTAGCTGTGTAGAAGAGCTGGGTAATGGATGCGTTTGCATAGACATGGTAATCAGATTCGCTGAGTGAGAAGGGGTACTCAAACTTGAGGTCTTTGCTAGCAGGCCTAGGGAGACTGAGGAAGTCGGATTTCTTGTTCTCCCAGTTGGTATGCGCAACACCGTTGTTTCCACGGGTGGTGTTAAATTTGGTGGTTCCGTCGGAGTTCCAACTGAATTCGCTGGAAACGCGGTCGAACGGATCTGTGATGACTTTGCGCTCTCCTTCGGTCGGATCATTTATTCCCCAGGGGTAGACTTCATAAGTAGCATCAGCAGAGTAGTCGATGACAGAATACACTTTGTTGCTATCTTCAGCATCGACATAAGTCAATAGCCAGTTGCTCAAGATGTCCGTCTCTACTCTCCAGGCAAGCTTGGGGTTGTTCGAGGCATCTCGCGTGTACACGAGACGAGCTTCTGGCTCCTTGACGGCTCCGCTCGTCTGTTTAATGGTGAAAGCGTCGGTTCCCTGCTTGGGTACTGCAGTCGCAGAATCGGCAGATATGGGAAGCGACAGGACCTTGACTGCGGCACGGAGAGCGTTGGCAGCGGCCGCATCATCACGCTTCACCGCAGGAGGTGGAGGAGGTTTTCCGGTGTAGAAAGAATTCCCAAAAGAAAAGACGGCGCCATCTTTCCCGATCTTATCGTTGTTAGCATACCACTAAAAGAAGACGCTCAAAAACCACCCATGGAGGAGACATATACTTACGTTAACGTTGAAAGAGCTACCTTCAAGATCGATTCCATTAAGAGTCTGTACGTAATAGAAGTGGGAAATGCCGTTGGTGCCCACATAGTTGTCATTTCGAAGGCGAAACGTAGCACCCGGTACAGACTGTGCCACCAAGTCGTGGGCTACTTGCTCTGGATCTGCGCGTCTTCCAATTGAGTGAATGTTCGGGTCAGCTACGACTTGTGTGGCATTTTTGTAGGAGCTGAGAGCCTTGGGACGGAAAGCATCAAGATCGATGGCTCGTTGTGTGAGGCCACGTGAACTGTGTGCAGGATGGCTATGTACTCTGACGGCTGAAAGCGACGCTAGCGATGCGAGCAAGAAGGAACGCATGGTAATAACTGATGTAGAGAAACGACGGAAAGCAAAGCTGATCAGTGCTCTGAGTCGGTGTCCTCATAACTTATACATATTTTTTCCACTACACCAGGTCGTTTCCAACTCAAGCTTTGTCCCTCTCATCCCGTGGAGCATTTTGAACGAGTCCAAATGAGGCATCCGCGAGACGAAGAGCATGAGGTGCTGAAGATATGAATAACGCTAGGGTATGGTCCTACTACAAACAGCTCCATTGCGATCTATCGTGCAATGAACAGGGCAACTAGAATTGGAGGCTGCAGCGGGTTCACCTAAGTTCTAGTATTGAATAGGCAGGCCAAAGCTTTCCCGCCTCGAATCTGGAAGACTGGGCACTATATCGTGCAGCTTGACTACTGACCTAGGATCTGCGTTTGATGTGTACCTTCCAGATGGAGTCTGCACAAGGAAGAGTCATGAGATAGCGATCCCGCCTGAGTAGCCCCTATAGTTAAGTGACAATGCTGTGGTCATGACTGTCTGTGCCGATAATGAAAACGCCACCTCTGCAGTGACCCGAGAATGCGAGAGCGTTAGGACAACTACGCTTGAGCGGCTCTTGTAGGTAGCAGTACTTTGGTGACACCTACAGGATGAAAGGTGTAAACCCGAACCCACTAGATCGCCACTGAAATCATTGCCGATGGCGGAATACTTGGCAGTCGTTGTCCTGCCTTTTTCAGCCTTAGTCCAGCGATAAGCTCCGAGGCGTTGCCATGTGCAGGGCGATCATCTCTCGAAATCAAGCACTGCAGTTGATTACGCGGTACTACAAGAATTGAGGGTGCTGCACGGATCATGAGAAGAGGAGATAATGTCCGGCGAAGCGATGGAAAGGAGTCGCGAGTCGTGACGAGCGCGACTTGACCTGAATGCGGTCCGCCAAGACAAAGGAAGCATCATGCGTTTCTGTTGCCTAGTGCAGCGTCTTTCTCAACGTCTGGAAAATGCAATAAGGGCCTTAGGTCTCTCACATACTGATGCGAATGAATCAATTGGTGACTGAGCAATGTATACTCTACGGCACCAATACCCTATCACAAATACCTAAGCGCTATGATTCATCTGCATGACCAGCTACTACGACCGACCTCCTTTCCCATTTGTGTCTCGCTATTCGGCCCCATGGTCGATTCTATCCCAGGAATGAGTGCATCTTGCTCTCCTAGCAGGACGCAATCGGGATTCTTTGCCTTTACATGATTAGCCACCAAGGGCCCAACGGCAGAGCGAGTGATGTCCGGTTTACTGTACGTATAGCTCCCCTCGTTGCGATAGCAGGATATGACGGGGAATATCGAATGCTATGCACGTGCCAAATGGCAAAGAGAGTGGATGAGTCTTGAATTTCTGCATGAGTTCCGTGGCCACTGCATCCTGATACGCTTGTGTTGGGAGCGAGCGTAGGGGGACGCGATCAGTTCCGGAACGTTCGTCCAACTTTAAATTTCAACTCTTTATCTACGGCGATGGTACCGCGGACTTGTTTGAGCGCTTTCAGTCGAGACCAACAAAGACATTCCACCCCGCACGTCATGTTCACGATGCGTGCTGCAGACAGAGCACTGAATGGCTAGCGTCGCGCTAGTTGACCCCGGACCGACCATTCCTCCAGCCGCAGCGCGGGCGTAAGCGAGCCACAGCGCAAAATCGCCAGGACGTGGAGCGATTCCGCAACTTCGACCGCAGCACTCGACAAGACCATACACGCCTCTCTCCTAATCGCCCGCCAATCTTCACATAAACCGAAAAAATGGGTGGTGTCACAGTCAAGGACGTTGAGGTATGCGCCTGCCACCCACGACACTTGTGGGTGACAAGTCCGTTGACGACATGCGCAGGCGCAAAAGTTCATTGGTGCCTATGCCGCTTTCTTGAAGAGGCAGGGAAAGCTTCCCATGTACGTTGATACCCTTTCGCAATCTACTCGATGCTTTGCTAACAATTGCCAGTCCAGGTTCGTATCAGTCCAGCGGGTGAAGAAAAAGCCTGAATCCCGTAAATGGGGGATAACTTCAGCTTGCTGACCCTTATCTACAGGCTGGGTTGACACCGTCAAGACATCGGGTACGTGTTTTCTGGCCCTGGGACATTCCCGATCTGGCTCCTAACAGCCTACAGCATCCCGCGAGCTCCCCCCTCAGGACATTGACTGGTTCTACGTCCGCGCCGCTGCCGTTGCCCGTCACGTCTACATGCGCAAGACCGTTGGTGTTGGCCGTCTCCGCAAGGTCCACGGGTACGCAACTCTCTGCTACGAAATGAAAATGATGGCAGTACACTAATGCATATCTGCAGTGCCACCAAGAACCGCGGCTCCCGCCCCTCCCACCACGTCGACGCCTCCGGTTCCGTTGACCGCAAGGTCATGCAGGCCCTCGAGAAGATTGGTGTCCTCGAGCAGGACGAGGAGAAGGGTGGCCGCCGCATCACGCAGTCCGGCCAGCGTGATTTGGACCGAATTGCACAGACCACCCTCGAGGCCGACGAGGAGGATGACGAGTAGATGTTTGCATCACCAGAAAAGTAACTGCTAGTATTTGATTGCAGACGGTAACGGATCTACGGTTTACGGCTAACGGCGTTGAAAATATGGCTTCGCTGGGGCAAAGAATAGCCTAGGATATCCAATGAGACGAGGCTTGGCCTGAAAGCAACTTGATACCCCACCTATCTTTATGTGTTTCACGCTTGGGTTCGTTGATGGCCATATGAAAGTGCATTTGAGGAATACCAAGACGAATAGGAGTCGCGCCTGTTATCTTGATGATATCTCGCCTCGCCTCATGGCCTTTGCGTCGTGCCAGCTCTTCAGAACAAATCCGTCATGGCACCATGGCTCGCATCCCCCACCAACCGCGCATACTTTGCTAACACACCCCTCGTCACTGGCAGGCTGGGCGTCTTCCACTCCCTTAGCCTCTGGGCAATTTCCTCCGCACCGACATCCATATCAATACGATTTTTCTCTGCATCAATCGTGATGCGATCCCCATTCCTCACTACGGCAATGGGCCCTCCGACCGCCGCCTCCGGACAAATATGCCCGACAATAAATCCGTGGCTCGCACCGGAGTAGCGCCCATCCGTAATCAGTGCCACATTGGTGAGTTTGGCCCCCATGATGGCTGCGCTGGCTTTGAGTTGCTCAGGCATTCCCGGGCCGCCCTTGGGGCCCTCGTAGCGCACAACCACGACGACGTTTTCACCGTGCGGGATCAAGCCAGCGTTGAGTGCGGTGTCGAGCTCGTGCTCCTTGTTGAAAACGATGGCCTTGCCGGTGAAGATCAATCCTTCTTTGCCGGTGATCTTGGCCACTGCGCCCGCGGGCGCGAGATTACCGCGCAGAATCTCAATGTGGCCGGTTGGTTTGATGGGATTGTCTAGGCTGCGGATGAGGACCTGGTCTTGGGGCAGGGAGGGGTAGGATGCAATGTTTTCGGCGAGCGTTTTCCCCGTTACCGTCGGGATGGAGCCATCGAGTAGGCCGGCGGCAACGAGGAGTTTCATGACCGAAGGCATGCCGCCTATGTCGAAGAGATCGGCGGCCATGTAGCGACCTGAGGGGGCGAGGTCGGCGAGAAAGGGGACCTTATTAGAGACGCGCTGGAAGTCGTCTAGGGTCAGGGGTACACCGGCTGTCCCGGCCATGGCGAGCAAGTGCAGCACGGCATTTGTGGAGCCGCCGAGCACCATCATCATGACGAGGGCATTTTCAAAGGATGCCTTGGTGAGAAGCTTGCGCGGTGTGATATTCTTCTCCATGCAGACGCGGATGGCTGCGGCGGCTTTGGCACATTCGCGCATCTTAGCGGGAGATTCTGCGGGCGTTGTGGAGGAATTGGGGAGAGTGAGTCCCATTGCTAGGAGCTGTGAGTGAGTGTTCTTGAAGACAAAGAGCATACGATCGTATTCCTGACCTTCGATAGACGTCGACATGGTATTCGCTGTGTACATGCCACCACACGCTCCAGCACCGGGGCACGCGTTCTTCTCGATATCTTCCATGATCTCTTCTGGCGAGAAGTTGCCCTCCTTTGCGCTCTTGAGGTTCTTGTAGATGTAAGCGCCATGACTTTCGTAGCATGTGGAGATGTTGATGGGCTTCTTCAGTGTCTCGGAGTAGCCGGGCATGATTGATCCGCCGTAGACCATGATGGATGGGCGGTTGTGGCGGGCAAACGCCATGATGACACCCGGCATGTTCTTGTCGCATCCTGGGATGGCAATGCATGCATCGTGGTGTTGGGCGCACGTGACGGTCTCGATGCTATCGGCTATGATCTCACGAGTTTGTAGGGAGAAGCGCATTCCTGTGGAAGATCAGTAATGAAGCGTGACTCTTTGACTCGACGAATGTACCTTCTCCACCCATGGTGATTCCATCTGAAACGCCTATCGTGTTGTACTGCCATGCCAGCATATTATCGTTTACTACATGCTTTTTGATTTCCTTTCCTAACCCAAGCACTAGAAACGAGTTAGACGGGTTTCTTGTGTTGGACCAATGGCATGACGTGAGGCGTCAAACGTACAGTGCATGCTGCGTCTAGTTAGCACCCAAGCTGGTAGATTCGTGGGGGTCATGCGCGTGGGATTTACTCACTTGCATGGGTTTCCCTCCCACCATACGCTAGCAATGCCTACATGAGGCTGCGTCTTCATTGCTTCTTTGGAAGGTACACCAGCCGCATAGAGCATCGCCTACGCCATTTAGTACCCTGGTGAAGCTCGACGAGCCTGCAGGGGGAGCGAACCTGTGCACCGGGAAAGTTGTGACCGCTTGTGAGGGTAGAGGAGTACTTGTTCAGGGCTGGCTTGCCATCCTCTCCCACTGCATTGTTGGCCAGATGGGGAAAGCTGAGATAACGAGGCGCCTCTGGCTCGCGCTGCTTTTCGAGATTTTGCGGATCCATTGTGGGCGGCTACTGATAATGCCGAAGGTCTACTACCACTTCAATGATGGAGGCAGATGTCGAGGGCCGACCGCGACACGACGGTGATTTGCTGCGAGCGATACCACAGGAGAAAGTGAAAAGGAGAGCTCGCGTCACTGACAAGTTGAGAAAGATAGGGCCGATGGGTACGTTGATACCAGCGCATCAACTAGCCGTTCCCACAACCAGGGTTCAATCGCAAAGCCGTTGTGGCGAGCTAGTTGAGCGTGAGCAACCCAGAAGCCCCAAGACCGGTTCGCCCGTTGCCCAGAAAAAGAGAATGGGCTGGAGGCGGGTACGTGGCGACAGCAATTGCCCCGCCCAAGCCCGTCTGCCACGCCCATGGCCAACTGTGACGATGGACGAGTGGGAGTCAATACTGGGAGGGGAACGGGAGGCCTTAGTCATGGCGATGGCCTGCCGCGGCAGAAAACGATTAGGCTCAACGGTGTCGCATTGGCGTAGACAAGGTTTGCGGACCGGTGCCGAAGAGTCCGTGAGTAAGCAGCCCGTTTGAGCGATGAGGTCGCGGTGCTCGCTGGAAGGTTGCGAGAGAGGCAGTTGGAATGCAGCAAGACGCGGTTCGGGCTCTTCCCTCCGTCCCTACGGTAGATGGGCGGCACGGAGCGGCACGGAAGCGAGGGACGTGGAACGATGGACGAAGGAACACGCTGGTGCTCTGCTGACGGCGGACAGGACCTACAGGGTGCTCGGTGCTTTCTCTTATCTGTCCTCGTCTGGCCGTCAAGAGCAACCCCTGCCACGACGCAAAGCCGCTCTTGCCCTGCCAAGCTTTGTGATGCCAAGCTTCGTGATGCAACGGCGCCACTTCCGCCTCGACGGCCGTTGCCAACCCGCTTGCTTGACCCTCCATGTGCAACTCTTGCTCCATCGCGACGCTGCGCAACGCGCGCCTGGAGCACGTCGTACCCCACCGCCGCCTCGATTCGCTCCATCGCCCGACGCAGCTTGCGGGCGCGTCATCATCATTCCTCATCAGTTGCCAACATGAACCATTCACACACGCTTCACGACTTCCGGCTGCCGAGTAAGTCCCATGCCTGATAGCATCGCATTCGCTGTCGCTCCACGTACGCGGCATTGCGTTCCCTGGGACCGGCTCTTCTTCACCAGAGAATTGGAGCACGAGAGCGATTTGCTCACTCCATTGGCTGGCTGCCCTGGACGAGGGTCAGCACTTCGCCTGCCCGCACGCGCGCCAGCACCGTCGCAGCCCGTTGCCAATTCACTCGGCATTGGGCCACACACAAGGACACATGGAGCCTCCTTCGCGTCCATGGCTGACCCAGAACGGCACGCTGCGTCTTCCCCAGGCGCTGCTGTCGTTCCTGACAACCGTCTTGGCCGGACCCGACCCCGATTGCGTGCCACAGAGCGACACGCACCCTGCACACTGGCCGGGT